>PVMK01173548.1_pt1 | contig 18402 bp, 19 predicted proteins | sample 1853481 | NCBI WGS metagenome assembly PVMK01 (sample SAMN08533507, study PRJNA380276) | Marine sediment metagenome, whole genome shotgun sequencing project. | reverse complement strand
CGTAACTCGCGTTGAAATGCTGCCGGTGGTTCTACCGAGGGGTTGCCAAGTGTGAAGTCATAGACATTCTCTGCACCATATTCGGCGATCAGGGCGGCCCCTTCCTCGAACATGCGGCGGATCCAGGAAGAACGTTCAATAGCACTGCGAACCTTAATGGAGACGGTCATGGTGAGCTCCTCAATGATTGTCATTTGTGGTCAAAAAATCGAGTTGCGAGTTTAGCTTCCCAGTCACCATTGGTCAAGGCCAAGTCTACCATTGGTCAAGCCCAAGGCTGCTGTGAGTCAAGCCACGTCTACTTGCTTTTTAATGATTCATGGGATAAATTCACAAGCTCCCTGAATGCTGGAAAGGACAAAACTCGTGGACGAAAAAAAACTGCAGGATTTAAGACAACAGATTGATACTCTTGATGATCAAATTCTCGATATGCTCAATCGTCGTGCCGAAGTTGTCGTCGCGGTTGGCAAGACCAAGGAAAAGAGCCAAGGCGAATATTATGTGCCGAGTCGGGAAAAAGCGATCTACGAACGCCTGAGCGCCAGAAACCAGGGGCCTTTCTCCAATGACGGCGTGCGTCGGGTTTTCCGAGAGATAATTTCTGCCTCTCTCTCGTTGGAGCAACCGCTCAAAGTGGCTTTCCTCGGACCTCAAGCGACCTATACCCACATTGCCGCCATGCAACAGTTCGGGCTTTCCGCGCAACTCGTGCCGCTGAAGAGTATCTCGTCGGTCTTTGAAGAAGTCAGCCGGGGCCGGGCCAGTTACGGCGTCGTTCCTGTTGAAAACTCCAACGAAGGTGTGGTCTCCCATACCTTGGACATGTTTATGTCCTCGGATCTCAAGATCATTGCCGAAATTCTTTTGCCGGTCTCCCACGATTTGTTGAACCTCTCCGGAGAGATCAACGATGTGCGTAAGGTGATCTCTCATCCTCAAGCGATCGGCCAGTGTCGATCCTGGCTGGAAGAGAGCCTGCCTGACATTCCACTTGTTGACGCCTCAAGTACGGCTTCTGCCGCCCAACAGGCTGCCGAAGATGCCAGTGTCGCTGCGATTGCCAGCGAATCAGCCGCTTCGTTGTACGGATTGCGGGTGGTCAAACACAAGATTGAGGATAACCCAAACAATTTTACCCGCTTTCTGATTATCGGCAGCGAATTGCAGGGCCCAAGTGGCAATGACAAGACGTCGATTATGTTCAGCGTCAAGGACCAGGCGGGTATTCTTTATCATATGCTGGAACCTTTCAGTAAACGTGACATCAACCTGGCCAAGATTGAGAGTCGTCCGACCAAGGGTAAGGCGTGGGAATATATCTTCTTCCTCGACATGGTGGGGCATGTTCAAGATGAGAAAATTGCTGGTGCTGTTGAAGAATTACGAGCTTCCTGTCAGTTCCTTAAAATCCTTGGTTCATATCCGAAGGCACGGTGAGGAGTGACGAGGAACGCGGGACACGATAAGTAAAATAAACTTAAAAACACTAAAGCGATGAATACATTTTATATTGATAAATTAGCGGTTGTGGGTGTTGGCCTGATCGGTGGTTCTCTGGCTCTGGCTTTAAAAGAGGCCGGTGCCGTAGGTCATGTGGTTGGCATTGGCCGTGGATTGCCAAATCTGGAAACTGCGCTGAGGCTTGGCGTGGTTGACAGCTTTACCCAGGACCTGGCTGAAGGGGTTGCCGGTGCCGATGTGGTCTTTCTGGCGACGCCGGTGCAGTCTCTCGGCGCAGTGGCCAAACAGGCGATGCCGCATCTCAAGCCGGGGGCAATCATCACTGATGGCGGTAGCGTTAAGCAGGCTGTGATCGATGCTATTGAACCGCATCTGCGCGATGATGTTCATTTTGTGCCCGGTCATCCGATTGCCGGGACCGAGAATAGCGGCGCAGAGGCCGCGTTCCCGACTCTCTATCGTGATCGACGTTGCATCTTGACGCCGACGGAGAGAACCGCTGAGGCCGCTCTCGAATCTATTAGCCGCATGTGGCAACTTGTCGGCAGCCAGGTGGTGTTCATGGAGGTCGACAAGCATGATCGGGTCCTCGCAGCCATCAGCCATTTGCCACACATGGTTGCCTACGCGCTGGTGAATGCCGTTGGTGCTTATGATCGTTATGACGAAAATCTCCTGGAATACTCAGCGGGCGGTTTTCGTGACTTTACCCGTATCGCTTCTTCCGATCCGACTATGTGGAGGGATATTGCTCTGACCAACCGCGACGCGCTGGTTGAAATGATGGGGCAGTTCGAAACCTTCTTTGCTGAACTCAAAGAAGATGTTGCCAGTGGTTCTGATGAGCGTCTCTTTGAGTTCTTCCGTCGTTCCAAACGAAGCCGCGATGAAATTCTCTAAGGACTGTTCCCATACGGGGACTGTCTCTTTGTCCATGATCTAAGGTGGCAATAGTAAACAATGACTGATAACCAACCCCAAACCAGATCCGTAACACCGACAAAGTCTTTGCGCGGCGAAATCTCCGTACCTGGCGACAAATCCATCTCGCACCGTTCGATCATGTTCGGCTCGTTGGCCGAAGGCACCACTTGTGTAAGTGGTTTCCTTATGGGTGAAGACAACCTTTCTACCTGGCAAGCTTTTGAGGCCATGGGTGTCAATATCCGTCAGACAGGACCAGACGCACTGGAGATAGAAGGTGTTGGACTTGATGGCCTTATGGAGCCGGGCAATGTGCTTGACTGTGGTAACTCCGGAACAACCATGCGCTTGATGTCCGGGCTGATGGCTGGTCAGAATTTCTTTTCCGTACTGACTGGTGATAAATATCTGCGGCGGAGACCCATGAAGCGAGTTGTGACGCCACTTGCCGCCATGGGCGCCCGTATCTGGGGACGAGATGGCGGTGAACGGGCGCCGCTGGCGATTCAGGGCGGTTCTCTCAAGCCAATCACCTACGCATCTCCCGTAGCGAGTGCCCAGGTCAAATCAGCCGTATTGCTAGCTGGACTTTCTGTCGATGGTGAAACCAGAGTCACGAGCCGCACCTGTCACGTGATCATAGTGAACGTATGCTGACTTATTTTGGTGCCGATGTCCGACCTTTTGCGGGCGGCGTCAGTCTGACAGGGCGACCGCGTCTGATAGCCCAGGATGTGATTGTTCCGGGTGATGTCTCCTCGGCGGCTTTCTTCATGGTTGCCGGCCTGATAACGCCTGATGCGGAATTGACGATCCGCAATGTCGGCATTAACCCGACGCGTAGCGGCATCATCGACATACTGATCGCTATGGGAGGCCAGCTGGAGCTTCTCAATATCCGGGAGCAATCTGGAGAACCAGTTGCTGATGTTCTGGTCCGGCACAGCAAACTCAGGGGCATTGAAATCAGCGGAGACATGGTCCCCCGTGCGATTGATGAGTTCCCTGTGATCAGCGTTGCTGCGGCTCTGGCAGAAGGCACAACGACCATTAGCGATGCAGAAGAGTTGCGTATCAAGGAAACGGATCGCATCGCGGCCATGGTCAGTGAACTGGGTAAACTCGGAGCCCAGGTCGAAGCGCGGCCTGACGGTATGGTGATTACTGGAGTTGAACAGCTTAATGGTGGCAAGGTTACATCGCATGGTGATCATCGCATTGCTATGAGCATGGCTGTTGCTGCTCTCTGCGCAAGGGCAGAGGTGACAATTGAAGATACAGAGTGTACAGAGACCTCGTTCCCTGGTTTTTGGACACTGCTTGATAAGGTTCGTGACTCTTTATGAAAAAGCTTATTATCGCCATCGATGGCCCTTCCGGGGTTGGCAAAAGTACTTTGAGTAAAATTCTTTCTCTCGATCTGGGTTATATCAACCTGGATACGGGTGCTATGTATCGTTCTGTTGCTCTGGCAGCTACGCGCCGGGGAGTTGATGCCACTGATCATGACGCCCTGCGTCAACTCTGTGATGGGATTATTATCGAATTTGTCCGTAAAGAGGGCGAAGAGTGCGTGTTGTTGAATGGTGAAGATGTTTCGGCAGAGATTCGCACCCCGGAAATCAGTCTTCTGACAGCAGCAATTGCCGCCTCTCCTGATGTGCGTCATGCGATGGTCGCACGTCAACGTGAACTTGGAGCTGGCGGTGGTGTGGTGTTGGAAGGGCGGGATATCGGTACGGTTGTGTTCCCTCATGCAGACGTGAAGTTCTTTCTTAAAGCTTCGGCAGAAGTACGCGGACGAAGACGCTTCCTGGAACTTCGGACTAAGGGTGTTGCGGTTGATCTGGCACGTACAATTGCTGAAGTGCAAGCACGCGATACAGCGGATATCACCCGCACGACTTCGCCGTTAAGGCAGGCTGAAGATGCCGTGGTGATTGATACAACGGAGCTGGATATTCCACAAGTTCTCGAACGTATGTTTACCGTGGTTGTCGATTGTCAACGTGCTAATAAGTCAACCCAGTTGAGTTAAATTGATGACCCGCCGAGTTGAAAATATGGAAATAATTCTCGCCAAAAGTGCCGGTTTTTGTTTCGGCGTCAGACGTGCCACCCAGATGGCTTTTGAAGCCGCCAGCGAACATGAACATATCTGTTCTCTCGGACCGGTGATCCATTCACCGCAGGTTGTTAAAGGGTTGGCAGAGAAGGGCGTTAAGGTTGTCACTAACGTTGAGGATATCCTGTCCGGTTCAGTTATTATACGTTCTCATGGTGTGACCTCTGAAGAGATGAACAAGGTTCAGAAGAAAAATCTGACGATTGTTGACGCTACCTGTCCTTTTGTTAAAAAAACCCAGAAGTATGCTGCCGGGCTCAGTAAAGAGGGCTATACGGTCGTGATCGTTGGTGAGGTTGAGCATCCCGAGGTGCAGGGAATTGTCTCCTATGCCGGTGATGCTGTTGTACACGTAGTTGCCGATGCGGAACAGGCGCTTGCTTTGCCGCGCATGAAGAAGATTGGTATCGTCGCGCAAACCACCCAGCTTTATGAGAATCTCAAAGAGATCATGGATGTTTGCCTGACCAAGTGCCAGGAGTTGAGAGTTTTTAACACGATTTGCGATGCAACTTCTGTGCGCCAGAATGAATCTCGTGAGATTGCCAGCTCTGTTGACCTGATGATTGTTATCGGTGGTCACGCCAGTGCAAACACTTCGCGCCTGACCAGTATCTGTCGGAAAATACAGCCTCAGACCTGGCATATTGAAACAACAGAGGAGATCCAGCCAGGCTGGTTTGTCGGCGTGACGAAAGTGGGTGTTACTGCAGGGGCATCAACACCTCGATGGCTGATTGATGAAGTTGTTGCGAGGGTCGCAAAACGGGGAAAATAAAAGTTTGAATTTCCGTAAAGCCTATGTTATCGTCGCCGACCATGGCCTAAGAGCCATACCACCGTTTTTACGGTGGAAATTGCTAGGGGGTAACAACTAAATGGTGGAAAGTAACGACAAGTTTGACGACGAAACAGAAGAAATGGACAACGATGAAGAAATGGATATGGAAGAATCCTTTGAATCCATGTTCGAAGACAGCATGCAAGAACTCAATGTTGGCGACGTTGTTCTCGGAACAGTAGTACAGGTCACTGATGACTTCGTGGTAGTCGATGTTGGCTACAAGTCGGAAGGGGTTATCCCTCTGGCGGAATTCAAAGACGAAGAAGGTAAAATCGATATCAACGTCGGTGACGAAGTTGATGTCCTCTTTGAACGACGCGAGAACGACAGTGGCCAGATCGGTCTCTCCAAAGAAAAAGCTGATCGCCAGAAAATCTGGAGCTCCCTTGAAGAGGGCGCTGTGGTTGAAGGCCGGATTGTTGGGCGCATCAAGGGCGGCTTGACTGTCGATATCGGCATCAATGCCTTCCTGCCAGGATCCCAGGTTGATCTTCGACCGGTTCGCAACCTTGAGAAATTGCTTGGTGCAACCTTCGATTTCAAAATTATCAAGCTGAATAAGCGTCGTGGCAATATCGTCCTCTCCCGTCGTGTTCTTCTTGAGGAACAACGGGAAAGCATGCGTTCCGAAACACTCGAAACGCTTAGCGAAGGACAAGAGGTTGAGGGCATCGTTAAGAATCTGACTGATTATGGTTCCTTTATCGACCTCGGCGGCATTGATGGACTGCTGCACATTACCGATATGTCATGGGGGAGAGTCAATCATCCCTCCGATGTACTCTCTGTCGGTGAAAAGATCAATATCAAGATTCTTAAGTATGACCGTGAACGTGAGCGTGTCTCTCTCGGTTTGAAGCAGATCACGCCCGATCCATGGCTGGAAGTGGAAAGCGTTTACCCGGTTAGTGCCAAGGTCCAGGGCAAGGTTGTCAGCCTGACTGATTATGGTGCATTTGTTGAATTGCAAGATGGTGTTGAAGGTCTGATCCACGTCTCTGAAATGAGCTGGACCAAGCGCATCAAGCATCCCAACAAGATTCTTACGGTTGGTGACGAAGTTGAGACATTGGTGCTTGCTTTGGATATCCCTAACCGCCGCATCTCACTTGGTCTCAAGCAGATTGAGCCGAACCCTTGGGACGTGATCGGTGAGAAGTTCCCGATCGGCACCATTATTGAGGGTCAGGTCAAGAACATTACTGACTTCGGTGTTTTCGTCGGTGTTGATGAAGGAATTGACGGCCTGGTACATATCTCAGATATTTCCTGGACCAAACGTGTCAAGCACCCTTCCGAGATTTTCAAGAAAGGCGACACTGTTAAGGCCGTTGTCCTGAATATCGACCGTGAAAACGAGCGTTTCTCTCTTGGCCTCAAGCAGTTGACTCCTGATCCATGGGAAGCAATCCCGGTCAAGTATGCGCCTGGTACGATTGTGAAAGGCAAAGCAACTTCGGTCACTGACTTTGGCGTTTTCCTGGAGATTGAAGAAGGTATCGAAGGCTTGATTCATGTCTCCGAGCTGAGCCAGGAAAAAGTGGAAAGTCCTAAGGACTTTGCTAATGTTGGTGATGAGTTTGAAGCTGCTGTCCTGAACGTCGATATTGTCGACCGTAAGATCGCACTTTCTATCAAGCAACTGACTCAACACAAAGAAAAAGCTGAGGTGCAGGAATTCCTTGGTGCACAGAAACAGGCGACTTCCAATCTTGGTGCACTGCTCCAGGGTGCTATGGATCGCAACGGCGAGGATTCTGCCGAGTAATTCTGTCAACAACCTACAGCGCGTTTCCAGTAAAAATGGAAACGCGCTTTTTTTTGGAGAACCATGAAGAAACGACCGTTTCTATTGGCTTCAGCCCTGTTGACGGGCATCTTTGTTTTCTTTTTGGCCTTGGCTGTGACCGTAGCCAGTTTCATGGGACGGCCTGCCAGTTTTGCCATCGGTGACAAGATAGGTGTCATTGAGGTCTATGGGGTTATTGCCGATTCCAGGCAAATTATCGAACAACTCCACGATTTCCGTGATAACGACAACATAAAGGCGCTGGTCTTGCGGATTGACTCTCCTGGAGGGGGTGTCGGTCCCTCTCAGGAGATCTACGACGAAGTTAAGGCTGTTGATTTAGTGAAGCCAGTCGTTGTTTCCATGGGCTCCGTTGCTGCATCCGGTGGTTATTATATTGCAGTTCCTGCCCGTGAGATCATTGCTAATCCAGGAACCATTATCGGCAGCATCGGCGTTATCATGGAGTTCACCAATTTCCAGGAATTACTGGAAAAAATTGGTTTAAATAGTGTTATTGTCAAAAGTGGACAGTACAAAGACATTGGGTCACCGACGCGGGAGATGACTGCTGCAGAGCGTGAGATCCTTCAGGACCTGATTGATGATGTTCACAGCCAGTTTGTCTCATCAGTTGCTGATGGCCGTAATATGGATGAAGAAGCTGTCCGTGCAATAGCTGATGGTCGAATTTTCTCGGGGCGCATGGCGATGGGCATGGGCCTGGTTGACGGCATGGGGAATTTGGAGGTTGCCATTCGGCGTGCTGCAGAGTTGGGTGGTGTTGATGGTGAGCCAAATGTTGTTTACCCCCCCGGCAAAAAACCCAGATTTATTGATCTGTTTATTGAGGAAACCTTAAATCGCCTTCAATTCGCTTTGCAGAAGGAGCGTACTGTGGGCTTGCAATATCTTTGGCCGGGATTTAATTAGGAGGTTTGTAATGACGAAAAGTGGACTGGTTGAACAACTGACAATTGATAATGATGTTTTAAACAAGCGCGAAGCTGAACTGATTGTCAATTCCATCTTTGACAGTATCGGTCAGGCTCTGGTTGAAGGCGACCGTGTCGAGATACGCGGCTTCGGTTCTTTCACTATTCGTGAGCGTGATGCACGCGAGGCTCGCAATCCTAAAAGTGGCGATATCGTGCAGATATCAGCAAAGAAGACGCCATTTTTTAAAACCGGCAAAGAGTTACGTGAGCGAGTCAACGTACCCTGATTATGCCGTTTATTGAAACAGCATGACTAAGGCCCCACTCAAACGAGCGGGGCCTTAATTATTTATGGACGGTGATCGCCTTTGTTATAAATCAACCTCCAGAATACCGACGTTTACTCCCTTAGAGAGAACCTGTAGACTCAAATTTACCCAGGATGGGTGTTTCAGGCGTCCCGCTCAAGGACGGGCTTGCTCACCACAACCCGACTCCAGGCAAGAAATCGTTCAGTTGGTCAGCACAGTCAGGAATATGTCGCGCATTCCAGAGGTTGTCAAAGATCTTGGTAGCTCTTATATCTCATGCTAGCATAGGCTATCTCACTGTCAATAGATGACCCTGATATTTCTCTGCAGGACAACTTCTTTGTTCGGACTAACACTCTTTTGACTCAGAGAAGTGTCAGTGACATGTTCATCACTGAGCGCAACAACGACGCATTTTTCTCATGACCAAGACAGACCAATATCCCCGTCCGGGTGCCTATCGATTTACTGTTGCAGACACCTTCGATGGTTTGCGTCTGGATCAGTACCTTGCTGAAGGTACTGATACGTTTTCGCTAACCCTGGCTAAACATCTGATAAATATAGGCGGCGTCCACCTTTCAGGAAGAAGGATACGCTACGACAGTCAACCGGTCTCGACCGGTGACAGTATTGAAGTATTTATAGACTCACAGCCACTCGAACCGATGGCGCTGGATGAAGAGCATATACTTTATCGTGATCAGTATTTGATCGTACTTGATAAGCCAGCCGGAATGGTGACCCAGCCAGCTCCGTCCCGATATCAGGGTACAGTCTACTCTGAGCTGCTGAATCTGCTCAGTGATCCGAAACGTAAAGGTCATAGACCGAGCATTGGCATGGTGCAACGTCTGGATCGGGATACGTCTGGAGTGATGGTTTTCTCAATTCATCAAAGGGCGCATAAAAAACTTACAGAAGCTTTTCAAGGTCGCGATATTGATAAGCTCTACTGGGCTTTGATCTCTGGGGTGCCGCAGGAGAAAGAGGGCAAATTCTGTTCACTGCTGGCGAAGCGTAGATCGACAAATCTAACGGTCTCTGTCGCTCGTGGCGGTAAACCGGCAGAAACACGCTACTGCCTTCTTCAGGCCATGGACCCGGTCAGCCTGGTCGAAGTACAACTAATAACCGGTCGTTCTCACCAGATTCGTGCGCATTTTTCTGAAGCGGGGATGCCATTGCTGGGTGACACCGCTTATGGCGGCCCACAAACAGTTGGCGACCTCAAGGTCCCTCGCCAGATGCTGCACTCAAGAGAACTCTCATTATGTCATCCCGTTACCGGCAAACAAATGATCTTTACAGCACCACTGCCGCACGACTTTTCCACTGTGTTGCAACATGTCGATGGGGCTTCTTGAATGGTATTGACGAATAAGGTATTGTAGCGCCCGTTATGATGACTTTCCCTGAAATTGATCCAATTATTTTTCAAGTAGGGCCACTGGCCATCCGCTGGTATGGCCTGATGTACCTGCTTGGCTTTGGTGCGGCCTACATGCTTATCCGGCATCTGGCCCGTCTACGCAATCTTGCCTTAACCAAGGATGGCGTCTCCGATCTGCTCTTCTACGGAGTTCTCGGTGTGGTCCTAGGTGGCCGTCTTGGTTACGTCCTCTTCTATAATCCGTCACAATACCTCTCACGTCCTTTAGAGATTTTCGCCGTCTGGCAAGGTGGTATGAGCTTCCATGGTGGGTTGCTTGGTGTCGTGGTCGCATCGGTGATCTTTTGCTGGCGTAGAAAACTACCGATTCTGTTGACCGGTGACATCGTGGTGACCTCTGCAACCATTGGTCTTGGCCTTGGCCGGATCGGCAATTTTATCAATGGAGAATTGTGGGGGCGTGTGACCGAACAGCCCTGGGGGATTATCTTTCCCGGTGGTGGCCCTCTGCCAAGACATCCCAGCCAACTTTATGAAGCCGCGCTTGAAGGTCTTGTGCTCTTCATCATTCTGTATTTTCTACATCGACGTAAAGTTACTGAGGGTGTGCCGTTTTTCTGTTTTTTTATCGGTTATGGCTTGTTCCGTTTTCTGATTGAATTTGTCCGTCAACCGGACGCTCATCTTGGTTTTCTCTGGGGTGGCGCAACCATGGGGCAGTTACTCTCTTTACCGATGATTCTCTTCGGACTGGCAGGCTGTTTCTATCTCTATAGGCGGAAGGGGACACAATGAAAGGCATACGTGGCATTATCTTCGATTGCGATGGTGTGCTTTTCGAGAGCCGCAAAGCCAACCTGGCTTATTATAATGCTGTCCTGGAGCATTTCGATGAAGTGCCTGTCAAAGACTCTGATCATACCAAAGCACATCTCTGTCATACTGCAGCCAGTCCCCACGTATTCGTTCAACTCCTGGGTGAGGAGCGTGCACCGAAAGCACTCTCTATAGCCGCAGAGCTAGACTATCGCCAGTTTATTCCATATATGACACCTGAACCTGGTATGAAAGAAGCCTTGGCGAAACTTGCCGGGTTTTTTCCTTTGGCGGTTGCGACAAATCGTGGCTACAGTATGCCGAGCATTCTAGACCATTTTGGCTTGAGCGGTTTTTTTCAGACTGTTGTCACCAGTAAAGATGTCGCACAACCCAAGCCTGCTCCGGATATGTTGCACGAAGCCGCCAAAAGATTGCAATTTGCAACACATGAACTGCTTTTTGTCGGTGACTCAGAGTTGGATCAGGCTGCAGCTAAAACGGCCGGAATGCCTTTTGCGGTATATCGTGGAGAGCTGCAGGCCGATGTTCGTCTTGAGCATCACGCAGAGTTAGTGGAGCTGTTTCTTGAAAAATGAAGCTCGCCAGATGAGCGATAAACAGGCTTGAAGATACGCTAAACAACGATACAATTGTACTTCACCAGCAAATCATCACTTTCCTGACCAGGACCTGATATGAAGCCAGTTGAAGCGCAAGACCCACCTGCAAGACCTGAACAGATCGACAGCTCCACTCCTTATCCAGCATTCCTAGAAACTTTCAAAGCGACCTTGGAAAACGTCTTCCGGATCCGGGAAGATATTAACCAACTCAGTGTTCATCGTGGTCTGCCACCCTACGTGTTGCGAGATGTCATGGCGAGCAACCCTTTTTCAACCTTTATTCAGGTAGAAGATGGTGGGCGGGGAGGGTGTGTCCATGAAGGGATCGCCTTACTTGAAGCAGCCTCCTACGAATCCCTCGCTTTGTCTCTGATCTTTGGTATCAATTGGGCACTCTTCATCCAGCCTGTGACCAAGTATGGCCAGGGTGAAGCTAGAGAGACTGTGCTTGCTGATTTTGTCCAGAACCGGAAAATGGGCGGTCTGATGATTACTGAGCCGGGTTATGGCAGTGATGCATTGCATATGCAGAGCTCCTGGGAGGAGCAGGATGGCCACTGTCAGATCAAAGGGACCAAACACTGGGCGGGGTTGACCGGATGGGCTGATTACTGGCTGCTTACCGCTCGCAAGTTGAGCCCTACGAAAGGTCTTACTCGCGATATCGATTTTTTCATATGTGATGCCAATGCTCCCGGTCAACGGATTGTTGTTGAAGAGAAGTTCAATAATCTCGGCCTCTACATGATTCCCTACGGTCGAAATCTTATTGATGTTGCAGTGCCCTCTACGCATCGACTGGTGCCGCACAGCACGGGGATCAAGATGATGCTCGACATCCTGCACCGCAGTCGCATGAATTTTCCGGCGATGGCGATGGGTTTTCTCACCCGTATTCTGGACGAAGCAACCTCTCATTGTCGTGATCGTTTGGTCGCTGGCAAGCCGTTGCAGAGCTACGATCAGGTGCGGTTTCGCCTGGCAAAGATCCAGTCGGCATTCACCGTTTGCTCAGCAATGTGTATCAATACATGTGAAAAGGCAGGTATCGAGCACAATCTGGCAATGCACGGTCTGGAGGCTAATGCCATAAAAACTTATGTCACTGATTTGATGCAGGAAACCTCCCAGTCGCTGTTGCAGTTGGTGGGTGCCAAGGGCTATCGACTCGACCATTTCGCCGGTCGTGCTGTTGTTGACAGCCGTTCGTTTCAAATTTTCGAAGGATCGAATGACATTCTCTATGCACAGATCTCCGAAGCCTTGCTCAAGCAGATGAAGGTAGCCAGGGAGAAAAATCTGTTCAGATACTTAAAGAGCTTCGATTTGACGCACCGTGCCAGTGGTCTACTTAAGGAAATGGTTGATTTTGAACTCAACATGCCGTTGCCACAGCGCAAGCTCGTTGAGCTTGGCAAGGTGGTCAGTCGTGTTGTTGCCATGGATTTGGTCTTGAAGCTTGGCGAGAGGGGCTTTGACAGAGAACTGATTAACGCCGCTCTGCGGAATCTCCAGCAGGAAATTGCAACCTTGTTGGCGAATTACTCATTCGAGAACCGCACTGAACTGATCGACCCTGATCAGGACCGTCCCTCATGGCGGAGTTATTATGATATCAATGCTTAGCCAGAAAACGATCAAGTTGATTGGCAAAAGCCTGTTTGTCGCATGAGCTGAAGGCTGGTGGTCCACCGGTCTCCAGACCACAACCGCGAAGTTCGTCGAGCATATTGCGAACAGCAAGACGCTCATGGATATTGTCCTCTGTGTAAAATTCGCCGCGTGGGTTAAGAGCATGGCCGGTTTTTTTGATGGCCGCTGCGGCCAGAGGAATGTCGGCGGTGATAACCAGATCGCCGGGCTGCATCAGTTCCACAATCTTGTCATCGGCGACATCGAATCCCGCTTCTACAACCAGCGAGTTAATATGGGCAGAAGCTGGTGTATGCATTGGCTGGTTGGCCACCAGCGTGAGTTGTACCTTCTTTCTGTCCGCTGCTCGGTATAAAATGTCTTTTATCACTCTGGGGCAGGCATCGGCGTCGACCCATATCTTCATCTCTGTATTACCCTTTTTGTTAGCAGCCTGTCGGACAATCAATGCGCTGGCTGCAAATTCGCTTGTTTGGCCCATATCTCAGCTCATTTTCGACCAATAGCTACAGCTATTACTCTCAAATGATCCAAAATCTGGTCTCAAACACCCAAGTTTTCGCTTCAGCCCTGATTGTCCGACAGGCTGCTAGCAGAGGACGGTCTTGTAAAAATGAGGCTGTCCTGTCAGTTAAAGGTAGCATGAAATCCAACTATTTAGCACAATAGCTTCATGTCACTCTCTTCTATCGCTTCCTTCAGTAAATTAAACCGGCGCATGATCTTTCTCTTGATTGCCTGTCACCTGTTGTGGAGTTGTGCTGTTCTTGGACTCTGGTCGGTTGGACGTTTGATCGAACCGGCTCTTTCCTGGTGGTCAGCCGTCTTCATCGCCCTGCAGCTCTACGCCGCCGCTCAACTGCTTCTGCCCGCGTTGCTGTTACACCCTGAAAATCGTAGCCGCAGTTTTTATCTTTTCTGGGGAATAACCTTGTCATTGAGTGTCTGGCTGATCAACCAGTTGGCACCGAGCGGTGTCTGGTTGCCTCTGCTCTCTGTGATCAAGTCAGGTCTGTTGCTGCTGGTCGCAACGATCACCGGTGCAGCAATGGCAAGATATGTTCACCGCCTCTGGGAGATTGTACCGGTCTGTATTGTGATGACGCTTGCCGACTTTGCCAGTTGGCTCTATGGCCCGACCGCAGGTTTCACCCAACAGATCCAACAATACTATCTGGTGCCCGAAGGGCCTCCGCCACTTGTCGACATGATTCTTATCAAACTTGCTTTTCCTGGCTCGACTGGCTTGGCGCCGGTCTTCGGTATCTCCGACTGGATCATGGTGGTTTTCTTCGCGATTGTTGCCAATCGCTATGAAGTCAACGACAACCTGGGCGGTCCGTCCGGTGAAACGCTCGCTCGACAAGGACGCATCGGGCGCTATCTGCCCGTCTCGGTTGTCGCGCTATTTATCGCAATCGTGCTGGCGCAGACGACGGGTCTTTTTATCCCTGCATTGCCTTTGATTGCCCTGATTATGCTCCTCTGGTACTCTGGCTGTTATTTACTTCGCAGAGCTTAGATTGGCAATATAGATAACAGGAATCCTAACAGCTATGAGAAGTTCCAATTCATCTCTTGTCTATTCAAGCGAATCCGGCCGCATCTGCCCTAAATGTCGCAAACCGGTCGATGGTTGTATCTGTCGTAAACAGACAGGCGTCGCTCCATCAGGAGATGGCATCGTCCGTGTTGGGCGGGAGACTAAAGGTCGCAAAGGGAAGGGTGTGACACTGATCAGAGGTGTTCCTTTGCCACTTGCTGAACTTAAAATACTGGCCAAAGAACTCAAACAGAAATGTGGCACTGGTGGAACCTTGAAAGATAGCGTGATAGAAATTCAGGGGAACCACCGTGATGTGTTGATTGATCTACTCAAAGCGAAAGGATGGACAGTTAAGAGAAGCGGGGGTTGAGACTGCCCCCTTGATAGTCAGGTAAACTGTTACTGGTAAGCTATTTGCGCCGTTTCGGCGGACGTCTTGTTCTCTTTGGCTTTTCAGGAGTGACTGCTTGTGTCGCGGGAGTTACGGTTCTTCTCGGCAGAGCAGCAGTTACGCTGATGATGCGTTTGTGCAGGGAAGTACCGTCGAGTGTGGTGATAGCATCCTTGGCTTCGGCAGCGCTGGTCATATGGACAAAGGCGCAGCCTTTGGGTAAACCAGATTTCTGGTCGGTCACCATGTGAATACCGCGCACCTTTCCACAGATGGCGAAGAGCTTTTGCAGGTCCTCTTCTTCAGTCTCGAAATTGAGGTTAGCTACGTACAGATCTTTGATTGTTGGTTTTTCTTTCATTTGTTTCTCACTGGCAGCCTGTTGGACAATCAGGGCTGAAGCGAAAATTTGAATGTTTGAGGCCAGATTTTGGCTCATTTGAGAGTAATAGCCGTAGCTATTGGTCGAAAATGAGCTGAGATATGGACCAAACAGACGAATTTGCAGCCAGTTTATTGATTGTCCGACAGGCTGCTAGATTAGATATTCAGTTATCGGTTATTGAATCATGAATCACAGCTTTTTCCTGATAACCATTACAGCCGGTTGACTCGGCGTGTCTCTGATGCTCAGGATAAGCCCGACAGTGGTCCGGCTTGATGTCATCGATGCCGCAGATGTGGCCTTTTTGATCGAGCTGATCAATTAGCCAAGGGCAACGTTCAACATCGTCTCCTGTCTCAGGATCGACCCAGGCCGTGTGCAGCTTGTTGTTTGGCCCAAGATCGAGAGTTTTGACCCATACCAGAAGATCATTACGACCGAGTTGTTGCCAACGTTCCAGATCAGCATCGCTGACACAACCGTTGTAGGCATCGATCAGGTTGAGACAGCATTGTCCACAACAGTAACAGTTAAAGGCTCTCTTCATCCATGTATAGTGTCACTGAATTGTCTAATGCAAAAGTTAAAAGTGAAGTAAGCGTTGTTTGTCTGAAGATTTTCAGGCGTAAACAGACGCGCCATTAAAATGAAGCACATAGTGGATTTAGGCTACGAAAACAGCAGAATACCAATTTTGCACTTCATCTTCAGATTTAAGCGTACTCAGTGGCAGGTCAAATTGTTTCACCGTTGCGAACACATCGATGCCAACACTATGAAAAGCTGGACGGGCTCGGCCAGGGGCTATACAAGGCTTCCCTTTGAATCCAGCACATTCTTGACATATTGCACAATCGCTCATTGAAAAAGCGAAATAATGACCGGCAAGAAAGGCCTCCCTTTCCAGTGTGAAAGAAATGTCCTGTGAGATCTTTTTACTGGTTGAATGGACAATACAGCCCCATTCGTAACGTTGCAGAATACGTTCAAACTCCCATGGTTTTAGAGAGCCGGGTGCTGAAGGGCAAGTATGTCCTTTACCCCAGTCCTCGCAGCCGTACATGCATTGAAGTAGAGTGCGTGGGTCAGAGACAATCTGAGCCAGTGTGAAGATAAGCGCATCATCTGCACCAAGCTCAAGGGCTCTAGCAGAAATATTCTCTGGTGTCATACACGCTCCTTAAAGTGTTAGCCGTCTATCAAGATTTATCCGTATCCGGGTTATTATAGCTGCTTGTCCTGGTTAACTCATTAACTAAAGGCAAAATTAGATGCCGACTGGGAGCGAAGAGCATTTCTTATCATCAAAACCCCAGTTGAGTGTCTAAAAGTCCGGTCCAAATCAAGACCTATTAGTGGAGGCTTTAAGTATGTAGATTCCCGCATTTGACATCATCATCTGTTGACAGTAAGTTCACAGTAATTTGTGCGGGAATGTGTGGAGTGACTAAACGAAGACCCCAGAGTATTCAAATTATTTTGTTGAAGCACTTCCTGAGGCTGCCAAGGTGTTGAGTGCTGATTACACAGTTCTTTTTATAAATAATGCAGCCTGTAGACATCACCGAATTAGTAAAGAGAGTGCTATTGGAAGAAAATGTTTTGAACTGTATGGGGAATCAGAGCCATGTCAAAATTGTCCATTACAGGAAGTCGTTGAGACAGGACGTCCTGTGGAAAAAGAGATATTCCGGACAAAAGAGAAAAACTGGCATTTACTAAGGGCTTTCCCTGTTGATATTGATGGTGGTGAAATTGTTGTGGGAATGATTTCAAAAGATATTTCCGCAACAAAAACAGCTGAACAGGTTCTTGTTGATTTCAACTACAAAATCAAGAATTTCATTGATCGTAAGCCCATTGGATGCATCCTCTGGGATGAGGCATTCAAGGTTTCTATGTGGAACCCTGCTGCAGAGAAAATTTTTGGGTATACAGAAGCCGAGGCAAGAGGAAAGCATCCCTATGAAATTATTGTCCCTGAGGACATGATTCCTAAAACCGACTCCGTAAAACAACAACTCAATAAAGGTAATGATAATTCTCATCGTACTGGAGAAAACATCACAAAGGATGGACGTAGAATTTATTGCAGTTGGCTAAACACCCCGATTCAAGATGTAGAAGGTGAAGTTATTGCTGTCCTTTCAATGGCTCAAGATATTACTTACGAAAGGCAGATGCAAAACGAAGCAATCAGGTCTGCGCAGCTTGCCTCAATTGGTCAATTGGCAGCTAATGTTGCTCATGAAATCAATAATCCTATCAACGGAGTGATCAACTACTGCCAGCTACTATTGAATGATAGAGAAAGGCTAGAGCCAAAACAGATTGATATCCTTGAGAGAACGATCAGGGAAGGCGATAGAATTGCAGTGATAGTCAAAAGTCTATTGAACTTTGCCAGGAAACCATCTGACTCAATGGTGCCACAGGACATTGGTCAGATTGTAAATGAAGCGATAGAGCTGCTGAGGCCAGAAATAAGAAAATCTGGAATAGCTGTCAGTATAGAACTTCAAGAGAGCAATCCTGTGATGAAATGCAACCCTCAGCAGGTTGAGCAAGTCATAATCAATGTCCTGAAAAATGCCATAGATGCCCTGTGTGAAAGTTCTCAAGAGGAAAAAGAAATAGTCATATCCTCAAATACTGAGCAAGAGGGTAGTCAAAAAGTTTTCCGTTTGGTCATAGCAAACAACGGTCCCCATATCCCCCCTCACTTACAAGAGAAAATCTTCGAACCATTCATGACAACAAAAGAAAATGGCGCTGGAACTGGCCTAGGCTTGGGTATTTCGTTGGAGATTATGAAAAACCATGGTGGGACAATTGTTGTCAACAGCAGCCCTAATGAATCTACACAGATGACGTTAGTTTTCCCATTGTGGGTGTTCCAAAGGGCCACCTCTCTGCTCCCGAAGCAGGTGCGCTACCAGACTGCACTACATTTTTATAAATCACCACTTCCGAGAAGAAAAACGGCTTCTTATTGATAGAAGTAGTCAGGAAGTACTTTAACCCAAGGAAAACTATAACCCAGCTCTATGGGATGGGTAGTAGATATTGTTTCAAAACATGTTAGAAGTTTATGTAGCCCTTTGCCTTACACCCCTCGTAAGGCAAAGAGATTTGCCCTGCTCCCTTCCCCCTCCGGTGAGCGGGGCTTTTTTATCAGGGTCAGTGAGAATTCTTCA
>PVMK01129118.1_pt1 | contig 18404 bp, 17 predicted proteins | sample 1853481 | NCBI WGS metagenome assembly PVMK01 (sample SAMN08533507, study PRJNA380276) | Marine sediment metagenome, whole genome shotgun sequencing project. | reverse complement strand
ATTATAAGTTTTCCTTTGCTCTTTTGCCATTGAGGTATCGTTTTAATTTTATTTGGTGGCACTAAATCCCTACCGCCTCGAATTATGATGTTAAATGGACCAAACTCATCAATAGAGAAAAATTTTTCTTTAGAGCCGAGGTTCAATAGAATTTTTGTAATTTTATCTAATTTATCACGGTAGTCTGGATCATTGCTGGTTAATACCTTTTTGGCTTTTCTGAATTTGTATCCGGCATTTTTAATAATTTTTCTAATATTGCTCGCAGCGATTGGCCTATTTTTATCACTCATAACTTGGTGAATGAATTTCATTTCCCATCTTGTGCGATTAATTCCAAAAGACGACGGGGGAGCATGCAAAATAGAAAACACTGCCTTTTTATATTCAGGATCTTCAAATTTTTTTATTGTTTTCCTGCTATTGTTGAGAAGTTTATCTATTCCTCCGGTATTAAATAGTTCGATATATCGTGAAACATTTTTCGAATTAATGTGCAAGAAATTAGCGATTAATGGTACTGGAATTTTGTTGCAGCTGGATAGAACTGCGATAGCTCGATTCCTTTGTCTAATTGGTTTACTTAAAATACAATCTAAGAGAGTATCAATTACTTCATCATTTAATGATATTAAGGAGCTTGATAAAGCTTTATTATCGATTCTCCCCTGTAAAAGAGCTAACATCCAAGATCGGCTTTTTTGGGACAGGACAAATTTTAGAGCGCCAAGCTTTTACTCTACGCTGCAATGTTCGAAGTTGTCCATCCGGAAAAGTATTTGGATATCGGGTTTGTAATTTTCTGAAAATTATTTTGGCTTCGACATTTGGATTGTTGACTAATTCTACTTCAACATTCTCCCAAACGTCCACGAAAGGGTCCTTTCGGGTTCGCCAGTAACGTTTTCTAACTGCATTAGTTTTCATTTAAACTATTATGAATAATTAAATAGAGGGGATGGGATATCTTGCCAGAAGTCCAACTATCAATTTTTACCGGAAAATGTCATATACTTTTCGTATATCTCAGGGATTCCAATGGTGTCAACACCGGAGATAGATAGCAGAAAGCACCACCGGAAACTTGGGAGCCGGGAATGATGATATCACAAACTTTGGCCTATCCCTGATATTTCCAACTTTGTTGGAGTAATCACAAGTTTTAGACCAGACCTAACTACCATCCCATCACCCCAAGATATTGTGTAGCCAATTCAATCAAAAAAATTCACCATACATCCGGTATCTTAGAGTATTTGGAGTCTTCGGTTGTTACGCTTTGGATAATTATTATTGAACGGACTACGGCTACCTATCGGGGTTTCATTCTTGATAAGGCACGCTGCTGCAAGACCAGTATAAATCCAGGTGAGAATCCAGTTCAGCTAACGGCATCTGCTACAATTTCCGGCGTGTTTCCAAAATAGACTTTGGTGTGAGGCCAGGGAATCTCGATACCTTCCTGGTCAAAACGGTTCTTGATCCGCTTGCGTAATTCTCCGGTCAGCCCCCACTGTTCTCCAGGTTTTGTAAAGCCCCGAATACAAATGTCGACGCCATGGGTACCAAGATCGCTAACACGTATCGCAGACGGAATCGTTGTTAAGTTCGTTCCAAAATCGGGATCATCTTTCAGTTCCTGGCACACGCTGTTGATAACTTGATAAACATGGCTGATATCCTCTTTATAAGCCACCGTAATATATAGATTGATCCTTGCCCAGTCTCTAGTCTGATTACTGGCAAATTGTATCTGACTATTGGGTATTACATGCATTGTGCCATTTATTTCTCGTAAAACTGTGCGCCTTGGACTTACTTCCTCAACTTCGCCTTCCATTCCCGCAATGGTAACCCAATCACCAATCCGGTACCAGTCCTCCATTACGATGAAGAAGCCCTGGAGATAGTCGCGAATGAGGTTTTGAACAGCAAAACCAAGGCCCAGACTTGCAACACCGAGTGTCGCCAGCAAAGGGGAAATATCTAATTCAATAACTCCCAGAACCATCACAAGGACAATGATCCAGATAATAGCCGAGACTACTTTTATAACGACATAAGCCATTGTTTTGGTGCGGGTGGCTAACTGATCCGGTGATTCTTCCAGGACCTTCGGGGTAGCCGCTATTATTGCCTTTGGAATTATCTTTCTCTGAAGAATATTGAATACAATAGCGATGACAAGAATGATTGCCACTTTTGCTGTGATTCCCAGCATTGGGGTAAGTTTAAAAAAGAAATCAGATGCAAACATGAGATATCTCCTTCGGACGATTTGCTTGAGCTGAATGAACGACGCATCCTGGCAATCTTAAAAAAGCTTGAGAGAAGGCAAGCTTCAAAACTATTTCATAGTACCTTTTGAAGAACTCCTCAATAATCTCCAGCCAAACTTTCCCCCTGAAGTGTTCCAGTTGTGGAATATCGTCATGGGATGCAATTGAAATTGCCATTGTGCCAAATTACATATTTCTTGCATATTATATGAGTTTTTGCATTTTTTACAATACCGAAGATATTCTGCAATACATTTCAGATTGGCGTAAAATACAAGATGTTGTGGTGAGTCTTTTCATTATCAACTTGCGATATATTGAGAATGTCACGAAAATCGAGCTTGCCAAAACCTGTGCTTTCTTGCCAATATCGCTGCCATTCAAAACAGTAATTTATTTACAGATATCATATTTTTCTGGTATCAGGTCAAGTAAATTCTATTTTTGACAATTGTCAAGTCATCTCCGTCCACGGACAATTTAAATTTTTTAACATTTTATTGGTATTAAGGGTGAAATATATTGACTTTGGCCAAAGAATTTGATAATATATTTTTTAACATAAATTAAAAATCATGTGGAGTGATGCTTAAAGCATCCGGCAACCGGCTACCCTGCACGGTGCCCATTCCAAACACGGAACATGAGGTCGAAATGACAATAAGGGACAGACCTCACCATTGCGTGAGGTTTTTTTGTTTAAGGTCAAGATCTCCGCCAAAACGGCCTAAAACATCCAAAAATGGATAAATAGTGAGTTGATTTGTGGACGATTGCAAACTCACATTAAACTAAAACTGCTAAAGATCCGACAGAAGCCCTGTGCTGATTTTTTGGCACGGGGTTTTTTGTTTGGCGCCAAGGAGGTTTTAAATGGAAACGAATTATACGGACATTGGAATAGAGACAATACGCAAAGTTCACGATTTTCTGCGGATTGACAAGAAATGGAGCGTAATTTCTGGAAGGGGCTTCACATGGTGGGGACATCGGCAAGCCCAGAGAGTATGGGCTGAAGAACCTTTTGAAGGAAGTGGAATGATGATCAGTAAAGTGAACGCAGAGGCAGATTCTCTGATTTGCTCAAAACGATCGGAATTCCCGACAGATCAATTGGCAGCTTATCTTTGTGATTCCTCTCTGAGCGGATTAGTGGTGGATAACGATCGCGTTAAATACCGCTGTAGCGCTTTTATCCATGAGCAAAACCAACACTGGCTTGTGCCTCTTTTTTCACTGGCTGTCATTATGCAGGCTGTTGAGGCTATAAACCTGAGTATGATATTCGAAAAAACTTTTGGGCTACTGGGGGATTATAGCCAACACCCCGATAACGGACCACGTCAATACCCGGATGATATGCTGGCTGTCACTGGTGGTTTTATCAAACCAAAAAGCGAAGAAGCGATTAAAAATATTGGCGAAGAAGACTTTGTTTCAGCATCGCAAATTATAGGCCGGGGTTTGGATCCAGTTGCAAACAGTTCTGGTTTGAGTGTGACTATTCCTTTTGGAAATGATTCGGCTCTGCTTTTGGCTTGCAAGCAGACGCATCCTTTTTTGGGCAAGGGGCTATTGATAACGCATATTTTGCCCGCTGATCAGGTCGAGGCTGTGTGCGGAGTCAATGGTTCCCTGATCATGGACATGAATGCCGCCGAACAAGATTCCATGAATACGGGTCATTTTCTGGGCACTTGGTGTTTAGGACCGCCTGTACCAGACAGAAAAACACCTGTGTTTGTGAGCTTCATTCCTGCAGTTGCATGCAATCGTAGTGTATTGGTGAACATGATTCTTTCCACGCTCTGGCACAACACCTGGGCTGAAGGATACTTTTTTGCATTTGACCGAGATACAATGAAACCCTCACCTGCCTTCAAGGAGGTAACCAATGAATATATTTAAGGGTAAAATTGTCAGTTTCACGAGTCCTCGGGATTCAGGAATCGGATATTTGAACATTAAAGACTCGGCGACCGAATTGGTCTTCAGTATTCCATGCGAAAAGACTTCGACAATCAGGGCTCTTGAAAGCTGCTTCGGCAATGTTATCGGCTCTGACCGAAGGGTAAGCAAAGCTGGTGGACATACATTTCAGGAGATATTCTGGTTCTATGATCAAGATGGTAGGTTTTTAAAAGGATTTGTGCCTGTTAATCAGGCTCCGAAGGAAATCGCTGATTTTTACAATTTTGAAAGAGAAGGGGGCCATAATATAAACCTGAGGAAAATTGTGCGTATGCGTATATGAGGCAATTTTTGCAATTAATTGAAATAAAACAAGACAGAAACATAAAGAAAAGAAGTTTTGAAAGAAGCGGTCTTAATGACCGTTTCTTTCTATTATTGCCCCGATTTCGCGAAAATTTGTGGAGGATATTTACCCTAAATTACTTCAAAAATGTTGGGTATAGCGTTGGGTATGGATAAACAAGAAATGAAAAAGGGAGCCACAATCAGATGCAACCCCCTGTTTTTATTATGGTGATCCCACGGGGAATCGAACCCCGGTTACCGGCGTGAGAGGCAACTAACGCAGTTATTAAGATGGTTAATAAAACCAATAAAACCAAGCATTTCAATTGCATGCCCAAAACCCATGTGCCTTTTTGAGTGCCTTTTTGCCGATTTAAGACGCTTTTTTCCAGAAAAAGGCACGACAGCAAGGCACGAACTTAAACAAGCTCAATAATGTTAATCCTAATTTCGAACCATTGTCGAATTAACTTCATCATAATAAGTCAATTAAACAGACTCATTGAGATGGTTTACCATTCCAATATAGCCCGACATTATCATCACCGATGACACTCCGCTTTAAACAACCGGCCCAAAAGCCCCCATTTGGCCTGTCCCTGCACCAGCTAAAATATCTACACTGTGTTAAGGTTAAATAAAATCGGCAGGGACGCCCTAAATTAGTTGACACGATGCAAAATCGCTGTCACTCGCCATAGTAGGTGGTGTTCAGGTGCATTTCCGAGCGGGATCATTGGGCATCAGGGTGAGTTTTGAGATAGATTCATTGAAGATTTGTAAACGCTCCAAACTTTCAATGAGCAATTGACGTCCACCGCAATGATGAGCAGAAAAATAATGAGGGTGAGAAAATGAAACCGGAAAAAGTCATTTCAGCTGTTGAGACTACGATTATAAGGGTGACGAGGGATATCAAAAAAAAGCAAGGCAACGCTGGTGCGGACAAACTGAACTCGTTATCGAAATTGGTTAACTCCTATAACCGTCTTTTGGAGAGGACAAAGGATAGTTCCGACTCAGAGGGGAAATCTTATTACAGTAAAATGGAAAAGGGATATTACAATTCCTGATGGAATTTACATGCATTCTAAGGGGATTTTAATAAAGTCGGACATGTTTAGATTATGTTCCAAACAGTTCTGATGCTGTGATTTCGCTCCATTCTTTCTTCTTATTCAGCACATAGAACTGTGTTTTCTTTCCCTTTTTCCACTCGAAAAGTACAACCTTCTTTGCCCTGTAGTAATTAGCTACTGCATTCAAGCGATCTTTCTCCTCAGGAGTCGGGAACTTATGCGGCGCGAGCTTGCGAGCGTCCGACAGCCACAGGCTGCGAACATAAGCCGTTTGTTAGGCGACTCGATAGTGAATATTTATTGCCATGCATTATGCTCCTCGCACAAGTCGTAAAGAATGATTATTTGCTCAAGCTCATAAATGGCACGAAACAAATCACCGTAGAGCTTTCGCTCACTGAAATTGGCAATGCTCTTAGTTATAGCATTGTTAAGCAAGAACTCATGTGCGATGTAATTACGATACTTTACGACGCTTTCAAGAAGTTCGATGAAATCAGGACGTAATCCTTTTTGTTTGAGCTCGTTTTTTACCTGCCCCAAAGTCCACTTTTCCATGGAGTCGGATGGAATCCCATACTTTCTTGAAAGCAACCCCTTTAAGCCAAATTCCAATATTTGAGCTTTGCCCATGAACATCGCGTACTGCTCAAGATGGCTAAAGTTTTCATAGGACTTAAGCTTTTCTAAGACTAATTCTTTTATTTCTTCACGTGACAAAGATGGATCGTTGTCCATTAGCTTTGTGCCTCCATGACTTTCTATACGCTTAACATTAATATTAGATGGAAATTATCCATCTATTGAGATATTATGATAAAAAAGTGGATACTTTCGATTCTGAGCATTTGAATTTGAACAATTGCCTTATTTTAGTTTAACGTCAATTTCAGATATATTGAGACTATCTTATAAAAGACGTTCTTGTCAAAATCTTTGCCCATTTGCCAAAAAAACAACTCTGGCCTGACTTGTGATATAGTATTATGTTATCACAGAAAAATAAGACGCTTGATACTTGAACGTTATTGCAGATATCACAGGTCTTGAATTTATGATTTCGGGATTAGTAGTCGCAACATTATCAAATAAGCATCCCGCATTTCCGTGTACATGTCCCTTATTTTTCGACTATTTTAAATATTAATTTCTGAGACACATCTACACCTTGTTCTTAAGGACCCTGTTCATACTTCCGGAAAAATAACCTTCCAGGTCAACGGCGATATAGTAGAATCCTATCTGTCTGAATTTCTCAACAATATTTTTCCTCAGCTCGGGATCGGTAACCTTTTTGATCTCTGAGCCCGCCACTTCTATTCTGGCAACGGATCCGTGATGTCTGACCCGGTATTGCCTGAAGCCTTGATCTGCGAGGAAATCTTCGGCCTCCTCCACCATTTTTAACTTTTCAGTGGTAATGGGGTCCCCATAAGGAATCCTTGAGGCGAGGCATGCCATAGCAGGTTTATCCCATGTGGGAAGTCCCATCTCTTTTGACAGAAATCGTATTTCTTCCTTACTCAGATGGGCATCCACAAGGGGTGCGATTATCCCCATCTCCCTGGCCGCGTCCATTCCTGGACGGTAATCACTAAGGTCATCCAGATTGGCAGCATAAGCCACATGGCTTATGCTTTTTTCTTTTGCTATATTCAAAAGATTCTTGGAGAGGGATTTTTTACAGTGATAGCATCTATCCGGGGCATTGGATACAAACTCGGCAATACTCGTCTCATCTGCTTGGAAAACAATGTGCTCAATACCTCTGTCTTTGGTAAACTTGATAGCCTCTTCCCGTTCCCTGGAGGGATAGGTCGTGGAACTCTCGGTGACCGCCACCACCTTATCCGTTAAGGTTTGATGCGATAGGGCCAACAAAAAGGTGCTATCCACACCTCCTGAGAATGCCACCAACAAAGAGTCCAGTTTCTCCAGATAATGAATCAGATTCTCTTTTTTTGACGTAGCGTCCTCTTTGTCAATCATGCTTTGCCCTTATTGAAAAATGATATCACACGAATTTTTATAGAAATGATACGTGTGTTTATAGCAGGTATCCGTAACGGTGGAATTGAGCGGCGCGGTAACGCGTCCGCTCGAGTGATAGGTTTACGGCCTCAATGCCTTCCTTGATGTGTTAACTTGGCGGTTTACCGACTACTGGTTACGCCCGGCCATAACCCCGCCGTCCACATTCCAAATCGCACCCGTTACCCAACTTGCATCGTCCGAGAGCAGGAACACGATCACCGATGCCACATCGCTAGGTTTTCCGATCCGGCCAATTGGGTGAAAATCATTGAAGGCTTGTAGGGCCTCGTGAACCTCGTCGGGTTTGATGAAGGCGCCGTAGATTGGAGTCTCCACCACGGCAGGAGCCACTGCGTTGACACGTATGCCATATTCCGCCAGTTCCATCGCCAGATGCTGAGTCAAGGAGTGCAGGCCGGCCTTGGCCATCGAGTAGGCCGACGAGGGTGTGGCCTTAATTGCCTGATGGGCCCACATGGAGCCTATGTTGACTACTGCCCCTCCGCCACTCGCTGCCATGTTCTTCGCCACCTGCTGGGTCACAAAGAAAGTGGCCTTGTTAAGATCCATGTAGGCGTTGTAATCCTCGCTCGTGTGCTCCAAAAAGGCCTTAGGGGAGAAAACGCCCGCAGCGTTGATAAGGTATTTCACGTCCTTCATCTCATCACGCACGTGGCGGACCAAACTGCCCACGTCATCCTTTTTCGTAAGGTCGCACTGAAAGGTATGCACCTTGTCGGAAGTATCGAACGTTTCACGTGCTCCCTCCAATTTCTCCTGATGGCGGCCAACTATCGTCACCGAGGCACCCCTATGTACTAGAAACCTAGCCGCCTCCAGTCCCATTCCACTGCCACCTCCGATGATTAGCGCTTCCTTGTTTGAAAAGCTCATCTTTTGCTCCTCCTTTTTAGTCAATCAAAATCGACTCTGCCGCAACCTAACCAGTGATTATATAGTTCTGTTTATCATGCCGGTAAACTTGCGGTTATAATTGATGGCAAATCCAGAACCTTCGCCATGTTGCAAAGGCCAAGGATATTTGTTTTCATAACCGTGACATCCTGATCACGATAGTTGACCAAAAGTCCTGCTTGATGATCAATCATTGCCAATATTGCATTGTCAGGTGTTAGGCGTTCAGTATATCTAATGTCATTCATTTCAAATTCTTCCTTATATTCTGTGTTATCAGAGCTATAAATATATTTGGAAAGATAATGCCACATTGTGGTGATGTCAATTGGTTATTAAAAACTGAAAAAGGGCAAACCCTATGAAATGGATTTACCCTTAAAAACGATATCACAGGTTCTGAACCCACTGTTAAGATGTTGGATACATAGCAGATATTGCAGGTTTGATCTTCCCTCCTTTCTTATGTCTTCGGATTTACGGATAAGTAGGCATTGATAAATTGATCGACCTTATCTTTTATGTCAGTCTGGATATTTTTTCTGTCACCAAAACCGATAGTACCTACCTCCCAAGTGGGAGCTAAAAATGTGTAGTTGGGTTTACGCACTAAAGACGCTTCTTGCATAAGTCGAACACCAACTTCATAAACTAATGTGTTCCCTGGACCTTTCCTTCCATTAATGTAAATATAAAGAATAGGCTGTCCTTTTTCCTTTTTTAATTCCTGTTTGGTCAGCACCTTGATTCCTGCTAATCGAAGTTCCGATTCCACATCTGTCTGTATCTTACTTTTAGATATACCCTCATATTCAAGAAAAAAAGGTTCCACATAAATAGCCACATGTATCCCAGTAATACCTCTAATTCTTTCTCTGCTCGTTTCATTATCAAATGCAAATACATTGCTTCCCACACTAAAAAACATAACCAATCCCAAAATAAAGACAATACGTTTGTATCTTTTCATGTGCACCCCCCTTTTTTAATGGATCGTTGGCCCAAAATCTATATTTTCCTTTTTAGCCTCAATATCAAAACTATAAGTGTCATGAGCTTCTTTTTTGTGTTGGTTTATAGTAAATTTCATTGTTTGCCCGACACCTATATTCCTTCGGTAAAGATGAAAGACAGTCAGGGCATTATAAAGTAATAGATGTAGGATATACAGCAACCGAGCTTTGTTTTCTTCATAAGATATAATATGAAAACTCATCTCTTGTTCCATTTTATCTAATTCCATAGAAACTGCTGCGTCTATTTTTCTTTTATCATCCTTATCCTCTAAAGTAATGCCTATGTGTTGTTCGTTAAAACCTTTTTCTTTTAAATAAGACAAAAAATCTTCAGTGTATTCTGTAGGATCCATAAACCACATTTTAAAACTACTTGTGGATGATGTGTGGAGAAGAAGCGCAAAAACCACATTGATAGAATGTTCTTTAAACAGTTGTGCTGGGTTGTTTGTGTAGAAATCTGGATCTTCCTCAAACTTCTTAAGAAGTGAATTTAATTGTTCTACAGTATCATGTTTCATTTCCGCCGCCCCTTTTGGTTTATGGTTCAGCTAAATTCCAGATTTATAGCCACCTGCAAGACTTAACAAAACTTAACATTTTTTTCTACTGAAAACTGGATAGATCAGCCTGATTGAGATCACACCGGAAGGCCTCCAAGTGTGTAAGGTTCTATATTAATCGGTGTAATGTGTTGATGGAAAGGAGGTGTATGGTTGATTACATATATCTTGCATTATGTCTCCAACCCTTCTAACCTTTTGTAAACATAAGAAATTCTAACAAATTGACAGCAAAGCAAAAATTGTATTGATATTAACATGTTACGTGACTATTTACAATTTTGTAATAAAAGTCCGAGACATAACTGTGAGGTCTAAGTATTCCCGTCCGTCTTTAAAAGTGACCCTTTTTAAAAAGAAAAACCTTGCTAATAAGCCCATAACAAAACCTCTCTATGTCACCGTTAACGGCGTCTCGTAGTAATTATCACTACATTTAACCTTATTGTTAATATTTTATAAAAACTGAAGAGAATAATCAATAGTTGATCACTTTGGCTGTTATCTTGTCTCCGTGAAAAGTTTAAAGTAAAGCCAGAAATACAAACGCTTGAGGCGGGATTAAGCGAGGTATGTTCATAAAAAAAAGCGGGGTATGTTTTAATTAACTGGCGGGATACGGGCGGGGTATTTCAATTGTTGGAGACCTAACTTGCCAGTATTTGGACTATAAGATTGTTTAACAGGTGTTGTGATATCTGTATAGATTTGAGGCTTGGTTAGCCGCCATAGTCTCTCAACCAAATTGAAACCATCCGATAAGTTACAAACATGACGGCCACTGTTGTGCCAAGAAAAACCACACCTATGAACCAATACCAACCGCGATTAATGATACGCTTTAGTTTGCTGAAAAACTTCAAGGACTTATTCGCTTTTTCAGGAACTGAACGAAAAGTCACTATAAAGGAGTAAGTGCTAATAGCCCAGAGTAGGCCGACAATGCTTGGGATAAGAAATCGATCACTTTCATGAGACTTAGAGATGAACATGATCACGACCATTGATGCCAAGCTAATTAATCCAACAGCAATAGATGGCAGGCGAAGGACCTGAATGGCTTGAGCAATTCCCTGAAGTTTATCGATCATTCTTATTAAGGCTAATCAGTGGTTATGCAGTTCTGTTTATCATTTAAATTGTAATGATATGCAGAAGGGTTGTAAAATGTGATGTCTTCAAATTTCAGATACCTTGCATTATGTTGCGAGCAGCCATAACCCATTGAATAACGGGCATTATTTGGTTTGATCCTGACAAACAGGGATTATATTTAAAAACAATAGGTTATAAAAGATATTACAAATTGGCAATAAAACTGTCAACATAATAAATACTGTCTAAAGAGACCTCTAGACGTTCTTGAACCTGGCTGCATCCCAATTTAAAGTGTGTCCAGCCAAGCCAGTGTATCCTGCTTGTTTTCCCAATCGATTAAGTCTTCTATCTTTGGATCTTGTTTTATAATTTTAGCACTGTATTCGATGAACTTCTTCTGCACATCTCGTTTGCGCGTCAGGTCCATGTGTAAATACGTCATCGTGGATTGGATATTTTCATGGCCCAGGCGATTTTTGATTTCACTGAGCGGTTTACCGGCAAGGAGCATACGAACCGCACAGGAGTGGCGGAAGCTGTGAGCCGGGTTGATGTCTCTGAGCCGTTTGGGGCTCAACGCATAACGAAGATATTTTTTACAAATACGATTGATGCCGTGCCGTGTAAATGACGTCCCCTCGCTGATTGACGAACAGGTATCGCTGATATAACGGGTTTGGTTTTTTACGATATTTTTTAATATAAGCCTTTATGAGCTGGACCGTTTTTGGCAAAAGCTCGATTTGCCGGTACTGATTGCCCTTTCCCAGAATAGCCAGTGTGTTATTTTCCGGATCAAAGAAGTCAATGGTAAGTGACGCCATCTCACTGGCTCTGGCGCCCTGAGTCATAGAGCAGGTTCAAAATCGTATAGTCACGGAACCCATAGCATGTTTTAAGATCAACTGCTTCAAAGACATTAAGAACTTCATTGGGATACAAAAAAGCCGATCAACTGTTTCTGGGAGCGCTTTTGGGGGATGCTGAGGATTCTTTCGGCAAGTGCGCGTCTTTCAGGGTGCATAAAAGCGGATCATTTTGGCCATTGATTTAATGGCTGCCAGACGCTGGTTTCGGGTTGAAGTCTTGTTGAGACGGTCTTTTTCAAGGTAATCGAGGAAGTCCAGGATCATATCATTTGAGAGATGACCGATCTTAAGCGATCTGATCTTAACACCATGATACTTTGCCGCAAAAGGGAGAAGCAGACGATAGGTGTCCCGATAAGCCCTGATGGTTTGCCGGCTGCTGCCCCTTTATTCGGGGCAGATACCGATCAAAGAATTGATGGATTAGGTGCTAAGATTCATCGTTTTTCTTTTTGTTCGAGAGAAAAATCCAAAAACTGTTTTCGCTTTTTTGCATCGATCATTTTCAGGTATTTAACCGTATGTTTATATTCACTGTGCCCCATATATGCGGCCAGCACCGGCAGCGCATTCTGGGGGGATCTTCCCCGTGCTTGTACCCTTTTTAAGGTATTGACGGCAAATGAGTGGCGAAGGCTGTGAACCGTGGGTGCACTGAAGTTAGTTCTACCGATAACCTGTCTGGATTGATCGAGTCCGATATCTTTGAGGGCCTGACGAAAGACACAACGGACCCTATTGTCATTTAATCCCTTTTTTTTGGTGCCGGCGAGAAGGAATGGGTTTTGATGATTTCCGATAAGAACTTTGCGTACAAAGAGATAGTTTTCAAGTTCTACTGCTACGGACATGGGGACCGGGATCAGACGATCTTTTTTAAACTTGGTTTTTTCAATATAAAGTGTTTTTTCCTTTGGCCGGTAGTGATCGACTTTCATTTTCAAGGGCTCGGATATTCTCATGCCGCAACGAGCGAGCAGTAAAATAGCCATGTGCCCTGTGAGATCCTTTAAAAAATATCTCTGGTTTTTTCGGATGCTGTTTAAAACGGCTTTCAGCAAAAAATCGACTTGTTTTTCGGAGAAGATAAAAGGGATGATCTCATTTTCCGGCAAAAATGGAATATCCTTTACAGGATTGGCTGTATAAAAGCCTTGTCGCACCAGATACCGGAAGAACATTCGGGTTGTAGAAAGTATGCGGTTGATGGATCGTGATTCAAGTTTAAGATTTGCTCTTAATTCAAGAAAAAACGATGGTCGTAATACTGTCGGTTCTGTTTTTCTCATTGCAAGATACCGGTCAAACGTTCTTAGATGCGATGTCATGGGATGCAAAGAAAAGCCCAGTGATTGTCGATAGATCACGTATTCCTCAATTTTTTGCGCTAAAAAACTTTCAAAGGGTTTCATCAAAGAGAACCTCTCGCATCAATTTTATGTGAACGTGAAGATATTTTCGGGTGGACTCGATGCTGTCATGGCCCATCATCTCTTTGACTTCATAGATGGATAACCCTGCTTCCAGAAGATTTTGAGCGTACGTATGTCGAAGGCAATAGGCACTGTATGTCATACCCACGGCATGCATGCATTTTTTTATATGTTGGGTGGCCGTGTTTTGCGCCAATTTCCGATAGGGAGGATAAAGGGTTAAGAACAGATCCCGGTGCTTGCTTTTGGGTCTGCCGCCGATAAGATAGGCAGCAATGGCTTTGATGGTCTCTTCGGGAACAGGGAGTCTGACGGGCTTGTCATTTTTTCGGATTCTTATGCAAAGCTCCGCATCTTTAAAAAAGATATCATCCAGGCGGATTGAACTGATCTCACAGGGGCGCAGTCCCAGGGTATATGCCAGATGAACCATGGCATAGGCTCTGAGGTCGCCTGCCGAAGAGAGTTTCAGGCCGGCAAACAGCCTTTTCAACTCATGAGGTCGCAAAAAATTAGGCGGTTTGGCTTTGGAGAACTGGGGCGCACCGACGATAAGCGGGGCCAGATTTCTTGGCAACAGCTTTTTCTCATGAAACAAATATCTCAAAAATCCCCCGAAGATGAGCTCCGGTACACCCGGCAAGTGTTTTCTTTATAATCCGCAAAATACTCGGACAGGAATGCATCGATCTTTTCGATGGTCAGGGTGTGAAGCTTGATGCGATGTTTTTCAAGAAACTTATGAAAGGCAATAAGAACAACTTTGATATGCTTTAGCTTTCGGTTGGAAGCCTGATAGGTTTTTTGATGATAGATAAGATAGTCCTCATAGATCTGCGGTAAATTGACGGATTGATCTTTTGTTCCCAAATGCCGGGCAATTTTGCCATGCTCGAAGAGATACCGTGACAGCCCGGTTACGGCATGTATCGGGTACGGTCTTTCTGACTTTTTAAATTGCCGTAACATCTCTTGAGTAAAGATTTCATCCCACAAACATCTTCGTTTTTTGATGAACAACTTAAACCACCTCAACACCCGTGCATATTCTTTCCGGGTGCTTTTTGCATATCCGTTTTCTGTCATCCATTGAAGGTAATCCTCAATCGCCTGATCCAGGGCATTGACCACCGATTCGATCTCCTTGAGCCGTTCGTCAGGCCATTCAATGGTTGATATGGTTTTATCATCGATCATGTTAAAACCCTTTAACGGTCTGTTGGATAAGTGTTTCAACAGGAGATCGAACCCTGTCTTTTCCTGACGATCCGGTCGTTTTTGCGGCAGAGAAAGTACCTGAAAAAGAGTACCGTTAAAGGCAATGAGATCTTTATCCATCAGGCTGTTCCGGGATGCTATATATTCGTCAAGGCTCAGCTCAAGAAGCGTGCAGATGGAGTCATAGCTGTAAAAAGAAAGACCAAAACGATCTGAGGCCAAAATGAGAAACAGGTATAAAAGGAGTTCTTTTTGATCCAAAGAGGCCAAAAACCCATCGAAGAGAAACCGGTGAGGAATAAAGCTAAAACCGCCATTGATCTGCCTGACCCGGAGGAGATTAAGAATTTTTTTCTTTATCATGACAGATTCCTTCCCTTTTTAAGCGTTATGATTCGATTAGCATGTTTTTGAGCAAGCACCTAACGAGTCCCTCTTTGCAATCATTGGTAAGAGCTTGAAATATCGAAGATGTTAACTTTTAACGCGTCTACCTTTGCAATCACCGGTACCAGCCAAAACTGCCCAACCATCCTGAAATCATTGGATATTGACGCGTCTACCTTTGCAATCAATGGAATGTCGGTATTTGCATTCTTTTTTCGGTTTTTGGGTCTACGTCTGTTTCGTATGGCCTGAAGTATACGATTTCTTTGGGCTTTTTCAGGATTTTTCCTGCGATATTCTTTCCAATACCCCGGATTGTTTTGAGCCCATTTTTTATTGCTCAATTTTTGATCCCGCTTAAAATCCGGGTCGGTGGCCATTTTATGTCGTTTCCAGGCCGCTTTTTTTGCCCTTCGGCATTCCGGCTTCATACAGTAACATTGATTCTTGTGTCTTGGACTTGGTGTGAATAAATCGAAACAGTGACAACAAAGGATCTGTTCCATAACCACCACCCATGTTATGTGAAGATTCTATAAGTTGAGAAATAAAAGGAATCATATAGATGTTTTGAAACTTTGGAAAAATGATATGGAATGAATAAGAATATGGATAGAACTATATTGCCGAAGGAAATGTGGTGTGGAATCAAATCGGAACTACAAATTATATTTTATGAAGTCCATGCAAACAGAGAATATGAAAGAAAATGGAATAAAAAGAATTAGAAGTAATTTTTAAAAAACTTTTTAGGAATGAAATTAAATTAGAGGGGAATTAAACACATAACATAACTAAACTGGCTACATAACTTGCCAGTCTAGCAACCTACATCCAATTATTATTTTATGCATATATCATAAAAATGAAAAGGGCAAACCCTGTGAAATGGATTTGCCTCTTTTGGGAAAACGATAACACACGATTTTTTTGGACATGATAGGTACATCTTTAGCAGAAACCACAAATTAGGAACCAATCGACCTACTAAGATGGGGAGCAAAAGAGCTACCCCCGCTATGAAACAAACTAAATCAAATTAAAAAAGACCCGGCATGAAACCCGAGCCTTTAGCAAGTTGTATCAATTGACTGAAGGCCGTTTTATTTGAATTGAAATTTCAACGGTTCCGAGTTGTAGCTATTATGTTCGTGGGCATTATCAAACACAGCAATGGCAAATGGGTATTTCTTTCTTGTGTTAAATTGAATATCATCGTCATATCCGGTAATCAGTTTTCTTGACATCATGACGGTCCATTTCCCGTTTTTCCATATACCCTTAGTCTTGACATCGGCAAAGCTGTCCTTCCATTTATCGTAAAGCATATAGCCAGGAATCTCATCCCCCTCTTTGAATACGGAGTAATCTTTGATCTCAACTCCCTCAGCAACCAGCAGCGAACCCGGGATGGAAGGTGATTTGGATGGGTCCTGCATATAGGCGGGTTTTGATTTGTCTTTGGTTTTGTTGCTTTTTGCTTTCCCGGACCCCGCATCTCTTTTTCTGCCTTCTTCAGGTTTTTTACTCGGATTTGTCGTTACATAGCCATCTTCGGTATACCCTACTGGATTTGATCTGACAGCTTTCCAGTGCCACATATCAGCCTTTTCTTTGGGCGATTCCACGGCATAGTACCAGTCTTTCTCGTTCTTGGATTCGTTGTGACAGAGCACAGCACAACCTTTAGTGGCAAATTTATTGATCCGGTTTATCTCGAACACGATCCCCAGCCGGTCCTCGTCACCTTTCAGCTTGCTCCAGTTACCGCCGGTGTATCGCCATCTCTTTTTGTTCATACTCTTATCTTTGTCCGGCCACTCAAAAAGAAAAAATATACCGTCTTTTGTGTAGACCGACTTTGCTTTGAATTCAATTACCTTGCCCTCAACCGACCCCGCCCCTGTAAGGATAATCTTGGCTTGCTTAGCCTTGCTCCATTGAGAGCTGCCGGCATCGGCAGGTGCAGACTTTACCTTTTTTGAAACTAACACCAGATCCCCTTTAGGATTGGTTTGAGCAACCGATGCCTGGTAAACCACTAAGGTCACGATTACTAAGACAAGCAAAACAATCATAAATACTTTTTTCATTTTTTCCTCCTGTAGCAACGTTTTCAAATCGTTCGTTTATACATAAATTTTATGTTATTAAAACAGTAAGTTTTCCTTTTACTTTGGGTGTTCGATGCCTTTAAGAGCGTTTTTGTCCTCCTTTCTTTTAAGATAGTATGCCGATCAGTGTTAGTGTAATAATTGCAACCACGGTAAAAAACATCAGGATCATTGCAATTGGCCGTTTGCGGGGCCGTTTTTCAGGATTTTTATCAAGAAACGGTAGTAGAAAAAGGAGCACGATACCCCCTGCCGGGATAACGGCTGTGGCAATCACTTCGAGTTTCCCGGGGAAATATTTCAGTAGCTGATACAGAGCCATGAAATACCACTCAGGCTTGGGAACGAAGAGGTTATCGGTGGGATCGGCCGGATCACCGAGCCCTACTGGGAAAATCAGCGCTAAAATGATGGCTACCAGGATAAAAATCAGCATCATCACAACAATTTCTTTAAAAAGAAAAGACGGATAGAATATTTCTTCCGAGTGTGCGAGATCGCTGGAGTTGGCTTGTTCATCCATAATGTTTGTTTTTTCCCTCATAAAACTTTAAAGCGGTGTTGAAATACCCTGCTTGCGGATCATAACAAAATGACCAACGAGAAAAATTATGGTTGCAATTGGTAGAAACAACACGTGTAAAGCATAGAACCGAGTCAGGGTCAGGGCGCCGAGGTTTTGGCCCCCGCGCGTTAGCTTTAAAAAGTATTCACCGGCAACTGGAACGGTACCCATAATACTGGTACCGACCCTGGTGGCCCAGTAGGCTTTTTGATCCCAGGGCAGCAGGTATCCCGTAAAGCCGAACCCCATAACCAAGCAAAACAAGAATACGCCGGTAATCCAATTAATTTCCCGTGGTTTCTTGTAAGCACCGTAAATAAAAACGCGAAGCATATGAATAAATATGGTTACAATCATCAGGTTGGCAGACCAGTGGTGAACGCCTCTGACAACATAACCCAAAGGAACCTCAAAGGTCATATAATCCACTGCATCATATGCCTGCTCTGGTGAAGGTACATAATACAGCGTCATGAAATAGCCGGTAACTGCCAGCATGACGAACAAAAAGAAGGTGATGCCTCCGAAACAGAAACTGAGATTGAGTCCTTTGGGGATGGGTTTGTCCAGAATAT
>PVMK01138882.1_pt1 | contig 18417 bp, 25 predicted proteins | sample 1853481 | NCBI WGS metagenome assembly PVMK01 (sample SAMN08533507, study PRJNA380276) | Marine sediment metagenome, whole genome shotgun sequencing project. | reverse complement strand
GAAGATTCAGGACCAAATATACCTGAGAATATTATAAATCACGTTTTTGATACATTGGTTACTACCAAACAAGTAGGTACTGGTTTAGGATTAGTAAGCTGTAAAACAATTATAGAAAATCACAAAGGAGAGATCACCGTACAGAATGATCCAGTGACATTTACAATAATTCTTCCAGACCATAAAATTTAAAAAAATAATTTACAATTTTTGTAGGATGAAATTTTTAATTTAAAAATATTCTAAATTATATAAAGTGTTAAATCAGAATATTGTAAAATATAATCAATGAATCAGTCGGTGATAGTAATTGATGATGATGAGGATACTGTGAGATTATTTAGTGAATTTTTAGAGGAAAATAAAATCCAAGTAGTAGGCAAGGGATATGATGGTAAAACAGCAGTTGAACTTTATCAAGAAAAAAAGCCCGATTGTGTTCTAATTGACATTATGATGCCTAATGGTAGTGGGGTTTATGCCATAAAAAAAATCAAGGAAATAGACTCTAGTGCAAAAATTATTGCGGTTACTGGAGATAGTAGGTTTACTACAGAACAAAAACTAGAAAATTTAAAAATTCCTGTCATTTACAAGCCATTTAAGATGGATGAGGTGATCTCAAAAATCCAAAATTAGTCATTTCCCAAATTTGGGAACATGAATAAAGTCTTAAATTATAACATAATATTATCATAATATGAGTAAACGAGTTACAATAATGATCGATGATGACTTGGACAAAAAAATGAGAATGTTACAAGCAAAAATGATTCAAAGCACAACAAGTTCTGTTAGCTTTTCTAATGTGCTTAATCAGGTGCTAAGAGAAAGTCTCAAGAAGTAGTTTTCTACTTTTTAAAAAAATCGATTTGAAGGATTGTTAAATCGGTAAAATGTTCATTTTTTGTATAGATGTCAATGGCCGAATAAAAAAATTAGATTTTATGAATCTAGGAATTGTTTATTCCATCTTTCGGACCATGTGGCAATAAGATAAATTGAAAAAACTGTAAACCCTAATCCCATTATAATATTTAATATTATCAAAGCTAGTTCATTATTTTCCAAATCTTCAGAAAAATTTTCCACTTTTTCTAGACCATTTACTTCAAACGCCATACTCAAAATAAGACCTGCAATTATCCCGCCAATTATAATTTGAGGAACATAAACATAAATCAAATATTTTTTGAGTTTTTTTATTCTGTAAAAAGCCCACAAATCCAAAAAAGGAATAAAAACAACAAAGATAATTTGCCACAATACACTTACAGGTCCTTTTGCAGGCATTACATTATCAGAGAATTTGATATTAATTACTTTTATAGAAAAATTCTTAGATCAAACAATAAAAAGATCTTAAAAGATGGGGTTTAGAATTGCAATTAAAGTTACATATTTTACAATAAAATTTGAAAAAAAAATAAAAAAATAGACTAATTTAAGAAAATAAAAATAAGATCTTAAATTTATAAAAATTTCTAATCTATTCTGATTTTTTAACTTTTTGTGCAGCTGGTCCTTTTTTACCTTCGCCTACCTCGAATTCGACTTTATCGCCTTCATTGATGAATCCTTCAACATCTGTTTTGTGAACAAACAGATCATCTCCACCTTCTCTTTCGATAAAACCAAAGCCTTTAGTTCGGTTGAACCACTTTACTGTGCCTTGTTCCATTTGCTTTCTCAAAAAAGACTCCGTATATTAAGATAAGTCTAGAAAATGATAGGCCATAAGATCAGTCTATTTTTAGAAAAATCTCATTTAATAATATAAAGAGCGTAGATCTCAGAAATCCCTTGCTATGTGATTATTATCTTTGAGCCATTGAACTTGAGGCAAAGTAAATCTCCAAACTATATCTCCCCGCTCATCCTGTTTGAAATCCCATGGAGCAATAATTACAATATCATTATCACGAATCCAAACTCTTCTTTTTAATTTTCCTCTAATCCTACCTCGTCTAGTTAGACCGTCAGTACATTTTATCATCACGTTTTCTCCTCCCATCATTTTCAGAACTCTGCCAAAGAGTTCACCCTCTTCAGGAATACGAATTTCTTTTAGGGCACTTTCATTTTTTACCTGGCGTTTTCCCATACTCCAAATCATAGTTTTAACCATATAACTGTGGGGGTTTAGCACAATTCAAAAAATTTGATTAAAAAATAATAAAATCAATTTTATGTAATGCATGACAAAGTAAATCATGGAATTTAGATGCATTGAAGACTGTTCACAATGCTGTATCAAACGAGAATACTATCCTGAAAAGAAATTTGGAAAAATTGGTGTTTTAATACTGCCAGAAGAACAAGAAAAAATTAAACAGCTAGCAAAAGAAAATGAATTAGATGTTTTGATTTTGCCAAGAATTGGAACATCTAAAGAAAAAGATTCTACATCAATAGAAATTTTAGCTTATCAAATGATGGGAATAGAAAAAAATGGAAATACTTGTCCTTTTCTTGACACAGAAACTGGAAAAAGATCCCCTCATGGAGGATTTCCTTGTAAGATATACGAAGACAGACCTCTTGCATGTAAAACATATCCTCTAATTGAATCAGATCCAATAACTCTTGATCAAAAATGTAAATTTTGTACAGAGCATAAAACTGCAGATGAAAATTTAAATTCTGAAATTGAATCACTGCTAAAAATTAAAACCAAAATGAATACAGATGCGCCTTTTGTGTGGAGATATGCAACAGGAATTGGTGAAGATGAAGACAAATCTCAAATAAAGACAGGTTGGATTTTAGAAAAATAAAATTAGATTATGGATTAATAACTGCCCGTCCAATAATTTTTCGTGCTTTGAGATCTTCTAAGGCAGTGTTTGCCTCATCAAGAGCATATCTTCTAGATATGACTGGTTTTATTATGCCTTTTTTTGCTAACTCGATTAGTTCAACCATGTCATCATAGTTTCCAGTATAAGCACCCTGAATAGTAATTGATTTGAGTGGAATTGTCACAAGAGATAATTCTAGAGAGCCTCCAAAAAGTCCCACAAGTATTAGATTTCCCCGTTTTCGTAAAACTGACAATGCCAATTTAGCAGTTTGAGGTGCATTAACAAAGTCGATTACACTATCAGGCCCTTTTCCATTACTAATAGAAATTATTTTTTGTGTTGGACTTCCTCCTCCACTAGCTATAGACCCTGTTACATTAGTATTTACAACAAAATCTGCACCCATCTTTTTTGCAGTATCAAATTTTTTGTCATCGTTATCGATACATATGATTTTGGCTTTAGTTATTGCTTTAGCAATTTGAATTGCCATCAATCCTAACCCTCCAGCCCCAATTATCAATAAATATTCAGGTGAATTTACATTTGCTTTTTTGACAGCATTGTATGCAGTAAGTCCAGAACAAGCAAGAGAAGTTGCAGAATCTAGATCAACACCATCAAGTTTTGCCAAATATTTGGAATCAGGAATTAAAGCGTAATCAGAATACCCGCCATCTTGAAAAACACCCAGTGATTTAGGAGTATCACATAGATTTTCATTTCCTACTTTACATGCAGGACATTCCCCACAACCAATCCATGGAAAAACTAGAACTTCATCTCCTTTTGATATTCCAGAAACAGCATCGCCAATTTCTTCAACAGTTCCGGCAATCTCATGGCCTGGAGTTACAGGATATTTTACGCCTCTATCAGTGACTTTCATAAATTGTCCGTCTCCAAGATCATATCCCCCTTCCCACAAGTGTAAATCACTGTGACAAACGCCTACAGATTTTACCCTGACTAAAACCTGATTTCCTTGAGGTTTTGGGGTCTCAGATTCTAACACAGTAAGAGGTTCGTTAGGACTTGTGATTCTAGCAGATTTCATAGGATGATTTTTTGATTTAACAATATAAGAGTTGACTGGAAATGAGAAAAAAATAGAGCGCCTAGATATTATTGAATTAAAAGAAAAAACATCTGTGAGTGAGGAAGGTTTTCCAAATAGCATTTCGCAAGAACCAGTAAATATTCTTTTTAATCCAAATTCAGTTGTTAAAAAAGATGTATGGGATATAGATCTTATCGAAATTCTTAATTTATTGATTAGAATACTTGAGAAAACAGAGAAAAAGGACCTGAGAGTTGCAGGAATGGCAGCATTATCTTCATCATTAATTTACAGAATGAAAGTTGAGAGTATTTTTGCTTTACAAAAAGCTGCTATGGAGAAAAAACCTATTCGTCAAAGGACAGATGTAGATATCGAATTAATTGATATTCCCTACCGATATGAATCCACATATCCTGTATCTTTAGATGATCTGTTAGGTCTGCTGCAAAACTTAATTGGCTCTATTGCAAATCCTCAATCAAGAAGAAACAGTCAACTTAACATAGAACCAATTGATCCTCCTGATTTTCAAGAATATTTTATTTCACTTGAGAACATCATTGGAAAATACGAAGATCTGATAATTAGAAAGATTTCAAATGATGGATTTGGAATGCTTCAAAACATTATTTCGGATTTAGATACTATTGACTCCATACGATGTTTCTTTGCGATTTTGTTTTTGGCAAGAGACGAAAAAATAGACATTGAGCAAATAGAAGATGATATTAAAATCACAATAATAAAACAAGATTCAACAAAATGATCAAAAATGAAGAATGGATTTCTTAAAGTAGATTACATATGGAGATTAGGTAAATGGTCAAAGTAGAAGACGAGAATGAAGCAACTGCACGAATTGAGGCGGCTTTATACTCTTCAGGTAGGCCTCTGAAGATTGAAGAGTTAATCAGGGCCTCAGGTACGGAATCTCGCACTAAAACATACAATTTTCTCAATAATATAATGAAAAAATCAAAATCGGCCTTTAAAGCAATAGAAATAGTCACGCTTCCAGATGGATCCTTTGTATTTCAGTTGAAGCCAGAATATAGCTCCACTGTCAAAAAGTATGCCTCAAAGCCTGTTCTTCCAAAAGCAACACTGAAGACATTATCATACATTGCCTATATGCAACCCATCTCATCAAAGCAATTAGTAGAAACCAGAGGATCTGGAGTTTATTCTCATCTCAAAGAATTAAGACAGTTAGATTTTATCACTCATCAAAATGTTGGAAGATTGAGAATTTTCTCAACAACTGAGAAATTCCAAAAGTATTTTGGAATACATGGGGATGTTGAAAATCTCAAAGAAAAACTGTTTTCAAAGATTAGAAAAACTGCAAGCCAAACAAAATCAAATTCTGAATCTCCAATTATTGAAAAAATCATATAGAAAATTTTATTTTATGGTCAAATTATTGCGTTTTGTATAAATTAGAGTGATATCAAGATTTTCCGTGAGAAAGTCAGTAGAAAACCTTGCAACAAGTAAAATCACAGGTGGAAGAAGACACCCGTTAAGAATTAGGAGGAAATATGAAATTGATAGATTTCCTAATGAACCAATTAATGGTGCACAAATTACAGTTACAAGAAATGTACGAGGTAAAAATACAAAAACTGCATTGAAGTCAATTGATTTTGTTAATTTATCCAGAAAAGATGCAAAAGTAAAGAAAACAAAAATTCTAAAAGTTTTAGAAAATGCAACAAATAATGATTATCAAAGAAGAGGCATCATTACGAAAGGTGCGATATTAGAAATACAAGAAGGGAAATGCAGAGTTGTGTCAAGACCTGGGCAATCCGGAACAGTAAACGCAGTTTTAATAAAGTGATAAAATGAAAGATTACGAACATATCGTAATCTGGTTGGATTATTTCAACAAGACCTTACCAAGAGCAAAAGGAAGAAGATTAGAAAAAGAAAAATGTGTTTTTGATCCTTCGTTAAAAGAACTGACAGAAGCTGCACAAGCTGCTGGTTTTGAAATTACAGAAACCGAAGAAAAAGTAAGATATCCAAGAAGACCATATGTAAGATCTGGATACATTGTTTTACCAAAAGAATCCTCCAAGACAAACATTCTTAACAAAATTTCTCAAAAATTACTTTTGAAAAGGACAAAACAATCCAAATAAGATCAGATCTAGCTTTTAGCTAAAGTATTGTTGACAGAAGTATATGAAAACAATACAGATGTTTTAATTTTAATTGCAGGAGGTAGGCGAAATAATGCACCTTGCCGGTAGTGGCAGAGTGATCATTCAACTATCAGATGAATTGTCTGAAGGAGTGATTCTTTGTGACGAAAAAGGAACAAAGGTTGCAAAAGTAATGGAATTGATTGGTCCAGTCAAAAGACCATTGGCATCAGCTACTCCATTAACAAACAACATCAAAAAATATATCGGCAAAGCTGTTTTCGCAGTTGAATTGTCTCCTGCTAAAAAAGAAAAATTTAGGAGAAGAAAAAAATGAATATATTAGAAACACAGAGCTGTCCTGAATGTAAATCATCTTTAGTAGATGACGTTCAGAATGGTGAAATAATCTGCTCTGGTTGTGGCGTAGTAGTCGCAGATCAAATAGCAGATTCAGGTCCAGAAACAATAAGTTCGAATCTAGAGGACAAAATGAAGCTTGCAAGAGCAACAGGACAAACATCTTATTCCCAACATGATTTGGGAATCGCAACTGAGATTTCAATCAGTGCAAAAGACTATAGTGGAAAATCAATTAAGCATGAAGTTGCAAATCAAATGCACAATCTTAGGAAATGGCAACAAAGAGTTCGTGTTTCCTCACCAAGAGAAAGAAGACTAGCAAATGTTTTGGCCAAGATGGGCGAAACATGTAATGGTTTGTCTCTTTCAAAAAATATTTTGGAAACTGCCTCAATCATATACAGAAACTTGGATGGGCATATTGATGTGAAAGGAAAATCAGTAGCTAGTATTACTGCAGCTACGATTTACATGGCATGTAAACAATGTTGTGTGGTAAGATCACTTGAAGAAATTGTTCGAGAAATATGTTTACCAAAAGATGTGAAATCCAAAACAAAACTTGCAGCAAGATATTACAGAACAATGGTAATGGAAATGGGTCAGGTAACTGCCCCAATAGTCACCATGGACAAATACATCTCTAAGATTGCAAATATGACGCAAACTGAGGTTAGGGTTGAAAGATTAGCCTTGGAAATTGCCGAAAAAACCAAAGATAGTAGAATTACAGATGGAAAAGCACCAAATGGAATAGCAGCAGCCTATCTGTATGTTGCCTCAGTCTTACTTGGTCAAAGCATACTACAAAGAGATGTTTCAAGTATTGCTGGTGTCACCGAAGTTACTATCAGAAATAGATGTAAAGAGATTCTAACAAGTTACAAGCTCAAAATTTCTTTGAGACCATCTCTGGCCAATAATTAATCCACCCCCTTTTTATTTTATTATTAAAAAATATCTTAGGATCAGCTAAATTTCGTCGGTATTAAATATAGAAAGAAAACAGATTGCCTCATGGCAGTACTCGAAATCAAAGACCTTCATGTAAAACGAGAAGGAAAAGAAATTCTAAAGGGTGTAAATTTGAAGACAGGTCCTGGAGAAGTACATGCCATCATGGGACCAAATGGTTCTGGAAAAAGTACACTAGCTCTCACTTTACTAGCACATCCAAAATACGAAGTTACACAAGGAGACATTCTTTTGGATGGTGAAAGTATTTTGGGTTTAAAGGCAGATGAACGTGCAAAAAAAGGATTGTTTCTTGGATTTCAATATCCCACAGAAGTTTCAGGTGTAGGATTTTCTCACTTTCTTAGAACGGCTTACAATTCTCTTAGCAAAGCACTTCAAGGAGACGATAGAGAAGTTTTCATCACAGTAAGAGAGTTTCAAAAATATCTCAAAGAAAACTTGAAAAAAGTTGGATTAAAGGAAGAATTTCTCTCAAGATATCTCAATGAGGGATTTTCAGGAGGGGAGAAAAAACGTGCAGAAGTTTTACAAATGGCAGTACTAAAACCAAAAATTTCAATTTTAGATGAACCTGATTCTGGTTTAGATATTGATGCAGTTCAATCAGTTGCAAAAGCAATTAGTGAGGTTGCTGGAAAGGATGCAACGATCATTATCATTACTCACTATGCAAGAATCTTAAAATTCTTAAAGAAACTTGATTTCGTCCATGTTTTTGCTGACGGAAAAGTCATACAAACAGGTGATGCGTCCCTTGCAGATAAATTAGAAGCGGAAGGCTATGAATGGGCCCTAAAGCAAACCACCTAAGTAGGAATTCTCATTTACCTAAACAAGTTTAAGCAGAATAATTTTTCAAAAAGTTATTGATTTACAAAGTACAAGTAGAATTTTCTAAAGAGTTTCTAGAAATTCAAGAAAACCAAATTTACATCGGAATAAAATCAAAACCAGTCAAAGGTGAAGCTAATAAAGAAATTATCAAGAAACTCGCAAAACACTTTGGCGTGTCAACTGCACTTGTCCATATAAAATCAGGTCACAAATCCCGAAAGAAGACTGTAGAGATTCTACAATAGAAAATATTGTTTTTTGTTTAAATAGGGTTTCAAGATTGGGAAACCCATGTCAGAAGATAATGATCTATATTATTTTAATTTCTCATTTTTCAAAGTAGATCCCAAATGGAGATGGATGGCAGACTTGGCAAAAGAAGAATCTGCAAAAGAAGTTGAAAATGTAATCAAAAATTCAGGAATAATGTTTAGATCATATTCTAATCTAGGATTAAGAGATGATGCAGACTTTTTATTTTGGTTTGCCGCAAAGACAATTGACGAAATTCAAGCAGTTATCGAGAAGCTATACCAAACTGTATTTGGAAAGTACATCATACCTTCAAGAACATATCTTTCATGCACTAGACCATCAATATATGTAAAAGAAGGAAAATCACATGGGTTTGTTACAGGGATTGAACAAAAAAAATACGTGATAGTTTATCCATTTACAAAGACAAGAGAATGGTATCTATTATCAAAAGAAAAACGCCAAGAAATAATGGATGAACATATTGAAGTAAGTAAGAAATATCCACAAGTTGTACTAAACACGACATATTCTTTTGGAATTCACGATGAAGATTTCATGTTAGCATTTGAGGTAGATGATATTAGAGATTTTCAAGATCTTATCATGGATTTGAGAGAAACCCAGGTATCCACCTATGTAAAAAATGATATCCCAATGATTGTATGTGTCAAAAAGGATATTGTACCATTAATTTCAAGTCTGGGCTAGATTTATCACAAAAATATTTTAACACATATCAAAATCTGAAAATATTTTTCTTATAAAACTCAAATATCAATGATGCAAATCTTGGATAAACATAAATGATGAAATTTTAATTTGAAAAATAGAAAAATGAATTACAATAAACTAGGAAAAACAGACATTAAAGTATCAGAAATAGGATTTGGTGCATGGGCTATTGCTCTTGATTGGTGGGGTAAAAAGATTGAGGAAGATGAGGCAAAAAGAATGCTCAAAAAAGCATACGATGTAGGAATTAATTTCTTTGAGACAGGAGACTTGTATGGTAAAGGAAAAAGTGAGAAACTAATTGGTGAAGTTTTCAAAGATATGAGAGATGAGGTTGTTATTTCTACAAAATATGGTTATGATTTTAGTGGAGTGGAGCAAATAGGACATAAAGAGCTTCCACAAAAATTTGATGAAGATTTTACAAGAATGGCATTAAGAGACAGTTTAGAGAGATTACAAACTGATCATCTTGACATGTATGGATTACACAATCCAAAACTAAAAAACATTAGAGATGATTCAATATTCAATGTGCTGGATAGTTTTATTGCAGATGAAACTATCAAAACATACCAAGTTGCTCTAGGTCCTGCAATTGGTTGGACACAAGAAGGTCTTGAAGCAATGGATAGACCAAACCTTAGTGCAGTTCAAACAGTTTACAATATCTTAGAACAAACTCCAGGAAATGAACTTATGAGAAAAGCTGAAGAAAAAAATGTCGGGATTCTTGTTAGAGTTCCAGAAGCGTCAGGAATTCTTACAGGAAAAGTAAACGCTGATACAAAGTTTGATGAAAATGATCACAGATCAGTAAGAAAAATAGAGTGGCTAAAAGCATCATTGCAAAAAGTTGAACAACTCAAACCAATAGCAGAAAGAAATGGATTAAACATTACAGAATTTGCAATGAAGTATATGATGACAAAGAAAGGATTTGCATCAGTACTTCCAACAATGATAAGCGAAGAGGAAGTTATCAATTATGCTGAAATGGCAGATGGAAAATACATTTCTGATTCAGATATGAAAGAGGTTGAAGAGTTGTACAATACATGGCCTTCGTATGAATTAAAGGCAACACCTCAAGCAAATTAATTTGCAAATGGACATTCCAATAGATTCACAAAAAACACTAGAAGTTATAGAAAGAATGAAGCTTGCCAAAATTGGCAAATATGACAAATGGGAAGCAATTATTAAAAAAATAAAAAATGAGCAGTCACTAAATCCTGGAGAAATTGAATACTATACAAATTTTACAAGAATTTACAAAGATTCGGCCATTACTAGTAGAAGTAAGATATATCATACAAAACTTTCAAAACAAGACGAAAAGCCACCATGTAAAGTATGTGGAGGGAATTCTCTATACTATTGCAACATGAATGATCAGTATTTTTGTACAATTCATGTTGTGGGACATGATGAAAATGAATTCTAGGAAGCAGGTATAATCTCTTCGAAATTAAAGGATTTTTCTACGAAATATTCAACTCGTATTTTTTTGAATTCACGAGAACTAAAGAGTATACGGTATTCATCAACATTAATTTGATCTTGTATTGTCTTTGCCATCTCATGTGCCTCATCTTGAGTTTTGCAATGAATCATTGAAAAGACGTTGTATGGCCAGTCAGAATATGTAGGTCGCTCATAGCAATGACTAATCTGAGGAAATGCCCCTAGCTTTTCCCCAACTTCGGATATTCGGTCTTCTGGAACTTTCCAAACTATCATTCCATTTGCAGTAAATCCAACTTTTCTATGTCGTAGGATTGCTGCAAATCTTCTCATTATTCCATTGTCCTCATAATGTTTCATCTTTTCAAACAATTCATTTTCCGTAATTCCAAGATTGTTTGCGGCCTTTACAAATGGCTCATCAATAATTTCCATGTCTTTTTGTAATTCACGGATAAAGTCTTTATCTTGTTCTGTGGGTTCAAATTTTACATTTTTAATCTCTTTTTTCTCCTCAGTTGGAGCGACATCGTGTTTCTTTTCATCTACCATGTCAAGCTTTACACCTATCTTGAATAGTTGCAAAGTAGGAAGCATTCTTACCTTTTTGATTCCCTTTAGTACATTGAACTTGTCAACTTCCGTTTTTAAATCTGAGCCAGGTGGAACAGCTAAGGTAAACCAAAGATTAAACTGATGTTCCCGTTCATAATTATGACTAACACCAGGATGTCGGTTAATTTGACTTGCAACATGTTCTAGTTTATCATGTTCAATCTCCATAGCTACTAGAGAACTTGTGTAACCGAGTTTTCTAGTATCAAAAATTGCACTTAGTTGTCTTAGAATACCTACTTCTTTTAGATGATTTAGATGCTCTTTGACAATTTGGGGAGTAGTATCAAATTTTTTAGCAATGGCATCAAATGGTCTTGTTACTAGTGGAAATGTCCATTGAATTTCATTGAGGAGTTCCTTATCTAACTCATCCATGGAGGTCATTAAGTCAGTAACTAGTCTATACAATTAAAAATGTAGCTAGAATTTTACGCGTTGATTTTTAATACATAAATAGAAACTGAAGTCTTTTTGATCGATGATAGTTGATCTAAACCTTCATGACAAAACAGTTATTGTAATTGGTGGTGGGAATGAGGCACAAAAAAGAATCACATCTCTTCTAAAACAAGGTTGTGAAATTCTAGTAATCAGCTATTCTGTTAATTCACAAATTAACAAATTAGTAAAAGCGAAGAAAATCAAATTAAAAAAACAAAAAATTCAGAATACAAAATTTATCTCAAAATTCAAACCAGATATGGTCATTACAACCACCAATGATAAAATTCTTAATCAAAAAATAATCAATAGTGCAAAAAAAAATAAAATTATTGCATATAGTTCTGACAATCCTGAAGCCAGTGACTTTTCAAATCCTGCAGTAATTAATTTTGAAAATATGATTCAGATTGCAATTTTTACAGGAGGTAGCAGTACAGCGATGTCTAAGAAGATTAGAATTCAATCAGAGAAAATATTCAAAAATATCATCACAAAAGAAGACATTGCTCAAATCAAAATTCAAAAGATCGCAAGAAAACTCGCAAAAGAAAGTATCCAGACTCAAATTCATAGAAGAGAGTACCTACGTAGTATAATGGTGGACAAAAAGATTGATCAGTTAATAAAAGACGGTCAGTTAAAAAAAGCTGAAAGGCAAGCCATTACAATGCTGAGGAATTGGAAATGAGTCAAAACATAATTAACGCACGTGTTACTTTTCGTAATTCTCCAATTCACATTTTAGAAAAATTTACTATCAGGGATGTGGAAGGAGCATATTTGCAATTCAAAGAACATTCAGGACTAGATGAATGTGTAATAATTCAAACTTGCAATAGGATTGAATTGTTTGGAAAATCAAAAAATTTTGATCAAGACAAAATCAAAAAAACTTGGGCATCACTTGCAGGATTAGACGAAGAAATATTTGATGGAAATTTAGAAATTGAAGAAAATGACAAAGCTTTTCGTCACTTGTTAAAACTTACTTCTGGATTAGATTCCATGGTATTAGGAGAGGAGCAAATTCTTGGGCAAATAAAAAATTCAATTACCTCGGCAAGAAACATAAAAGCATCTGGTCAGCATCTCAATACTCTATTTGACAAGGCAATTCGCATTGGTACTAGGATAAGAAATTCTAGCGGAATTGGTCAAGGGGGAATTTCAGTAGGATCAATGGCCGTAAAGTTAGCTGAAGAAAATATTGATGAATTAAAATTTAAGAAAATTTTGTTGATTGGAACAGGAGAAGTATCAACATTAGTTGCAAAATCTCTCAAAAGAAGAGGATATAATTTTGTAGTTACTAGTAGAACTGTAGAAAGATCTCAAGCTTTCTGCGATACAATGGGAGGAAAACCCGTAAAATTTGAAGATGTTTTATCAGGATTTGAAAATTATGATGTGTTATTTGTAGCTACTACTGCCCCATATTTCTTAGTAACTTTTGATCGAATTACAAATGCAGCAGAAAAGAGAAAAAATGGAATGATGATATTAGATTTATCCAATCCAAGAACTGTAGATGAGAGAGTTGCAACTATTGGTGGAATAAGATTGATGAATCTAGACCAGATAGCGGAAATGGTGGAAAAGAACATGAAAGCACGATTAACCAAGGTAAAAACAGTTGAAAATATAATTAATGAGGAAGTTACTGTACTAGAGGCTTCAATGAAAAGACTAGATGCAGAACCACTTGTAAAAGATGTATTCAAAAATATAGATTCACTTCGCCAAAAGGAATTAGAAAAAGCCCTCTCAATGTTAGATGAAAAAGATGAGAAAAGAATCAAAATCATAGAAGAGTTAACCAAAGCGGTCGTAGAAAGCATTGTATCTACACCTATGAACAACATTAGAAAAGCCTCAGAACAAGGAAAGCCTGACTTGTTGGAAGTGGCAAAAAAGCTGTTTGACTATAACAAATCTGAACAAGAATAGACTAGGATTATATTTTACTCGAATTGAAATTTGGTATGTCATTTCCCTCTAGACGTCTTCGTAGATTAAGAATATCAGATAAAATGAGGGAGCTTGTTCAAGAAATTACCCTAAATCCTAGTGATTTGATATGTCCAATTTTTGTTCAAGAGGATCTAAAATCAAGAATTAAAATAGAATCAATGTCAGAAATTGAGAGATTACCACTAGATGACCTGAATGATGAGGTAGGAACAATTTCAGATTTGAATATCCCTGCAATTATGTTATTTGGGATTCCCGCAAAAAAAGATGATGCAGGAACTTTTGCCTTTGATGAAAATGGGATTGTTCAAAAAGCAATCTCTCAAATCAGAGCAAATTTTGGAGATAAGATTGTGATCATGGCAGACGTGTGTTTGTGTCAATATACATCCAATGGTCATTGTGGAATTGTTCATGGAGATAAAATTGATAACGATTCAAGTATAGATACTTTAGCAAAAATTGCAGTTAGTCAGGCAAAAGCTGGTGTTGATACAGTTTCACCATCCGCAATGATGGATGGACAAGTAGCAGCAATAAGAAAAGCTTTGGATGGAGAAGGATTTACAGATGTATCTATAATGTCACATTCTGCTAAACATAGTTCTTCATTTTATTCACCATTTAGAGATGCAGCAGAATGTGCACCTAAGTTTGGAGACAGAAAAACATACCAGGTTCCATTTACTAATGCAAGAGAAGCAATGAGGGAAGTTGAAGCAGATATCAACGAAGGCGTAGATATTGTAATGATTAAACCAGCTTTATCTTATTTGGATTTGATTGCAGAAACCAGAAGACGATTCAATGTCCCCGTTGCAGCATATAGTGTTTCAGGAGAATACGCACTAGTCAAAGGTGCTGCAATCAAGGGATGGATTAATGAAAAAGACATTACTAAAGAAATACTATATTCAATCAAGAGAGCAGGTGCGGACATGATTGTAACATACTTTGCAAAATCAGCAGCAAAATTTCTTCAAGAATCATGAGAAATGACGAAAGATATGAAATACAAAGAGCATTTGACTTATTGCCTCACGTAGTTGGGTGTAGCTGGGCAACAATTTGGTTTAGAATGAAAGGAATCAAAAGTCCAACTAGAGAAGAATTTCGTGAAAAAACTATTGAATATTTTAGAAAGATTGAGCCTGTCTTTAATTCTTATCCAAAAGAGGAAGAATTCCAGGCAATTCAAAAATATATCGAATTTAGAAAAAATGACGTAATTCAGAAGATAAAAGATGGATCAAGCGACGAAGTGGAAAAAAGATACGACAGGTATGTAGATTACGGATAATACTTTCATATTTCTTTTTTGAGTTCGGATAGAAAGGTTTTCAAAACTTTGGTTCTCTTTTTGGCCTCGATTTTTGCAGAATTTGTATTCATTAGGGATTCAAGTTTTAACAGTTTTTTATAGAAATGATCTAGGGTCCATGTATTATCATCAGGAACACGAGTTTTGCAAAAAGGATCCTTAATGTTGTAAAAAGGTCTTTTTTCAAAACCTCCTACTGCAAAAACTCTAGCAATTCCTATTGCACCGATAGCATCAAGTCTATCTGCATCTTGAAGGATTTTGCCTTCAATGGTTTGTGGGGTTTTTCCTCTTGAGAAACTATGATCATGAATTGCAGATGAAACTATCTGAATTTCTTCGACTGTAAAGTCTAGTTTTTTTAGAAGTTTCCTTGCGTATTCAGCACTCTTTAGTGATGAGTTCTTAGAGCGTTTGTCTGATTTTGGATAAGAGACAATATCATGAAGCAACACTGCACTTAAGACAAGTTTTTCATTTCCTTTTTCTTTTTTACATAATTTCTGCGCATTTTTGTAGACCCTCATGATATGGTTAAAATCATGTGCAGGATCCGTTTTCATTCTTTTTTGTACTTGTTTTTGAAGTAAATCAACAACTTTCATTTAGAATCTCCAGAGTTTTGGTTTTGTAAATTTTAGTTTTCTCTGAGTAATCAAAATAGACCAATTAACACAGGCAAAGAAGATAATCACAATTATTCCTACCACATCTACTAACAAAATACCCAGAAGTCTATCTTCAAATATTTCTAAAAATGGTTTTAAAACTGCATTTCCAAAATATATCATAATAATATAGGATAAAACACGGCCAAACCAAAATCCTATGTAGATTCCTATACTTTTTGCTTTCATCAAGCCATATGTGATAAAAAGTATATTGCTTGGAAGAGGGGTTGCCCCAAAAAGAAATGAAGCAATCAGGTATCCAAATTTTTTCCTATTTAGATAATTGCCAATTATATCAAGATTAGATTTTTGTTCTTCAGCTACAAATTTCCTAAATAACCCACTAATTTTTTTTAGAAAATATCTTCCAATTGTTGACCCTGTGGCCCCTACTACTGAAAGTAATACTATATTCAAATTGGGATCAAGAAGATAAAATGAAGTCAAAACTATCCAGCTTGGAGGCATAAGAATAGGAGATGCATTTACAGCAATTATCACCAAAAAGATGCCAAAATACGAAAGTTCTCCAAAAATTTCAAAAATATCTATCATTTTCTTTCTTTGATCTTGATTATTTTGCTTCTAAACCCTTGGTTTTACTTTCAGTCATGAAGAAATTGTAAAAAGATTGTAAATCATAAAGAAATTATATTAATTTCAAATCTTGATCAATGTTTTGTAATATTTTGGAGTGATCATTCAATATCCTTATAAGGAAATTATGTGTTATTAATCCCATGTCTGAGATTTCTTGGAAATGTTTTAGATGCAATCTAACTTTTAGAGACGAAGAAATAGCTAGTCTGCACAAGCAAATTTCAAACCACTCAGTATCTAAAGTCAAAGCAATTACAGCATAATTTTTAGAAATTTTGTGAAATTTAGTAATTTTTATAAAATTAAAGTGCAGGAGGTGGGATTCGAACCCACGAACTCCTAAAAGAAAGGATTTCCTATTATTTGATCTTGAGTCCTTCTCGGTTGACCGGGCTTCGATACCCCTGCATTGAAATTCAATATTGACTGATATTTTTCAATTTCTATTAGGGATTTTGAAAAAGAAGAGGAATTTTGAATGCCTATTTCTTTGTATAATTTTTGGATTGGGTATTATTTCCTAAAATTTTATCAATAAATTTGAAAAAAGAACACTTACCATCATACATAACGCGAATGTCAATCTATCCCTAAAATGCAATTTTTTAAATTATTGAAAATTTAGGCATGAAATGAATTAAAAATTGATTTTTTTTAATAATGGAAATTTTTGATTCGCTGAAATTAATAGTAAATTATTGCCAAAAAAAATTATTTTCAAAGCTTTTAATTGCGTAATTTAGGGTTAGAGAACATGGAAGAATCCCAACCAATTTCACAAGTGAGAAACATGCGAAGTGGAATTAACACAAAAGGAGTCGTAAAGAGTAAGGGCGATCCAAGAACCGTCAACCTCAAAAGTGGAGGAACTATTGATGTATGTGATGCAGTGTTAACAGACGGAGAAACCGAAAATGACGAAGTAAAGCTTACTCTATGGGGAGATGACATCAAGGCCGTAAATGTAGGAGATACTATTGTCATTACAAATGGATATACGAATTCCTTTAAAGATGAAGTTTCCTTAACCAAAGGAAAATTCGGAAAAATGGAAGTTAATCCGTAATAAGTAATATTTTTTAATTTATTTTTTGTGATAGTGATTCAAATTTACCGTAAAATTTTTTCAATTTCAATTAATATTGATGAGAGTTGGTATAAGAAAATCAAACAATATAGAAATTAATTATCAGAGAGATTTTCTAATGTCTTCACATACTCTTGTACTAGCCTTTCGCTAATTTTGACTAAGTGATTCGCCTCATCATCGTTAAGATGATTACGACCATCATTGATAGCATTTTGTACTACATCGCTTATTTCAAATGCAAGAGTTTTACTTTTAATATCCAATACTCTCTATCGCCGAATGGTTTACGGCAAAACTATACTTAAAGCGGATCCTTTGTCATATATTTTCTTAACAACTCAAATCAACGAGAAATCAAGCATAATCAACTACCATTAGATAGCGAGCAGCACTTGATTTCCCATAAAAAAGTACACGTAAAAAGTGAATTTAAAAGAATGTGTGCTACATTTGAACAATTAATCATTCATAATCTACGCACACATAAAAAAAAGGTTGAACAATCAGAAAATAGTTACCATCTATAAAAAATTCCAGGAAGAGTTTAAAATCGAAGAGTCAGCAATAATTGATGCTGAAAATCTACATCTTGAACTTTTGGGAAAGAATCCATTCAAGTATGAATCATTTTACTTGATTGCTGCAGTATGCCTTTATGCAACATCACTTACGAGTCCAAGAAAAATAACTCTTGAGGATATGGAGAGAATTACACATATAAAAAAAGATGAAATCAAAAAGTGCTATAATTTGATGCTTGAGATAGAATAGAAATATCAATTTGGAAATTACTTTTTGTGGAATCAATTGATAATTTAGTAATCAATGTTTTAAGATCTAATTTAAACAAGAATTGTTGATTTTATTTTTTAGGTTTTGATTTTCTTGAAGCCTTTCTAGCTGGTCTCTTTGCTGTTTTTCTCTTTGGTGCTGTTTTTCTCTTTGGTGTTGTTTTTCTATTTGGTTGTGTTTTTATATCTGTTCTCTTTGCTGTTTTTTTCGTTGGGGGTGTTTTTTCGTTTTGGTGTGGTTTTTTTACTTTGTGTTTTTTTT
>PVMK01160656.1_pt1 | contig 18419 bp, 18 predicted proteins | sample 1853481 | NCBI WGS metagenome assembly PVMK01 (sample SAMN08533507, study PRJNA380276) | Marine sediment metagenome, whole genome shotgun sequencing project. | reverse complement strand
GATGATATCGGGGCGCTTAAATCTCAGCGACACACCACCACCCCCGGGATTGATTCGTCACTAAGTCTCCTCGCAATGACGGTGAAAAACAGGCGAACGGTGATGTATCACCAATGTACTATATACGACGTTTTAAATTTAAATGTTTGCGCATATGGCTTTAAGTACTCTATTTGGCTGCTTCCGTTATGCGCACGACCACTTATGGAGCTTCATATAGGCGAGTATAGGTATTTGGCTTAGTGCAACCACTGTGCTACAATAATCTAACTTATGAGCGACACCAAGTACTGCGTAGGATTCACCCTGATTCCGGGGATCGGGCGAGCCAGGTTCTCAAAGCTGGAGCAGCATTTCGGAGCGCTGGAACAGGCCTGGCATGCCAGTGCGATAGAGCTGGAGATGGCCGGGCTCGACCACCGGTCCGTTGAGGCGATCGTAGCAATGCGTCCCAAAATCTCCCTCGATGCCGAGATGGAGAAGCTGGACCGTTACAAGGTAACGGTACTTACCCTGAAAGATAAGGCCTACCCCTCCAGGCTCCAGGAGATATATGATCCTCCGCCGGTGCTTTATGTGAGGGGGTGCTTTACCCTGGAGGATGATTGGCCTCTGGCTGTGGTGGGTACCCGTCGCCCTACCTACTACGGCAGGGAGGTCACCGAGCAGATCGTGGGCGATCTGGCGAGGAACAGGATCACCATTGTAAGCGGCCTGGCTAAAGGAATCGATGCCACTGCCCACCGCGCTGCACTTGACGCTGGTGGGTGGAGCGTCGCCGTCTTCGGTTGCGGGCTGGATACTGTATACCCCAGGGATCATGTGAAACTGGCACGTGAGGTTATGGAGCACGGGGCACTGGTAAGCGAGTTTCCCCTGGGTACTTCTCCCAGGCGGGAGAACTTCCCCCTGAGAAACCGGATCATGAGCGGGCTAAGCCTTGGGGTTGTGGTAATCGAGGCCGGGGAGACGAGCGGTGCCCTGATCACTGCGGGTCTCGCTCTGGAGCAAAACCGCGAGGTCTTCGCCGTTCCCGGGAGTGTACTATCCACCGTGAGCCGTGGAACCAATCGATTGATCCAGGAAGGGGCGAAGCTGGTACGGGGGGCTTATGACATTCTCGAGGAGCTCAATCTCACAATGGCTGTGCAACACGTTGAGGTAAAGGAGACTGTTCCTGCCACGGATACTGAGACCCATATTTTACGTATATTACGAGACCTCTCCCCTGAGCCAACCCATGTTGATGAGGTAGGACGCCAGTCGCATCTCCCTATCGCTGCAGTATCCAGCACCCTGGCGATGATGGAGCTTAAAGGGGATGGTAAAGCAGGTTGGCGGTATGAACTATATAGTTGCCCGGGAGACCAGGGAGGACTACCGGGTTAAGGTGGAATAATGGTAATAAAATTGGTCATTGTAGAATCGCCAGCTAAGGCGAAAACAATAGGCAGGATGCTGGGCCGTGGCTATAGTGTAAAAGCCTCCGTAGGACATGTGAGGGATCTACCGAGGAAAACCCTGGGTGTGGATGTTAAGGCCGGCTTTACGCCCACATACGAGGTTCCCAAAGAGAAGAGGGCGGTGGTTAAGGAGATAAAGGAGAAATCGAAAGACGCCTCGGCGATATACCTCGCCACCGACCCCGATCGCGAGGGTGAGGCCATATCCTGGCATCTGGTTCAGGCAGCCAAGCTGGATAGTATGCTACTAAAGCGTGTGGTTTTTCATGAGATTACTCAGGAAGCGGTAGCGGAAGCCTTTCGTCACCCCAGGGATATCGATATGGACAAGGTTAATGCTCAGCAAGCACGCCGCATCCTGGACAGGCTTGTCGGCTATAAGATAAGCCCTCTTCTCAGTCAGAAAGTGAGACGCGGGCTCTCTGCAGGACGGGTGCAATCGGTGGCCCTGAGAATGATTGTTGACCGGGAAAGGGAAATCGAAGGCTTCATCCCGCATGAGTATTGGTCTATAGATGCCCAGCTGGAGAAAATGGCAACAAAAGAGGTCTTCACCGCCGCTCTTATTGGTTATATGGATAAAAAGAAGATTGGTATTGGGAGCCAGGAGGAGGCAGATACTATTATCTCCGAGCTCAATACTGCAAGCTATGTTGTAGCCCCGGTGAAGAAGAAGCAGGTAGCAAGGCAGCCAGCCCCACCCTTTATTACCAGCACCCTTCAGCAGGAGGGGTGGCGCAAGCTGCGCTTCAGTGCCAAGCGCACAATGGCACTCGCTCAACAGCTCTATGAGGGCTTATCGATAGGCGATGAGGGATCGGTAGGGCTGATTACTTATATGCGCACCGATTCGGTGATGGTAGCCACCTCGGCCTTGGAGGAAACTCGCGCCTATATCAAGGAGAAGTATGGTGTTAACTTCCTGCCACCTCACCCTCGTGTTTTCCGAAAAAAAGCAAAGGGGGCGCAGGAGGCCCATGAGGCCATACGGCCCACCTCCGTTCGGCGGGAACCTGAAGCGATTAAGGGCTTCCTCACGGGGGATCAATTCAGGCTCTATGAACTCATCTGGAAGCGGATGGTCTCCAGCCAGATGTCTCCCGCGCTACTTGATACTATTGCGGTTGATATAGAAGCTAAACCTGAAGACGGCAAAAAACCCTACCTTCTTAGAGCTACAAGCTCCAACATGAAATTTCCCGGTTTTACCATCCTTTATAGCGAGAGTAAGGACGAGGCTGAGGATGAAAAGGAGAAGGCTGTCCTTCCTGAGTTAACCGAGGGTGACCCTCTGAAGCTTATGGGGCTTACCCCGGATCAGCATTTCACCCAACCGCCGAATCGTTATACGGAGGCAACTCTGGTTAAGGCGCTGGAGGAGAGAGGCATCGGACGCCCCTCAACCTACGCCCCCACCCTTGCCACAATTCAAGATAGGGGTTATGTGGAGCAAGATAGCAGGAAGTTCCACCCCACGGAGCTCGGCTGCCTGGTAAGCGACAAGCTTTGTCAGCATTTCCCCGATATAGTCGATTATGGGTTCACTGCTCAGATGGAGGAGGGGCTGGACCAGATTGCCCAGGGGGAGAGGGAGTGGGTTCCCTACCTCGAGGAATTTTATAATCCGTTTGAAAAAACGCTTCAGGCAGCAAAAGAACAGATGGAAAAGGTTAAGATACCGGACGAGGCCACGGATGAGGTATGTACTGAATGCGGCAAACCTATGGTAATCAAGGTGGGGCGTTATGGGAAATTTCTCGCCTGCACAGGCTATCCGGAATGCAAGCATACCAGGCCTTTACTGATAAAAATCGGGGTCAAATGTCCCCTATGCGGCAGCGAGTTAGTGGAGCGGCGGAACAGGAAAAAGCGCGCTTTCTACGGATGCTCAGGCTACCCCGATTGTGAGTTCGCTACCAACGATAGGCCTATTACGCAGCCCTGTCCCGAATGCGGCGAGCTGCTTGTGATGCGGGGCAAGTCGGCAGCAAAATGCACAAAATGTAAATTCAGCGGCAGGTTGGATGAGCTGGAGCGGGAGGCTCTCAAGGTATGATACCTCTAATCCAAAGCAGGGAAAGCTTAGAGAAATTGGTGTATAACTATATCCGCTACCTTGAGGCAGAACGCCATGCTTCACCTTATACAATGCGAAATTATACCCATGATCTGCGCCATTACCTGGAGTTCCTTGAGATGGAGAATGTTGCCACGTTGGGGGAGGTGGATCGTCACGTGTTACGCCGCTATATTGCCTCCCTGCAGGAAAACGGGTTTGAAAAATCCAGCGTATCCCGCAAACTAAGTGCTCTCCGTTCCTTTTATAGCTATTTAATGCAACAGAATTTAATAGACTCAAATCCACTGCTCACCGTATGCGCGCCGAAACTCGATAAGAGGCTCCCCTCCTTCCTCTCCAGCGACGAGGTTACACATCTCCTGGAGATACCTGACACTACGACTCCTCAGGGACAGCGAGACAGGGCGATGCTCGAATTCCTTTATGCCTCCGGGCTCAGGGTAAGCGAGATTGTGGGCTTAAATCTGGATAACGTCAATATAGAAACGCGGGAGATTCGCGTCTGGGGCAAAGGCTCCAAAGAGCGAATGGTACTAATAGGTAAGCCGGCAGCCTCAGCACTGGACATATATCTTCGTGACGGTAGACGACGGCTCCTGGGCAATTCGAGGACTGAAGCCCTATTTGTAAACCGATACGGTAGAAGGCTCTCAGAGCGCTTCCTTCAAAAGGCAATCTCAAAATATGCCATCATGGCAGGACTTGATAAAAGGGTATTCCCCCACATGGTGCGGCACAGTTTTGCTACGCACCTCCTCGATGGTGGCGCCGACCTGCGCGTAGTTCAGGAACTCCTGGGCCACGCTAATCTCTCAACCACCCAGATATACACACATGTTACCCAGAATCAGGCGCGAAAGGTTTACCTGGCAGCCCATCCCAGAGCGAAGAAGGAAGAATAGTATGAAAATACTTCTTATACACGGGCCGAATCTTAATATGTTAGGCAAGAGGAACCGTGCCATGTATGGGGATCAGACGCTCGCCGAGCTCGAATCCCTGGTAGTAATAAGGGCTGAGGAGCTGGGTGCTGAAATTTTAACATTCCAATCGAACAGCGAGGGGGCACTCATCGACTTTATTCAGGCCAAGGCTTCATTAGCACAGGGTATTATCATAAATCCCGGGGCGCTTACCCATTACGGCCTCTCGTTACGGGATGCCCTCGAAGACAGCGCCCTCTCCGTGATCGAGGTGCACATTTCAGATATACACGCGCGAGAGGAGTGGCGAAGCAATTCAGTGATTGAGCCCATCACCCGGAAACAGATCAGCGGTAAAGGCGCGCAGGGCTATATAGAGGCTCTGGAGATACTAGTAGACGAACTGAAAGAAAAAGGATGACCCATCGCCTGGAGAGGCTGCGTCAGCGGCTTTTTATAGAGGGGGAGGAGGGGCTTGACGCTATCCTGATCTCTCGAGGAGAGAATCTCCGTTACCTTAGCGGGTTCACCGGCTCGGCAGGCTTCCTCCTTATATCAGAGACAAACTCAATCCTGGCTACCGACTTCCGCTATATAGAGCAGGCGAAATGCCAGGCACCACACTTCGAGATTTTTCATACCAAAGGAGAGCTGCGAGAGTGGTTTCCTGAACTCGTCTCCTCCCTCGGGTTAGAAAGGATTGGCCTTGAGGCAAACGATATGTCCATTGCTGCCTATCGACGGCTGGTAGCAACGATAGGGAAAGAGCACGAAATGGTGCCTACCGAGGAAATTGTTGAGTCCCTGCGTGCTGTGAAGGATGATGGGGAGCGGGAGCATATAGTTCAGGCTGTGGGCATCTCCGATGACGCTTTTGAGGAGTTTTCATCCTTACTCCATACCGGGATGACCGAGAAGGAGGCGGCATGGGGAATCGAGAGGTTATTGCGGGAAAAGGGCAGCGAAATCGTCCCCTTCGATGTGATTGTAGCCTCGGGCCCCAACTCCGCTCTGCCACACCATCAGCCTACTGACCGTGCCATACTCTCCGGCGAGCCCGTGGTCATCGATATCGGGGCTCGCTTCAATGGCTATTCGAGCGATCTATCCAGAACCGTCTGCCTGGGAAAGGAAGACAAGAATTTCGGTAAAATATATGACCTTGTTCTTGGTGCCCAGCTTACTGCTATCGCTACCATCGAGACGGGGATGAGTGGGGATCTGGCTGATAGCCTGGCGAGGACAGTTATTGAACAGGGGGGCTACGGCGAGAATTTTGGGCATGGCCTGGGACACGGCATTGGGCTGGCCGCCCATGAAGCTCCACGCCTGGGCAGAGAATCCAGAGATATCCTGACAGATGGCATGGTGTTCACCATTGAGCCGGGCATTTATATTAGTGGCTGGGGTGGGGTTCGGATCGAGGATGTAGTGGTTTTAGAGCAGGGAAGGGTGAGGGTGCTGTCAAAAGCCAGGAAGATAAACTGATGCCATGATAACCCTCGTGTATTACAATAGTAAATAAAAACGACGGGGAGAAGTTCGGAAAAGGAGAAAAAGATGATTAGCACGGGCGATCTGAAGAAAGGTATCACCATCGAGTTGGAGGGTGGGCTTTACCAAATCCTCGATTGGCAGCATATCAAGGTGGGGAGGGGCAGCGCTCAGGTCAGGCTGAAGCTCCGCGATATCCGGGGAGGGCACACAATCGAGCGCACCTTCCAGGCAGGCGAGAAATTCGCTCGAGCGAGTTTAGACCGCAATGAGATGCAGTTTCTCTACAGCGAGAACGAGCTTTATTACTTTATGGATGTGAAAAGCTACGAGCAGACTATGCTTAATCAGGAGCAACTCGGCGATGCTATGAAATATATCAAGGAAGGGATGTCTCTGGATCTACTGTCTTACAAGGACGAGCCGATAAACGTGGAGCTACCCAACTCGGTAGCACTTGAGGTTGTGGAAACGGATCCTGGATTTAAAGGGGATACGGCGACGGCAGGTAATAAGCCGGCTAAGCTGGAGACGGGCATCACTGTACAGGTCCCACTGTTTGTAAATAACGGTGAAATCGTTCGTGTCGATACGCGCACCGGTGCATACTTGGAAAGGGCGTGATAGGTGAAGATCTTTGCCGTAGCTGAGGTAACGGGCTATCTCAGGGAACTACTGTCGGCCGATGACCTACTCGTCGATCTGTGGATTAGCGGCGAGGTTTCCAATCTGTCGGAGTCAGCAGCGGGGCATCTTTACTTCACCCTCAAAGATGAAGCCAGCCAGCTAAGGTGTATATTGTTTCACCGTGCTCGGCTGCCCCTGACCCTGGAAAATGGGATGGCGGTAGTCGCTCATGGCCGCATCTCCATTTACGAAGTTTCAGGTGCTCTCCAGTTCTATGTCGATATCGTACAGCCCGAAGGGATGGGCATCCTCCACCTTGAGTTCGAGCGCCTTAAAGCAAGACTTGCGGAAGAGGGACTCTTCGAGCCAGCGCGCAAGAGGGCACTGCCACCTTTCCCCAAGCGCATCGGTATGGTTACCTCGCCCGATAGCGCCGTCTTACATGACATAATCAATATTATAGGCAGGCGTTATCCCCTGGTAGAGCTGATTCTCGCCCCAACCCCGGTGCAGGGCGATGGTGCCAAAGCGGGTATCGTTCATGCCTTTCATACCCTTAATAATACCGAAGGAATCGATCTTGTGATACTTGCTCGCGGCGGCGGCTCCCTTGAGGAGCTGTGGGCTTTCAATGAGGAAGAGGTAGCACGCGCCATCTATGCCAGCAGGGCACCGGTGATCAGTGGGGTAGGACATGATACCGACTTCACCATCGCCGATTTCGTCGCTGACATGCGCGCGCCTACACCATCGGCAGCTGCAGAGCTTGCCGTGCCTCACCGCGATGATCTGGAAGCCCGCATCCAATCCTGCAGGGGGGCGCTGGCGACAGCCCTTACAAGGGAGTTCGATCGATCTCGCCAGCGCATTGATGAATACACCAGGGCTATCACAATGTATATAGGAAACTTCCTCACCATAAGCCAGGAAAAACTCCGCGGTCGAGAGTTGGAGCTTAGCTCGCTGAGTCCGCTCGCTACCCTGGGGCGCGGATATGCTCTGGTGCAGCATTCCGCTACCGGTGATGTTATTTATAATATCGATCAGATTCACCGTGGGGACGCCATTGAGGTCACGGTGAGCGATGGCCAATTTAGCAGCAAGGTTACCGGATCCAAGAAAGGACTCCAGGCATGGATGAACAGCTTTCCTTCGAAGACGCGCTGAATAGACTGGAGCAGATTTCTCAATCCCTGGAGGGTGGAGGGCTGAGGTTGGAGGAGGGGATCGCCCTATTCGAGGAAGGGATGAGGCTTGCCAAGATATGCAATGAGCGGTTGAATGCGGCTGAGCTTAAGATTAGCCAGATCCAGAATTTCTCGGAGCAAGGGCTAGAAAGCAAGGATGAATCACCTTGATAAGAGCCGACCTTCATGTCCACACCATTTATTCTGGTGACTGTAACACGTCGCTGGAGCAGACTATCGCTCGCTGCCTCGATGTTGGGATCAACTGTATTGCTATAACCGACCACAATACCATAGCCGGCGCCGTGGAGATGAAGAGGATCGCCCCATTCCCGGTGATTGTGGGAAATGAGATAGAAACCAGCACTGGAGAGATCATCGGATACTTCTTGGCGGAGGAAATCCCCAAGGGGCTCCCTGCTGCGGAGACAGCCCGCATGATCAAGGAGCAGGGTGGTCTGGTATGCATCCCCCACCCCTTCGATCGGTTGCGGCGCTCCACTATTCATCGTCAAACCCTGGAGGAACTACTGCCACTTATTGACATAATCGAAGTCCTCAACTCGCGCCTTCTATTGCAACGCCACGTCATTATGGCGGAGCGGTTTGCCCAAGCTCACCGGCTTCTCGCCAGCGCTGGCAGCGATGCTCATGCGCCGGGTCATATTGGCACCGCCTATGTAGAGATGCCCCAGTTCAACGATAAGGACCAGTTCCTTACGGCTCTGGCGGAGGGAAAGATCAGAGGGCGAAGGTCCAATCCCTGGGCTCATCTGGGGAGTACTTGGGCCAAGCTGGGGAAGGCGCTAAAAGATCGCTAGACCACGAGTTCAATACCAAATTCAATATTGGCTATACTTTGGCCATGTAAATGAATAAGCCATCAAAGAGCAAATATCGCATCGGGTGGTTCTCCACAGGACGGGATCAGGCAGCGCGTGATCTTCTTCGCGCCGTGTGGCGTAGCATAAAGGAGGGGGAGATAAAGGGGCGCGCTATTGCGGAGATCAAACGCCGAGGGGGCGAGAGAAACCCACTCTTCAGGGAAATCAGAAAGCACAGACTGGCGCGGGAGTTCCCGCTCATCATTGCCACCATAAAAGCCTTTAGCGAGGGTATGGTAAAGATAGCGGGGGATAGGGTGGTTAATAGTGATGGACAGCCTATTGAGGGGTACAATCTTAGCTGCGAAATAGACCAAAGGGTGAAAGGGATACTTGCCAAATGAATCTCATTTTCTTTGATATGGAAGGCCCCTTATCCATTCAGGATAACGCATATGAGCTGATGAAGCTCTTCCCCGATGGGGGCCAGGTCTTCGAGGTGATTAGCCGCTACGATGACCTCCGTGCTCTCGATGGCAGGGATGACTATGATCCAGGAGATACGCTGGCTCTCATTATCCCCTTTCTAATTCATTACGGTGTCACAGAGGAGGATATAAGGGGGCTTGCCGAGAGGGCAGCAATCGTTACCGGGGCACGTGAGCTTATTATGAGCCTGAAGCACTGGCAGGTCTACTGCATCAGTACCAGCTATGAGCAATATGCAAATCGCATAATGCAGCGGGTAGGCATCGCCCTGGGGAACCTCGCCTGCACGCGGTTTCCCATTGACCGATACCATAGTCTAGTGCGAGAAGAGGATCGCACAATAGTGCTAGCTATCGAGCAAGAAATCCTGGCGTTGAAGGACGGGGATGATGAGGCAATAAGAAGATGTCTCGACCGCTTCTTCTGGGAGGAACTGCCCCGAACCAGCTTTGGCCTTGCTCATCGCGAGGTTAAGCCGATGGGGGGAAGGAGGAAGGCGGCGGCGCTACGCAGATTTGCCCGGACTCATCGCCAATTCCCTGAACAGGTAGTCGTTGTTGGCGACAGCGTCACGGACGCAAGGATGCTTGAGACGGTAGATCGTGCTGGGGGGCTGGCAATCGCCTTCAATGCCAACGAGTACTCTCTCCCCTATGCTACAGTCGGCCTTGCCTCTACAAATATCAGTGATTTGAAGATCCTCCTTGATGCCTGGGAGAAAGGAGGCCGAATGGCGGTAGAGCAAGCTATCACGGCCCAGGGTGACAAAGAAGAGGAACCAATATTTCACTGGCTTGCGGGGATAAGCGATCTAGAGGAACCGCTTCAGATTCATCAGAGGATTCGCCGGCTGGTTCGGCAGGAAGCGGGCAAACCGGGATAGTGAGGAAAAGGTGGCTATAGAAATAATCGGTCTCGGGGCGTTGAATTTAGATAATAACTACACTTGCTTTGGGCTTATACATGATCGTGAATGTGAACAGCGGTTCAATAGCGTACTCGCGCTAAGGAACGATGGTCATTAATTGAAGTTATAGCTAGAGCCAATCATAAAGGGGTGTGCTCTTGGATGACACAACCATTCCTATTTTTATGAGACTGCTGAAATAGTCTCTATCAACCCCCTAATCCCCCAATCTTGGGGGATATTTTTAAAGCTGGGGGACACCCCCAGACCCCCTGGCAGGAAGTATCCTGCACCTCCTTTTTCGCGGTCTCTTTATCTGTCACCCATCAGGCGGCCAGTTGAATCTGAACTCACGGGTTGAGGTTTCAAGCCATGTATTGCGGGCTTGGGTATAAGCAGCTATAATTAGTCTCTGCGGTTAATGCTCCGGGCATTGAAAATTGCCGGGATGTTGAAAAAAATAAAGGAGGGACACTCTTGAAGTTAGAGGATATTAAGAATGTAACGGTTATCGGTGGGGGGACAATGGGCTCACAGATAGCGGAGCTCCTTTCAAAAGTGGGAGGTTACGATGTTATGCTGTGGTCGCGTAAAGATGAGACGGTGAAAAGAGGGCTTGATGCGATCGAGCAGAGGATGAAGAAGTTCTTTGTCGACAAAGATAAAATGTCCCAGGCGCAGATGGACGAGATAGTGGGCAGAATCAAGGGGACAACCAACATTTCCGATGCGGTAAAGAATGCGGATTGCGTGATAGAGTCCGTTGCCGAGAACCTGGATATTAAGAAGGAGGTTTACCAGAAGCTCGATGAAAATGCCCCCGCAGAATCGATTCTTGCCTCGAATACCTCCCAAATGAATATTACAGAGATAGCCAGCACTACTCACAGGCCAGATAAGGTACTGGGAATACATTTCTTCAACCCGGTGGGAGTGATGAAGCTGGTTGAAATTGTCAGGGGGACGCTGACATCTGATGAGACGATGGAACTAGGCTGTGCCCTTGTACAGAAGCTGGGCAAGGAGTACGTGATATGCAAGGACTTCAGCTATGGTTTCATAGGTAACAGGCTCTATCGGGCGCTGAGGATGGAGGCTATACAAATGCTCTGGGAGCGGGTCGCCTCACCCGAGGATATCGACAAGACAATGAAACTGGGATTTAACTTACCCATGGGCCCCCTGGAGCTGGGAGATTTCAGCGGCGCATGGGGTACCTACGCCGTTTCGGAGGCAGACGCCATACGGGAGATGGGACCGGAGAAAGGACACCTGCATCCCCTTATTCGTATGATGGTAAGGGCAGGATATACCGGCGGACGGCAGGGGAAAGGTGTCTATGCTTTCTGGGAAGACATGATGTCAAAATGATAAACACGGACTGAAAAAGTTATCTTCCCTTAAATTCCGGTTTCCGTTTTTCGGCAAAGGCCCTGGGACCCTCTTTGGCATCCTCTGTATCCAGTAGTGACTCCACAAGATCCAGTTCCAGCTGCATACCTTCTTCAAGGGTCATGCTGGTGCCCCTGATCATAGCCTCCTTAGCTGCTCTCACGGCAAGGGGGCCATTCTTCGCAATCTTATTTGCCATTTCCTCTGCCGCGGCCATGAGCTCTGCTGGGGGAACTACTTTATTGACAATCCCTAAGCGATAGGCCTCGTTGGCGTCAATACGATCGCCAGTGAGCAACATTTCAGCAGCCTTAGCCATTGGTATCATCCGCGGTAGCCTCTGGGTACCTCCCCACCCGGGGATCAGATTCCACTTAACCTCGGGAACGCTAAAGGTAGCGGTATCGGCGGCGATCCTCAGGTCACAGGCAAGCGCCAGCTCGAGCCCACCCCCCATAGCAACGCCATTGACGGCAGCGATAAATGGTTTCCATATATTAAGTCCCCGTTGGATAAGCGGTGGCCCGCCGCCTGGAGACGGCAATTTATCCTGTCCGGGAATAAGCTCCTTAAGATCGAAACCGGCTGAGAACGCCTTATCGCCGGCCCCGGTGATAATGGCCACCCAGGCTTCATCATCATCACGGAATTTTATCGTAGCCTCGCTGAATGCCTGTATAGTGGCAAAATTAAAGGCATTCATTGATTCGGGGCGATTTATTGTGAAATAAGCGATATGGCCTTTCTTCTCATAGATTATTGTGTCTGTCAAGCAATTCCTCCTACAAACTAATCCTTAGACTCTTTTGACTCTTTGGACTCTTCAGGCTCTTCCTTAACAAGTATCTCATCCACCAGCCCGTATTCTACCGCCTGCTCTGCGCTTAGATAAAAATCGCGGTCGGTATCCTTGGCAACCTTATCCAAAGTCTGACCGGTATGATTGGAGATGATCGTGCGCAGCTTCTCCTGCATCCTGATGATCTCCTTAGCAGCGATGGCGATGTCAGAAGCCTGCCCTTGAGCACCACCCATTGGCTGATGCATATGGATAGTAGCATTGGGAAGAGTGTAGCGCTTACCCTTGGCCCCGGCACATAGTAGAACAGTCCCCATGCTTGCCGCCAGGCCAACACAAATTGTAGAGACATCACAGCGGATGAGCTCCATCGTATCGTAGATGGCAAAACCAGCGTTGATTATCCCGCCGGGGCTGTGGATATACAGGCTGATATCCTTCTCCGGATCATCTCGCTCCAGATAGAGAAGCTGGGCAATGATCAGGTTCGCTACCTGGTCGCTGATGGGAGTGCCCAGAAATACTATCCGCTCCCTGAGGAGCAGCGAGTAAATATCCAGTGTGCGCTCCCCTCGAGCACTGGTCTCCGTTACGAAAGGAATTATAGCTTCTGGTTTCATATTCTTTACCCTTTCTCCGCTGTGGCTTCATCCTCACCTGACGTTGATTCTGCTGTAGCTGTCTCCGCTGTGGCTTCGTCCTCACCTGACGTTGATTTTGCTGTAGCTGTCTCCGCTGTGGCTTCGTCCTCACTTGACGTTGATTCTGCAGTACCTGTCTCCGCTGTAGCTTCTTCCCTACCTGATGCGATCTCTACCAGTCGCTTGATTGTTTTTCTGGTAATGAGCACATTCTCCAGGGACTTTCGGGTTGCTTTATTTTGTAATATCTTTCTCGCTTCCTCCTCCTGTTCCCCCGCACCCTTAACCATTTCCTCTACCTCTTCATCGATTTCCTTCTCTGCTACCGTAATCTCCTCTGCCTCAGTAACCTTGGATAGCACAAGAGAGCCAGTCACCTGCCTGATGGCCATGGGCCGCAACTCCTCCCTTAACTCCTCCTTGCTCTTCTCCCTGGACTTGAGGTAATCCTCCAGGCTCATCTTGTTTTGACTTAGCTCCCGTTCATGTGCCGCGATGAGTCGGTCAATCTCCCGTTCCACTAAAACAGGAGGAAATTCAACACGGGAAATCTCCGCCAACGTATTGATAATCTTCTCTTCATGGCGTCTTCTGGATCCCTCCTCAGACATAGTGTGTAGGTTTGATGTGATATTCTCCGTAAGCGCATCGACAGTTTCGAAGCCCTGACCAATGCTGATAACGAATTCATCGTTCAACTCCGGGAGCTTTATCTCCTTGATCTCGCTGACACGCACCTTGAACAGGCACTCCTTCCCAGCGAGCTCGCTCACCTCATAATCAGCGGGAAGGGAAATACTGAACTCTTTATCCTGATCCTTTTCTAACCCCTCAATATTTTCCGCAAACCCGGGCACGGGGAAGGGTAAACCCTGGAGTACCTGGAATTGAAGATCCTTTCTATCCAAAAGGGTATTCTCCTCCACGTTGCCGGTAACATCAATAGTTACCAGGTCACCAGATTTTACAGGGCGTTCTACTGGCTCCCAGATGGCATGCTGGTAACGAAGCTGGTCGAAAACCTTATTTACTTCCTCTTCGGCAACTTCGACAGGCTCCGGGGCTATGCTAATCTCGTGGTAATTGCCCAGCTCAACTGTCGGAAGCAAAGACACGGTGGCCTTAAAGGTTACGGGGTCAGTTTGCGTGATCTCGATATCAGGTCGAGCAATGGTCTCGATCCCCTGGTCCTCAATAGCCTGGCTCAGCAACTGCGGGATCAGGCGATCCAGTGCCTCCCCAAGCAGTGCCTCCCTGCCGATGTGGCGCTCCAGCATCTCACGGGGTGCCTTCCCACGGCGAAAGCCGGGTACTTCGGCCCGATTTACCAAACTGTGGTAGGCCCCCTCCATAGAGCGCTCCAACTCATCAGGATCTGCCTCCACTTCGAGCACTATCTGGCTGTTTTCAATTCGCTCTGTAGATACCTTCACTGTGTCTTATTATAGCATGAAAAAGAGCACACGTACAACGAAGTGTATTCGTAAATTCCATTAGTAGAGGCTGCTGAAATAGTTTCAATCAACCACCAACCCCCTCTCCCCTCCCCCAACCTTGGAGGATTCATTAGTTGGGGGACTCCGATAGATCGGGGGACACTTCATCCGACCCTATCTTTTATTCACCTCACCCCCTGTCCCCCTCTCCTCAAGGAGAGGGGGGAGAAGTATAGCTGGGGGGACACCCCCAGACCCCCGCCAGAGGGAAATCCCTCTGGACTCCCTTTACCACTATCCTTGCGCGCGGCGCGAAGAGGTTGCAATGACAGTGGGACTTGATTCCCGCAATTCCGAACTTGTTTCGGAATCTCAAGGTTAATACACTGAAACGAGAGATGCTGAAATAAATTCAGCATGATAACGGGGCTTGAAAACATGTCATTGCGAGGCACGGAGGTGAGATTGCCGCGCTGCGCTCGCAATGACTTCGGGGTACCAATATCTCCGTTCACCTCACCCTCTCTCCCCAAGGAAAGGGGGGAGAAGTATAGCTGGGGGACACCCCCAGACCCCCGCCAGAGGGAAATCCCCATTGGACTCCCTTTACCACGCAGCAGCCCTAAGAAGGATTTATATGATAGGCGGGCAGATCAGCAGACACTTCGGCCCGCACCCGGACCCCCAGCGGACCCCTAGACCCGACATAATCGGGGTACCTCTTTCTCAGCGGTCGCTAATCAATCCATACACCCTTAAGCATGGGGATGACCATGGGCGAAGGGACGAAGCCTTTCACCTCGGGCTTTACCAGATAGTAGTTTTGTCCAAACCAGAGAGGTAGCCAGGGTGCTACAGTACCGATGGTCTGCTCTATCTCCTGATACAGCGTCAGCCTGCTATCAATGTCTCCCTCTACCCGTGCCATCTCCAGTAACTCGTCCACCTCAGGATTGCTGTAGGTGGTATGGTTCTCCCCACTCTCACTGTGGAAAAGTAGGTCCAGGAAATTTTCGGCATCGGGGTAATCTGCGACCCAGCCAATCTTAAACACCTGTAACTCTTCCGCCCTCAGGTCGTCGAGCAGAGTATCCCACTCTACTCCTTCCATTGCCACTTCAACTCCAAGGTTCTCCTGCCACATCCATGCTATTGCTGTGTCAATAGACGAAACATCAGCACCAAACGATTGTACAGAGAAGACGATGGGTGGCAGGCCATCGCGGTAGCTTGACTCAGCTATAAGCTGCTGTGCTCTCGTAACATCATAGCTCAGGCCTTCCAACTCCTCATTGTAGCCTGGCATGCCCGGGGGGAGGATACCGGAAGCGGGTGAGACGGTATTTTTTAGCAATACATTGATGATCTTATTCTTATCTACAGCATGACAGAAGGCCTGACGCACTTTCTCATCATCGAAGGGGGGTATAGCGGTGTTGAAGCCTACGTAGGAAACGGAAAGTTCGGGAGCAGTCACCAGCTCGCTGTTCAGTGGGTTGCTGGGGTCGAGCACCCTTTCGATGTTGGCAGTGCCAACCTGAGTTATGTCGATATCACCATTCTCGTACATCATCATCGGGTCGCCGCGAAGGAGGAAGGTCACCCTATCCAGCCTGGCTATAGAGCCATAGAAGTGCTCGTTTCGCTCCAGGACGATCTGCTGCCCCTGCTTCCATTCACCCAGCTTGAAAGGCCCTGTCCCGTCGGGGTGTTTCCACCAGTCATCTCCGGACTCCACATTCTCCCGGTCAACCACATAGGCGCTGGGGTGGGTCAGCTTAGCCAGAAAGTAGGCCTTGGGGGCGTCGATGGTGATTTCGATAGTTTTCTCGTCCACCACACGGATCCCGCCTACCTCATCTGCCTCACCCCGTAACTTCTCCTTAACGCCGACGATGTCGCCGAGGTAGGCCTCGGCTACCTGGGAGCGTGTTTGGGGATCAGCGGCACGCTCTATCGAATACTTGAAATCGCTTGCCTTGACCTCCCTGCCGCTATGGAATGTCACCCCTTCGCGGAGATGAAAGGTGTATGTCCTGCCATCGGGGCTAATCTCGTAGCTCTCGGCAATATCCTCTACCACATTGAGGTCATCATCGAGGGTGACCAGCCCGCTGAAGATCTCCACGATGAAGCCTGCCGAGGTAGCATCCATGCAACGGGCAGGATCAAGGGTAGAGGGGGAGGCGCCATAGATTGTCAGACCATCGCTCGAAAGCAACCCGCTACAACTAGAAGCTACCAGTAAAAAGACCATTGCCACCAGGGCGATGGCAAGCCTTTTATTAGAGCGGCTCACTCTTGGTTTGCAGTACACTTCAATCGAGCCTCAGTTTGAGGTGAAGCTCCTTGAGTTGCTCCTCCGATATCTCCGAGGGGGCATCGAACATCACATCGATAGCGCTCTTGTTCTTGGGGAAGGGGATTACCTCCCTGATACTCTCCTCGCCGGCGAGGAGCATCACCATCCGATCGATCCCCGGGGCAATACCTCCATGGGGCGGGGCACCATATTCAAAGGCCTCAAGGAGGTGCCCGAAACGCTGTGTAATTTCTGCCTTACTATACCCCAACAGTCTGAAAATCTTCTCCTGAAGATCGGGAGCATGGATTCTGATGCTGCCGCTGGAAATCTCGCATCCATTGCATACCAGGTCATAATGCTTGGAGTACACATTCTCCGGCGCACTGTCGAGCAGGGGTATATCCTCATCCTTGGGAGCGGTGAACGGGTGATGCATCGGTTCCCACCTGTCTCCCTCCACCTTCTCTAGAAGGGGATAATCGAGAACGAAGCAGAAGACAAGGAGGTTGGGGTCCATAAGCTCCAGACGACGCGCCATCTCCACACGCAATGCTCCCAGCGCCTCCTCGACCATTTTAGTTTCCCCGGCAATGACGCAGAGCAGGTCTCCATCTGTCGCCTCAAAGCGCTTTGCCATCTCGTCGCGTTGCTCCTTCGTAAGGAACTTGCCTACTATGGACCTGGCTGCCTCTTCCCCGATGGGCATGGTGATGAGTCCCTTTGCTCCCCTATCCCGGACAAACTCAGCCAGCTCATCGAGCTGGCGACGGGAGTAATGGGCGCAGCCCGGCGCGCATATACCTCTCACTGTCCCTCCTGCATCGAGGGCAGAGAGGAACACGGTGAATTCGGAATGGGCGGCGATATCGGCGAGGTCCCTGATCTCCATGCCGTAGCGCAGGTCAGGCTTGTCCGTCCCATAGCGTGCCATAGTATCGCGGTAGGTAAGGCGTGGAAAGGGTTTTACAATCCGCATTGTGGGGGTGACATTTTCCACCAGGGAGGTGGAAAGCTCCTCCATGAGGAGGAGGATGTCCTGCACATCGACAAAGCTCATCTCAATATCAAGCTGGGTAAACTCGGGCTGCCGGTCGGCACGCAGGTCCTCGTCACGAAAGCACCGGGCAACCTGGAAATACTTCTCGAAGCCAGCCACCATAAGCAGTTGCTTGAGCTGCTGCGGCGATTGTGGCAGGGCATAGAATTTGCCGGGGTGAACCCGGCTGGGTACCAGGTAGTCCCGCGCCCCTTCAGGGGTACTCTTGATCAGTATCGGGGTCTCGATTTCGATAAAATCCCGATCATCGAGGAAATCGCGCATAAACTTGATCACCCGATGGCGCAACAGGATGTTATGCTTCATCCTGGGGCGGCGCAGGTCGAGATAACGGTAGCGCAGACGGAGGTTTTCGTCCACCTCACTATCCTCATTGATACTAAAGGGTGGTGTCTTTGATGGGTTGAGGATCCAGGCCTCCTGAGCTATGACCTCGACATCCCCGGTGGGCAGATTCGGGTTCTCCGTGCCCTGGGGACGCCTCGCCACCTCGCCAGAAACCTGCAATACATACTCGTGGCGCAGCTTTGTGGCAACCTCGTGTACCTCTCCCGATGTCTCAGGGTTGAAGACCACCTGCACCAGGCCGGCGCGGTCCCTGAGGTCAATGAACACCAGACCACCGTGATCCCGCCGTCGATGCACCCAGCCGGCGAGGGTCACTTGCTCGCCTACATGCTTTGCGGTAAGCTCTCCACAACTATTAGTCCTAAACATAAATACCTTAAAAGTCCTTTCGATTATAGCCTATGGGGTAAGGCTTTTCAATCTAATGAGATTGCTGAAATAGTCTCA
>PVMK01124821.1_pt1 | contig 18419 bp, 19 predicted proteins | sample 1853481 | NCBI WGS metagenome assembly PVMK01 (sample SAMN08533507, study PRJNA380276) | Marine sediment metagenome, whole genome shotgun sequencing project. | reverse complement strand
ATCTTTTTCTTCCCTCTTTGGGGATACCCCCCTGTTTCTGGAGGAGTCCGGAAAAATCATCAGGTTTCAGATTCAGTGCCAATACTGATTGTTCAAGAGCAAAGATGAATCTCTCAATAACCTTGAACTTCTTTTTGATAACGGACTCCTTGAGCACCAGCACGCTCATCCAGGGGGAATTCCGGTCGTCAGCCAGAAAAACCATGCCCTTCTTAACTGCCATATCCGTGTAAGGTGTTCGCAGAAGGGCAGCCGAAACCTCTCCCTTATTAAGGAGATCCCATGCCTTGGCAACGTCTTTCACCTCCCGTATGACCACCTTGTTTAAAGGAATATCGGTCCTGAGATAGTATTCCGTATAGAAACGAAAACTCACACCTTTGGGAACAGCTATTATTTTTCCTTTTAAATCGGTGATGCTTTCAATCCGCGCCTCTGGCCCGGCCACAAGGGCAAACAGGGCCCTGTAGGGATTGGCACGTAAGATGTTCTTTACTATTCGGACAGAAGGGCTACCCTTGGCCAGGACGAGCCCGGTTGGCAGATCACATATAATCCCGTCAACGACACCTCTTGAAAGCAGTCTCTTGCCCTCTTTGTCCCCCTCGAATGATACGGTCTTAATGTCCAGCATGTTTTCCTTGAATATGGGCTTGAATAAGGCAGTTTTGACCGGCATTGAGTCGGGCACCAGGGGAGTTCCAATGACCAGCGTATCCATGCGGGCAATTTGGGGCAGGACGAATGCAGCGCCAAAAGGATTCTCGATCAATTTACCGTTAAACTGCTTTACGTGTGTCAGCGCATCTTCTTTGGCGGCAAAGGCGTGGATGCGGTTTTTTACCTCGGGGATCGTGACCAGGTCACTCTCCACAAAATGGCCTAAGGTGGAATCAAATTTATTGCCGGTGACCTCATCGCTCACCGTGAGATATATAACTTTGTCCCTGTTGTTTTTATACCATCGCGTAGCACAGTAGATGGAGCAGAATCTCATGGCTGTCTTATCAGCAAGGTATGCATCCACCTCATACAAGGGGTTGATCTTTGTCCCGTCATTGGCACATCTTGAAAGTCGCTGGTCGGTTTCTTCATTTTGACCCTTTCCGCCTTTCTTTCCAAGCATTCCCCCTATCAAGGCGACCCCGGCGAATACCAGAAAACAGATAATAATGATGATAAGACGCTTTGGCTGTAACATTTCATCCTTCTTTATGCGGCAATCAGATGGATAGTATTCATTATCATGGAGGCGGCAAGACAGAATATGGCAAATCCGTAAAGCATTTTCAGAGACTTGGAGAGGGCATCCTTAGTCTCATTCGTTCTGCCCACCATATCCAGCAGAAAGGCCCAACCAATTGCAAAAGTACCCAAAATAAAAAGGATATACATCAGGATCGTGTCGGGCACGTACTGCCACAGGCAATAGAGGCAATGATGAAAAGGAAGCCCCATGATTCTGGGCGCATGGATCTCAATCTGGGTCAGGACGAAAACCGCCGCATTCCCCATGGCATAGAAGAACAGTATTCCCAGCACAGGCCTCCTCCATCTCAGAGCAGATGAAGACGTTATGCGCCGCAGGCAGATACCGCATAGAACCATGAGGAGGATATTGCCCGTATAGTACCCATACCACAGGATAGACTTGTACCCCCCTCCCAAGACCGATTGCGGAATCAGCCTGGTTGGCCTTTCAAGGATATCGGTCACGGTGGTGCAGCATGAGACCAGTGTTCCCGGCCTTATCTGAAACATAAGAACCACGTCCAACAGACTCTCCGCAACCACAACGACGGCGGTAATGCTCAGAAAATAAAGCTTTATGCCCATAAGTGGAGAGGTCCGGGTCTTCTGGTCCAGGGAATTAATCAGCAGCCAGCCGCCCATGAGAAAGAAAGAAACAGGTCTGATAAAGTTCCGAGACTCCGGTAAGTATTCTTTTTACCTGTGTAACGCCGAAGATACACATGGCGCCGTCAATGTCGGGCACAAAACTCTGGAGGGTTGCGTAAAATAGGGGCCAGTTGAAGAGACGAATCCCAAGCACGACCACCGCAACCAGCAGGACCAGGTGAGATTTTTTTTCGATCTCGGACCTTTCCTCCATTGTTGAAGCGCCACTCCAGCGTATGGCAAGGATAAGGGCGAGGCTCCCCCCCCCCGTCATCAGGATCAGGGATATGATCCCGATAAAAATCTCTGAAATGGTAAACACATTAAGGATCATCATTTCATCCTTCGTCAACCGGATAGGTTATCTTGCCAAGCCTGCCGCGATTAAGGTTGAAGTTTACGTCTCCATGTTTCCTGAATATGGGATCATGGGATGATATTATAATGGTTTTCCCTTCTTTCTTGAGTTCGGCCAGGATCTCAAGGAGCATTTCAACTGCATCGGCATCGATATTGGATGTGGGTTCATCCGCGATCAGAATTTGAGGGTTGTTGATCAGGGCTCGTGCAATGGCGATCCGTTGTTGCTCTCCGCCGCTGAGCTCTTCGGGCGAATGAGAAACCCGATCCTGCAGACCTAATCTCTCCAGTAATGCAGTGGCACGTTCAAATCTCCGCTTTGTACCCACACCTATGGGGATCAGCGGATGAGACACATTTTCCCATGCAGAAATGCCGGAGAAGAGATTAAAGCTCTGAAACACGAAGCCGATAGTTTCGCGCCGAATCCGAGAGAGCTCAAGATCAGAAAAAAGGGTGGTATTTTTCCCGTTAAGAAGAATCCGGCCCCCCGTGGGCCGATCAATGGTTCCCATGAGGCCAAGGAGTGTCGTTTTTCCTGATCCGGAAGGACCATACAGGACCACAGTTTGGTTCTTCATGATCTCCAGGCTGATCTTATCCACGGCCCGGACCTCGTCACTCCGCCCTATATTGTACCATTTGGATACATCTTCGGTTTTCAGGATAGGTTCCATGTACTTTAACCGTTCACAGGTTCAAGGTTCAACGTTCAGGGTTAGGGATTACGTAAGCGTTTACGGGTTCACGGTTGTGTTCCTTTCGTTAACCCTGACGCCCATGTAAAAAGTCAGAAAGCACCCGTTATTGTCATTCCCGCGAAAGCGGGAATCCAGGGATTCCGCCTTCAGCAGGACTGGACTCCCGCGTTCGCGGGAGTGACGGCTGAGGTAAGCAAATATTTGATAAAATCTCTAATGACAACATCTCCGGGTACCAGCAAAAATATCCATTCCGGAATGGGTTTGTTCTAATGCCTTAACAAGCTCACGCAAAGTTCCGCTCAAGGATTTTTGATCCGATTCCAGGTAAACCATGAACCTTTGAACCTCTGAACCCTTGAACGGTTACCATTTACTTCACCTCATCAGCTCACAGGGCGGTATCTTTGTTCTGCGCCACGCCGATAAAAGACCCCCTGAGAGGGTCACACCGAGGGCAAAGACCAGGCAGAACAGGCCGTGGGACGGCAGGTATCTCGAAGGGATATCCACGTCAGGGACTACACCTATTTCAGCAATAAAGAACTGACCAATTACAATTCCATTTAGCCCTTTGATCCGGCCATGGAGAGTAGAATCGATATGGAAACGGCCGCAAGGCTTATTAATATATTCTCAAAAAAGACCTTTTCCAGGATTTCATATGTCCTCCATCCCATTGCCTTTAGTACCCCAATCTCCCTGCCGAGCTCCTTCAGACCGAATCCGGAGGTGACCAGAAAGGCGGGGATCGCCAGGGCTGCTCCGATTATAAAGAGAACGGTGTAGATCCCGCCCCTGTGATCATAGCCCTTTAAGAATATTTCATTGATGCGTTTGCGTGTCCCTATCCAAAGAGATCCGCTCCGGGAACCCCGTGTGCCCATTTGATCTATAATTGATTCTGCCGCAAGCGGCGCAGATGGTGATGATTTGTAGAGCAGCAGCTGTGTTACAACCCCCTTTATCCTGAAAAATTCATTGGCATCCTTATAATGCATAATCATGACATAGGAACTCCATAGAGAAGAGGGGTGAAGCGTCCCCGTGGGTGTGAACACCTTACGGTTATTCCGGGCCAGAGTAAATCGCATATCAGGACCGGGTGAATCCCAAACTCACTGGCAATCCCCTGACCCACCAAAACTTCTCCGCGACTCTCTGGGACGTCTCCCTCAACAAGGGGCTTCAGTGCAAGAAGACCCTCTCTGTCAAGTCCAACCACGGCCACAAGGCGATCTACAAAATAGGTTCGTCCAACCACACGAGCGTTGCGCGGATATCCCCTCAAGAGCGGAAACCTCCGGTAGACAGCGAGGAAATCGGCCCCTCTCCCCCGAATAAGTCCTTTGAAACGTAGAAATCTGCTCCTTCCTCAATAGAAATCTCGGTCTGAAACCTCAGGCCTTGGGAAATAGCAAGTGCAGTCACAAGGGGCAGAAGGATGGCTGCGAGACAGAGAGTGACCACAACAGACCTTATAGGGCGCCGAATAAGGTCGCTCAGGGCCGCAAACAGGAGATTCCTGTGTCTCATGGTTCGCCGATGATCCATTGATTTTCGGGAACCTCCTCAAAATAGGTCACTGTTCCGGTACGATCAGGGCCATAGGAATAACCGCCTGGTACAGGCCATGTAATAGAGTCATCTACGGAAAGGATCCTTGCATCGTAGTTGATAAACTGCCAGATGGGGGAGGCTATGGCACCCATTCCCAACCCTCCGGTAGCCCTCTGAAAGATCCTGATGTTTTCGGCCCGTCGCCCCTGCCAGGTCTTCATATCCATGGCGATGCCCGCCCCTGCCATGACCACGAGAAAGACCAATAGAATTAAAACCATTCGGCAACGCCTTTCCATTCACCATACCCTATTCATATCGTGTCAGACCCAAATTTGAAATCCGAAATCTGCAATACTATAAGTCAGTTCATCTGCTTCTTCCATATTGCCAGGGCCTCTTTATAGGTAACCACCCGGCCTCCAAAACCCCTGGCGAATTTCTCGGCGTTTATCTTTCTCTTAAAGGCAATGAATCCCGGCGCCATATCGGTGATAACGGAACTCTTATACACGTAGAACCCTTTCTTTACATTAAAGGGCCGGTTGTTAAGGAGATCGGAGGCCGTGGCCGATTTCCATCTATCCTTGAATCGCAGATGCAGGGTCAGACCGCACTGTACTCCACAGGTCGTATATTCTTTCCCGTCAGAAGCCTTAACCACATAGTGAGTGTGTGGATATTTGGATACATCCATGCCGCATACGATGCATCTTTCAGCGGCCCAGACCGAAAGACTGGAGGCCAGGAGAAAAATTGCCACAAAAACCAGCAAGAGCGGGTAATATTTACGATGTTTCATCTGATCCTCCACGCCCTGAAATGATCATGAACCAGTTTCTGGAGTTTAAGTAGTGTCATTGGGGAGAAAGGGTCGATCTTCTCCCCAATGTTGGCCATTATCCTTATTTGGCTCTCTGTGTCCATATGTATATGGTAATGGCATGAAGCGGCTTTTCCGGGATTTTCCCTTTGAATCCAGGCATATTTGGGCTCCCTCCCAGGACCTGTTGTTTGATCTTCACCCGGTTGTCCATTTCCTCAGCAAACTCAGGAGAATTCCAAGCGATAGCTTCGCCGCCTGCTCCTCCATCTCCATGACATTTATAGCATCCATATTTTCCGGCCAGCTTTTTGCCCATTGCCGCCATCACGGCCTTTTTCTTTTTGATCACGGCCATGTCTTCCCCCTTCCCCTCAATGGCCCGTTTGAGGGCATCATCAAGGGTACCGATGGCTCCCCCATGTTCCTTCTGATATCTCTTTGCAACATCCAGGGATGCGAAGGCCAGTTTGCTCATCGGTGTCATGGTACCTGGAAGGTCGCTCCCGATCAGGAAGTGGGCCTTACGGCCATCGATAAGTTTCTTTGTGTCGTAATCCGCAACCTGCCAGCGGTCTATTTCGGTTGGCCTTTTCTGATACACAATGGATGCACAGTGGATACTGCAATACCCCGTTCTTTTCCCATCTGAAAAGGTCAGCCATTGGGTTGTCTTCCAGAACATCTTCAGATTCATGCTGCAGAGAGGACAATATTTCTGCTCTTCAGCTTGAACCGCCGTACATAAGAAAAGGTATGCGCCTAAAATCAGAATACATGCAATATATCTCTTTTTCATAATAAACCCTCCTCTGTTAAAAAGTGCAAATTTGTTCTCTTTATACGAATTGTTTGATTTGAGCACGGTCTATGACTTGAATCTATGACTTAAACCCATGCCTTAAATATGGGGCACCGGAGGTGAAATACCCCCATGGCTTGAAGATCTTCGCTGGTTCATGTCTTCATCGCCTCTGAAGGAGAAACAATGGCAGTTTTCCAGGTTGAATAGATGCTCCCAACCATGGTCAATACCATTGCCATCATAAGACCTAATATGGCAGGGATTGGAAAGATCATCGCGGGTACCTGGAATGGGATCATAATGTCTAAAGAGGCTATGAAAAAATTCGCGATCACGGCGCCGTTAAAGAGGTATATCCACGCAACCGCCGCGATAATGATAAAAGGGACACTGATGATGCTCAGGGCCAGGTTCTCCATGGCGACCATCTCCAGGATCTCCTGTGTCTGCCAGCCCAGGGCCTTCATAACACCGATCTCCCGTCTTCTCTCCGACAAACCAAACCCTGAAATGACCCCTATGGAAGGGATGCCGAGGGCGAGAACGAGGCAATAAAGCCCTGTAAAAACGCCCGCCTTCATATTGAAGCCTCTCTGGGTATAGCGATCGATCAACTCCTTAGTCTGAACTCTCAAGGGCGGTTTCCCGTTTCCCTCCTCTTTTTCGGAGAGCCGGGCGATTACGTCCACAATCTGTTCGTAGCCCGGGCGCGTGTACACGGAAAGGTCTGTTGCCATACCCCTTATCCCGAAAAGTTCAGAGGCATCTTCATAATTCATAACTAAGAGGTCTACGTTCCAGATACTGTATGGTGAGTGAAAGAGCCCCACGATCTGAAAGAGCTGTTCGGGGTTCCTCTTTATGGAAAATCGAGAGCCAAGACCAAGGTTGAGGTATTCCGATGCACCCCGACCGATGATGACATCTCCTTTTGCTTTGGGTGCTCTACCTTTCGTGAGTCTGATAGAGGCTGGTATATATTCCGGATCGATCCCAAGAATAGCCAGGAATTTTCCCTTTACGTATGTGCGGCCGATTACCCTCGGGACCACCTGGATCACCCCCTGAATTCCCTGCAAGCGCCCTATCACCTCAAGGTCAATGGGGGCATTGCTCCCGTAGTTATCCCCGGCGACATAGACATCACCGGCTTGATTCAGCATTTCTCTGTATTGTGATTTTATCCCCTCACAGATACTCAGGGCTGTAACAAGGGGTGAAAGGAGGGCAATCAGGCAAAGGATAACAACTGTGCTGCGGACAGGGTTTCTCAGAAGGCATTTTATGGCATTTAAAAAAAGGGCTCGGTGTTTGTTGATGAGGGATTTGTCCTCATGGCCCTCTGGATGGTCAACCCTATTGAAGGAGTTCCCGGTCATCGATTTTATTCATCTCAACCCAGCCATCTCTTACGTCTCTTATAATGTTTTACATCCCGATAGCTCTTCCTTTGAGACAGGGCGCCGAACCCAAGATAAAATTCTTTTACATCCTCGTTTTCCTTCAAATCATTCGCAGACCCGTCTAAAACCACCCGGCCGTTTTCCATGACATACCCATAGGAGGCAATATCCAGGGCTGCAACGGCATTCTGTTCCACCAACAGCATGGCCGTTTTCTCCTCCTCATTGATCTGCCGGATCATCTTGAAAATCTCCTGAACCAACAGGGGTGCAAGACCCAGGGAGGGTTCGTCAAGGAGCATGAGTTTGGGGTGCGCCATCAATGCCCGCCCCAGAAGCATCATCTGTTGTTCCCCTCCCGACACATAGCCGCTTTTCTGGTTTCGGAGAGTTTTCAACTTGGGGAAGTAGGCATAAACCCGATCCATATCCTGCTTCGTAGAGGACCTGTCCTTGAGAAGATAGGTGGCCACCAGCAGGTTTTCCTCTATGCTCAACTGTTCCAACACCCGTCTTCCTTCCAGGACCTGGATAATGCCCATGCGTGAGATGTCTTCAGGGCCCATTCGATCGATGCGCCGACCTTCAAATTGGATATCCCCGTGGGTCACCTTTCCGACTTCGGTTTTCAGCAGACCTGATATGGCCTTGAGGGTGGTAGTCTTTCCCGCCCCATTGGCTCCCAGGAGGGTTATAACCTGACCTTCCCCAAGGCCAAAGGAGACACCCCTCAAAACAAGGATCACGTCGTGATAGACGACCTCTATGTTGTTTAAGCTCAGCATAGTCCCCTGCTTTACATTCTGTTGGCGGCGTTATTCCATGGTGTGGATCTTCAATGATGTTCGGAGTTTCGCCTTTTTTCCGTCCTGGTAGGTGATTTCCGCCTCCACTTCGATTTCCTCCCGGCCCTCGTACATGGCTTCGATCAGCTCGCAGTACCGCTTCTCCAATACTTCACGTTTCAGCTTACGTGTGCGCGTCAGATCGGCTTCGTCCGGATCGAACTCCTTGTGGAGCAACACGTAACGTTTCACCCTGGCTACCTCAGGCAGGGTGCCATTGACCCGTTCCATATCGGTACGGATCAGCCGGCCCACCTCCTCCTTCTGGGATAGATCGGTAAACGTGGTGTATGGAACGCGGTTCATCTCGGCCCACCTTCCCACATTCTCAAAATCGATGATCACCATGGCGGTTACGAAATCCCTGGTCTTGTCCCCCACGGCCATGGCGTCCTTGATGTATGTACTGAATCGGAGACCGCTTTCAACATATTGGGGGGCGTATTTGTCCCCGGACCTGAGAGTACCCAGTTCCGATACCCGGTCCATGAAGATGATGTGGCCGTGCTTGTCCAGATTGCCCGCATCCCCGCTGTACCACCACCCGTCTCTCAGGGCCTCGGATGTAGCCTCTGGATTCCTGTAGTACTTGGAAAAGGCGTAATCGCTCTTGATCAAGATCTCCCCTTCATCGGAGATCTTTACCTCGACTCCCGGCAGGGGTGGGCCTAATGTCCCCACTAAGATATCATCTTCCGAATGTCCCGAAATCATCCCACCTTCAGAACTGCCGTACACCTGTCTGAGCTTGATTCCCAGAGCCGCAATGAATTTAAAGGTATCCTCTCCCAAAACAGAGCCTGCGGTTGCCGCAAATTTGGCGTTGCTCAGTCCGATACGGTCTCTGAGTTGTCGCAATAGAACAAGATCGGAGAGTAGATAAAGGATCTTCAGGTGCAGCGGCACCACCTTTCCCTTTAGCTTAAGTTCCGCCACCTTCAAAGCAATGGGCATGAAGATATTATAAACCGCTCTCTCTATTCGACCCGCTTCAGAGATCTTTGCCCTTATCTGAGAGACCCAGCCTTCCCATTGTCTGGGCCCTCCGAGTATCATATAGGGCAGGATCTCTGAAATATCATGTAGTACTGTCTCAGGCTCTTCGGGGATATTGAGCTTTGCACCGGTAAGCAGGTGAGGGATGGAACCCAGGAATGCTTCACCAACCCAGGCCGGGGGCAGAAAACAGAGGATATTATCGTTATTACATAGGTTGCTGAGGGTCATTGTGGCCCTGCTGGATCCGATCAAGGCCCTGTGGCTGCACATCACCGCCTTTGGCTGGCCGGTTGTGCCGGATGTGTAGTATATGTTTGCGGTATCCTCAGGAGAAACATTTTCAATCATTTGCTCAAAAATTCCGGGATGGTCCTCTTCGTATTTCACGCCCATCTGCACTACATGATCGAATCTTGACAGAAAAGGCTCTCTATAATTGCGCATACCCTTATAATACCAGTATATCACCCTTTCGACCTTGGGCAGGGCGTCTTTGATATCCAGGATTTTGTCCACCTGCTCCTGGTCACGTGCAACCACAAATTTGCAGTCCGCAAAATCCAGGCTGTATTTGAGCTCTTCGGGAATGGCATCAGTGAATTGGGGAACTACCATGCCTCTGCCTGCCTGTGTTGCAAATGCCGCCCAATACCACTCGGGTTCATTGTCTCCTATGACGGCCACCTTGTCCTCCGGCTCAAAGCCGAGGCTCGTCAAGCCGAGACAAAAATACTTCACTTTCTCATAGCTGTCCTTCCAGGTGTATTCCTGCCAGAGGCCAAAATCCTTGTCCCGGATAGCGACCTCATTGTCGCCCCACTTTTCGTAGTTGGCCTTTAAAAGTCCAGGGATCGTATTGATTTCCGTCATGGGATCTCCCATATGATCCATCCGCCTGCTTTCTAATCTTTTCTAATCTTTTCCGAGATACGCTTTAATTACCTTTTCGTTGTTCTTGATCTCTTCAGGGGCGCCGTCCGCGATTTTCACGCCGAAGTCAAGCACTATCACGCGATCCGCGATATCCATCACCAGACCCATATCGTGATCGATCAGGACCATGGGCGTTCCTTTCTCCTCGTATATGTCCAGAATGAACCGCGCCATATCTTCCTTCTCTTCCCGATTCATGCCGGCCATGGGCTCATCCAGGAGAAGCAGTTTGGGCTCGAGAGCCAACGCCCTACCCAGGTCGACCCTTTTTCTGAGACCATAGGAGAGGGCCCCCACAATCTGCTTTCGAATTGGCTTGATCTCGAGAAAATCGAGGATATCTTCCACTACCCTCCTATGCACTATCTCTTCTTTTCTTGCCCATCCAAAGAAAAGGGCGCAGGCAACCATGCCCCTCTTAAAATAAATATGTCTTCCCGCCATGATGTTATCTAAGGTTGTGAGGCCCGTGTATAGCTGCATGTTCTGAAATGTCCTTGAGATCCCCCTCTCTGCGATCTTAGAAGGAGAGAGGTGAGTAATATTTTCCCCCAAGAACCCGATTTCCCCTTCATTAGGCCTGTAGAACCCATTGATGCAGTTCAACAGCGAGGTTTTTCCAGCACCATTTGGTCCGATGATGGCCAGAAGTTCGTGCTCTTTAACCTCTATGTCCACATTATGCAGAGCCTGGACCGCCCCGAAAGTCAAACCTATATTCTCGGCTCGAAGCACAACCCCGTTTTGTTCTGCCATGTCTTCCCTACCGTCTATTCTTAATGGTCTCGTAAAAAGTCTTCAAGGACGTCACTCCCGCCCCGCATCAAGTGCGGGATAAACTGCAGCGGGAGTCTCCCGCCGCGGTGGGATTGATTTCCCTGGATTCCCGCGTTCGCGGGAATGACGAAAAGGGGTCAGTGACTTTTTACGAAGTTTTCATTTTTTGACCTTTGATATTGAGCCTTAACCTCCGCCGCTCCTTAAAGACTGGATTTTGGGCAGGGGGAGGAGATTTAGGGCTCGCAAGATCTTTAATATGGGATCTTTAATATGGCAAAGCCTTCCGCCATTCCTCTTTAACCAGGAAAGGCGCCTTAATCCAGTCAGACACATACTCCCACCGGATAACATCCTTTCCATCGACCTTGACCTTTTTTACCTGGGCCACTCTTACATCCTGTGTCCCTCGCTTGTTCTTGCCGTAGGTTAATGTTCCAAGACCGTTGACGTCCACCTTACCCCAGCCTTCAGCGCTCTTCCTGACCTCTCTGGCCGTGACCTTGTCCCAGCTTCCGACCCTCTTTAATGTCTCCTCTATGAGCCGCTTGGTCTGCCAGGTGTTCATCCAGCCCAGGATATACGAAGCGCCACGGTCTTCAGGCCTCCTGTTCTTCTTTTTCCATGTCTCGCGGATGATCGCCAACCCTTCTGTATCCTCCCACGTGAGACGCCAGTTGGTTAGACCTGTCAGCCCGATGGCAGCCTCTGCCGGTTTGGCATTATAGATCATCACGTCATCCACACCAAAGGTGTTTACCGCAAATTTAAGACCCAGTTTCAACTTGTAGTTAGCATTCAGATAGGGTGGAACGGTCTGATAGATCCACTGGCCGATACACCAGTCAGCCCCTGCTTTTTTGGCCTTCATCAAAGGGGTCACTGCATCCACCGTCACAAAGGGGACGAATATGGTAGCCACAATTTCAGCCCCTTTTTCCTTTGCATAGTTGAGGAAATTATCAGTAATGAGGGCCTTTCCATAGCCACTCCCGTAAGTGAGGATGGCTATCCGGGGTCCTCGCCCCATCTTTTTGAAGTCCCAGTTATCCACCAGCCAATCCACAAAGGCCCCCCACTCATCCGGATAGTAGGCGGCAGTCCCAAAGGCGTATCCGGGCGGGTAGATCACACCAGGGCTGGTGCTGCAGGTGAAAACAACCTGGGACCGGTCCTTTTCATAGCGTGCCTTAAGAATCTGCTGCTCTCCGGTTCCACAGGTATGCCATATGGGATATCCCTTTGACTGTAGTCTTTCGTAGGCGCTTGTAGCGATGTCGATCTTGCTTTTAGTATCGGCCCAATCTAAGAAAACCTCTCGCCCACCGATTCCTCCGTAGGTCGTGTTGATATATTCGATGGCATCCTGTATACCGACCAGTCTCGGGGCATTCCAGAACCCCAAGGGGCCTGTAAGATCACCCATGAAGGCAATGCCGTATTTTTCCTTGGCCATGACGGTTCCGCTAAAAATCAATGGAAAAGCAACTAACACTAAAAGTGCCACTGTCAACAATGTCCTCTTTTTCATAACCGATCCTCCTTTTCTAAAGACTTTTGAAATTAGGAATATTAGCCTACTATTATGCCTCAAACGGATGTGTCACCTCCTTTCCCTATTTGCTCCTCCTGCTGTTGAATTTCTGATCTCTATTTTCTCGCTAAACCCATCGCTCCAACGCTCCTTTTTTCTAATGGCCATAGGTAAACGGCCAATGCCTGAAACGGCCTTTCAGGATCTCCCACCGATGGGCCAGCCCCCTCGGCTCGAGGATAAGAAATAGTACAACCACCAGACCAAATACCACAAGCGCCATGGACGCGCTGATGCGCGATGCCAGTTCTCTCGGCAGGACATTCCCTAAGAAAGGCGTAAGTACTAAGACGAACTCGTCTAACAGCTTTATGAAAATAGTCCCTAAGATTCCCCCCAGGATGGAGCCCATTCCCCCGATAATGACGATACCCAGCATCCATATGGAATCCATCAGGCTGAATTGATCCGGTCGGATGGTTCGCATGAACGCAATGTAGAGGGATCCGGATATCCCTGCAAAAAAGCAGCCGATAAAGAATGCCCTTAGTTTGTAGCCGAAGAGACTGATCCCCATAATCTCTGCGGCCAGGTCATTGTCCCTTATGGCGACAAAGGCCCTGCCCATTCTTGATCGAACGAGGTTCTGGGCAAAACATGTCATGATTACGGTAAAGGGCATGATCATGTAGTAGAGGTTGCCCTGGGTGTCAAAAACGATATTGCCTAAGCGGATCGGCTCAAGGCTCATACCTGTACCGCCACCAAATATCTCTGGCTTATAATGGAGAAAAAAGGCCGTAATGATGAATTGGGCTGCAATGGTTGCCATGGCGAGGTAGAAGCCCTTGAGCCTCAAAGAGGGTAGCCCGAAAAGTATTCCCACCAACCCGGCGGTTAAACCAGCCAGGGGGAGAGAAAGCCAGAAGCTTAGACCCCAAAAGGTCATAAAAGAAGTACAGGCATAGGCCCCCACACCCATGAAAGCTGCATGGCCGGCTGAAATCTGTCCCGCGAATCCCGTAAGGATATTGAGGCCATGGATCGATATGATCATAATCATGATGATATTAATGATGTTGAGAAAATACCTGCCTGGAAAGAGTTGCGGTAAAGCGACGAGAAAAATCAGGGATAGCCCTAAGGTGATCCATTGGGGCATGGTCCTGACAATGGCAATATCCTGTTCGTAACGGACATCGAAAACTCCAGCCGGCCGAGCCATATCAGATCCTTTCTACCCTGACCAAACCAAAAAGCCCATAGGGCTTGATCATTAAGACGATCAAAAGTACGATAAAGGGGACCACCTCGCCCAGTTCTCCGCTCAAATATCCTGTCACAAGGCTCTCTAAGAGCCCCACAATAAATCCGCCCACAATGGCCCCTGTGATGGAATCCAGACCGCCCACCAGCACGGCGGGGATCGCCTTGAGGCCAAGATTGCTGTTCAGATAATGTCCCCCCGAAAAACTCCCCAAGAATATGGAGGCTACAAAAGCCAATACGGCGGCAATCACCCAACTTATGCTGAAGATGTGAGTCACGCGGATCCCCATGCTCTGGCTTACCTGATGGTCCTCTGCCGTTGCCCTCATGGCTTTTCCAAGGACGGCCCTGTGGTAAAAAAGGACAAAAGCAGCAAAACCCACGACCACCACAACAAAGGCCCAGACCACTCCCTGCTCAATGGCAATGCTCCCGATAGTCCAAGGCTCTGTAGGAAAAAGCTCCGGATATTTGTAGAGCCCTGCCCCCCATACCATCAAAGATCCTCCCTCAATGAGATATCCCAGGGCAATGGTCATCAACAGTGCTGCAATCAAGGGTTGGCCGATGAGGGGTCGCAGTGTGAGGCGCTCCAATACCAGCGCGATAAGGGCGGTGGCTGCTACAGTAAGGACCATTCCGAGTATGATGCCGAACATCTCGGACAGGGATGCTCCTAAAAGGACCGCCACCATAAGCAGGTGGCCCTGGGCAAAATTAAAGACCTTTGTAGACTTATAGATGATAACAATTCCCAGCGCTATCATGGAATAGAGTGTCCCGAGATATACACCGGAGAGGATAAAATAGAATAGAAAGTACATGGCAGATCCTCCTTTGTTTCACTGAGACCTTTGAAAAACAATCCTTATATAAAATGTCACGAAGTTCCTTAACTTCTCCCGCACTATGTGCGGGGATAAATAGGCACTTCAATCCCGCCGGAGGCGGGATTAGGCACTTACATTAGCGTACCTATCAGGACCAACAACCCCTCTGGGGGTGGTAATTTGATTTGTATGCTAACCTTATTGAAATACTATAGTAGGTCTTTCAACATCCGCTTGAGAAACGTTTTTTCCTCCGCCGACAGGGGAGACAGGCTTTCTTCATTCGCCTTTCTCCGCTCTTCCAGAATCGAGGATTTCATATCTTTGTTGCTTTTAGCGTGTTAGAAAAATTTGCATGGCTCGTTTGTCACCGGGATCCGCCTGCTTGACGATCCATCCCGTCTTGGCCATCCTGTCTATTACCCCGGAAAGGGTAGCATTATCCAATGCTAAACGTCTCGCGATCTCTCCCGCTGTAAGGCCCTCTTCATTCCAGAGTGCCTCCAGCACAAGATGCCGCAAGTCAGATCATATTGTTGAAGCTGTTTCTTGAAGTTGGAATGCGCCTTCTGGTAGACTTTGGCCATTAGAAAGATAAAGCAATCTTCTAATAGATCAGGAAGGGGGTATTTTTTTTGACAGCCATAATCACTGCGCCTTATAACAGGATTCCGTCAGATAACTCCTTAGCATACTAACATTGTTGAAGTGGTTGTCAAGAGAATTTTTATAATAATATTCTCGGTCACCATCTTGATGATCTACTGGTGCATCGCGAGCCCTAAATCCGGCCCCGATAAGTTACGGACTCTTCAGCAGCGAATAGACCCTCTGCGGTTCCTCGATACCCTTTAAATGAACAAGACCCTGGTCAAAGACCGGCCACAGACCGTCGATCATTTTTGCGGTTTCTTCTCCTATCAGAATGTCGCCTCCCTTGGCATAATCTGCCAGGCGGGCGGCGAGATTGGTCACCGGACCGCTTGCAGTATACGTCATACGGGTGTCTAAAGAGCCCTTGAATGTGGTCATGCCCACTAATGCAACGCCAGAATTGATGCCGATATTTACACCTATCGGTTCGAAATTATCACGAAACATCTTGTATATTTCGCGATTTCTTTCGTGGATATCAAGGGCGGCCTTTACTGCATGATAGGCGTTTGTCTTGGCATCGTCATTCTTGAAGATGATCATAAGCCCGTCTCCCGCAGTCTCGTTAATGTCTCCACCCGATCTGTGGATAGGATCCACAAAACTGGAAAACATTTTTTCAACCATCTCATTGACCTCGGTCTCTGATCGGCTCGCGCTGAGCTTAGTGTAGCCCTCCAGATCAAGAAACAGGACAGTGAGTTCCTTACTTTCTTTTTCCTGCTTCAACATCTCAGGATTTTTCTCCACAATGCGCCGGACAGATTGGGGTACAAATGGTGAGAGATGGGTGAGCATTTGACTGATCCCGATCTTTTCCTGGGTTATCGCCCAATGGGCCTTGGCGGCTGAAATAGCGTTGCCGGCCATCTCTGAGAGATCTTTTATGAGATAGAAGTCTTTTCTGGTGAAGCGGGTCCCGGGTTTAGAAACCACACTGATAATCGCCAGGATCTCATCATTGACAAATATCGGAATAGCTGCTTCCGGACCGATTTCCACAAGGGTCCCATCGGGTCGTTTGATTGGGTCACTGTTAGAGATTACAACCCCTTTTTTCCTGGTTAGGGCCTTTTGGATTGCGGGCCGCTTTCTTTTACAGGATATGCAGTTAACGGGTTTATCATAGAGGGCGCATTGAAGTGGGCGGGTATACTTCTGGGCATCAGGATCAATCATGAGGATGCATGCCTCCATGGATGTTGGAACCATTTTCCTCGCCTCTTCTCTGAGTCTTTCTAAAATCTTATTGACTTCCATTGTTGAGGCGAGTTTCCTCGCAACACGGCGTTGAGCCTCGAATCTTTCCTTATAATATTTTTTCATCTCAAGTCCTTAGTACTGTTAACTCGTTTGGGGTAACTTATTCCAGATCCTTTCCATGTATTGCAAGGTCCTCCAAGCCGTGAAGGTTGAGGAGTTTGATATTGCGGTCCTTTACTTCAATTAAATCCTGACTGTTCATCTTGGCAAATATCCGTGAGAGGGTTTCCGGTATGGTACCGAGAAGGCTTGCGAGCTGACCCTTTGATATGCTGAGAGTAACAAAATCATCCCTCTTCTGTTCATCTGCGAGATAGACCAGATATGTAGCGAGACGTCCGGGAACTTCTTTGAGGGAAAGATTTTCTATCTGAATGGTAAACTGACGAAGCCTCTTGGAGAGAACCGCAAGCATATTGAGTGCAAGAGAGGGGTTTGCCGCTATAAGGTCAACAAATGCAGCTCTGGGAAAAAAGATTAGACGCGATTCGGCAATAGCCTCAGCGCTTGCCGGAAACTGCTGACCGGAAAAAACAGGGACCTCGCCAAACGGTTCTCCCGGGCCTATGATATGCAGAATCTGCTCCTTCCCGTCTGGCGAAGACTTATAGATCTTAACCCGCCCGGTTGCAACAAGGAAAAAGCCATGGCCATCATCCCCCTCAGAAAAGATTAAATCGCCCTTTTTGAACCGCTTACCGATGGCGATCCCTTCTATCTCCCTGAGCTGATTTTCAGGAAGACCCTTAAAAAGGTGGGCCCCGGAGATAGTATTCAGATTCTCTTGCATTTGCTTTTTCCCTCCTCAAAAAGGCCAAAGACAGCAGCCCCAGCCTTTACTGAATTCTCCCTCACAGGAGGCCAACTGGCTTTTATATTTATTTGCCCTTTTCTGAACCTTGCTGGCAACCCTCATTAACCACGCTTTTTTTTTGTAGGTCTTTCTGTTAAACCCGCCGCGACCTTCATGGTAGGCCAAATAGAGGTTGCGGGCATCCCCTTTAGAGATTCCGCACTTTTTTGAGCTTAAATTGCAATACCACCCGACAAAATCAATTGCATCGCCAAAGTCATCCCTGTCGGACCAGAAACTGCCGGCGCTTTCCTGGTACTCCTCCCACGTTTCATCCTTTGCCTGGGCATATCCATAAGCGGATGAAGGCCGGGGACCGGGGAAGATCCATAGACAGGTGGTACGAGGGGGTCTTGCATCATTAACATATTTAGATTCCTGATGCATTATGGCCATCATGACGGGTATGGGAATACCCCACCGCTTGTATGACTTAAATGCATCTTCATACCAGTCGGAATGTTCTCTAAAGATCTCACAGACATTATCTATTCGTTTGGGCTGGGGCGTGCCGGCGCACCCATAAAGAAGGAGCGCAAGGAGACACACAGCGACCAAGGCAGATTTGCGAAAAGAAGCTTTCAAACCCCGCGTCTTCAAGGAATGCAAAAGATCCCCCTTGGGATTGATGATTGATGATTGACGATTGTTGATTGAAAGACCAAAGTGGCTTGAACCTCTGCAACTTGAAGCTTGTTGTAGCGAAGCGGACTTGTCCGCCGGAATTATGGCGGAAATCCCGTCTTCAGCGGGAATCCTGGATGCTCGTTGTGTTTCTTACACATTCAACCCGTAACCCGCAACTCGCAACCCGCAACTCGTAACCTGCAACTCAATGTCATTAACTTAACCGATCGGTTTGTAAGCCGGAAAGAATTTCCGGCGGGATACTTTATGATTTCGCGGATATT
>PVMK01117496.1_pt1 | contig 18419 bp, 20 predicted proteins | sample 1853481 | NCBI WGS metagenome assembly PVMK01 (sample SAMN08533507, study PRJNA380276) | Marine sediment metagenome, whole genome shotgun sequencing project. | reverse complement strand
TTGCTCCAAGTACCAGATTTCTATTTTCCACCAGCGGAATTGCTCGGTCAAGGGAGAGCCCTTTTAGATCCGGCATTTGGTAAGCCCGTGGCCGAATTCCCATACTGACCAGGAGATTGACACATCCTCCCCGGGTTATCACGGTTTCAGGAGAAGGCACTTGTGCAATGATGGTCTCTTTTTTTATGATATTTTTGTACGTACTGGATATTTCCCCCAGACACAAGCTGTTTTCTTCCAGAATGATTTGAGCCTGTTGAACCGAAAGCCCTTCAAGATTGGGCATCGAAATAAACTTTGGACCTTTTGAAATTATAATCCTGACATCACGTTCCTTTTTTATTTCCGATCCGGGTTCCGGATCCTGGAAAATAACGTTGTTTTTGGGGACTTCGGCGCTGTACTCTGATCCTTCGACTTTTGTATTCAGTCCCAAATCTGTCAACAGCTCGAGAACATAGATCACATCTTTTCCAATCAGATCCGGGACCACAACGGCATCTTCACTTTTGATGATGAGTGTGAGGGTCAGATACGCACTTCCAGCAACAATAAAGATAAATACAAAAAACAGAGCAGCGATTTTTAATATACGTGAGATCAATTTATACGTTTCATGTGGATGGAAAAAAACCCATCCATGTTGTGAAGATGCGGAGAAGTTTTGAAATATCCATCTTCTGTTATCAGAGAACGTGCTTTAAAAGTTAATCCATCCGGACTTTTTTCTATAGCAAACTCCGAATGTTTATTCAAAAAATCTTTTATTACCGATTCATTTTCTTCGGGTTCTGTACTGCAGACAGTATAAACCAGGACGCCTCCCGGTTTGACGAGATCTGCCAAATTATCTAGAAATTTCGACTGTCTTTTTTGATGATCGAACAAATCTGGTTCCGATATGCGCCATTTTGCATCCGGATTTCTTCTTAGAACACCCAGTCCGGAACAGGGCGCATCTAACAGAATGCGGTCAAATTTTTTATAATCTTCTCTGTTGAAGGGTTCATTGAGATCGTGGGGGCGGGTCGTCACAATGGAAATCCCCAGACGATGCATCTCGGATTCCATGCGCCGCAGCTTTTTTTTATTTTTATCCATGGCGATGATTCTTCCGTGGTCGTTCATCATCTGGGCGATATGTCCTGTTTTTCCGCCAAGACCGGCACATGTATCTAATACTGTTTCACCCGGCTTCGGATTCAGAAGAAGCGTAACCAACTGTGCGGCTTCATCCTGGACCTGGAACAGTCCGTCTTTAAAGGCCGCTATTTCCGGAATAGATTTCTTTGGGCTTAAAAAAAAGACGCCGTCCGGAGCGTAGGCGGTGTACTCAACCTTTTCCACATATTCTTCCAGGAAAATTTTCAGTTTTTTACGATGGATCTTAAGCGAATTGCATCGTACGGTTATGGGGGGAATGGTGTTGATTGCATCGCAGATCTGTCCGGTCTCTTTCGGTCCGAACCGATCCAACCATCTTTTTATTAGCCATTTCGGATGTGATTTTTTTACCGCCAGTGCCGATACAGGATCATTTTCAAGATCAGGAAAAGGAACGTGTTCATATTCTCTGGCAGCACTTCGCAACAGCCCGTTTGCAAAACGCACCACGTAAGGTGCGGCGAAGGATTTTACCATTTCAACCGATGTGTTCACTGCAGCCGATGCGGGAATCCTGTCCAAATATATGATCTGAAAAAGTCCGAGCCGCAAAATATTCAGAACCCTGGGATCGATTTTGTCTAAACGGGTTTTTGAGAAATAGTCTATGATCCAATCGAGCCGCCCCCGCCATCTCAGAACGCCGAATACCAGGGCCTGGACGAATGTTCGGTCCTTTCTTGATAAAAGGGTGTCTTTAGGGAGAAGATCATCTAAAATATTATCGAGGGTTTTATGCCCTTTATCAAGGGTATTCAAGATATACAGCGAGGTTTTCCGTGCCTTGTCGGCCATACGCATAAGTCCTTGGATATCCGGTCGATTCGATGGTGACAGAATTTATAGGCTTTCTCAGAATAACATTCCGTTTCAGCCGCAGGATAATTCCGTTTCCATCGGCAAGAACTCGCAAATAAAACCGCGTAAAAGCGAACAGGGCTAAGGTGTTAAAATTACAATGTGTGAATATGATAATTATCAATAATTTTGATTACTTCTCTGCTGTTCGCTTTAACGTGCTCTAATTTGCTCAGACAGCTTCCCGATCGAAACGGAATCATTCTGCGGCCTACTGAAATTGTGACAGTAAGCAATTCAATCGGAACATATTTTTGGGAACTGCTATAGATGTCAGTGCAAAATTGTTCCGGGAGTCAAAGGGTATCCACGCAGGAAATCTTTAATCAAAAGCCGTTTTCCGGACGATCCCTGAATCTCCATAATAGACAAAACGCCTTCTCCGGCGGCGACACGAAGTTCATCGGGAAATCCCCTGATCACGCTACCGGGAGTTTCGGGAGTATCCATAAAAATGGGCCTGGCCTTGAAAATTTTAAGGCGTTTGTTTTCATGAAAGGTGAAGGCGCCGGGCCATGGGGTGACCCCACGAATGAGCGCTTCCAGTTCCCTGGCCGGCATTTCCCAATTCAAACGTCCGTCGTTTTTTTTAAGAAGAGGAGCGTATGTGGCTTGGGAATGGTTCTGTGGAATAGGATGTATTTTGTCGGTTTTAAAAAAATTAAGGGTTTGGATCAAAAGATCTGCGCCCAGTTCAGACAGACGGTCATGAAGGGTTCCTGAAGTGTCGTCCGGCATCATTTCAATTTTTGAAGAAAGGAGGATGACACCGGTATCCAAACCCTCATCCATTAAAATGATCGTGATTCCTGTCTCTTTTTCTCCGTTTATGATTGCCCATTGGATCGGTGCAGGTCCACGATATTTTGGTAGGAGTGATGCATGAATATTTAGGGTCGCAACTTTGGGTATTGCGAGGATGTTTTTTGGAATTATATGGCCAAAAGCAACCACGACAATGAAGTCAGGTTGGTGTTCTGCCATAAGGTCCGAGAACTCGGCCGTTCGGATTGACGGCGGCTGAATGACCTCATCTCCGGGGTTTATCGCAGCCTCTTTAACAGGAGGCGGGAAGACTTTGCGGCCGCGTCCTTTTGGACGGTCTGGCTGGGTTACCACCAACGCCACGTCCTGGCCGTTATTGTGAAGCGCATTCAGGGCGGGTACTGCAAATTCCGGTGTTCCCATGAAGATTATTTTGGCCGCTTTGTTCATCTGTTTTTTAAGTTCTTTTTCACCTTTCTTTTGTATATCCCTCTTTTTAAAGAGCTGATGCGGTCTATAAATAAGATGCCGTTTAAATGGTCAATTTCGTGTTGGAGGATCACCGCCAGCAATCCTTCCGCTTCCATACGCAACGGTTTCTCATTTCTGTCAAAACCTTCGATCAGAATAGAAGCCGCCCGTTTGACATCGGCTCTGAAATCAGGAACACTCAAGCACCCTTCTTCTTCTGAAATCGTCGTTCCTTCCTCCGATACGATCCTGGGATTAATCAGGACCTGTAAAGATCGTTCCGAGTCTTGGGGTGAGACATCGTAAATGAGGAAACTTTGGTTAATGCCTACCTGTATCGCAGCCAGACCGACGCCGGGTGCCTGGTACATGGTGACGGCCATGCGCTCAATCATGTTCTGGAGTTCACCATCGATGTTTTTAACCGGATGGGTCGGCTGACTGAGGAATCTGTCCGGATATGTTAATATTTCCATCGTTGCTATATGGAAATTTCTATTTGTTTCCGGTTTGTCCGGGTTAACTGTATTATTTTCTTCGTTTTTCATATGAAACCTGTAAAATGTTTACGCTGGTTATCATTGCGGAAATAAGCCCGGCAATAATAATAGGAAATATTTGAATTGCATGATTTGCCAGGGTATAACCGGCGGCATCTTTTGAAGAAACCCCAAAAAGCAACAGGGCAAAGATACCGCCTGCCTCCCAAATTCCCCAGTAGCCGGGAACAGAAGGGAGGGCAATAAAAAAACAAATTATTATCATGACCGCGGTGATTTCAACAAACGACAGTTCTATGCCCGGGCAGCCGAGTGCCATTAAATAATATGAAAAAGCCGCAAGACCCCAAATAACAAAAGATAAACCGATACAGGCACATATCTTTGTAGGATATTTAACCAGGGTAAAACCTGTGGCAAAATTGTCGACAAATCTCACCATGGGCTCGCAAATTCTTTTTAAGATTTTTTTTTTAAGATCCGGACCGACAAAAAAAAGCATAGACGGAATTCTTATGATTAAGCCGTTTATAATATTTCGGGTTTTGCTGAAGCCAACCATGGCGATCCCGAGAATCAGTACTAAAAGGAGTATAAACGTTCCTTCACCGGCGGCCACCAGCGTTGCTCTGTTGAGATGGTATTCGCCGAAAACAATATCAAGACCGGGATCTATTTGAACCGTGGCAAGCATTGCTGCGAAAAGAACAATCAGTATGCTGATATCAAAAAAACGTTCAGCAGCTACCGTCGCAAGCCCTGTGGAAAATGGAATGTTTTCCTTTTTTTGCAAAACGGCAGGCCTCGCCACTTCCCCAACCCTTCCCGGCAGGATGCAGTTGATCATAAAACCGATCATCAGTGGATGGAATGCCCCCCAGAAACTAATTTTGCCGGTGGATTCGAGTATTATCTTCCATCTGTAGGCTCTTAAGGCAAAGCTTATTAAAATCACCAGAACTGACGGTAGTATCCAAAAATAATTGATCGATGCAAGGTAGACTAAAAGCTCATCAAGTGGGACATTTCTAAAGGCCAGATAAAGCGCCAGTACAGATACTGCCCCTCCCAAAATCAGGGAAATACTGATGTTTTTTTTCATATGAATATCATTAAAGATCGGAGTTAAGGCTGCGCTCAAAAATAATTCCAAATCTTGGTGCCCCGATCCATCCCGCACGGCAACATTACGCGTCGATTAAATCGGCAGGATATTGGATCGCCTCGAGCCTTGCCATGGGGGCGTGTCTGTTCCTTAAAAATGTAAATTTATTTCTTCGCGAACCTTGAACAAAAGGATCGAGGGTTATTAAGATAGGGTTTTGCGTGCCTTTTCGATATCTTTTCTGATCGCATCGGACAATTCGGTAATATCAGAAAATTTTATTTCGTCCCTGATGCGCTGTACAAAATTTACACGGATTTTCTGTCCGTATATGTTTTCATTAAAGTCGAGAATATGGACTTCTACGGAGAAGACACCATCGTCAAAAGTGGGGCTGTATCCGATATTGGCAACACCCTGGTATTTTTTCTCCATGCAATCTACCGTAACAGCATAGACTCCGTTTTTTGGACACAGTTCATCATGCAAAGTAATGTTTGCTGTGGGAAATCCAAGAAGTCTTCCGCCTCTATTACGTCCGGTGGTCACAACCCCTCTGATCTGGTAATAGCGGCCTAAAAGTTTTTTAGCCTCGGCCACCTCGCCCGCCATTACGAGTTCACGGGTCCGGGTGCTGCTGATTCTGTCCGGCAAACCCTTTGATGTCTGAACCCAGTCGGCGACAATGACCTCAAATCCGAGGTTGTCGGCATAGGTTTGTAAAAGTTCTAAATTCCCCTCACGATTTCTGCCAAATGTATAATCTTTTCCAACAACAATGGCCTTCATGCCGATACATTTCAACAGGAGGTTTTCAACAAATTCTTTCGCCGAAATTGCCGCAAATGCTTTGTTGAATTGGGTGCATATAAGAACATCTATGCCTGAGTTTTCAATAAGTTCAATTTTCTGTTCGTTCAGAGTTATGAGGGGCAAATGTCCATTTTGTTTTAATACACAAACCGGGTGGGGGTCAAAGGTCATAACAATCGAAGTGCCGCCGATGGTGTCGGCCTTTTCTATCACCTCATAAAAAAGAGCCTGATGTCCAATATGGACACCGTCGAAATTGCCTATGGTAATAACGGCATTTTTATACGGCTTTGTAATCTTATCGATATTTTCAACGAGTTCCATTATAATTTTTCCCAGCAGGTAATATGGGTCTTGACAAAATTAAAGAAAGGTTTATATAAAATATCCTTTATATTAAATCAATCCCTTAAACGATATTATTCATGCCGAAGTGGCGGAATTGGTAGACGCGCTAGGTTCAGGGTCTAGTAGGGGTTTCCCTGTGGGAGTTCGAGTCTCCCCTTCGGCACTCTTTAGCAATTATAACCTGCTGTTATTACAGCAGGTTTTTTTTGTGCATTTTGCCCTAAATATTGATCAATTTCATCTGTTACACACATTGGTAACACACATTTAACAGATGAGGTTGAAAAATGAAAAGCAAAATAGGCAGTTCACCATCGTACCTTGTTCGCAATCCATACACATACTGCTTTCGTATGAATGTTCCAAAGGATCTCCAAAGACTTGTCGGGAAAAAGGAGTTGCGTTACTCCTTAAAAACAGGTTACTTAGCCATCGCAAAATATAAAGCACGAATCATGGCTGGTCAAGTTCAACGGGTATTCAAAATTTTAAGGGAAGGTAACACAGCATTTATGAAACTATCGGAAAAACAGATTCAAGAAATGATTCAAAGGTATTTCAAAAAGCTAACCGAGAACTATGATCAACCAATGCCATCTTTTCTGACCGACCACTCAAAAGCACCACCATTTGTAGACCAGTCGACCTTTGAAACTTATTTAGGTGACCTTGATTATGAGAGACGGAAATATAGACTTAATCGTAACATGGGGGAATACTCTGAGGTGGAGGAAGATGTAGATCGCTTGCTCAGAGAAATTGGAGTTGATGAGATTGATAAAAACTCACCATTATACTGGAAACTTTGTGAAGGGTTGATGGATGCAGTAATAAAGGGCATTGAGTTTCATAAGAATCGTTTGCTTGGGAATTCTTCAGGTGATGCTTCCACACTGAGGTCACATGAATTGCAATTACAACCCACAGAACAGGCATCAGCCACTCTCTTTCAAGCATCTAAAGACTACTGGGATGAATATTCATACAACTGGAAACCAAGAACCCAAACTGATTACAGGATTGCTTTAGATCATATTGTAGATACCCTTGGAACAAAAACTCAAATCCACACTATTGAATATACCACCGTAAAAGCATTTAGGGATGGCCTAAAAAATGGTAAATTAAGCAAAAGTGGGAAACCGTTATCTGTGTCAAGGATTAACTTCCATTTAGATATTGCAAACGCAATGTATGTTCTTGCCACGAAGATGGATAAAGGTCTTGATAGGGTCAATCCTTTTAGTGGACTTCGGTTAAGAGAAAGGGAAAGGGCAGATAAAAAAAGAGATACCTTCAGTAAAAAGGATCTGGAAAAGCTGTTTTGCCTGTCTCCTGAGTATGGACAGGACACACATAAGCACGCACATAACTTTTGGATTCCCCTGATAGGACTTTATACTGGTGCACGTTTGGATGAGATTTGCCAACTCTTAAAAACTGACATCATAGAAAAGTATGGTTATTGGTGTTTGGATATTATGGAACATGATGCTCCGGACTTAAAATCCGTAAAACAGGGTGAAAGACGAATAGTCCCCTTGCATCCATTCTTAATAAAGGATCTGAGATTTATCAATTACGTTTTAAGTATTGATGAAGGTGAAACAAGAGTCTTTCCTAAGCTCATTAGGGTTAATAATAGGTGGGGTCATGCTTTTGGACAATGGTTCGGTAAGTTTAAAAAGCGTTGTGGGATAGAAGCACCTCCACGCAAAAAAGTATTTCATAGTTTTCGGCATACCCTTATTGACTTCTGTAAACAGAATGACATTGAAGAAAAACACACAGGTGAGTTTGTGGGTCACAGGAATAGAAAAATAACTTATGGCGTGTATGGGAAACAATTCAAACCTCAGAAGCTGTATAAAAAGATTGTTACCAAGCTTAACTATGACATTGACCTAACCCACCTTAAAAACAGCAAATACGTCATAAAAGACTAACACCATTGATTTTCAAAAAAATAACTTGCTGTTATTGCAATGTTTTCCAAGCAGACTAAGGCAGAGCACTGTGAAGGGGTATAAAATTTCCATTTTTCCTAATATGGTTTTTTTGACAATAGTTTAAGCAGGTTACAACTTCAGGCCCAAAACCCCCATGGTTTGGTATTCGTAAAGAAAAAAGTCCCTGTACGAGCCATCTGGATTGCCTTAAACAGGGTTTAAAATGCCGAATAGATCCGTCATATCCGTATTCCTTTAAAAATCTCATGCTAACAGTCTCTCAGCAACTGTATCTATCTATCATCATTTATAATCTGTGAAAAACGGGAAAATTTGTGTGTGTGGGTATATGATATATGTGAAAGCCAGTAGCTGAGTCCCATGCCCCCATACCACCAACCCGGCCCCCGGGTAGGTTTAATACATCACATCAAAAGGAGAATCAGATGTTCCCAATTAACAGATCAGTCGCCATCATAAAACCCCAGCAACCATTTGTAGACTGGGTTAATTCTGTAGCGGATGCAGGTGATCAATATTCCGTCCATGATTTCAGCACAGATTGCAGTGTGATCCTGCTGCCTGTAGTAGATTCAGATGAACATGCAGAAGTTTTTATAAAAGAGATGTTCCAAGATGTTTTTGAAATGGAACTTTTAAGCTGGATGGCAGATGATGAAATTTGGCCTGAGAATATAACATACAAAATGTTTCAGGAATGGTTTGATGTTGAGTTTCACTCCATGGTTTTTGACCTTTTTCAAGATGATATTGAGAAAGAACCTTATTGGGATTAATTGTCAGTGGACGGAGATGATTCTTCAATTTTCCAAAATCGAGAATTGCTTGACCTGACATCAGCTAAATGTGATATCTGTATATCAATTGTTATTGTAAATGGTGTTGTCTGGCAAGAAATCACAAGTTGTGCTCTAATTCCTACTGGTTTGAAGACGCATTCTGTTCAGTGTTTAAGCGTAATTCAAGTTCAATCAGGCGTTTCTTTTGTTCTCTTTTATGGCCAATAAAATAGAGTATGCATTAGTTAAAAGCATTTATAAGATCTGACAATCTGGTTTTACCTACCCATTGACAAATTTTCTTAATTTATATTAAGTTGGTTTATAATATTTTGAAAGGTATTATAATCAAAGCTCCAATTCTACAGATAATCCCGTACTGTCATAAAAGCCATAAGAATTATTAGAGAAGCAATATGAGTGATGAATTTAACAAAGAGTATGTAAAGGATTATAGGTTTTGGATTTTAGTCATATCAGCTCTATCCTTATTTGTTATGACATATTTTGCCTGTCAAGCTTATGAAATTCAAAATACGCTGAAACTAATTGAAGAAACACGGAAAAAAGAAAATTTTGATGAAAAACTTTTAATTATTTTCAAAGTAGATCCAGCATCAAATAATAAACCAGAAGATGCTAACTATGATTTCCGAATCCATAATAAGTCTTCACATATTTTTGAGTCTTTAGAAACATCAATTAAGGCAGTGTTCGAAAATATAGATACACGTGAGATAAAAGAAGCAGAAGCGTTCTCCTTTCCAAAAATGGACATTTTACCATCGGACAAACCAATTTGTCTGGTTCCAGATCCACAGCTTTCAGATACATTTCGAAAAAATATTGCTGAAGGTAAAAAGGGTATGGATAAGGCCTTTAAGCCAAAGTGTTTCTATTTTACCTTGAAGTGGAATGTAAATATAGGTGATAAAGAGCCTTTAATCGTGGAAAAACGAAAAAACTTCGTAATGAAGTAATAAAATGAAAGCCTTAAGAATCTGTATATTATTTATTTTAGTAATTATTTCTAATTTATTGGGGACAAGTGCATTAAAAGCAGAAGAGGTGAGAGGTCACTTCAACCGTCTTCCTCTGATGAAAGAAATTGCTATTCAAGATAATAATAAAAGAGCAATAAATAATATAGATTATATTTTAAATACGCCTAATGGCGAATATTTTGAAGTTGATAATAATAATCCTCCAATTGAGTCTTTAGTCACAAAAGTTAATAAAACAAAGCAAATGAAACCATTAGCCGAAGTAAAAGACGAAGATCTTATTATATTTTACTTTCATAGAGTAGATAACTTTGCTCAAGGATACTATCCAATTGTTGATACAATGATAGCGGGTAAAATAAATCCGTCAATGGCAAAATACAAATTTAAACAATTGAACCGAAAATTTGAGGCTTACGGAGCTACATATAGAGCTATTGGCGTGTGTGAGTGGGTATATGGGAATAAAAAGAATGCTATTAGTGATTATAAAATGGCAATCAAAATTAATAAGTTGGATTCAAAGGCCTTGATGATGTTATCATTGGGTGAATTTGCTGTTGGTAATAAAATTAAAGCAATCAAAGCTTACAAAAAAGCTATTGCTTTAGACCCAAAAACCCCTAATATTTCTTGGGAATTGCAATATGCAATGTCAAAAAAACCAGAATTATATCAGCTATGGAAGGCTCAAATTAAATAATAATACGAAATGGATAACAATAATTGTTTCTCAATTATGTTTACGAAATATATAAATAGTTTCTAAGACTCATCTATAAAAATTTAGAATTGAAGTGTTCGGGTGTTAATTATAAGATTTTAAACTTCTTACCCCAATCTCTATTTTACTACGATTAAATACCTGCTATGTATTTTGAATCTGAAAGTGGCTTCGGAAGTTGTGATATCATATTCCGATAATTAAACTGTCAAGTGATGTATCAGTTCCTCAGCTAATCATTAAAAAGCAGAAAACCTTGCGTGTGCGGGTGTATGTATATATGAGATCGTGCTGGTCACAGGCCCCCGTATGCCTCCTACCCAACGCCCCCCCACCTATTTTGTCTACGCCTTTTCTGATTCAAATGTGTCTAAGACTGCCAAAATATGGCAATCAGTTTCACAGTAATTGTCACATTTTCTTCACAAACCAGTGATCTTAATAATCACACATTTTGACTAACTGCCTTTAATATTTTCATTTTTCTATCTTCACAAGACCTGCCTCATATCATGTGCATGATTTTTGCGTATCCTCTTTTGATATTCAGTTTTTAATGCTAAGATAGTATAAATACCTTAAAGGAGATTAAACAATGAAACTTACAAAATTGTTCATTGGACTTTTATTTGTTTCTTCATTCTTGATGATTACGGCTTGTGGTGGTGGCGGAGGTGGATCGGAGTGTCAACCGAAAATTGACCATCTGTGATAACCGAAAATTGACCACCCTGAAAAAAGTGTAAAGTTTAAGATGACAAGGGGATTATCGTAATCCTTCCTCGGTTTCTATGCCAGGTGAAACGGAGGGAGCCCGAAGGGCGACCGGAGTTTCACCTGGGTGGCTCTTGGCCGGTAATCATTGTCTTCATTCGTCTATGTATTGATTATGCAATGCTCTTGCTCTGCTGTGGTCATAGCCGATGTCCGCTCTGCATATGTCGTAAACGTAAAGCGGATAGGTGTAATCAGCCTCTTTGATTAGGATGCCTCCCTGCAAATCGGTTATCGAGAAGATGCCATGGTTATCTTCGCATTCGTCAAACCATGTTGTGTTTTTCTTCGTAAATACGACGTCAATAGTCTCTATCCGGCCTTTCTGTGGATTGCAGATTGTGGTTTCCATTGTTAATAGATCCTTTTCTACGTTATTTTTTCGTCTTTATGCTCTGCTTTAACCGGTAGCTATCCCACATACAATCGATGATGTGTGCTCTATGGGTAAGCCGATCCAATAGAGTTGCTGTTATGATCGGATCACCAAAGACTTGTGTCCAATCGGCGAAGCCCAAGTTTGTGGTGATCATGACTGACCCTTTTTCATATCGTTCCGCTAGGACCTGGAAAAGGAGCTCAGATCCCTCCTTGGAAAAAGGAATGTAGCCAAGTTCATCCAGGATAAGCAAATCGTAACGGCCGTAGCGCTGTATCAGCCGGATCAGATCCCTGGCTTCTCTGGCTTCGATCAGTTCATTGACCAATCCATAGCAGGAAATGAATCGGGTTCGGTAGTTGGCTTTGCAGGCCTCGATTCCAAGCGCGGTGGCCAGGTGGGTCTTTCCGACCCCGCTCTTACCAAGAAAAATGACATTTCTATGTTCCTTTATATAATCACCACCGCACAGATCCCGGAAGAGTCGCATGTCCAAATCCGGGACGGCATTTAGATCAAATGTCTCAACAGGCTTGAGCAAAGGAAACTTCGCATCCCTGATTCTTCGAGTCAGTCGATTTTCCGCTCGAACCTGAAGCTCGGTAGTGGCCAGATCCAAAAGGAACTCATCGTATCCGATCCCACTTTCTTTTGCCTGACGCAAGTGCGTCTCTATGCCGCTTGCCATGCTGGACAATTTCAGTGCCTTTAAATGTTCTCTTAAGGAAATCAATATCGCACCTTTCATACCACACCTCCCAATTTACCATAGACCGACACATCGGGAAGCGGCAGACTCGACCACCCCGGCAAGGGGACAATACCCGTCGCCTTTTCATTCTTGTAAAGGAGTATGTGATGGACCCCGTCACTGGTACGAATATTGTTTTTCAGAGCCAGATCAACAGCGGCCTCAACCTCTCCTGTCGTGTGATCCCGGTAGAGCATAAGAACCGATATGAAATCCTTGGTACCTTTGGTCTCACCTTGAGCACTGCGAAAGCTTGAGAGCAGAAGATTCATACTCTCAGGCCACAACGGTTGCCATTGCAGAATAGGCCTGGCGCTGTTGAACGCCATGGGTCGCTGATAAATCAGATCCAGATAATGATCTGGGTCTAGTGACCATTTGTTGTTGCCGTACAATCTTTGGTGAACTGCCAGTTTCTTACCACAAACAAATAGCTGCACTTGGTCTACGTAAAGAAGCACCTTGGCCTTGAAGCCCGCGTATCGGCTCGGTACCGAATAGCGGTTCTTATCCACGATCACCGTTGCATACTTGTCCACACGCCCATCATAGGTTTGCACGTTGCTGAAAACGGCTTCTGGCAAAGGAGAAGATGCCCTTTCTCCTCATTATACAATTCGGCGACGCTACGCTCACGTCCGGATATTTTGTGGCTCCCATAGGCCAAACACCGCTTGAGCAGCTCCTCGTTCAGCTCCGCGAGACTGTCTGCTTCGGGAACAGGCACCATGTAGTTACGTCTCGCCAAACCGACCAAACCTTCAACGCCGCCCTTCTCATGTCCACTGGCAGGATTACAGAAACGGGCTTCAAAGCTGTAATAGGCTTTGAGTTTTCGAAATGCCTCTTGTTCTGTGCGGCCTTACCCTTAAGCACCTTCAGGACTGCAGTCTTCAGATTGTCGTAGATCAAAACCGGGAAGACACCCCCAAAAAACTCAAAACCCTGAATGTGTGCATCAAAAAAGGCCTGTTGACGCTCGCAAGGATAACATCTGATAAAATGCTTCCCGGAGTATTTGGACCTCATACAGAAAAATTTCAGCCGGGCCTCTTTACCCCCGATAATAGCCTTTGCGGTTCCCCAATCCACCTCCGCTTCATAGCCGGCTTCCGGATCGCAGGGGATGAATGCCTTTGATGTGCCTATGCCAAATTTGACCTTGGCCAACCGGACATACCGGCGAACCGTCGATTCACAACCCAAATAATCATGCTCTTCAATCAACCGGTGGTATACCCTGCGAGCGGTATGCCGCTGCTTTTCGGCTGGTCTTTGTCTCCCTCTATCCAGGTATCAATGGCCTCCAGATAGGGTTCAAGCACAGGAAAGGGCTGATGCTCTCGTTCCTTATACCCCCAAGGCTCTCCCCTAATAGCCTTCTTGATTGTGTTGCGAGAATGACCGGTCATCCGTGATAACTCGCTTATGTTCTTTCCATAAACCCGATGCGCTGTCCTTACCAATTCATACTGATCCATCCTGAGCAATTCCTTCCCTCCTTTTGATATGGTTTCGTTGGATATACCATATTAAGGCGATGTCTTGTTCAGGGTGGTCAATTTTGCGTTATCACAGACCCTTTTTGTTGATCAATTTTAGGTTAGCACAACCAGGTGGAGGATCTAATCCGTCTGGTGAAGTGACAATGTCTATAACTGACGCCAAACCATTGTTACCAGAGGGGGCAGATCAGGCCACGAATTTAGTGGTAGAATTTACAGAAATTTTAGTCCACAAATCGGGAGGTGGCTGGAAATCATTACCACTGGCTGGAGATCCTCCTTATGCTATTGATTTGCTACAATTCATTGATGGTAACACAACTGAAATAGTTCCCCCCGTCCTACTTGAATATGGGAAGTATACCCAGATACGACTTGTAATAGAAAGTGCAACGATTAAATTTGATAATGGTGATGAGCCCCCAGTTGAAATTCCTCCAGAGCATTTGAAGACCGACAAGAATTTTATCTTTAATGTGGACGAACCAGCAGCCGCAGACATCGTAATAGATTTCGATTTAAGCCGATCACTTGTGGTTACTGACCCATTAGGAACACCTTCATACAAACTCAAACCAGTGCTACACATCGTTGAAGCTGCAGAAGCTGCAACGATCAAAGGGACTATTGCTGATTCATCTTTTGTTGTCGGTTCCGATGCCATTATTACTGTCTTGGATACTAATGATGAAGTATATACGAAGCTTACTGTTGAAAAGGATGAGTCAAATATTGATGTAGTATTTAGCATATTCTGGCTCGTTCCCAATCAAGATTATACAGTTGAAATCGATATGAATCCAGATGCTGGTGATGGGCCAGAGTGGAGTCAGACTGTTTCTCATCTCCAACTACAACCGGGTGATATCGTTGATCTGGGTATTATCCCTATTTAATTTGTTTTTCATAAGATTAGAACTAACGTTAGAATCTAAATTATCCTCAAGAAACATAGCAGGGTCAGCACATGGCCCTGCCTTTCGTCTTACACATGGATCAACACCTCTAAGACCACCTGTATGCAACAATATATATATATGGGATCAGGTTTCTCATAGACCCCGGTACACCCCCAGCCATACGCCCCGCCCCGGTCATAACATTTTCATTTGACATCCAAACGTCCTTATCATATTGCATTTAAAAGAACTTATCGTTCTGATGGTTAACCTGTATCTCATGCCGATTCAATTATGAACCTCATTCACGAAGGTGTTGTCAATGAAAGAAAGACGTCAATATGAAAGGTTTGTCATTCCACTTCCTGTAAGAATTGAAGTCACGACAGGCAGGAAGAGGGGTATTAGATCTTGAAACCAGAGACATATCTACCTCCGGTATATTTATTAATACCCTAACGTCCTTTTCAGAAGGAACAAGGTTTGTTCTGGATTTTACCATTCCGAGTGACAGCATTGAAGAATTTAAGTACGTAAAGAGTTTGAAGGGCTGCACAGGATGCATGGTGCGTTCAACGTCAAAAGGTATTGCGATTCATTTTGACAGAGATTGCTACATTATGAGCTTAAGCGGTTCATAAAATGCAATAGTAGAGATCAAGTCCATCTGTATGTTAGTTATGGTTTTAGGCAGAGTCACTCACTCTGCCTTTTTTGTTTAAATCCTTTGATGTATTCATTTTAAAGCATTATAAGTTATGGATTCCTTAGAATTCATAACAAAACACTTGACAGAACCTATATGTTCCCTGTATTAGATGTACTAAATATGAATGCAGGGGGAAATATGAAGATATATGCATACCTGAGAGTATCAGGAAAAGGTCAGCTTAAGGGTCATGGTTTTGATAGGCAACTTGATGCTATCAACGCATACTGTGACAAACATGGGCATGAGATCGATCAGGTATTCAAAGAACAGGTTTCTGGTACGGTGGATGAAACAGACAGGCCAGAGTTCTCAGCAATGATTTCAGCCATTCTCCGTGATGGCGTTGATACCATCATTGTTGAATCATTGGATCGATTAGCAAGGGAATACCGGATACAGGAACAGCTATTAATCTATCTTGCATCTAAGGACATTAATCTCATTACAGCTAATACAGGGGAGAATGTTACAAGAGCAATTTCTGAAGATCCCATGAAAAAAGCCATGGTTCAGATGCAGGGGATCTTTGCTGAACTGGATAAATCCTTGCTGGTAAAGAAGCTCAGGAAATCCCGTGAACGGATCAGACAGGAACGGGGTAAGTGTGAAGGCAGGAAAGGTTATAAAGATACTGAAAGGGGTGCTGAGATCCTCAGAGAGATCAGATGGCTCAGACGGAAACGTAAAGGCAGGGTGAGAAGAACCTTTAACGAGATTGCTGAGAATCTTAATGAACAAGGATATACTGCTGCCAATGGCAAGCCGTTTACAGGCAACACTGTCAGGGGAATTCTGCACAGGCAAAAGAAACGATGAGAGGAGGTGGAAAATGTCTAAGGAAAAATCACAAAACAATCAATCAGATCTCAGTACGGAAGCTTTGGAGATTATCGGGCCGGAACCATATCAGAGTCTGGGGGATCACACAAAGCCAGCAGCAAGGAGACACCTGAACAGTCTGGTACAGGAACACGGTCTGGACTACATCAAGAAGAACAAGGAAAGACTCAACGAAGAGATGGGCATACTGCTGATGCATTAACAACGAAAAAAGAAGGGAAATATACATGTCGGACAATCGTAAGACTACCTACATGCCAAAATGCATAAAAACCTTGATATTATTGCATATTCGGAAATGTTAGTTGGTAACCTTTGATTTTCTCTTGATTGCTGCCAATTGCTCTTATGTTTCTGACTATGGTTAACCCCGCCTTGTTACCACAAGAAAGAAACTCTTTAGCAGGTGTCCCACCTTGCTATATTTTGTCCCATCTAACCATTCTACTGGGACACCTATATTTTCTTATATTTCAAGCTATTGTCCCATGAGTCCCACGTGTCCCAGTTAATATTAATTTTGTATGATATCTCTGTTTGTTGATACTGATGGATGTTCCCCTATCTTTGAAGAGGTTATATAAAATTCTGAAAAAACATGGGACTGCTGGGACTGCTGGGACAGTTTCTATAATTTCAATAGCTTATAGTGTCCCAGCATTTCATCCACATGGGACTTAATAGGACAGCACTGGAATGATACTGCCCTATCATTTCCCACAGCAGTTAACTTTAAAAAAGATTATCAATTATCTTCATCCCAATTAATCTTTATGTTGACCTTTTCCTCAAATGCATTCCTGCACTCTTCCAGAGAAGGGAAGAAAAGATGCCAAGGTCTGCCCTGATGTTGGATTTTAATTCTTTTTCGGATGACTTTTGGACACAGTTCTCTTATAGCCTTTCCAAACAGGGAAGCGGTTAACTTATATCGTTCACCGATTTTGCTGGCAAACTCAATGTATCTATCATACAGATCCTCAGACTTAATTTCTGAAGACCATCCATCGTCAAGGATGCTTAATATTCCTTCTCTCAGCGTCTCATACCAAAACTTCTGAATTGCGGTCATGGTATTGGTTATCTGATCCATTAAAGCATCAGTACGGGGAAAGGATCTAAGATCCACACCATTAAGATCATGCTGAAGCAGATCATAGAGCATCGCTTCCCTTCCACCGTTATTCATTTGCTTGAAAATAGGGTTAAAATACTCTTGGTTCTGCATATATTTGTCACTAACATCTAATACTGATGAACGACAATTATATTTAAGGTTCAACGACAATTAAAATTACGGGTCGACGACAATTAGAATTGAGGTTTCCGAACAAACAATAGATGATCCTGTGTTCTGAAAAAATGACAAAGGAGGACACAGGGTGGTCACAGATCAACAAGTGAGGAAACTGATGAAGTTGAACCAGAAAGAGAATAATTTATCGGTAGCGGCGGCGATGTCTGGAATGTCCGAAAATACGGCTCGAAAGTATTTGCGACAGCGAAAGCTCCCCAGTCAGAAAAAACAAGAACGGACATGGCGGACCCGAGAAGATCCTTTTGAAGAAGACTGGAACGAGGTACAGCTCAAACTGGAGATCAACCCCGGTCTGGAAGCCAAAACGCTGTTTGAATGGCTGCAGCGGACCTGTTCAGGGCGCTACAGCGATGGTCAGGTTCGTACACTGCAACGCCGAATAAGGCAGTGGCGGGCGCTGGAAGGACCGGCAAAAGAGGTTTTTTTTAATCAGCACCACAAGCCCGGCGAATTATGTGAATCCGATTTTACACATATGTCAGGGCTGGGCATTACCATCAATGGGATTCCTTTCAACCATCTTCTCTATCATTTTGTATTGACCTATTCAAACTGGGAGGCCGGTACGATTTGCTTTTCTGAAAGCTTTGAGAGCCTCAGCGCCGGTTTGCAGAATGCATTGTGGGAATTGGGCGGTGTTCCATTAATGCACAGGACGGACAAGCTGTCTGCAGCCGTTCAAAAGCTGGACAAGGCGGGCAAAGATGAGTTCACCCGAAGATATCGTGCGTTATTGCGCC
>PVMK01164451.1_pt1 | contig 18423 bp, 21 predicted proteins | sample 1853481 | NCBI WGS metagenome assembly PVMK01 (sample SAMN08533507, study PRJNA380276) | Marine sediment metagenome, whole genome shotgun sequencing project. | reverse complement strand
AGCGCCTTAAAAGCACAACAATAATTTAATTAGTGAAATATTATACGTTATTTCTCCGTACACGCAGCCTGACACTCACAAACAGATTTCCCGGATTTGTCAGTGTACATATACAACCTCCATGAACGTGCGATTTTGTTAACTTCACAACCACAACTTTGAGACTTGGAATGCGTACGAACTTTTACAAGAAAACAAAACCCCTTATCCTGAAGGTTAATACTCTGATTCTTTACGCCTTTAATCGTAGGATGAAATATTACATTTTGAGCAGATGCCATTTCCGTTATAGTCAGAAGAGATACAAATACTATAATTACAGTAATAAATGTCTTCATATGATCCTCCTTAGTTGTAATAGGTTTATACTCTAAGTGCTGATTATTATCGCATATTATTAAATTAGAAGCAAACAAATTTTATGTCAATAATGTATTGGTTCGCTACATATGAGAAAAATATGAGGGGTAATGGTATTTATCAATAATGCCATTTTCCCTTAAGAACTGCAAGGGTGTTTTATACCCGAGCGCCTGATGTGGTCTGATGCAGTTATATACGTATTCCCACCGTCTTAATTCTTTATTGAGCTCTGGGCACTGTCCAGCTGACATCCGTAATATCATAGAATTCTTCCCTGTGTGTTCTCTGCGCCCTCTCTACGCAGCCGTTTAGCTTAGGACTCCTGGGAGGTAAGACAAACAATTTGATCCCCCTGCGCTCACATTCCCTCTCGAACTCCGACCTTGTACATCAGGTGACCGATGTTTTGTATCTAATGGTGCAAGAGCATGCGTACCCACTAGTGAAATAGATTGTAGCGACGGAGTTTTCTGTAATGGGGATGAAACCTGTAACAGTGAGACCGGTGCTTGTGAAGCGGGCACGGAGCGGTTAATCGATGATTCGATAGCCTGTACTGACGACAGCTGCGATGAGGTAAATGACGTTGTAGTCAATGCTCCCAATAGTGCGTTATGCAATAACGGTCAGTTTTGCGACGGCGCTGAAATATGCGATGCGGTGAACGGCTGCCAAGCGGGGACAGCGGTCAATCCTGACGACGGGATCGCGTGCACGAATGATAGCTGTGACGAGGTGAATGACGTTGTAGTGAACACAACTAACAACGCTAATTGCGACAACAGCATATTCTGTGACGGCGTTGAGACATGCGATCCTCTCCTTGATTGCCAGATAGACCAAAACCCTCCCACCGGACAAGTATGCGGTGAGAACGACACGGGCATATGTATAGACCTCGGGTGCGTATTTGACGGGATGATAACGATCGTAAAAATGGCCGACCCGAATGACGGCACCGATTTTCTCTTTAGCTGCACTGATTCATCTCAAGAGGCTTGTAATGAAATCGGCGGTGATAACGCGGGCATGTTCACACTGGACGATGTTGATCCAGATGATGGAGATGAGTTTACCGACATGATTACTTTCCCTGATGTCCTTGCGGGTACATATATGATCCAGGAGATGTTACCAAGTGGGTGGGGAATAATATGGATAAGCTGTGACGACCCCGATGATGAAACGTTATTTGATTTGGACACGGTAGAGGCGGTTGTAGACCTCGACCCCGGCGAGGAGATATCCTGTACATTTTGGAATGAACTTTTATGCGGAAATGGAGCGCTAGACGAGGGAGAGGAGTGTGATGATGGGAATCGAATCGACGGCGATTTTTGTTCCTCTACGTGCAATTATGAGGACCTTGATGGAGATGGCGTAATTGATATAGACGATGAATGTTTAGATACGCCAGGTGGTGAAATTGTAGATCCGGATAACGGTTGTTCAATTAATGACCTATGCCCCTGCGAGGGGGGCTGGAAGAATCACGGGAAGTACGTGTCCTGTGTAGCCAAGAGCGCGGAGAATTTCCTCTATCAGGGATTGATTACAGAAGCTGAGAAGGATGCGATAGTCTCCGAAGCGGCGCATACAAGTTGTGGAAAAAAGAAATAAATAATAGGAGGTTCGTAAACTCAATTGACGCAAGAAAACGAAAGCTTTATAGATGTAGATGACCTTGCTGACTTTTTGAAAATAAAGAAAAGAACCACATATCATTTTGTTGCCACCCAGAACATTCCTCACTATCGGGTTGGCAGATTAATTCGATTCAAGTTGAGTGAGATTGAAGAATGGATGAACAATAATAAATCTGAGCAGTTGAACGTGCCTTATGGCGAACTAGAAAGCATTTAGAACTCATTACTTACCTATTTATAATTCAAATAAAACAAAAGGGGCTACCATGCAGCCCCTCTTACTTTTTAAGATAAACTAGAATTTGCTTTCTAAGCATTTTCTAAGAACCATACATAATTAATCCTTCTCGATGCAATCAATAGACCATATGCACTAGATGAAAATCGTTTATTGAAGGGGGTTTACAAAAAAATCAACGATACCAAGAAGTTGCGAATATGCCCTATTTAGGTCTTGAAAACCGGCGTCCTTACGGACTTGGGGGTTCGAATCCCTCGCCCTCCGCCACTTACGAATAGAGATCTAAAATTAATCTAATTCTACTCCATCCTTATAATAAGCAAGCTCTTTTATTGAGCCGTCTTTATTTAATATTTTATGCTCCCCATTTAGCTTGCCGTCTTTGAAATTGCATACGCTTTTTAATTCTCCGCCTTTGTACCAGCTGGTTGTAATATCTTGTCTTTCGTCATTTACATAGTTTGATTCTTTGTGAAGTTGACCGTTTTCATAGTAGAGGTTAGTGATCCCGTTTAGATGACCGTCTTTACACATCCATTCTGTCTTAAGCTTGCCGCTCTCGTAATAATCCTTCACTATCCCATTGGGATTGTCCTTGCATACAGGGAAGGGGGAGTCGGCTAGAGCTAAATAAGGAGATATAGCAATTAGTGATAAAACTATTACATACTTAATCATACTGGTATCCTCCGTTTTTGAGTCTTAATATTAGTTAGATGTTAAGTATATGGAAAAATTTTCAAATTGCACGAAAAACCTTATTTCTAATGGTTTTTTCTTGACTTTTTTTCCTTAAAGTAGTTTAATTGAAATTAAATCTATGGCTACAAAGGAGGATGTATATGAGAGGCAAGATGTTTATCTATATAGCTATTTTTGCTTTTGCGGTTTTAAGTGCTAATACTGTTTTAGCAAAATCTGGGGATGAGAAAGCTGCTGAAAATACACCACCTACTTGTGACGGCAGAGTCGCAACCATTGTAGGCACGGAAGGGGACGATATATTGACCGGCACAATGGGTGATGACGTGATCGTGGGATTGGGCGGTAACGACCAGATAAGCGGGAAAGAAGGTAAAGACTATATATGCGGTGGTGACGGAAATGACGTTATCCAGGGCAACCGGGGACCCGATATTATCTATGGAGAAGCAGGGGATGACCGTTTAGAGGGCAACCGCGGGCATGATATCATATATGGCGGCGAGGGCAACGATTATATAGAAGGCAATGATGGAGAAGACTTCCTAGATGGAGGTCCCGGAACTGATAGTATTAACGGCGGAAAAGGCAAAGATAAATGCTTAAACTATGAGCAGAAGAAAAAGTGTAATACGAAATAACAAATTTAGTTGTAACCTTTAGTAAATGAGTTCTAAGCTCTATATTGTTTCAACTCCTATAGGCAACCTTGAAGATATAACGTTAAGGGCGCTTAATATTTTAAAACAAGTTGACCTCATAGCATGCGAGGATACTAGGACTACAAGAAAATTGCTCTCCCGCTATCAAATCCTCAAGCCGCTGACGAGTTACCACGAGCACAATGAGATAGAAAAAGCAAAAGAACTTCTTTCTATGCTTCAGGAGGGTCATAGCATTGCTCTTGTTACAGACGCGGGCACACCTGGAGTCTCAGATCCCGGATTCCGGATTGTAAAGCTCGCTTCTGAGAATGGGGTTCAAATATTCTCGGTACCCGGACCTTCAGCTGCTATTGCAGCACTTAGTATTTCAGGGCTTCCGACATCCGGTTTTACGTTTCTCGGATTTCCTCCGAAGCAAAAAAAACGATTGATTGAATATCTGGAGAGAATAAAGGATTACCCCGAGACACTAATTTTTTATGAGTCTCCCAGGAGGGTGATTAAGACATTAGAATCTATGGCTGAAGTATTTGGAGAACGCAACGCTTCTTTAGGCCGTGAGATTACGAAGATGTATGAAGAAACATTGAGAGGTACGCTCTCAGAGATTGTGACTACTCTTAAATCCAGAGATAATTTAAAGGGTGAGTTTACTTTAGTTATAGAAGGAAATTCTCAAGACAAGGGTGAATTTGATTCTGAAACTATTGATGATTTATTGTTATATTTTAAGAAAGAGGGAGTCAGTTTAAAAGATGCGGTCAAGCAAGTTGCAGTGGATAGCGGTGTTTCTAAAAGTAAGATTTATAAAAAGGCCCTTCAGATTTGGGAATAGGAAATTCTCATAGAGAATCAATTTTCCTATTTATCTATGTGCTTTCTTACAATTCTATCCTTTTCTACCTCTGAACCAACTTTGACCTGTTTTTCCATCTTCTGTTTTTTGTGAGCTGCTTCGCCCTGCACATTAGACTTGCATGATTCGCAAATGGACTCTTCGGAAGGTTTACCACAAAGCATGCATACTTTTTTCTTCTCTGTCATGATTTCTGTCTCCACTCTAAAGTTTGCTGATGAAATTCTCTTCTAGAAATTTTATACATATATATCTCTCAAATTAAACGGGCGCCCTTTTTTCTCTCCAGTCGGTATGCTGCTCATAGGCGTGAGCCACATGAATAACGGTCTCTTCCTCAAATGGTTTGCCGAGCACTTGTATCCCGATAGGCAGTCCGTCCGAGGAAAATCCACATGGAACTGAAATCCCCGGGAGCCCCGCTATATTACAAGGTATAGTGAGTACATCGGATAAATACATTTTTATGGGGTCTTGGGTTTTTTCACCAATCTTAAACGCAACTTCAGGAGTAGTAGGTGCCACAATTGCATCCACTTTCTTAAAGGCCTCGTCAAAGTCATTCTTTATTAGAGTTCTTACGCGTTGGGCTTTTAAGTAGTAAGCATCATAGTATCCAGATGATAGAGCGTAAGTGCCGAGCATTATTCTTCTCTTTACTTCATTTCCAAATCCCTGAGCCCTGGTTTTAAAATACATATCTCTTAAAGACTCCGCCCCTGGAGCCCTGAATCCATACTTTACACCGTCGTATCTTGCAAGATTTGAGCTGGCCTCAGAAGGGGCAATTATATAGTAAGTCAGGACTGCATACTTGGTATGGGGAAGGGATATTTCGATAACCTCCGCGCCCAAATCTTCAATCATGGAAATAGCTTTCTTAGATGCGTCTTCTACATCCTTATCCATACCTTCTACAAAGTATTCCTTGGGTATGCCGACTTTTAACCCTTTAATGTCATCCTTAAGGCTCATGGTATAATCGGGCACAGGAATATTCACACATGTTGAATCTCTTGGGTCAGGTCCGGAGATCGCATTTAGAATTAGCGCCGTATCTTCTACCGTTTTTGTCAAAGTGCCTGCCTGATCAAGGGATGAAGCAAATGCTATCATCCCAAATCTGCTTACTCGTCCGTAAGTTGGTTTCATCCCTACCACGCCGCAAAGTGCGGCAGGTTGTCTAATTGAGCCCCCAGTGTCTGTACCCACCGACCCCAGACAAAGCGACGCTGCTGTTGCGGATGCGGAGCCTCCGCTTGATCCGCCCGGCACTCTTTTTAGATCCCAAGGATTTGAAGTGGGGCCAAAGTAAGAAGTTTCAGTTGACGAGCCCATTGCAAACTCATCCATGTTATTTTTTCCTAAAATCACGGCACCACAATCCAAAAGCTTTTGAGTCACTGTGGCATTATAAGGGGGAATAAAGTTCTCAAGCATCTTTGAGCCGCAGGTTGTAGTTATATCTTTTGTTATGAATATGTCCTTTAGTCCAAGAGGAATACCGTGGAGCGGCCCTATATAGTCGCCTCTAGAGATTTCCTCCTCAGCTTTCTTGGCAGACTCAAGTGCTTTTTCCGAAAGTACAGTAATATATGTGTTAAGCTTCTCATCTTTATCCTCGATTCTATCCAAGATTGACTGAGTTAGCTCAACAGGGGATAACTCTTTTCCTTTGATTAACTCAGATGCTTCTTTAATGGTTAAAAATGGCAACTCCATACGGGTGTGTCTCCTTAGTCTTCGATCACTTGTGGTACAACGAAGAAATCATCCTCACTTTCTGGTGCGTTTTTAAGAACTTCTTCTGTGCTTAACCATTCTACAACCTTATCTTCTCTTAGAGGGGTGGAAATATCCAGCACATGTGAAGTTGGTTCTACATTATCGGTGTTAAGCTCATTTAGTTGTTCAATGTATTCCAATATATTGCCTAACTGCTCTGTAAATTTTTCAAGCTCTTCTTCCTTGAATTCGAGCCTCGCAAGCTCAGAAACCTTAATTATATCGTCTTTGGATATTTTCATTTATGCTCCTGTTCTTAACTTCCACATAACTCCTCGGCAAATTCAATAATCTGGGTCTCAAGTTTGACTCCGTCTAAGTTGTTTATTTCCTGAACTCCAGTGGGGCTTGTTGTATTAATTTCAGTTACATAACCCCCGATAACATCAAGACCTACCAAATAAAGTCCATCTTTTCTTAAGTGTGGGCCAATTGCTTCACATATTTCTAGGTCCCTTTGTGTGAGCTCCGATTTAGCGGGGCTGCCCCCTGAATGAAAATTGGATCTGAATTCTCCTCCGGGCTTAGGTACTCTGAGCACCGCTCCTAAAGGCTCCCCGTTTAGAATTATTATTCTCTTATCACCCTCTGATACTTTTTCAATAAACTTTTGTCCTATTACATACTCCGTTCCAAATTTGGTGATTGATTCCAATATTACGTTTGCGTTGCGATCCCCCTCTCGAACATAGAAGATCCCTTCTCCGCCGTGTCCGTCAAGTGGTTTGACTACTATTTGTCCTCCGGCTTCGCTAAGAAATTCCTCAAGTTGCCAGATATTTTTGGTCACAATGCTTTGGGGAATAATTTCAGGAAAAAATAAGGAGTAAAGTTTTTCATTTGATTCCCTGATCCCAGTCGGATTGTTCAGTACTTTCGTTTTGTTCTCATCAATAAGGCTGAGTATGTATGTTGCATAAAGGAAGTCGTTGTTGACCGGAGGGTCTTTTCTCATCCATACGGCATCGAAGCTTTCGAGCGGTAATGTTTGTGTGTCGCCTAATTTATAGAAATCTTCACTTCTTTCAAGGCTAATCTGTGTAGCGTTGCCAAAGGCTTGAGCTTCTTTTACAAACATATCCTTAAGCTCCAAATACCGTACTTCATGCCCTCTTGCCTGGGCTTCAAGCATGAGCACAAAGGTAGTGTCTTTTTCGGTATTAATTGTCCCTACCGGGTCCATTACAAATGCCATTTTTAATTTCATAGACTTTCCTTTTGGAATGCTCGCTATTGCCGATTGATTCTACCGAATTTTATGAGTGGGGACAAATAACCATATTTAAGTCTGGGTCGAAAAAGGTTTGGTGTATACTCTATAAAAGATATAACTAGCTATCACTTATTACATTACAAGGGATTATACATGAAGAAGACCAGGCCTGCTCCTCAAGAAATAGCCCAAGAAAATAAGAAACTAAGAATGCTTAGATTCATGGTGGATTTTACATTATCTCTAATGTATCAGAACGATATGCCAAGAGAAGAGGCTCTTTTACACTTTACGAAAGTAAGGAGATTTGCGCTTAAGCTGTTTCCGGAAAAGGAGCTTGCTTTTGAACTTCTTTACGCCCCTAAATTCAAACGTGCTATGAGAGAAATATATGTCTCTCATTGATAAAGACAGATTAAAAAGGTTATACGAGTTGGACCCTCCTTTATATAGTGAAGCCGTTTCGATTCAGAAGGAGCTTAGGGATAAAGTCGTATCTAAAAACGAACTTAGTCAAGTAAAAACAATTGCAGGGGTTGATTTAGCTATATTAAAGAATGAAAAGAAGCTCGTATGCGGAATAATTGTTTTTAGCTACCCGGAACTAAATGAAATTGAGCGTGCTTGGGAAGTAGTAGATGAGGAATTTCCCTATATTCCAGGACTGTTGGCTTTTAGAGAAGGGCCTGCAATAATCAAAACGTATAAAAAGCTTAAAGAAAAGCCCGATGTGCTTATTCTGGACGGGCAGGGTATAGCTCATCCTCGGAGGTTTGGGATTGCCTGCTATGTCGGGGTTTTACTAAATATTCCGACAATGGGGATTGCAAAAAAAAGGCTTTACGGCACTCATCAAGAACCCCGGGATATTCCGGGTTCATGTGAGCCACTATTTTCAACTAACAGCGAGCGAATTGGAGTAGTGTTAAAAACCAAGAAGAAAGCTAAACCCGTGTTTGTGTCCATCGGGCATAAGATAGATTTATCTACTTCTAAGGAAATAACTCTAAACTGTGTCAGGGGTTATAGGATTCCAGAACCTACAAGGCTTGCCGATAAATATGTGGCGGAGCTTAAGAAGGAGTTAATGAATAATGCCTGAGAGATTTTCATGGATTATAGAAAAAAGTATTGCCGGTATGGAAATGCCGGGCCTCTTTTCTCCAATTGAAGAGGATTTAGACTTTTTAAAGGCTAAAGGTATTGAAGTTATTGTGAATTTGCAAGAAAAAGAGCACTTATTAGATCATAAAGGATTTATAGTAAAAAACATCCCGATAAATGATTTTGCCCCTCCTAATTTAGAGGATTTTAAAGATTTTATAGACTTCGTTACTGCACAAATTGCTCAAGAGAAACGAGTTGTTGTTCACTGTTATGCCGGGATGGGAAGGACTAATCTAATGTTAGCGACTTACTTAATGAATCATCTAGCTATTGATCCCGATCAGGCTTTAGAGGAGGTTAGGCTAAAAAGACCCGTCCATCTTGTGACCTATAGCCAAGAGGAGGCCTTAAGAGAATATTTTTATGCTATTAGAGATAATATTCGTGTTCCCAAGGTTTCTAAATAACTAGTATATAAATTGTGGTCAGATAGAATTCTTCTGGTATATAGACCTCTTATCTGGTAAATTATTAATCAAGTTTTAATACTTATTGGTGTCCCAAAAGGAGATTTTATGGGTTATTCAAAAGAGTTGCTTGACCAGTTAAATTACGGCAAAGGCGAGACACTTTTTGGGGATACACCTCTTGTGATTCTTAAAGCATTTCTACAGTCAGGTGTGTCCTATTTAGGCGGTTATCCCGGATCCCCCACTGCAAGCCTGATAGACGCAATATCCGATTCTTACGAAACAGTTTTAAAGCCAAAAGGCATATACTTTGATTGCTCAGGCAACGAAGCCTCCGCGGCATCTCTGCTATCCGCTTCGATAAGTTACCCGATCAGGGGTTCTGTGAATTGGAAGATAGTCGGTATGAATGTTGCCTCAGACGCCCTGTCCCATATTTGCTCTTCTGGGGTTACAGGAGGGGCATTGATAATTGTGGGAGAGGATTATGGCTGTGACAGCACATGTGTCGCAGAAAGAGCCCTTCCATTCGCTCTTAAGTCCACGATGGCGGTGATAGATCCTAGGGGCGATTTAGATCATGTGGCAAAGATGGTAGAAGCGGGATTTGAACTCTCTGAGCACTCAAATATGCCAGTAATGTTTTTATTGTCCACCAGAGTTGCGCATATCATGAACAAGATGAAATGCGGGGATAATAAGGAAGCTAAGATTAGCATGTTAAATAAGATTGAGGACTTAAAGACCGATATGGAGACTATACCTCTCCCTCCATATACGTTCGATCATGAGAAGAAGAAGTATCATGAACGTATTCCCGCTGCACAGAAATATATTTTAGATCACAAGCTTAATGAATTTTTTGATGGGGATGAGAATTCGATTGGAATTATCACTCACGGAATGATTTACAACTCCCTTATGAGGTGTCTCTATAACTTGGGTGAAGCAAACTTATACGGAGAGGCGAGACTCCCCATCTTAAACCTTAATGTTACAAACCCCTTAGTACCTGAAGAAATTATCTTATTCCTTAGGGATAAGAAAGCGGTGTTAATAGTTGAAGAGGGCATGCCTAATCTTATTGAAGAGCAGATACGCTCAATTGCGCAGAGGGCAAAATTGGGGCTTGATATCTTTGGAAAGGATACCCTCCCTAAAGCAGGAGAGTATACCCCTGACCATATCGCTAAGGGAGTAGGCAGCTTTCTCTTAAAAAACACTTTATCAAATTATGAGAAAGAACGGATAAAGGAAAGAAGCGAATATACTGAAAAACATAAGGAAAAGGCTTTAACTTATTTAAAACAGCCTGTCGCAAAGAGAAACCCGGTTTTTTGTACCGGATGTCCGGAAAGACCTATCTTTACCGCAATTAAGATACTTGAGGAAGATTACGGCAGGTCTTATTATGCCTCTGATATAGGGTGCTATTCGATGAGCGGGCTACCGCCATTTGATCTCAGCAATTCGATTACTGGAATGGGTATAGGTCTGGCCTCGGCGGCAGCGCTGTCACGTATGGCGGATAAGCGGGTTATTTCATTTATGGGTGACGGCACGTTTTGGCATAGCGGTCTTACGACTAGTATTGCAAACGCCGTTTACAATAACCAAAGCGCTATCTTGATTATTCTTGAAAATTTCTGGACCTCCATGACTGGGCATCACGAAAACCCTGCGTCCGGCAAGAATATGAGAGAGGAAGAGGTGGGGATGGATATTGAAAAAGCCTTAAAAGGCACTGGAGTGAAGTGGATAAAAGCGGTTGACCCGTATGACTTAATGGAATCTCTTGAGGTACTAACCGAAGCTTATGAGGAAGATGAAGGGCTCAAAGTAATAATTTCAAGAGGAGAGTGCCAGTTAGAGAAGACCCGACGGGAAAGGGGGATTATTAAGGAACAAATAAAGGTTGGTAAGCGCGTTATGCAGCAAAAACTAGGAGTCGATCCTGAGATTTGTACAGGTGATCATTCCTGCATGCGTTACAATGGATGTCCTTCTCTTACTTTAAAGGACAGTCCTACTATTCTCAGAGAAGACCCAGTTGCCCATATTGAGCATTCTTGTGTGGGCTGTGGCCTATGCGGCGAAATTGCCCATGCGGCGGTACTCTGTCCATCTTTTTATAAGGTAGAGATTATTGATAACCCATCAATGTTTGATAGGTTAGGGGCCAAGATAAACCGGTCTTTACTTCAGATGATCTCTAAAAACGGATGGATGGGTTAATTCCTCTATCAATTGGTTTAAATTTTCTTAAAAATAGTTTTGTGTAACTATTAAATTATTAGACTGCTAGCCCTTTAGTTTCTGAAAGAACCTTATTATAGACATTTATAAAGCAATCTTTTGTGATAGGATTATTTGCTGTACTATAGCAGAATAAAAAGCCATGCAGAAAAAAAGTGATCTAATAAAGATATTAATCCCGGCAGTTGGCGGTCAGGGAGGCGGAGTTTTAACTGAATGGTTAGTTCAGGCGTTTTTCTTTGAGGGATTTGATGCTCAGGGAATAAGCCTTCCCGGTCTTTCACAAAGGGGTGGATCAACCGTATATTACCTTGAGGCTCATCCCAAAGCAGATTCAGAAGAAAAATCTATTATTTTTGCCCAATTCCCTGTCCCCGGTGAGGTGGATATAATTTTAGCTCAGGAATTTTTGGAATTAGGCAGGGCCCTTGAGCTGGGTTACGGCTCGGATAAAACAACAATTGTTACCAGTACTCACAGAATATATTCAACACTTGAGAAAATGCCTATTGGGAGCGGCATTTATTCTGACGAAAATCTAAGAAAACTAGCTTCTGCTTTCTCCTCTAATGTAATAGAGCTCGATGCACTTAAGCTCTCCAAAGCAAACGGTATGGATGAGCTTGCGGTTAACGCCATTTTACTGGGTGCGCTTAGTACTTCAGGTGCTGTTCCAATCGAGAAAAAGTCATTTATACGTTCAATAGAAACAGTGGGGGTTGCGGTTAGTGCTAGCTTGAAGGCTTTTGAAGTCGGATGGGACTATGCGAATTCAAGTTCTGATACGAAGTCCTTGGCTAAGTGGGATAGTTTTGTAAAGAATAGGACCGATAAATTAGAGGATAAAGAAAAACAAGAGTATATGCATAGAATTTCAAAGATTGAGTCTGAATATCCGGCAAACTTAAGGGAAATACTCGCAGAGTCCGTTTACAGACTAATTGATTATCAAGACATTGACTATGCGGACAAATATCTAGATGAAGTAAGTGTTATCAATAAAATAGACAATGATACTAAAGTAACAAACTATAAACTTACTGAGTTTTTTGCTAAGAACCTTGCGCTTTTGATGAGTTACGAAGATGGGATCCGGGTTTCGGAGCTTAAAATAAAATCTGATAGGTTTAAGCGAATTAGAGAGGAAATGAGGCTAAGGGATGATCAGGTGTTTCATGTGGTGGATTACCTAAAACCAGAGGCTGAAGAAATATACGGTCTCTTACCTAACGTTTTAGTTGCCCCTATTGTAAGTTTTACTCAAACGCGCCTGTTTAAAAAAATATGGCGGAGAAAAAGGCCTTTAACAATGGGGCAAATGCCTGTTACAAACTCCTTCAGCGGATATTTCAGACTTTGGATGGTTGCAAAGATGAAATTTTTGAGACCTCATTCATATAGGTATAAGAAAGAATACAAATTAATAAAGAGATACAGGGAATCAATTAATAAATACGCTTCATACGATTACAAACTTGGCTGCCTGGTTGCAAAAAGTGCTCAGATGGTCAAGGGCTATGGAAAGGTAAGAAGAAGGACTATGGATGCATTTTACCGCTTCCTTGATAATATTATTCTCCCTCTCTCAGAATATGAGAGTAAGAATAGAAAGAACTTCGATATAACATTAGAAATTGGAGAAGAGGCTTATAACCTTATAACCGGAGAGTCTATCGAAGGTATAGATAAGGCTGAGAAACTTGTTCAGGATATACTTGAGCAAAGGGCGGCTTAAGCTTCATATATCTCGCCTTTAATCCAACACTTAATTATTACTCTTCATTAAATTAATAAAATCTTGGAATAGATATGAAGCATCATGAGGGCCAGGGGATGCCTCTGGGTGATATTGGACAGAAAATACAGGGTAATTTTTATGTTTTATTCCCTCTACGGTATTATCGTTTAGGTTAATGTGAGTGATATCTACATCATTACCTAAGCTATCGGCATCTACCGCAAATCCATGGTTCTGAGACGTAATTTCGACTTTTCCGGTTTGCAGATCTTTTACCGGCTGATTAGCTCCTCTGTGCCCGAACTTAAGCTTATAAGTTTTTCCTCCTAGAGCCAGACTTAAGATCTGGTGTCCAAGGCATATGCCGAATATAACTTTTTTGCCAATTAGCGTTCTTACACTCTCTACAGCATAAGCAACAGCTGCTGGATCACCCGGGCCGTTGGATAAAAAAATCCCATCGGGATCCATTGCAAGCACCTCGTTGGGTGGTGTTCTGGATGGGACTACAGTTACGTTGCAGCCGTGGTCTGTTAATTTTCGAAGTATATTCTGCTTAAGGCCAAAATCGTAAGCTACGACCTTGAATGTATCTTTTGTTTGAGAACTTTCTTCACAAAGAGGTGTCCAATCTTGGGTTCCTTCAGTCCAAGTATAAGGCTCATCACAGCTGACTTCAGTAACCAGATCAATACCAATTATGCCGGCTGAGGAGTGTACTTTCTTAAGTAAACTCTTAGGGTCTAGGTCTTCAGTTGAGATGACGGCTTTTTGGGCTCCCTTGGAACGGATTAATTTTGTGAGTGCCCTCGTATCGATGCCTTCTATGCCAACTACACCGTAATTAGCCAGATAAGACTCCAGATCACCCTGAGAGCGCCAATTACTTGGTGTTCTCCAATATTCTTTAACTACAAATCCTTTAAGATACGGTCTTCTCGATTCATTATCTTCTTCATTTACCCCGCAGTTTCCTATCTCAGGGTAGGTCATAGTAACTATTTGTCCGTTGTATGATGGATCTGTAAGAATTTCCTGGTAGCCGGTCATCGAGGTGTTAAAAACTACTTCCCCAAATGCTTCGCTCTGGGCTCCAAAACCGTAGCCCTCAAAAACCGTTCCGTCTTCTATGACAAGCAGTGCCTTTTTCATGAATTGGGATGGGAAAATACATTCTAAATTTACTTCTGTCAAAGTGCCAAGCGGCACTGTTTGAATTATTCTAAGTTATATTATCAAATATTAAGAACTAACCTGGTGTGATGTAGATCCTAATTAGATAGGCCTTTTCTTAATATCTCATTTACAATTTTAGGGTTTGCTTTTCCCTTAGTCTCTTTCATGACCTGACCTACAAAAAAGCCCATTAATTTTTGATCTCCGGCTTTGTATCTGGAAATTTCATCCGGATGATCGGCAAGAATTCGGGATACGATGTTCTCTAGTTCTGATTGATCTGAGATTTGCTTCATGCCTTTTTCTTCTACTATTTGGTTTGCAGACTTGCCGGAGGTGAACATATTCTCAAATACATCTTTTGCAATTTTACCGTTTATCGTGCCGTCATCTATTAATATTAGGAGTTCTCCGAGCTTTTCCGGTGAAATTGGGAAAGATTTGATATCCTCTTCTCCTTTAAGTTCTCGTAGGACTTCTGTCATAATCCAGTTGCTTACTATTTTGGGGTTGTTGTATTTTTTTAGGCAGTCTTCGAAATAGTCAGCTATTTCCTTTGTAGACGTAAGGACTCCAGCGTCATATTCAGGCAGATTATATTCTTCTTTGAATCTAGTGAGTCTTTGATCCGGGAGTTCCGGAAGAGAGTTTCTAATTTCTTCGATTTGTTCTTTATCAATTACAACGGGCAGAAGATCAGGGTCAGGAAAATATCTGTAGTCGTGAGCCTCCTCTTTTGAGCGCATTGAAAATGTTACGCCTTTGTTAGAGTCAAAGAGTCTTGTTTCCTGTATAACTTCCTCACCGTTTTCGAGCAACAGTATCTGCCTTTTTATTTCATGCTCAATGGCTTTTTGAACGTATTTGAAGGAATTTACGTTTTTTATCTCCGCTTTGGTACCGAGTTTATCACTTCCTTTAGGTCTGACGGATACATTTGCGTCACACCTTAAACTTCCTTCTTCCATATTACCGTCACAAACACCGATGTATCTCAGAATAGAGCGGAGTTTCTTCATATATTCTACCGCTTCTTCGGCGCTAGATAACTCAGGTTCGCTTACAATTTCTACTAAAGGAACCCCGGCTCGGTTTAGATCAACGAAGCTTGAATTTCCAAGGTTATCATGGATTAATTTGCCGGCGTCTTCTTCCATATGAATTCTTGTAATATTAATTCTTTTTGTAGACCCGTTAGTTTCAATATCAAGCCATCCATTTGTAGAAAACGGCTCTTCATATTGAGATATTTGATATCCTTTTGGCAGGTCAGGATAGAAGTAGTTCTTTCGTGCAAATCGTGAGCGTGGATGCAATTCACAGTTAAGGGCGATGGCGGTCTTAAATGCGTATTCGAGCACTTCTTTATTTAAAACCGGGAGCACTCCAGGCATTCCTAAACATATGGGGCTTACATGACTGTTCGGAGTTCCTCCAAATTCAGTTGATGTGGGCGAGAATATTTTTGATTTTGTATTAAGCTGAGCGTGAACCTCAAGACCTATAATCGGCTCAAATTCCATTTCTATACCTCTTTTTTCAGTTAAGGTAATGGTGATGTATCGTGGAAATTTGTCAAGGAAATAAAGTATATGAGCAATAAAAATATTTTAGTAATATCCCCTCATCCGGAGGTCTTTATCGAGTTGAAATTATAAAGGTTACAAATTCGGGATTATTTAGGAATATGTCCTGTTTTCATACTCCAAAGCAGCATGTCTAGTTCTTCAATCTCAATTCCCAGTTCTTCGGCGAATCCTTTCATCTTTTCTTCAGCTTCTAGGTATTTTTTCTTTGTAGTGGGCGGTTTTGACGCTTCTAATATGCCTAAATCATAAAGTGATCTTACTACGTTTCTATCCAATATAGCATATCCCTTAATACCAATATTTCTTAGAAAGTGGCTTGCCTGGGTCAGCCCTAAACCTTTTATACCTTTATTAAGAGCGAAGAAATCTCTTCTTTGCGTAGGGTCATCAAATGAATTAACCAGATCATTCATCTTTAGGCTGTATTCATTTGTTAGATAATCTCTCGTGTGAACTATGTAGTAGGCTTTCTCAGGATATTTGTGGACACCTTTGAGCCTTTCTTCAAGCTCTTCTGTACTACCTTCTAGCAGAATATCGCGGATAGCATCAAGGGATTTCATCCCAACCTTTGGGCCTACGGCTGAGGTCAATATACAGAAAGTAAGTTCTTCAAAAATCCTTCTGTCATCGCCCTTCTCGCGGACCTGCTCAAATTCATCAAGTTGAGCTTTAATCGAATCTTTTTTCTGAATATAGAGAGTTTTTAATTCTTCAATTATTTCAGAACTTGCCATGTAGATTATTTTATCACCGGAGCATTCTTAAACAATATTTCAAGTTCTCCTTGAGTTCTAAATAACTTGTTTTTTGAATTTTGGTAGACGATACTTAATCACCAGGATTTACAAATAATGACTGTTCTCGAATTTAAAATAATAGCCGTCGTAGTGATTTTCCTTGTCGGTATTTCAAGCGGGCTCTTACCCTTAAGGTTTGCGGTTTCTAAAGGTGAACAGCTTTTATTCTCCATAGGAAATTCGCTTGCAGGGGGCATATTCTTAGGAGCGGGTCTCTTACACCTTTTACCGGACGGAATTGAATTCTTAAGCGGCGTATCTGACTATCCGCTTGCAATGCTTATCACAGCCTCAAGTTTGTGTGTCCTGCTTTTCTTGGAAAAAGTTGTTTTTATTAAGAGTGATGCTCATAATTTAGAAAATATAGGTTCATCCCCGGACCTCCAGCCCTATCTGTTAGCTATAATCCTATCTATTCATTCATTTATTGCAGGTGCCGCACTCGGAATAGAAAAGACAATTCTTGCCTCAGTAGTATTATTCATTGCTATTATTGCTCATAAGGGGGGAGCGGCTTTTGCCCTAGGCATAAGTATGATAAGGGGAGGGGTGATCAAGAGCAGACACATAAAAGTGATTCTCCTCTTCAGCATTATGACCCCTATAGGGATATTTCTGGGTTCAGGATTATCAAGGGCATTCGGTAGCAGTACTGGTGTAGTTCTTGAGGGCATTTTTGACTCATTGGCCGCTGGCACCTTTATCTATGTTGCTGTTTTGGACATTATCGAGGAAGAGTTCTCTATCCCCGGTAACGAGTTATTAAAGTTTATTTCTATAATGGTTGGTCTCGGTCTTATGGCGTTACTAGCAGTCTGGACCTGATCAATACTATCAAAGTTTTAGCTCAACAAAGAAAGTTGTAATCCATACCGCAATAGCTAAAATTGCTATAGTTAGTACAACAACGCCGAGCTTTTTGGATAAAGGGACGTCAGGCGCTTTGTGCTTAGACATATCCATCGGTTTGGTTGCATCGGTGACTGCAGACATCATGCCGTGCTTTAGACCGCTTCCCACGAGCCATGAGTTAATGGGATAGGCTGTTATTATTCCGGCCAATGTAGCCACAGATGATATTCCCCAGAATATTGGCCCTGTGGGGTTGTCACCACCGGGGATAGTACCCCTCATGATTGCCATAACAGGGATCATCCCTACCATAACCATGTTCATGGAAACAGTCTCGGAGAAAAGAGTTTTCTTAATTGCGTCAATGTAACTGCCACCCATCGAAGACTTCATAAATAGTGCTTGGAAGATTAATAGGCCCCATTACAAATGCGGTTATATATTCAATTATAAGGTCAAGCCCGTTTGGCAGCCCCAAATGAAAGGTGACAATTGCAGCAAGTATGATTCCAGTTGCATCTCCTGCGACGCAGTGCATCATAGAGCCTACTGACTGCTTCCAGTGTGCAGCGATGAATTGGTCATGAGTCCCAGCTATGGGCTGTCGGCAGGATAGAAAAAATATAAAAAGACCAATTGGTCCCGTGTAAAGGACTATTAAAATCCACGCGAGTTTCATCACCCACTGCGCCGGGGTATTAGTTTGAAGATCGTATATCAAGACTATGAGAGAAAGTCCGGTAAGTATAAACCAGAGTAGTAATGCACCGCCAAGCACTGTATCAGGAAAAAACATTTAGTTCTCCACCCTCTTACCGTGTTATTGTTAAATTATCTCATTTTATTGGAGTATATGTCAATCTATCTAGAATCAATTTTGCTTCACTATATTGAAATGACTTAAACAATCGACACATGAATAAACTTACATTAAGAGAGTACTATAAAGCATTTAAAGTACAGG
>PVMK01119336.1_pt1 | contig 18425 bp, 17 predicted proteins | sample 1853481 | NCBI WGS metagenome assembly PVMK01 (sample SAMN08533507, study PRJNA380276) | Marine sediment metagenome, whole genome shotgun sequencing project. | reverse complement strand
ATCACGTTCTGTTGTTCACACGGCCCAAGCGCGCGAGCCGGCGTGGGCCTTTTGTGGTTCGGCCGCTGCGCCGCCGGGCGGCGGCGGCGGTAGTACGTCGAGCGTGGCAGCTCAATCGCCGCACACGCCTGGGCGACACCCACGACGTCCGCTAACTCGTGCACCAGCGCCGTCATTCGTTGTTGTCCGGCTCGCTGTCCGTGATCTTCGGAAGGTCGACGCCCAAGATCTCGGCAAGCTTTTTTTGGGTGTCGATGATCGCGCGCGCCTTGAACAGCTCGCGCTCCAATCGGGCGTTGTGTCGTTGCAGCTTTTCGAGTTGCACCTGCTCGGCGCTCTTGCCCTTAGGGCCGCGCTTTTTGCCGAGCGCCTTGAGCGCGCCTTGCTCACGCTGCCGGCGCCAGGCACTGAGATGCGAGCTGTACAGGCCCTCGCGCCGGACGATGGCGCCAGCTTGTCCGGGGCTGCGGTCCACCTCCTCGAGGATCTTCAACTTGTACGAAGCGCTGAAGCGCCTCCGTTTCGCTTTCTCCACGACCTCAGGATCGACGACCTCGTTCCGAAAATCACGCACTGTTTCGGCTTCCGACGGCACGGCCATTTCCATCTCTGCACGTTGCACCATGGGTCCATTCTCCCACGCCCCGATTCATTAATCTTCAGGCTAGGAGTGTCTCAGGTGACGTTGGCACGGGGGGATGCGCCCTCCGGCGTGGCGGTCTGCCAGCTCGCACAACCTGCGCGTGACCCAGGCGTAGTCGCGTTCGTTCAGGTTCAGGTTGGCCATGTCGTCCTCGATGTGGGCATCAAAACCCGCCGAGACGATCACCAGCTGGGGCTCGAAGGCATCGATCACGGGCAGCCAGTGTTGCGACACGGCCTCCCGAAAGGCCGCCCCGTCAGTCCCCGACGGTAAGGGTACGTTGACCACGTTGGGCGCTCGGCTGTCGTACCCGCTGTGGGGATAGAAGGGGTGCTGAAACGTCGAACAGAATAGGACCCGCTCATCGCCGCTGAAGATGTCTTCGGTGCCATTGCCGTGATGGACGTCGAAGTCGGCGATCAGAACGCGATCCAGTCCGTGCTCCTGGAGGGCGTGCGCCGCCCCAATGGCCACGTTGTTGAAGACACAGAATCTCATCGCGCGCGCCCGTTCGGCGTGGTGGCCAGGAGGGCGAACTGCGCAGAACGCCTGCTGCGCGCTGCCCGCCATGACCAGGTCGACCGCCTGGACGACGGCGCCTGCGGCATGCAGCGCCGCCTCCAAGGTGTAGGGATTCATGGCGGTGTCGCCATCCAACCAGGCGAGTCCCTCGCGTGGCGAAGCGCCGAAGACCTGCTCGATGTAGGCGGCGTCATGTACGCGGAGCAGATGCTCGCGCTCGGCCTGCGGCGCCTCGTGGTGGCGCAGCACCGTGTCTAGCCCCGAGGCGATCAAGTGATCTTTGATCGCGCCGAGTCGTGCCGGCCGCTCGGGATGGTCCACGCCCATCTCGTGCAGCATGCATGCGGGATGCGTAATGTAGGCGATCGACACAATTCCGGTTCCAAGGATGCGGCTTCGCTGAGCGCGCGCCGCCGGCGAGTCTACCGTATTGCAGCATTTCCTGGATCCGGTAAGAGTTCGCCAACGTAGCGATATGAAAAGGCACTACCTGCAAAAGGTCTTCGAACCCACGTCCGTCGCCGTCATCGGCGCGTCGGACCGGGAGAGCTCGGTCGGAGGCCAGCTGCTGCGAAACATCCGAGAGGGGGGGTTCGCGGGTGATATCTATTGCGTCAACCCCAACCAGACCACGGTGCAGGGCCTGACGAGTTACGCATCGTTGAGCGCCATCGATCGTCCGGTCGATCTGGCCGTCATCGCAATCCCGGCCGGGCGCATTCCGCAAGTCATGCGCGAGTGCGGGAATCTGGGAGTGGGCGCAGCGCTCGTGCTGTCGGCAGGTTTTTCGGAAGTCGGCGAGGCCGGAGCCGACCTTCAGAGCGAAATCGTCGACATCGCGCGCACCCACGACATCGCCTTGGTCGGACCGAACTGCCTGGGCATCGTGCGCCCGCGCGTCGGGCTCAACGCGACGTTCGCCAAGAGCCCGGCACGGCGTGGGCACGTGGCTCTGGTGGCCCAGTCGGGGGCCTTCTGCACGGCGCTGCTCGATTGGGCCGATACGAAGGGGTTTGGGTTTTCCGCTGTCGCGTCACTGGGAGCCACCGCAGATGTCGGGTTCGGAGAAGTGCTCGACTATCTCGCGGTGGATCCGGAGACCCGAAGCATCCTGCTCTACGTCGAGGGCGTCACCAACGCCCGGAGCTTCATGAGCGGCCTGCGCGCGGCGGCGCGACTCAAGCCGGTGATCGTGGTGAAGTCCGGGCGCAGCGCCAGCGGCACCCGTGCCGCGATCTCCCACACCGGCGCCCTCGCCGGCGCCGACCGCGTCTTCGATGCCGCTCTCCGGCGCGCGGGCGCAGTGCGGGTGGGCTCCGTCAGCGAGTTGTTTGCCGCAGCCGAACTGCTCGCGTCAGGCGCACGTGTAGGAGGGCCGCGCCTGGCGATCATCACCAACGGTGGCGGCCCTGGCGTGATGGCCGCCGATCGAGCAGCCGACCTGGATGTCCCGCTCGCGGAGTTGAGCCAGGCGACGATCGACAAGCTCAGCGCGGCGCTGCCGGCACACTGGTCGCGCAGCGATCCGGTCGACATCCTGGGCGACGCCGATCCTGCACGGTATCGGTCGGCCACCCAAATCGTCTTGTCAGACCCAGGCGTAGACGGCTTGCTGGTGCTGCTCACGCCGCAGGGCATGACCGATCCGACAGGCTGCGCAGATGCGGTCATCGGTGCGGCTCGGGAATCGAACAAGCCGGTGTTGACCTGTTGGATGGGTGCGGGTTTGGTGGACGAGGGACGGCAGAAATTCGCAGAGGCCGACATACCGCAGTTCCGTGCTCCGGAGGCCGGAGTCGAGGCGTTCGGCTATCTGGCATGTTACGGGCGCAACCAGACGGCGCTGCTGCAGGCGCCCGGCCCGCTGTCCCGGTACGAGGCGCCTGACGTCGAAGGTGCACGCCTGATCATCGAGCACGCACTCGGAGAGCGCCGACGGACGCTGAGCAGCGCTGAGGCCAAGGCCGTGCTGCACGCGTTTCACATCCCCACATCGCCAACCATCAATGTCAGTTCCGCGGCCGAGGCCCTGGTGGCTGCCGAAGGCGTCGGTCTGCCCGTCGCCATGAAAATCAATTCGCCGGATATCACCCACAAGTCGGACGTCGGCGGCGTCCGACTGAACATCCGCGAACCTCGCTCGGTACGGCCGGCGTTTCGAGAGATGATGGACCGCGTGCGTGCGCAACGTCCCAAGGCACGAATCGACGGCGTGACCATCGAGCCCATGCTCGAGAGACCGAACGCCCGGGAGATCATGGTCGGCATCGCTACCGATCCGACCTTTGGCCCGGTGATCAGCTTCGGCGCAGGCGGGACCACCGTGGAGATCTTCGCGGACAGCAACGTCGCCCTGCCGCCACTCAACGAGTACCTCAGCAGGGAGCTCATCAAAGGCACCCGAGCAGCGCGTTTCCTACAGCATTTTCGCAACCTCCCGGAGGTGAATCAGGAGAAGTTGATCGACGTATTGCAGCGGGTCTCCGAAATCGCATGCGAGCTGCGCGAAGTACGCGAGCTCGACATCAATCCCCTGTTGGTCGACGAGGACGGCGTCATCGTCGTGGACGCGCGGATCGTGGTCGCTGCCCCCGTCGCAAGCACCGCCCACTACGGTCACATGGCCATTCACCCTTATCCCACAGAGCTGGTTACGGAGTGGCAGCTGCCGGACGGGACCGACGTGGTGATGCGCCCGATCCAACCGGAAGACGCGACCATCGAACAGGCGTTCGTGCAGGCGCTATCGGCGGAGAGCAAGTACTTCCGCTTCATGCAAAACCTCGAGAAGCTGACGCCGGTGATGTTGGTGCGCTTCACCCAGATCGACTACGACCGAGAAATGGCCCTCGCCGGCGTGGTCGAAGACGGAACACCCCGCGCCCAGATGATTGGGGTGGCGCGTTACGTGTCCAACCCCGACCGTCATTCCTGCGAGTTTGGGTTGACCGTAGGTGATGAATACCAGCGGCAGGGGATTGGCCGCGAGCTCATGCGCCGGCTCATGGCCGTGGCGCGCGACCGCGGCATCGAGGTGATGGAAGGCGAGGTGCTCGCGAAGAACACCAAGATGCTGGCGCTGTGCGAAGGGCTGGGCTTCCGTGTCGCTCGAGATCTCGAAGACTCAGATGTCGTCCAGGTGCGCCGACACCTGTGAGGTTGTTCGCCTCGAGGTCTGGGGCGGAGCGACGACACCGTTCCAGTTCACGACGATTGCCACGCGCAGAGCATACCTTCCGATCTGAGACTCTTCGAGAACTCGTGCGCGGCGAGATCGGCGATCGCGTGACACCCGTCAATCGAGAGGACAGTACTGCTAGGGCGGTACACGGCGCGGGAGTTATCGACCCTCGGCGGCGGATCTCTCACCGCACTCCCGATCATCCAGACACAGGCTGGGCGGATCAACGATTTCATTCCCACCAACTTGATTTCGATTACCGACGGGCAGCTCTATTTGAACACGGAGCAGTTCAACCGAGGCTTCAAGCCAGCCGTCGATGTAGGCCTTTCCGTTTCGCGGGTGGGGGGCCGCACGCAGCGCCCCTCGATGAGGGGCGTGGCGAGCACGCTCCGACTGTTGACGGCCCGCTACCAAGAAGTCGAGGCACTAAGCCGGTTTGGAGGGCGCCTCGAGCCAACGACCGAGGCGCTGCTCAAACGTGGAGCACGTGTATTTGAGGTTCTCAAGCAACCTGTGCCTCCTCAGAACCCCGTCGACCGTACAATCGTTGATATTTCCGCGCTCGGGGTCAAGCTAACCTACCCCGATGCTTCACTTGCTGTACGTCCTGCTCGCAACCGCCAGATCGAGCCTGAAGCCGCAGCGCGAACTCGCGCTCGAGAACCTCGCCTTGCGACAACAGCTGGCCATTGTGCAGCGCAAGACCAAACGCCCCAAGCTGACCAAGGCTGATCGCGCATTCTGGGTCGCGCTCTGCGGCCTGTGGCCAGACTGGCAGAACGCCCTCCTCATCGTGAAGCCCGAGACCGTAATCGGCTGGCATCGCAAGGGTTTCAAGCTCTATTGGACCTGGAAGAGCCGAAACCGAGGCGGACGTCCACCGATCGACGCGGAGATCCGGACGCTCATCCGTCGAATCGCCAGCGAGAACCCGACTTGGGGAGCGCCTCGTATTCACGGTGAGTTGCTCATGCTCGGCTTCGAGGTCGCACAAGCCACGGTGTCGCGGTACATGCCGCTTCGGCGAAAGCCGCCCTCACAGACCTGGCGTGCGTTTCTGCGGAACCACACCCAGTACCTCGTCTCCATCGACTTCTTTGTCGTGCCCACGGCCACGTTTCGCGTCCTGTACGTGTTCCTCGTGCTCGAGCACGAGCGCCGACGCATCGTGCACTTCAACGTCACTGACGCTCCGTCCGCGCAGTGGACAGGCCAGCAATTGGTCAACGCCTTTCCCGACGACTCGGCGCCGAGGTACGTCATCCGGGACCGAGACAATATCTATGGCGCGGACTTCGTTGCTCGAGTGCGTGCGATGGGGATCGAGCAGGTCCTCACCGCGCCGCGGTCTCCATGGCAGAATCCGTATTGCGAGCGCGTGATCGGTACCCTCCGGCGGGACTGCCTCGACCACGTCATCGTTCTCACGGAGCAGCACCTGCGGCGCATCCTGCGGAAATACCTCGAGTACTATCACGGATCCCGGACCCACCTCGCGCTCGGCAAGGACGCCCCCGAACGCCGCAAGCGCGAGTCCACCGATGGGGGGAAGGTCATGGCACTCCCGATGGTCGGTGGCCTGCATCATCGCTACACACGACGCGCAGCCTGAGCCAAAGTCTCGGTCCCATACGACGTCGGGCGTGAGCTGCGCGCACTGCGCGGGGCTATGGCGGATGCCGCAAAGCGACTCGCGCATGTCGAGCCGTCGGCAACGCACGTAAGGGTCCGAGTTCTGTCCGCTGGGTCACCTTCGCGATCATCGCGGCTCACATCTCGCGACGGACAGCGTTTTGAGGAACGACAACTATGTCGGCAGCTTCGCGAGCGACCTGGGTGCCGCGTCTCCCCATCGCGACGCCGATGTCAGACTGCCTGAGCGCGGGCGCGTCATTGACGCCATCGCCGATCATGGCGACGATTTCTCCCTGTCCTTGAAAGAAGGACAGGAGCTGGAGCTTTTGCTCGGGGTCGGTTCTGGCGAACACGTGCGTCGACCGTAGCTTCTCCTTGGCTGCCTCCCCGCCCTCGAGCAGGGCCTGCAACGCCATGCCGGTCACGGCATGGCCCTTGTCGCCCTCGTCGATGAGCTTCACAGACGCGGCGATGTGCTCGGCGGTGGGACCCTGGTCCCCGGTCACCATCACGACGTCGCCGGGCACGAGGCGTTGCGCTGGCAGCCGTCGCACCACACCACCCCGCCGAACCGTAGTCTCGGTGCTTCCAAGCTCACGTAAGGCTTCGGTGGATCGAACGGCCCGTAGCTCGGTAGCGAAGCCGATCATGGTGTTGATCACGATCACGGCAACGATCGCAACCCCTTCGAGATGGTCTCCGAGGGCAAACGAAAGGCCAGCGCCGGCCGCCAGCAGGAACATGATGAAACCCCGAAGTTGCCTCCACAAGATCGTCAGCCACGACGTCGCCTGAAAATCGGTGAGGACATTTGGACCGAATCGCTCGAGACGAGCTTGCGCCTCTTTCTCAGTGAGCCCCTGGTCCGCACGGACGCATAGCCCGCGAAGGACCTGGTCCTTTTCTGTCGCCCAAGGCGTCCCGTCAGATACGGCCTGCGACATAGTCGATCGCATCCCCGAGGCTGGCTATCTTTCCGTAGTCCTCTTCGGGGATCTCGACACCGAGCGTTTTGTGAATCCCCTGGACCCAGCGCAGGATGTCCATCGAATCGAGGTCGAGCTCGTCACGGATGTCAGCGTCGTCATCGACCTCTTCGCCGGCGATCTCGGGAGCGACATCGGACAAGCACGTTAGCAGAGTTGAGCGTATTTCATCGCGGTTCATAGCTTCTCCGGCTCTTGCAAGAGGCGATCGAGCGCACTGAGGAATCGCGCACCCTGATGCCCACTACTCACCCGATGGTCGGCACCGAGTGTCGCCCGAACCACTGGGCGCACAACGATCTGGCCGTCAACGACCCAGGGCCGTGTGACAATGGCACCGAAACCCACGATGGCGACCTGAGGCGGAAAGATGATGGGCGTCACGCTTTCGACCCCTCGCTCTCCGAGCGAAGTCAGCGTGATCGTCGCCGAGGTCATTTCGGAACTGCGCAGCGTGCCAGCCCGCGCCCGACCGACGAGATCGGTCATTCGGGCCATCAACTCCAAAAGGCTCCCCTGATCAGCGTTGCGAAGGGCGGGTGCCACGAGCCCACCACCACGCAGCGAAACTGCGAGGCCCACGTGGACGCCGTCGGCCCGCACCAACTCGCCCGACTGCCAGGTGGCGTTCAGCTGCGGGTGTTTGCGCAACGCACGCGCGACGGCCCGCAAAAATAGGACCCCGGACACGAGCCGCTCGTCGACGCTCAGGGTCGCGTTCTTCGCGCGCAACCAATCGAGGGCCGGACCCATATCGATGGTGTGTTCGACGTAGTAGTGCGGGATTTCATCGTTGGACCGGGTCATGGCGGCCGCGATCGCGCGTTGCATTCGCGCCTTCGGCGAAGTCGCAGTGGGCTGCGCCGGCACTCGGTCTAGGTCCCGCGCCCGAATCGCCGCCCCAGGGCCTGTTCCATGGACCTTGGTGAGGTCGATCTGCCGCTGCTGGGCCAGCCGCTTCGCGTAGGGAGAGATTCGCACTCGATCGCCCGATCGAGCCGGCAACGTGTGCGGCGTAGCCAGCCGCTCGACATCCTCCCGCGTGATCCGTCCGTGCTCCCCCGTGCCGATGAGGGTGTCCAGCGACACATCGAGCTCATGCGCCCGACGCCGAACGGCCGGAGACGCCAGGGGCCCATCCAAATCCCCGCCGCCCCCCGTGGTCATGATCGCAGGAGACACTGGCGCGGACACTGGCGCTGGCACTGCCGCTGGCACTGCCGCTGACACTGACACTCCTCCGATGTCGGCGAGGGGCGTGCCCACCGGAACCTTCTCTCCCTCTTCCACCAGCAACGCTTCGATCACCCCGCTGGTGAACACCTCCACTTCGATGGTTCCCTTGTCGGTTTCGACCTCGGCGATGATGTCTCCCTGCGCCACGCGATCGCCGACGGCCATGAGCCACTTCGCGAGCGTGCCCGCGGTCATGTCTGCGCCGAGCGAGGGCATGACGAACTCAGCCATCGCCCACGCTCCTCTTGGCCGCTTCGACGATAGCGGGGACCTGCGGAAGCGCCGCGTCCTCGAGGTGCTTGGCGTACGGAATCGGGACCTCGAGCGAGCAGACGCGCGCGATCGGTGCGTCGAGCTCGTAGAAGGCCTCCTCGGCCAAGGTCGCACTGATTTCGGACGCCAGGCTTCCAGTCTTCCAAGCTTCGTCGATGACGACCGCACGATGGATACGCGAGATGCTTGCGATGATCGTGGAGAGGTCCAGCGGGCGGAGTGTTCTCAGGTCGATGACTTCTGCGCTGATCCCTTCCTTGTCAAGCTCCTCCGCTGCGGTCAGCGCCTTGTGAACCGATCCGCCATAGGCGATCAGACTCACGTCGTTGCCCGAGCGCCGGATCGCAGCCTTCCAGGGTGATGATGGAGTCGCGTTCGGATCGAACGGCCCTTCGATGCCATACAGCATCTGATGCTCGAAGATGAACACTGGGTCTGGGTCCTCGACGGCCGCCAAGAGCATGTCGTGCGCGTCCTGCACCGTCGCGGGCGAGAGGACTTTGATTCCCGGCACGTGAGCGTACCAGTTCTCAAGGCTGTGCGAGTGCTGCGCCGCGATCTGTTTGCCCGCGCCCGTCGCCATCCTCACCGCGATTGGCACCTCGAACTGCCCGCCCGACATGTGACGCATCGCCGCGGCGTTGTTCACCACTTGGTCTAGAGCGAGCAAGCTGAAGTTGACCGTCATGATCTCGACGATCGGACGCATCCCGCCCAGCGCTGCGCCGATGCCGGCACCCATGAACGTCGACTCACAAAGCGGGGTGTCGCGAATCCGGTCCTCGCCGAACTCTTCGAGGAGGCCTTTGCTCACCGCATACGCGCCGCCGTACCGGCCGACGTCCTCGCCCATCAGGAAGACTCTCGAGTCCTCGAGGAGGAGCCGGCGTAGAGCCGTACGAATTGCCTCTCGATACGTGGTCACGACACATCCCTCGCATACACATGGCGAGCGAGGTCCTCGATCGGCTCCCACTCGCCCTGTTCCGCAAACTCGACAGCCTCTTCGATTTCCTTGGCCACATCCCGCTCGATCGCCTCGATGTCCGCCTCGGTGATCAAACCCGCCGTGAGCGCGCGGTTCTTGAGCTGCCCGATCGGGTCGAGTTTCTTCCATTCTTCGACCTCCGCCTTCGACCGATAGAGCTCCGCGTCGTACATCGAATGAGCCCGAAACCGATACGTGCGAAGCTCGACGAAACGCGGATCGCCGGTTTCGCGAACCGACTCCGCGGCATTGTGGACGACCCGTTCGACCGCGACGACATCCATCCCGTCGACCGATTCCGAGTGAACGCCGTACGCGGGTGGATTGTTCACGATGTCGTGATCGGAGACGTGGCGCTCGAGGGCGGTACCCATCGCATACCTGTTGTTCTCGCAGAGGAACAGAACCGGCAGTTTCCACAACGCGGCGAGATTGAGCGACTCGTGAAACTCCCCTTCGTCGGTAGCGCCGTCCCCAAAGAAGCACGCGGTCACGCGCGACTCACCCTTCATCTTGTCGGCGAGCGCGAGACCGACCGCGATCGGTAGCCCACCGCCGACGATCGCATGACCCCCGTAGAACCTGCGCTCAACCGAGAACAGATGCATGGAGCCCCCGCGGCCGCCAGAGCAGCCGTTCGCTTTGCCATACATTTCGGCCATGATCTCGCCAGCCGGGATTCCCCGAACGAGCGCATGGCCATGCTCGCGATACGTGGCCACGACATTGTCATCATCGCGAAGCGCGCGCATCGCGCCTACCCCAACCGCTTCCTCGCCGATGTAGAGATGCAGGAATCCTCGGATCTTCTGCTTCGAATACAACTCGGCGGCCTTTTCCTCGAGCCGTCGGATGCGAGTCATCTGCAACAAGCGATCGAGGACATGGTCACGTGAGATATCCAGACTCAATAGCTTCCTCCTGCCAGCGTCGACGTGTCTCCCTCGGGCAAGCCGAACTCTCGCGCCTTCAGCAGGCGTCGCATGATCTTTCCGCTGCGCGTCTTGGGAAGGCTCTCCACGAAGTCGATCTCGCGCGGCGCCACGGTGCCCAAGTTCCTTCGTCCAAAGCCGAGGAGTTCTTTTTGGAGCTCGTCGCTCCATTCGTGACCGGGCTGCAAGCTGACAAAGGCTTTGATGATCGTGCCCGCCATGGGGTCCGGCTTGCCGATGACCCCCACCTCGGCCACCGCCGGATGCTGCATGATCACGCTCTCGACCTCGAACGGCCCGATCAGGTGCCCTGCGGACTTGATCACGTCGTCAGCACGTCCGACGAACCAGTAGTACCCCTCGTCGTCACGGCGAGCGAGATCGCCGGACAGGTACCAGCCATCTCGAAAGCACGCCGCGTATCGCTCCCGGTTGTTCCAATAGCCGCGAAAGACCGACGGCCAATCGGGACGAAGCGCCAGCTCGCCGTCCTTCTCGGGGTCATCGACCTCGTGGAGGTGTCCGTCGTCGCCTTCTCGCACAATGGCCGCGGTGATGCCGGGCATCGGCCTTCCCATCGAACCCGGCTTCACGTCCATCGACGCGTAGTTGGAGATCATAATCCCGCCGGTTTCCGTCTGCCACCAGTTGTCGTGGAACGGTTTTCCGAATACCTCGTAGCCCCAGACCACTGCCTGTGGATTCAACGGCTCACCGACGCTCGCCATGAAGCGAAGGTTCGAGAGGTCTTTGCTTCGTGGGAGATCGGGCCCGGACTTCATCAACATCCGAATCGCAGTCGGAGCCGTGTACCAGACTTGTACCCTCTCGTCTTCCAGGATCCGGTACCACCGCTGGGGATCAAACTCCGCTTCGTCGACGATCATCGTCGCCCGATTCGTGAGCGGTGCAACGATCCCGTAGGAAGTTCCCGTGACCCATCCCGGGTCGGCGGTGCACCAATAGATGTCCTCGGGGTGGAGGTCGAGCGCCAGCTTGCCGGTCATGTAGTGGGTGAGCACCGCTTGATGAACGTGAAAGGCGCCCTTCGGCCTGCCGGTCGTGCCGCTCGTGAAGTGCAACAACGCCGGTGCCTCAGGATCCGTCGGAGCGATTCGATACTCCGGCGATGCCTCGGCCATCGCATCATTCCAATCGATCGTGCCCGCCGGGTTCGTCGGCTTCTTCGGGTCGGGCACGAGGATCACGTGCTCGAGAGTTGGTATGCGGTGACGGATCCCCGCGATGCGCCGTCGATAGAGGCGCTCGGTCGTGAAGAGCACCCGCGCCTCGCCGAGGTTGAGCCGCTCGGCGATGGGCTCGGGCCCGAACGCAGAAAAGAGTGGGCAGAAGATCGCCCGGTGTTTCAAAGCGCCGAGGGCGCAAACGTAGAGCTCGGGGATTCGGCCCGCCAGCGAATAGACGCGATCTCCGGACTCGATGCCGAGGTTCGCAAGGACGTTCGCCAACTGGTTCGTGAGCCCGTCGAGCTCCGCATACGTGATCTCTTTGCGCTCTCCCTTCTTGCCGAGCCAGATCATCGCGGTCTGACCTCCATGGTTTCGAACGTGGCGCCCGACTGCCTCGTAGGCGATGTTGAGCCCGCCGCCATCGGGCAATCCATCGAGCTCACCTCTCGCAGCGTTCCAAGAAAACGACGCTCGCGCCTGTTCATAGTCCGCCAGGTTCGGAGGTTTCTCGCCGGGTGACGCGCGCTTGTCGATGCGCATGGCGGTACTCACTGTCCTCGGAGGAGCTGTTGATACAAACGATTCCTAGCAGTATCTTGAAAGGGAAGAATGGACTCCCCGTACACCCAGTCCTCGTTGAGTGTCTTCAGCCAGTCTGCCGTGACGGTTTCAGGGTCGAGGCCGGCAGCGCGAACGGCCGTAACAAGCTCGATCAGTCGTCGAAGCGGTTTGCCGTCCGCGTAGATCTCGGCGAACGAAGCATATAGCGCCTTGAGTTTTTCTTCATTCATGAGTGCTCTCCGTGGCGCGCCGCGTCGAGAAGCATTCGCCGCTCGGCCGAAGCGATGACCTGTCTCATGCGGGGAACCGCGTCGGGATTCACAGAAATCGACGTGATTCCGAACCGAACCAACTTCTCCGCGAACTCGGGACGATTGGACGGTGCCTGTCCGCAGAGCGACGAAGTCAGGCCGCATTCTTCGGCGGTTCGCACGATTCGCTCGATCGCCCACAAGACCGCTTCGTCGGCCTCGTCGAAGAGCTCGGCGCAGATCGAGGAATCACGATCGACCCCCAGCATCAGCTGCGTCAGGTCGTTCGACCCGATCGACACACCGTGAATGCCGAGCTTCGCGTAGTCCGGAATGCGATAGACGATCGACGGCACTTCCGCCATGACCCAACGCAGGAGCCCCTGGTCGTGTCCGAGGCGGTGCTCGTCGATACGTTCGAGGCAGGCTTCGAGCTCCCACTTCGTTCGCACGAACGGGATCATGATGTTGACGTTCGGTGAAGCATCCCGAACGCGCGCGAGAACCTCGAGCTCCAAGTCGAAGAGCTCCGGGTCTCTCACGTATCGATAGCAGCCCCTGTACCCGATCATCGGGTTCTCCTCGTGAGGCTCGTGGTCCTCGGCGCCGCGGAGAGCGTTGAACTCGTTGGTCCGGAAGTCGTGGGTTCGATAGACGACGGGCCGAGGAAAGAAAGGCCGCGCGATCCGAAGGATCGACTCGGTCATCTTCGCGATGAATTCTTCGGAGCCACCCTCGGCGATCAGGGCCTTCGGATGCACGCCGTTGAGCGCGTCGGTCATCATGAACTCCGCGCGAAGAAGCCCCACTCCGTCGATCGGCAGAGCGGCTGCCTCCTCGGCTGCGTCGGCCAGCGCGAGGTTCACGTAGAGACGCGTGGCCAATGGCTCGAGCGTCGTTTCCGGGGCCGCGGTCACCACGGGCCGGACGGCGGTCGGCGCCGACGAAGCATTCGCCACAGCGCCGGCCGATATCTCGCCTCGACTCCCATCGACCGTCACAAGCTGCGAATTGTGGAGGAGACGCGTAGCGTTGCCGGTACCGACCACGCACGGAATGCGCAGCTCACGGCTGACGATGGCCGCATGGCATGTCACGCCCCCTTCGTCAGTCACCAACGCGCCCGCGTGCCGCATCACCGGAACCCAATCCGGGCTGGTCATCTCCGCCACGAGGATCTCGTCCTTGCCGATCTTCGCATCAGCCCGGAACTCGTTCATGATCCGAACCGTGCCGGACGCGCGCCCCGGCGAAGCTCCGAGACCGCGCACCAACGGGGTCCCTTCTTGCGCCTCGAGCGTCGTGATGGGGCGGGACTGCACGATGGAAAACGAACCATCTTCGAGCGCCCACTCGATGTCTTGCGGGCTTCCGTAGTGTTTCTCAATGCGAAGCCCAAGCGATGCAATCTCCATGACTTGCGCGTCGTCGAGCACGCGGTTCTCGCGCTCGGCTGCTGGCACATCGACACGGGTTTCAGTCCCATCGGGCGCGCGGGTGATCTTGTGCGCCTTGCTGCCGACATGCGTGCGCAGCAACTGGACGTCGAGGTTCGAGAGATCGGGTGAGCGCGAGAGCACGTAGGCGTCGGGCTCGACCTGGCCCCCAACGACCACCTCGCCGAGACCATACGCTGCCTCGATCAACATGCGCGAGGGGTCCTGTGAAATCGGATCTACCGTGAACGTCACCCCGGACGCTTCGGAGTCGACCATCTTCTGAACCACGACGGCGATCGTGGGCTCCTCGGTCAACGCGAGGCTGTGCCGGTAGGCGACGACGCGCGGACCCCAAAGCGACGCCCAGCAATCGAGGATGCGGTCGGTCAGGGTCGCTTCATTCACGTTGGTGAATGACTCGTTCATTCCCGCAAAGGACGCCTCGGCTGTGTCTTCCGCCGTCGCCGAGGAGCGCACTGCGACGCGCACACCAGGGCCCAGTACTTGAAACGCGTGTAACACCGCCGACCGCACTTCATGCGGGATACCAGCATCCTTGACCGTCTTGCGAAGCTCGTCGGACGCCAGCTTGAGTGCGCCGGAATCCTCAAGATCGGCGCTGTCCACGATGTCGAGTACTCGCTGGCGAAAGCCCGCCAAGTCGAGTGCGTGCAGATAGGCCTGCCCCGTCACGACAAACCCGGGCGGCACCGGGAAACCCGCTGCGGTCATCTCACCGAGGTTGGCTCCTTTGCCCCCTGCCACGGCGGTGTCGCCTCGCCCCAATGTGTCAAGACCTCGAACGAACTCGGAATCGGATCTGCTCGCCGCCATGCGCCGACGGTATATGCATCCGCCGCGCCAAGATACGACTCAGCTCGGGCACCGCGCTATTCCCCGAATTTCCGGGGACCGATGAGAGCCACGCGGACCGCAAATCACGCGTGGCCCCCAGGAGCGCGCGAAAAAGGTGCGCCCCGGCTCGCTGGCGCGAGTTCGGCACGGGGATGCCGGCGATCTTCGCGATGAGCTTCGCCGGCCCCCCGGAAACAGTTGATAGATTGTCGCCCAGCTCACCCAGTAGCAGGGAACGCGCGTAGGAGTTGCTGCGATTGGGGTGGGGCAGCGTCCTCGTAGCACCGGCGACCGAGCTGTGATGTCCACTCGAAGGAGGTGCTTCTAGCGCTTCTGGTCTTCCGGGAGCTCGAGTCCTAGCAAGGAGCCGGGGTTCATGATGTTGTTGGGGTCGAAGTGGCGCTTGAGCGCGCGGAGGACGTCCATCTGCTCCTTGCCGAGGTGCCCCTCGATCCACGGGGCCAGGAGCCTTCCCATCCCGTGGTGATGACTCGGAGAGCCTCCTGCTGCGACGATGCGATCTACGATGCCCGCACGTAGCGCCTGGAACTCCTCCAACTGTATCCCGTCAGCTGAACTCGGATACAAAAGGGGGGCTGCGGAGGTATTCGGGGGTGACCTCGGGATGGCCTACCTTGGCACGCAAGGCGACATCTGGGATGGTCACAAAGACATGGCGCTCGCGAGCCTTGGGGCGCTGATTGCAATGCTGTTCACCGCACTGCTCAACAGGAGCCTCCAGCGTGACTTCGCGCAAGAGTGGATCGAAAGCCTGCGCATCAAAGGCACGGAGCCACTGGGGGAGGATGAGATTGCACGCCTGCGGCACCAAGGACGATGAATCGGACCGGCGTGACTCCGCGCAAGACACGCCAAAACCGTCAAGGCCAGAATCGCAGGACCGCAATGCCCGCAGCGATGGAAGCCGCAAAGAGGGGCGCCAGACGCAACAGCAGTGTCCCCCCTCCAAGCACGCCGGCGAGCGCGCCCTTGAACACCAGGTTGGAGAGGCTGGCCAACACGATGGCGCGCCATCCGGGCCCTGCGTCGAGGCTACCTGCTTCAACTAAGTTGGCCGTCGAGAGCGTGATTGCGTCCACGTCGGTGAGACCCGAAATGAGGGCGACCACATAGAGGCCGGTGTCTCCGTAGGCGTCGCGGGCGGCTGCGACCGCGAAGATGATGACGCCGTAGAGCGCAGCAAAGACGACAGCGGCCCGGAGCTCCGTGGGGTTTTCCTGCTCGGGGAGCTCGCGAGCGTGACTCCGCATGAAGAGCAGCGCGACACCACAGATGGCGACGTTTGCAAGCGCGAGGATGAGCAGCGGCGGCGCCAAGGCGGGCAGCACGTCCGGCGCCGCCACCGCCACCTCGACGAGAATGCGCCCATACATCACCGTAGAAGCGATCATCACCAGCAGCGCAACCTGGGGCGCGAGAGCTCGGTCGCCCTTTGCGCGGCGCGCGTAGCTTGCGGTAGTCGCGGTGCTCGAGATGAGCCCCCCGAGGACGCCACCGAGTAGCGTCCCAGCGCGCGCGCCGAGCAGCTTGTACAGAACATAGCCGGCAAGGCTGATCCCGACGATCAGCACGACCATCAGCCAGATCTCGAAAGGATTGAGCACCCCGTAGGGACCGTAGGCGCGGTTCGGGAGCACCGGGAGCACGACGAGACCAATCGCTGCAAACTGCATGATCGATTTCACGTCGCGCTGGGTTAGCCGGTCGGCAAAGCCCTCCATCGGCTCCTTCAGGTGCAGGAGCAACGCGCACAGGCCGCCCATCACCACGCCCACGGTGACCGCACCGATCGCGACCAATCCGCCCACGATGTACATGAAGAGAGCGGCGACTTCCGTGGTCAGGCCGGGGTTGTCCGTGCCGGCGACTGCCGTCGCGGCGTAGCCGCTCACGAGGAGCGCTGCGAGGCCCCCAAGCCCCACCGCGAAGATCCATGTTGCGTCGAGCTGGAGCGAAAGCTCGGCGGCGAGCCCGCCGAGGAGCGTGATCAACGGGAAGGTCCGAATCCCGGCCAGAGGGTCCTCGGCGCGCTCCCGCTGTACACCAACCAGCAGACCGAGCCCGAGGGCCACAGCAAGGCGCAGGAAGATCGGCTCCATCGCGCGATGATGGGCGCTGCGCGCTCCATCTGCCACGCCAATCTCGCGGGCATGTGGGGGCCTTAGCCCTCCATCTTGTCTTTGATGTTTTCCATCCCTCTATCAGCTTCTCGTTCGTTCCGCTTCAGCACCAGCTTTTCGGCCAGCTTGCCTAGCACTGGAACCGGGATGGTGTACTCGATATCCATGCCGAACTTTGTGCCGCCATCATGAGGTTCAAAGGTGAAAGTCCAGTTGACGTCGATACCACCTTTGCCCTCTATGACTCTCCGCTCGTTGGGGATATGCTCGGTCACCGTGGTCTCTCCGTTGAGTGGCACCCCGGCCATCTTGGCTCTCCACCGATAGTGCTGGCCCACGCCAGAACCCGTTACCTCCGTCACCTCCATTAGGCTTGGATTCCACTCGGGCGCGTTCATTGGGTCGTCGATGTACGCGAAGACTTTGTCCACCGGTGCGTTGATGATCGCGTTTCTGCTTACCCTTGCCATGACCGCCTCCGTTTCTGCCTCGCGGCAGCGGGACGCAGCCGCATGCACACATCGGACGCATAAAACATACCAACCGAGAACAGTTGGTTATCGTTTGCGGGCCACCAAATGCTGACGAACGGTTTGCGTTTTTAGGCGAATCAACGAAGGAGTTGCGCCGTATCCTTCACCGGCGACGGCGCTTCACTTGGGCCTTCGGGCGTCCTAAGGGCGTGAGCTCGGCGCCTTCTCTTTTGCTCAACAGGCGACCTTTTGAAGCAGAACGGCGAAAGGACAACACCATGATCAAGGAAAGCGTCTTCTTCTTTCGTCACGGCCCCGCTGCGAGCCGGAGGCAGGCTGAGATGGGACCGGTCGAGTTTCAGAAGTGGCTAGCCAAAGAGGTCGACAAGGCTGGGCAAAAGGCTCTTCGTGAGGAGCTCGTGGAGGATCTCCGTGGAGACATTCTCGAGGTCGGCGCCGGAGCTGGCGCGATGTTTTCGTACTACGGCGACGGGGCGAATGTGGTGGCCCTCGAACCGGACGACGATTTCCGAGCCGCGGCCGAAGAAGCCGCGACGAATGCGCGCGCGTCGATCCGGGTCGTTGGGGGCGCCGGCGAATTCCTGCCGTTCCCAGACGCGAGCTTTGACTCGATCGTCGCCTCCACCGTCTTGTGCAGTGTCACATCGATGGAGCAAACGCTTGCAGAGTTCAAACGTGTGTTGAAACCAGGAGGTCGTCTCCGGCTACTCGAACACGTGCGCAGCGAGCATTGGCCAGAGGGCGTGTTGATGGACATGCTCAATCCGCTCTGGCTCCACGTCAACAAGGTGGGTTGCAATTGGAATCGGCGGCCCGTGGAGGCCGTGCGAGATGCCGGCTTCCAAATCGACGACGTCGAGCCTTACAAGTTCTTCTCACCCGCAGCACCGGCCACGATGCCGTTACGCTTGATCAAGGCTCGTATCTGACGCGTTCTTCCTCAAAGCCTTCCTTTCCGGACCGCTTGCTTCTTGCCGCACGAAGCAGGAGGATTGTGCCATACGAGGCGCTACTCGAGGAGTCGCGATGGACAGGTTGGTAACAAGTCTACGGCGGACGCAGACCAGCAAGGTTGTGGCCGTGGTTCGCCTCTTG
>PVMK01114075.1_pt1 | contig 18426 bp, 14 predicted proteins | sample 1853481 | NCBI WGS metagenome assembly PVMK01 (sample SAMN08533507, study PRJNA380276) | Marine sediment metagenome, whole genome shotgun sequencing project. | reverse complement strand
CTCCCACCCGGAAAGCATCATCAAGAAGGAAGAAGATCCCTGAGATAATATCCTTTACCAGGGTCTGGGCACCGAAACCGATGGCCAATCCGATCACACCGGCACCTGCAAGCAGAGGGCCGATATTAATACCCATCGACGAGAGAAGAAGCAGGCAAGCGATGACGATCACTACGGCCAAAAAAAATTTACGCAGCAGCAAAAGCGCGGTTTCAGTCCTGGAGCCGCCGACGCCCATTTCTTCCCCCAAACTTTCTTCTTCCGGTACTTCTTCTTTAATAGTGCGACGGATTCGACCTTTCATAAACTCCCATATGACTAAGCCAGCCAACAAGAGTATGAAAACTTTTTGCAGTGTATGCTCGACAAATATGAGCATCGATCCGGTAACATTGACATGCTCGTCGAGGACATACTTGACCAGCATGACCGTCACCACGGCAACTAAGACGACCAAAATCCATCCTGTAGACCTTTTTCCAGGAGAAAGCTCGGCACTCCCTCGATGCCACCACCGAACGAGCATCCAAACAACCAGCAAGGCAGCAAGCGGCAAAAAGACCAGTGCGAACCATTGCCAGATCGTATGTTTGAAGTAAACGGCAGTTGACCCGGCAGGTAACCATCGGCTCCACTTTGGAGGCAGCAGCACCCCGGGAGTGGTTACATAGAACTCATAGAAGTCATGGCTTATAAGGGTGTCGAGCTTGTAGGGACGATCTTTCACTTTTTCGTAGAACTCACCTAGCCGGGCAACCGTCTTGGGCGTAAAGAGAAATTCACCCTTGCGGGGACCTTCTTCAACCCTGGCGATGATGATTGCCGTATTGGGTAATCTCCAGCGATTCAATTCCGCTATTTTTTCCCGTTCTTCCTCAGCTTCTATGGTCTTGGCGTCGGGGATCTCTTCAATAGGCGGAAGCTCAATCCGATCGAAAACCTCCTTGAGTAGGATAGCTCCCTCGTAACCTACATCCTGCTTGAGCTCATCCTCAACCCCACTCAAGTTGAGGCAATATGCGGCGCGCTGTAGGAGTGTTCCGGCCTGTCTTTCCTTTTGCTCAATCGATTCTGAGGTGAACAGCCCGGGAGCTTTCATGTTTTTCCGATGCGCATCCATTAACACGGTATAGGCCCCGTTGATACTTTGAAGAAAGCTTCGCAGCGTGGCCCGCGGGCTGGAGGTATCTGGTGGCTTGAGGGGATTCTTGGTGATATCCTCTTCAAGCGAATAGCCCGCCTTTGCTGTTGTAGGCGTCTTGGCTTCTCCCGAGGTTAGGCCTTGGGCCCCGGCACTGATGGCAAACAGTACTGTGGTGAGCAGTAGCGTTAATAAACAAGCTATTACCTTCCTGCATTCCACGAGGTCACCTCCTGTTGACTTGATCGAAATTCTCTATTCTTTATCCATTCAAGGCGCCTACATTCAAGTCGGCTGCCCTTGGCAGGTATTGTAAGGCCATTCGAGAGTGAACTAGAAAGGGGAATTGAAGCGAATTTCAGACTAGGTTACATGGGGGATTGTGTCAAGAAAAACCACAATTCTGAAATGGTGTGCGTCAGCAAGAAAGGGAAAGGGTTAAGTATAGATTACATCCCTTAATTTACACTTTGCTGAAATTTAATCTGGCACAAGATATTGATATCTGTCAACGTTTCACAGGCCCTTTCGGGAGCTGTGTTTAGTGTGAGCAGTGTGTTACTCGATGGGTTTCTTGTTAATGCGCTTTCGCATGATACTGCCCAACCTAAAGTAAGGAAGTTTTTTACTACGGACTTGAATGGGTTCGCCAGTTTTGGGATTACGTCCAGAGTAGGGTTCATACTCTTTCACTTTGAAGCTGCCAAAGCCACGAATCTCAACCCGTCCACCTTTGGCTAGGGTATCAGCCATGCTGTCAAAGAGGGTATTAACGCAGACCTCCGCATCTCTTATTGTGATACCCATCTTTTTTGCAAAGACTTTAGTCAGCTCTCTCTTGTTCATTGGTAGTTCTCCTGTGGGCTACTTCTCCTGTTCTAGCTGCTCTATTCGTATCTCAAGGCTTTTTAGAAGGTCAGCGATGTCGTTGAGGGCTACCCCCAACTTCTTTTTGTCATCTGGATTGAAAGCAGCTGCTCGTATTCGATCAATGATATCAAGCATAATTCGTCTCCTTAATAATGGTTGTTGAGAAACGGCCTTTGTCAGACTTATTTCTCAGATACTTTTTTCTTATACTTCTTCAGAATGTCTTGAATGGCTTCTTCGAGGACATCGTTCAGCGGGCGCTCGAGATCAATGGCTAGTTTCTTAATCTCTTTCTGTAAGTCTTTTTCGATCTTGGTAGATAGGGGTTTCCGTGCCATAGTGAGAGTATAGAGATCAAGCCATAGGAAAGCAATATAAGATTATATTGCATTGAGCCAGATATAATGATATCAGTATATAATGCTAAACAAAAAAGCTGTCAAAATGTTAGATAGAATGGGAGATTTCAGAGAACGGAAGAGGTTGTTGGGAAGATGACAAGAAAGTTTTGGAGAAGACATCGGGGATCGACTCAGGGACCTGGCAAGGTAAGTCCTCTTTGTCCAGGAGACTGCCCTTATATCATAAGGGTTGTGAGGGTGAAGCAGGACAGGTGTGCCTGCTTGACTAATCCCATTGAGACCTGGTCGGCGAGAAGGAAGTGCTATCTTTATGACACCAAGGATTATAAGTAGGTGTCAAAATGTTAAATTCTGAAGATTTCAGAGAACGAATGCGGGCTTTTCTGCTTGTGTGGAAGGGGTTTTTTCTTTTTTGTAGGTAGCATGGGAGGGGTGGAAAAAGAAAGCCCCTCGATATTCTGTCTCCAGAATCGAGGGGCCAGTGAAGCCCCTACTGACCAACCGCAGAGGGCCGATAAGGTCAACCGCAGAAAAGCCTATTGGGACCTCACGAGTTAATATATCAGCCAGAGAAGAAATTGTGAATCCGAAAAAGCACGATTTTACTAATTCAAACCCGATGCCAAGAAAAAGAAAACCCCCACTGACCGACTCTCCGAAGGCCAATGGGGGCTTCTGTAAGGCGATATAAGGGTGATTTGGTTGGGGCGACGTATCACTACATCATTTTGGAGGTTCAGAAGGCGGTTCTGAGTCAATCTGCAATTCTCCCATGATAGCAAGCCTGTGGCACTTGTCACAGAGAAAGTACGTTCCCCAAGAAATGAAATACTTTCTCCTACCTTGCAACACGTAGGAATGGCTGGCAAAACAATTGGAACACTTCGACTGAGGATCAGTTTTCATTTTCGGTGTTCCTTCTTCTCGGTGGAGCAATAGCAGACAGACAAGCAGGAAACCAATTGGGGCTTTGTGGGTAGTCGCTAGTGTGGGGAATGCAGTACAAGCTCAGACTGGGTCAAAGCTGTTGATAGTGTCAATACGAATAACCACCATTGTTTATTAATATCATACTTTTTTTCGACATAGAACACAATGGTCTTTAATGGGCAACCAGGGAGAAAGTGCGGTAGGGAGCATGAAAGGGTGGGAGCGGACTGTGGATTACATCCCTTAATTCACACTTTCGGCTCTAGGAAGGATACTACTACATGCGGGGGCGGCTCAGAAAGGGCAAGAGTGTGGATTAAAGTATGTAATGTTCACTCAGCACTGAAAGACGAAAGGAGCTGTTTTCCCCGTTTGACTGCATCAACGGGTTAGCCGTGCTAATCAATTTCAACTAAAATCTTTGCTGGGATCGCATCGATATTTTCGGTTTTCAAAGGAAAGCAATATACCTAAAACTCCTGTCATGTAATCGCAGAAAGTTAGTACAGGTCATCGTGACGTTCGCCTATGAAAGCGCACATCATGTTCTCTTCGAGATTCCTGTGGTTCGGGAAGCCTTAATTTTACTTCAGCCGTCTAAGTGTATAATTGTGAATCACCGCCAACTCATCAACCGTCGTCGGCTCGCCTGCCTTGAAAGGAGGGATGGACCCCTCTTTCAAGGGCAAGACATGGCCTTGAGCTCGTTGGAAAAAATCCACATCTGCGATTCCATATTCGGCGTAATTTTTCAGGTTTTCGCAAGTCTTCTTGTGCGGTCCAGACGCACAATTGGCCGAGAGTTGTGACTCAATGACAACCGTCGGCCGAACATCTGGCCAGTGCAAGATTACGCTGTTGTTGTCTATCACGTCTCCCCTTATTGGTTTACCCTTCAACTGGCGCACATTCTTGCATGCAGGACAGGATTTTCTATTGACCTTATAGAGCTCTGGCTGCTGCATGTAGTCATAGTCAACATTAGCTTTCGTTATAGAACCTGATTTGTACTTCCACACACCCTTCTTCTTCGTTATCACAAACTCTGCAGACAGCACGTAGGAAAAAGTCACGCCGTGAAAGTAGTCAAATCCGGTCCATTTTTTCGTTTTGGGATTCAGAAGGTACTTCGGCGACATGTGGATGACATGACGGTATCCGGTGAGGAACACCTCCCAAACCTGACTCTCCTCCTCCATCACGAGCCGATAGACAACGGTTCCGGAGCAAGGCGCTTTGTCAGCGTGGGCGCCGGTGAATTTAATGACCACCTTGGCGTCGGGCTCGAGCTCGATGCGCACCGGCTTTTGCCTGCTCGGCATCTCGGGATCACTTGAGGCCATGGGCTGTCCCTGATAATACCATTGCCCGAAGCGCAGGACCAACATTCCATCCTGGACCTCCCCCTGGTAGACGGAGCGACCGGACATCCCGTAGCCGCCGCCGAAGCTCCCGGTCAGGCGGTAGGTGCCTTCTAGCTTCACCGGCCCATCGCCTTCGGGAAGTACGAAGGCGATGCGGTCGGTACTGACCATGTGGTCGGGTCCGGTCTTGTGAACGCAGGTCTCGTCCGTCTCTACCACCAGAGTGGCGTGCCTAGCTGCGGATGTCGCTGACGGCGTGATAGCAGCCAGAACAAGTCCTAGTAGGAGAGGCACCGCTGGGGGCAACAGCCCATAGCGACGCCGGAAGCCTGCACTATATATACCGGGCATCCTCAGCATGGTCTTAAGCTCATTTTCCCAGATAGGGGCGCGAACCAGGTCGACTGTGTCGCCGGACCGACGCGCAAACCTGCACAAAGTGCTCACTCATCGTGTCTTATCTGCTTCGCCGTCTAACTTTACTATGCGGCTTATTATCAGCTTTAGAATGAGGAAAGTCTTATAACCCAATCTCAAATTGCTAAATATAACAGCAAGTATTCGATAGCTCTCACAATATTGAAAACGACAAATACTGAAACCGAGATCCGTCCTTCACCATACCCTATAATACCCTCACGGATTTTTGAAAAAAAGGGGCCAACAGCTTGTTTATTGTTGGCACAGTAGGTGAGACGCGAAAGTAAAGATTACATCCCTTAATCTACACTTTTGCTCCCAGTGAATCTAGCACAAAGTATTGTAGCTTGGTCTCAAGAGGCAGAGTGTGGATTAAAGTAGAGACTGTCGAAAAAGTCCTGACAGCGCATTTTGGCTATTTCCGCATGTAATAAAATCAACTACTTACAAGCCATAAAAAGGCACCAAATAGTGTCTTTTAGGGTTTTTCGACAGTCACGTATGTTATCTACACACACCTTCGCGTCCAATAATATCAATGACTTAGAAACTCCAAAACCAGTAATAGTTGATATTATTGGTAAATTCACTTCTCATTTTGTTCTCAAAAACTCGTTCCTTTCCTGGAAAATCAGTAGCAACTGGTGCAGCTTCAGTAGGGTGTAAAGGTGTGTTGAAACAGTTTGGTATAGACACAGAAAAATCATATTCGACAAGAATTACAGAATATGATAAAAGCGACACTGCGTTGTATCTGAAAGTAGGTGCGGCAAAATAGTAGAAATAGACTGAACTGCAACAGCAGTTGGATACTGTGAGACCACAATAAAGGAGAATTAAATATGGGTCATATTGGAACTCCAGGTGGAGATTTCTCAAGCTTTTCAGGCATTATAGAGGGGGATGAAACAATCTGCCGAAAATGTATGTCACATGAAGAAACAATAAATGCTGTGCGAGGATTCGCTGATAAACTGTCTGAAGAAGAAGCGAGCACAGGAAACTACACCTGTAGTAGATGTAATAAAGTAATAAAGTGAGGTGATGACAAAGCAGAAGACGGGGCCATTGCTGACCCAGGATATGGTAGCGGGATTTCAGAAGGTAAAGTGTGGATTAAAGTATGAGATATAAAGTGCAACTAAACTATACCACCAGCACAGCAGGTGGGTTTTGAAACTACTGAGCAAGTATAGAATAGAAAATAATGACGCTACGGAAAATGGCTAGAGGAAAGGCAGACCCTTGCAAATCAATGAAGGGCAGCCTTTCCTCTCTTAGAAGTCAGCCTTATTGTTGAGTTGGGGGTGGTACGCTTGATTCGAATGTGGTAGTCGACCTTGGATAGAATCTTATATGCAAAGTCTTTCCACCATTGTTATCAATCTGTTGATCTTGAACCACGAGATCCGCCAAGTTAAAAATCCATTCATTTTCATGATAGTCGCATGAGGCGAGTAGCGTAGCATAGTCATCAGAATTAACGACTCCGTCCCCATTCAAATCGGTTAATGCATCTGATTCATCTATCACCCCATCTCCATTAACATCAAGACTCGCATCACAAACCCAACCTGTCCAAGTGAACAGACCCGTTATTTCTTTTGCTTTCTTTGGGCCTTTCCCTTTTCTGTCCGTGTCATACCTCTCAGCGATATGGGGCGTTGCATAATACACTCCACTAGTCGTGACCATACCCAGTACCAACAGGGTGGTATCATCGCACTCGGTGTAGTCTGCAAAAGGATCAGGATTATTTGGATCTTGCATGCAGACTTGCAGTACTGGGTTTGGAGTCAGGATAAAACTACTTGGATCTCCATCTTTGTTTTTTGGTGTTCCGTGAAGCCTGGCGAAGACATAGTATTCATCGTAGGGCAGTTGAACTTGTGCAGGGTCAAGGTCAAAGGCTTCAGCACAGGAATCAAGGACAGTTAGCTCTGTTAAGGATGCTTTCTTATTGGAAATGTATTGTATGGTTGAGAGGCCATAATCTGCGACAAAAACCGAATTTCCCCCCTCGGTTGACGGACAATTAAAACCAGTGATTTCTTCTGTAGAGGCATCGCTGTTTTCTGTCTTTTTTCCATGTATGATCAGGTTATAGTGCGCCCCGCTTGGATAACCGTTGCTCATACTTATTACATCTTGGGGTTTAGCTGCAAAAGTGGGGCTAGCCAGCAATGCAGTCGCGAAGATAACTAGGCAACTCTTGATAATTCCTTTGTTCATGACGCTCCCTCCTTATTCAGTTCTGTTTTCTCAGCACTCTTTTTATACAAAGGTCAAAAGAGAATGAAACAACTGCGGCAGGTACGCGCAAACAAAGTGCCAATTAGGAGTATTAAGGCAATTTATTTATGGCTCCTCAACAGAATGTGTGCTACGAATGAGCCTTTTAAAGTAGAAAGCATGAGTCAAATCCGTTATTTAGAAGGTTGCAACCAAAACCTAAATAGCGGAGGGATGACTCATGCTCGTATCCAGTATCGTACGTTTCACTCTGGGAATCAAGGATCATCGTGTTGTTTCCACCAACCTCACCAACAACGAGTTGAGGATCGAGCTGGATGTCAAGAGAAGACGGAAGTTGCCTTGCAGCATCTGCGGCAAGCGGTCTCGTAGAAAGGATAAGCTCAGAGAGAGGCGTTGGCGACACGTCTCCCTGTGGGGTATCGCTGTCTTTCTCTACTACCATCCCAGGCGAGTCAGATGTCCTGAACACGGAATCAAGGTGGAACGTATTCCCTGGAGCATGGGCAAAAAGGCCATCAGTTTCCCCCTCATCACCGTGCTTTCCTTCTGGTCCAGATTGCTCCCTTGGGATCAGGTGGCCGTGCTTTTCAATGTCTCTTGGAACACAGTCAGAAGCGCGGTGGATGCAGCTGTCGCTTACGGCCGGCAGCGGGAAGACTACCGGGATGTCAGGTTGATAGGTATCGATGAGATTAGCCGAAAGAAAGGCCATGTCTACCATACCCAGGTTTACGATCTGGAAAGGAAACGACTCATCTGGACTGGCGCCCATCGAGATAAGGACTCGCTTCGCAGGTTCTTTCGATGGTGGGGCCCAGAGCGCACTGCTGCCATCGAGGGTGTGTGCTGCGACATGTGGCAAAGCTACATCGATGTTATCCAGGAGTATTGCGATAAAGCGGTAATTGTGTTCGACAAGTTTCATATCGTTCGTCATTTGATAGAAGCCGTTGACAAGGTGCGAAGGATGGAAGCCAAAGCCCTGGCCAAGACTGATTCTGAGATTCTCAAAGGTACCCGCTACATCTGGCTTAAAAACCCCTGGAACCTTACTGATAAGCAAAAAGTTTCTCTGACGGATCTGCTGAATATGAATCTGAAAATTGTCAAAGCCTACTTGCTTAAAGAGCTATTCAGAAAGCTGTGGGACTACAAGCGTAGAGGCTGGGCTGCCAAGTATCTGAATCGCTGGTTCTGGTGGGCTACTCACAGTCGAATGAAGCCTCTTAGAGATTTCGCCTGGATGCTCAGACGCCATGAAGAGGGAATCCTCGCTTACTTCGATCTCAGAATCAATAATGCCTCCGTGGAAGCCATGAATAACAATGCCAAAGCAATCAGCCACAGGGCTCGAGGTTATAGGACCGAAGAGACCTTCTCGTTGGCGATGATTCACGGACTCGGGAAGCTTGATCTACCAAAATCTCAGCACACATTCTGTTGAGGAGCCTTATTTATGGGAGGGCCAAAATTTCTTGTGCGGCTAACAACTTACAATTCTATCTCAGAAACGCTTTTTGTTTAGGAAAACCGCGAGATAGTTTAAATGATGTTATTTGTAATACATATGGCAAGAAATCGGTATGAAAAGGGATAAGGATTTTGCAGAAGTGAATTTTATGATGAAAAATATAAACTGAGTTCGACCACTACCAAAGTTTAGATTACATCCCTTAATTCACACTCTGCTGAAATTTACTTTGGCACAAGATATTGAGAGTATAAACAAGCGGAGCCGAAGCTCCGCAGTGTTCTTTGAAAAATGAATAGAGCAGTGGGGCTGTGCCTTTGAATGCCCCCGATTAACGCCATATTATCTCGGCATCATTTCTAAGCGGCAGTCTTTGATATTTAAATTTCGGATAACCCACCATCATTGCCCCGAAATTAATATTTCCTTCAGGAAGTCCCAGTTCTTGTTGCATTGACGGCCACAAGGTTGCTGCTGCATTAAAATAACCGGCCCAACATACCCCAAGGTCAAAAGACGAAGCAGCCAGTTCTAAATATGTTAAGGCAATCGTACAAGCAGCAGGAGCTGTTCGATCTTCTTGATGAGCATGGGTAACGATTATATGGGGTGCATTTCTGCATATGGGGTCCTTTCCTTCTTCCCAGAAAGAAACGACCCGATTCAGGTGCATAGCGGCAACGAGTGGTGATTCTTCTTTAATTAAGTGGCGCATCCAGTCAATAACAAATTCAGCCATCCGTTGGACTTCATCCTTCTCATATATAATCAGCCATCTAACAGGTTGAAAGTTATGTCCCGAAGGGGCAAATCTTGCTACATCAATTAATTTTGTCAGAATCTCTTGCTCAACCTGCTTGTTTTTGTAATTCCTTATAGACCTTCGATAACGTAAAAAATGCTCGACTTGTTCCGGGCCAAATAACCAGTCGTCATTTACTGATTGGCAATCTTCTGGTTTCATAATTGCGTGTGACATGGCACCGTGTGGACAAACAGCCACACAATGTCCACATCTGATACACAGTTCATCTCCACCATCTACAAGGGAAGGAAATGCATCCTTGTCTTTAAATTCGATGATTCCCGCAGGGCATACTTCAGCACAAATACCATCACGTTTGCATTTTTCTCGGTCTGCGGTTAACAGGCTCATAATCTTATCCTTTCCTTATTATTATAGGTTATTTTGATTTATTAAATTTTTTTCCTGCATTTGGAATTAGTGTACTTTCTTTGGTAGGTCTGAGCGGTTCTGAAAGATTGTCGGTCAAGCAGCGAGTGATAGTAGGAACTTCAACTGCTCTCAAGATACGCCAACGAGGTGGGCTTTGTCAAAAGGGAGTGTAAGATTTTGCCGTAGGAATACGGACTCACCTCGATTCGGCCCGGAAGTGGTAGCACATACCCTGCTTCGTGTAAACAGTCCACGTCTGGGTGAGGCTGCGAAAATAAAAAGGGCATCTTGTCCTACTTAGACGAGATGCCCTTGATAAGCGTGTTACCGCCAACTAAATCTTCGTGACGTTCTCGGCCGCAGGACCTTTTTGGCCCTGCCCCACATCAAAAGTCACGTTGTCGCCTTCATTGAGAGATTTGAAACCGGTTGCGTTGATCCCTGAATGGTGAACAAATACATCCGGGCCATCTTCCTGCTCTATGAAGCCGTAGCCTTTGTGGTCATTAAACCACTTGACAGTTCCAGTAGCCATAGTGACATCCTCCTTTCTAAAAAATTCTCATAGTTCCAAACTTGAGGTTGCCACTTTTGACAAATGGATCTTCCCCTAGAACGAAACCGGGCCGCCAACAAAGACGGCCCTTTATTGATTGGGCGGACCATAACCTAGTTCTTAGGTGAAAGTCAAACTATTTATGATTATTTCCCTCTGGAGGTACCCGTGGAAAGATCCTGTCAGCTTGCAGTTTTTTTCCTCCTCAGTTCCTTTATTCTAATGGTTTTCCCGCCCTTGCTTTTCCGGACTTATTCTTTAATAATGAAAAAACTTTGCTTTGTGACGGGTTGTCTTTTTATTGATTCAGAGGAGCAGCTATGAATAACCGAGGTCTGGTTTTTCTCTTTCCTGGACAAGGGTCACAATACGTGGGCATGGGTAAGGCCTTCTATGACGAGTATCAAGAAGTCCGGGATCTCTTCAGCCGGGCCAAAGAGATCCTCAATATGGACGTGGAGGAGCTTTGCTTTGAGGGTCCAGAGGAAGAGCTTGTGCTCACTCATAATGTGCAGCCTACTATCACCCTGGTCAACATGGCATGCTCTGTAGTTCTTAATCTCAATGGCGTGAAAGCTGCGGCAGCGGCAGGTCATAGCCTGGGGGAATACAGCGCACTTCATCTGGCTGACGTCTTTGATGAAAGGGCTGTGTTGCAATTGGTGCGACTCAGGGGCGAGCTCATGCAAAAGGCGGCAGATGAGCAACCAGGTGCCATGGCAGCTATTCTCAATCTAGACGCGGAAAAGATCGACGAGGTTTGTGATACCTGTGACATAGAGATGGCCAACTACAACTCGCCGGGCCAGGTAATAGTAAGCGGTGTAGAAGACGATGTTCTTCGGGCCATGGAAATCTGCACAGATGTTGGGGCCAGACGATGTGTGCGTCTGAATGTGAGCGGTCCATGGCATAGTCGGTGTATGGAAGATGCCAAGGAGAAGTTTGAGCCTGAATTGGCACAGCACATCTTCCGAGATCCCCAAATCCCTGTTGTGGCAAATGTGGATGGGGCTTATGTGACAGATGGAAATGCTGCCAGAGAGAATCTTGTCAAGCAACTATGCGCTCCAGTACGCTGGCAGCAATCAATGGAAAGGTTGATCAAAGACGGGTATCAGAGGTTTGTTGAAGTGGGGCCCAAGAAGGTCCTCAGGGGATTGATGCGGCAGATTGATCGATCCGTGGAGGTCTATAACGTGGAGGATCCGGAGAGTCTGGAGGCGTTTTTGAAGACATAGGGCTGTGCCGTTGGAGGTTGGAGGAGCGCTTCGCTTGAGGTTGGAGGCAGCAGGCAGCGGGCAGCAGGCAGAACGGAACGAAACGGCGATACGGTGACGCGGCGACAAGAGGACACGGAGACGCGGGGATATTCAGCAGGCAGGTGGCAGCAGGCAGCAGGCAGGGGTCTATGCTGTTGGAGGTCGGAGGGACAATGCACATTGCGCATTTATCAATTATCATCTGGCATTTTACTTAAATGTTTCAATTAGTGTTATTTGTGAGTTTTCAATGATAAATGAGAATTGCGAAATGCGAAATGACGATTGAGTTCCTCTCAACTACTGACTACTGGCAACTGACTACTGGATTCTCTGTTTCTCTTCTCTGACACCTGACACCTGAAACCCTGAAATTGGAAATGACAAATGATGGGAGGTTTTTATGCGGGGGCACCTCGTTAAAGTAAAAGAGAGTGTTGCTTTCCTCGAGAACAAAACTGAGATACAACCCCAGATAGGAATCGTTTTGGGGACAGGTCTGGGGGATCTAGCCGATAAGATTCAAGCTGCCGCGGTGATTCCATACGAGGAGATTCCCCACTTTCCGGTTTCCACTGTTTCAAGCCATATGGGGCGTTTAATAATAGGTTCTCTTGGTGGCAAAAAGGTCATGGCCTTGCAGGGACGTTTTCATTACTACGAGGGCTACGATTCAAAGGAGATCACCTTTCCCATTAGGGTTATGGCGGCCATGGGAGTAGAGACCTTGCTCATTTCCAACGCTGCTGGCGGGCTCAATCTTACCTTCGAGGCTGGCGACCTTGTGCTCATCCGTGATCACATCAATCTCACCGGCCAGAACCCACTGAGAGGCGAAAATGCAGATGAATGGGGACCACGTTTTCCGGATATGACTGAACCATACAGTCAGGAGCTCGTTGAGATGGCTGAGAAGGCTGCCAAGGATTTGGGAATCAAGGTACACCAAGGTGTTTATGTGGGTGTTACCGGTCCCAGTATGGAAACCGCTGCCGAAACACGCTTTCTCAGATTGATCGGTGCTGATACCGTGGGGATGTCCACCATTCCTGAGGTCATCGTTGCGGTGCATGCCGGCCTTAGAGTTCTCGGGATGTCAGTGGTTACCAACGTAAATGATCCTGATGATTACCAGCCGGCTCCCATTGAACAGGTGATAGCCACGGCAAAAGGGGCCGAGCCCCGACTGGTGAGGTTAGTGGAGGAAATTCTTAGACGGATGTAACCGGTCGCCGGCAGGCAGGAGGCAGATTCGAACCGACACGGAGAAGCGGGGACACGGAGACGCGGGGATATTCAGCAGGCAGATTGCAGCTAGCAGCAGGCAGGTTGGACGCTTAGAGAACTAGAAAATTAGAGAATTAGAGAATTAGTCAAACAGCTGAGTTGTTTACCGCTTACCGCTTACTGCTCACTGCTTACCGTTTTACGTTTACGATTTAACTAATTAACGACTTCAACGGCCAACCTACGAGTGACGAATGACAAATGACAAAATGACCTCTGAGACCGAGACCAGAACTCCCGTTGATCTGCTCATCCACAACGCCATGGTGCTGACCCTCAATGATTCGGATGACATATTCAATCCAGGGGTAGTGGCCGTCAGTGATGACGAAATTATCTGGGTTGGACCTGAGGATTCATGGCCGGCGCGATTCGAGCCCCGTGAGCAGCTGGATATGGCGGGGGGCTTGCTTATGCCTGGTCTCATCAATGCTCACACGCATGCGGCAATGACATGTTTTCGAGGCCTCGCCGATGACCTGCCTCTTTCTGTCTGGCTTAACGAACATATCTTCCCTGCCGAAAAAAAGATTAGCGGCGACTTAGTTTACCAGGGGACTTTGCTGGCATGTGCTGAAATGATCCTTGGCGGGACCACCACGTTTTGCGACATGTACTTGTTTGAAGACCAGGTGGCCAGGGCTGCTCATGAAACCGGCATGCGAGCTCTGGTGGGCGAAGTTCTTTATGACTTCCCTTCTCCCAATTATGGTTCTCCGGAGCAGGGTCTTGCCTTTACAAAGGATCTTATTCGCGCCTGGGAAAACGATCCCTTGGTCTCCGTGGCTGTGGAGCCCCATGCGGTTTATACGTGCTCTCCTGACCTGTTGCAGGCCTGTAATGAAGTGGCGGAAGAATACCAGGTCCCCATGATCATCCACCTCTCAGAATCAGAGGATGAGGTGGCTCAGGTTAAAGAGCGCTACAGCACTTCGCCGGTGATGCACTTGGAAAAACTAGGACTTCTGACACCTCATTTGATCGCCGATCACTGTGTCGTGCTTGATGATGAGGAGATGGACCTACTCGCTGAGCGTGGTGTGCGCGTGGTGCACAATCCTGAGAGCAACATGAAGCTGGCTTCCGGTGTGGCTCCTGCGGTTGAACTACTCGCCCGCGGTGTAACGATGGGGCTGGGAACTGATGGCTGTGCCAGCAACAACAATTTGGACATGTTTGGGGAAATGGACACGGCAGCCAAGCTTCACAAGGTTTACAGGCTCGATCCTACCGTAATGGGGGCAAGGACCGTAGTCCAGCTAGCCGTCAGGGGCGGCTCTAAGGTATTGGGATTGGAAAACCAGGTGGGTTGCCTGGAACCCGGCAAGAAGGCTGACATCATTGGCTTGGATCTGAATAGACCGCATTTGACTCCACTTTATAATATTTATTCTCATCTCGTTTATGCGGCTTCCGCCGCTGACGTCACCCTGAATATCATCAATGGGCGGGTGGTGATGCGAAATCGGGAACTACTCACCCTGGACGTGGAGCGGGTGATGGCCGATGTTCGGGCCATAGCCAAGCGAATCAAGCCCTGAGAGCAGTGCTCAGGGCGTTATACGTTACAAGTTATTCGTTATTCGGTAAAGCAAGATGTCTTCCTCTGGTAACTGGAGCTGATCAATGTTGGTTCTCTAAGCCCAAGGTTGTAGCCAACAAGGACAACCCAATAACGTATAACGTATAACCAATAACTGATAACCTTGCAGTGGTTCTGTGTCATGGACAGGTCGACAGTCAAAGCTAGTGAACATAACAAGATTCGCGCCGATCTGCTCATCTCCGGTGACTTTGTTCTAACTTTTAATGAAGGCAAGGAGATCCTGGAAAAGGGTGCAGTGGCGATTAGCGGTGATCGTATCGTTGCAGTGGGCGAAACTTCTCGCCTGGCCGAAGAGATCGAAGCGAAAGAAGAGCTGGATGCTTGTGGCTGTCTCCTAATGCCGGGCTTGATAAATCTGCACACCCACGCCGCCATGACCTGTTTCCGTGGCCTCGCCGACGACCTGCCACTTCAGGAATGGCTTCAGGAATACATTTTCCCCGCCGAGGCAACCTATGTCAGCGAAGAAAATGTCTACTGGGCCACTTTGCTAGCGGTGGTAGAGATGATCAAGAGTGGTACTACCACTTTTTGTGATGGTTACTTTTTTGAAGATGGTGCTGCCAGAGCAGTGGCTGCCAGCGGCATACGCGCGGTCCTCGGTCAAGGAGTGGTCGACTTTCCCGCTCCTGGAGTACCTGATCCGAGAATAAACCTGAAAGCGGCAGAAGCGTTTGTTTTTCGCTGGCAGGGAAAGTCACCCCGGCTTATGCCAAGTATTTTCTGCCATTCACCATACACCTGCTCACCGGAGACCTTAATCGGCGCCAAAGATATCTGCAGGGAGCACGAAATCCTTTTCCAGATTCACCTGGCTGAAACCCGCACCGAGTTGGAAGAGACCCAGCAAAGGTACGGACACCGGCCCGTGGATCATCTTAGAAGTCTAGGACTGCTAGACGCCCAGACCATTTGTCATCATGCGGTAATGGTAAACGATGAAGAAATAGAGCTCTTAGCCCACAGCGGAGTAGGAGTTTCTCATAACCCAGAGAGTAACATGAAATTGGCCTCTGGAGTGGCGCCCCTGCCGGGAATGTTAGCCGCCGGGGTCAAGGTTGGCTTGGGAACTGATGGCTGTGCCAGCAACAACAATTTGGACATCTTCCAGGAAATGGACACTGCCGCAAAACTCCACAAAGTCCACCAGGGTGACCCGGCTCTCAGCTCAGCTCTTCAAGTTGCGGCCATGGCCACCAATGGGGGCGCGGCTGCGCTGGGAATGTCCCAGATCCTAGGTTCACTGGAACCAGGGAAGAAGGCGGACTTAATCGTAATCGACCTCAACCAGCCACATCTAACTCCCATGTATGAGCCTTGTTCACACCTGGTCTACGCGGCAAGAGGGGCTGATGTGCGCGATGTGATCATAGATGGAAGTATAGTTATGCGGGAGCGCCAGCTTCTGGACGTGGATGAGCAGGAGGTTATGGTTAAAGTGAGGGAGATTGCCGAGGGCATTCGAACGAAGCAGTAAACAGCAGGCAGTGTCGTTATCCGTTATTAGTTATTCGTTATTCGGAAGATCTGTCGCTATGAGCTGCCTTGACGACTTGAACGATTTCTACGGTTCTACGATTTCTACGGTTTCTACGATTTCAACGATTTAACGAATCGACTAATTGACCAACTGACGCTATGCGCCATGCGCTACGCTAACCGGAGGTTGACATGCAAATCTTTGTGTCTGGATCACTGGCCTACGATCGGATAATGGATTTTCCCGGGAAATTCGCGGACCATATTCTGCCCGAAAAAATTCATATCCTTAATGTCTGTTTCGTAGTTGACGGTCTCAAAGAGAAATTTGGCGGCACAGCCGGAAATGTCGCCTATAATCTGTCCTTGCTGGGAGAAAGCCCGCTGATTTTATCCACCGCTGGAAAGGATTTTGACCGGTACGAAACCTGGCTAAGCAAACACGGGCTTTCCTTGTCTGGGATTCGCTTTATCGAGGAGGAATTGACTGCAGGAGCCTACATCACTACCGACATGGGAGGCAATCAGATAACCGGTTTCAATCTCGGAGCCATGAAGTACCCTTCTCTTCAGCAATTTGACGGGGTGAATCCCCAGGAGACGCTGGCCATAGTGGCCGCTGGTAATGTGGAGGATATGGCTACTTACAGTCAGAGTTACAAGCAACACAAAATTCCTTATATCTTTGACCCAGGCCAACAAATTTCGGTATTGTCAGGAGAACAGTTGGTCGAAATGATTACCGGTTCTGAGTTATTAATTTCGAATGACTATGAATTAGAAATGATTATCCAGGCTACCGGATTGGGCAAAGGTGATTTGCTCGAACGGACCAAGGCCATAATCTCCACTTTTGGCGAAAAGGGTTCGCTGCTCCGCACCCAGCAAGACGAAGTGGAAATCCCTGCTGCTACGGCATTGCAGGTGGTGGATCCCACGGGCGCAGGAGATGCCTATAGGGCCGGCCTCATCAAGGGCTTAATATTGGGGAAGGAACTTGCTGATGCCGCCCGTATAGGGGCAACGTGCGCCAGCTACGCGGTTGAACGCTACGGCACCCAAGAGCACAGCTTTACCGACGAGGGGTTTTGGGCCCGTCATCTGGCCACCTTTGGTGAGACGTAGGCTGCGATGATCACCGTTGGCTTTTCATCCCATCACCTTGAGGCACTAACCAGCAGGCAGTGGACAGCTAGCAGGTTGGAGATTAGAGACTAGAGAATTAGAGAACTGGAGAATTAGAAAATTAGAGAACTAGAAAATTAGTGAAACAGATGAATTGTTTACCGCTTACTGCCTGCCCTGAGCCTGTCGAAGGGCTCACCGCTCACCGCCTGCCCTGAGCCTGTCGAAGGGTTTACCATTTACGAATTGACCAATTGTGGTTTTCCAATTGACAGAGACGACCTCTCCTGTGGTAAAGTAGTCGGCGAGTGGAGTTCCTACTCCACTCGGTGCCCCTCGCCCCCACCAGCCATTCGCGCTCGGTTTGGTGGGGGCATTTTTTTTGGAGTGAAACAGACTACTCGGCGCTCGAATAAATTCGAGTTCTCTCCAAACCAGGAATACCATAGCAGACAGGATCTTCCCGCCATAGAGAGAAGTAGGGCAGCCCATCTTTGTAACTGTCTAACTCGTCACATGAACCAGAGCATTGGTTTTTACTTTTGTTCACACGCTCGCATTGCAGGCAAGGGCTTCTGTCTTCTTCCATGATCCACCTCCCCGAAGCAAGAACGTCCAACAGCATTTCAAACAAAAGTTAATTTTGAACTTTGTCATGCAGGGGAAGTGCCAAAAATGTAAATAATCCCAAAAGATATATAAATTCAGCCTATTATTATTCTGTTAACCTCATGTGCCAACCAGCTAGCGTCTTTCCGGAAACACCGTTTTTGCAAGTCATTCTGAGGAGTCTCGCCGACGGCGGACGACGAAGAATCTCATATTTACAGGGTCCGCAGAGATTCTTCGCTTCGCTCAGAATGACACTGAGTAGTTTCCGGATGGAAACCTTTGAATCACAATTATTGGCCAAAAGGCCAAGAAACAGTTTGCCAAAAGGCCAAATGATGAACTATTGAGAGGAGAACACGATGTACAGAGGTTAAACATAGTGCACTTATCTCGAAAAACCGCCTCATCCCTACAGGCAGATATTTTTCGTCGAGACAGCATCAAAATATAGTGTTATTATAATGGCAATACCCTATTGACATTTTCGCCTTGGGTGATCAAATTCTTC
>PVMK01120102.1_pt1 | contig 18428 bp, 17 predicted proteins | sample 1853481 | NCBI WGS metagenome assembly PVMK01 (sample SAMN08533507, study PRJNA380276) | Marine sediment metagenome, whole genome shotgun sequencing project. | reverse complement strand
GCGGTTATTAAAGCAATGATTAAAAAATTCTATTAAAAAAGCTGTAAATATACCCAGCGCAGTTCCAATTACTAATGAAATTAAGAGGTTGATTTTTTTATTAGCTTGTCTGTCAGGGCTCATAGGTGGATACGCTTTTTCTATTACGTAAATGTTAGAAAACCTCTGTGCATCCATTGCCCCGGAGATCCTTTCTTCTTCCAGGCGTCTGACATATAGCGAGTAAGTTTGAGCATTTAGCTCGTCCTGACGTTTTAAAGATGAGTACTTTTGCTCAACTTTGTTGAGTCTAAAGAGTTCGTTCTGAAGTTTGATTACTTGTTCTCCCGTGTTGATATTTTTTATTTTTAAAGATTCGATACTATCCTGAAGAGTTATTTTTGTTTTGTCATAATATGATTTTAGTTCGGATTCATATAGCTTCTCTGCGTTTATCAATTTCTCTTTTTACATTTTTAATAAGTACATTATCATCACTATATCTGACTCTTAGTTCTTCAAGTTCTAACTTTAAATTGTTTAGCCTGGTTTTAATAGCGTTTATAGCTACTGGGTTGTATCTTTCTTCGAGGACACCCATTTCTGTTCCTGTCATTTCTTTCTCAAGTTGTGCATTTAGCTTGCTTTGCTCTTCAGATATTTTTATTTCTATATTGGTCTGGGCATTCTTAAAACTATAAATTTGTCTAAGTAAGAGATCTTTTTGTTGACGAAGTTCAGAGATATTATGTTTTTCTTTTAGTTTCTCTAGCTCATTTAAGGTTGTTATTCTTTTATTATTTAGTATTTCTACTTGGTTATCAAAAAAATCATGAATTTCAGATTGCTGATAAATTTTTAGGTGATGATCAATGTATTGTTCAATCATCAGGTTGAGAAATTTCGCCACATTCTTTCTATCTCTATGCGTAAATGCCACAGTAATTATATTCGAATCTTTTTCTTCTTGTGCATGTAAAGATGATTGAAACATCTTAGTTGCTATTTGGATTGGCCGGCCTGGATAAATATTCTCTACACCAATCTTATTGATAACAATGTATGCGAGATTACGACTTTTAATTATTCCTATTTCATTCTTTACCCTGTTTCTGGTTCCGGGATCAAATATTAGTTCTTTGCGTGCTTCAGTGTTTTCTCTTCCAATCTTTATAAGTAATTTTGCAGTAGCTTGAAACATTGGTTTGTATTCTGAATTTATATAAGAAGCGAAAGATAATGAGAAAAATATACATAGTATGATTAATAATTTATATTTAAAAATTATAGAGAGTACGTCTCTTAAATTTCCTGATGGGAGTGTTGTATCATTCATGTTTTGTTACTTTTATTATATGTTACTAAAGTTTTAAAGACTGTAGATTCTATAACTATTATAGAAGTTTGTTTATTAGTCAAGTTCAGGAAAAACAAGTTTTACCAATTAACCTCAAAACTGGCACCAGGTTCATAACTTAAGCCACGCCAGATTCTTGGGGATATGATTCTATAAATATGAGAAGTAAAATCATCAATTTTTGCAAGCCTTGTTCTAGGAATATAGACTACATCAAAGGGTCTAAGTAAATATTCATTTTCAAGAAGCTTGCCTTTAAGAGCTTTTTTCAGGTTTACCTTTCTGGCTACGGGTTTATTGTCAGGGCCTCGGCTGATTATTACTACTTCTGCACGCCTTGCGTCATCTGTAAAACCTCCAGAACTAAATATTGCCTGTATGGCGTTGAGTTTACCAGTCAATTCTTGTTCACCTGGTCTGTATACCTCCCCGGCGACATATATTAACTGCCCATTAAAATTATTTACGATAACTTTTATTTCAGAGTTGTTTAAATGTTTTGCATATCTTTCAATTATCCTATTGTTTAGTTCTGAAGGAGTAAGCCCTTCAGCCGTTATTTCATTTATTAGCTGAAGTGTAATTTTACCGTCAGGCCTTATTGTGACAGTCTCGTTTAGTTCTGGCGTGATTGAAAAATTTGATTGTGATATTATCACCGGTTCTTAAATAGTAGTCTAAAGTGGTACTGTCAATTTCACGCGTATTAATTTCAAGCGTATTGCTGTTTGGAATTTCTTTTACTCCGCAACCTAGAGATCAGTATTGTTAGTATAAGTATAGTTATAAAATTAAAAAACGAATAATTATATATTTTATTATTAATTTCAAGATAATTCATGATATTTATTGTTTTATTGGTCTAATTTGTTTTTTATATTATTCATTACGGAATGATTTTTTAGTGTAAATTATGTCTTTGTGACTTTAAATGTATCTATTTATTTCTAATGGTTGAATTTGTATTTTAATATTTATCGATTGAAATAAGAAAAACATAAGTAAAAAGTTGGGTTGTTGCGTATCTTTAATTAGCAGTTTAGTAAACTAAAGTACAGATAGTTTTGTACGATATTATATTAAGAATATATTCTATTAATGTAAAAATCACAAGTCTTTTTATTGCGTTTACTAATCGTTTCGACAAGGCATAGCTTGTTGATCTGATCAATGACCTTTATATAAATTTTTGGAACCCGTAAATAATTTCTTCCAGCCTTCAACGAAACTTATCTTGAAAAAATGTATTAATTCAAAATATGTTAAAAAACATGACTTCCCCAAAACCCCTTATCAACGTCTTATTGCTTTAGAGCATATCACTGAGGATTGTAAACAAAGTCTGACTGATGTGTTACTTTCTCTCAACCTTTTTACTCTTAAAAAAAAGATTGAATCAAAACTCAAAATCATATTTAATATATTTAATGTTCTTCAAAAACCTTCTTTATGACGTACTGTTTCTTTATGAATATCTTTTTCGCCCTTGGTTACCTTTTATTATGAGTCAACTCGGGGATACGGTTGATGGGAAAGTATTTTATGTTGATAACTATCTGTAATTTATTTTAATTTTAATTAAACCCCCTTGTTTTTATGGTATATTATGATCCATGAAGAAGGGAGCTTTGCTTATGTCGGAATTTTAGCTAAAAAGTGTTATTCAAACACAACGATTTTGCGCACATCTCACAACTGCCCAGAATAAAAACCCACAGACTTCTTGTGAAGGTTTGGTGGGTTGATTTGCTCAGTATTGATTCCTTATGCTCGGACAGCCTCCTAGGTAATTCGACGTCCAGTAACCAACAGGGCGCGGAGACGACGCAGGAGGTCAGGGTGCGGCCTCCGAAACGTTCCGGGCGGGGGTATGTTGCTGGGCTGATTTGGTCATTTGTGCCTGAAAACACGATTTGAAGGGATAGTCACATGGAACGTGGATTTTGCTCGATCGCTGGGATGCTTGTGCTTTGCGGACTGCTGACGGGGTGCATCCCCCCGCCTGTACCCCCGGTGGCCCATTGGGCGATGACCGACCCTCCTGAGAAGCTGGTGTTGGCGGACGTATCCGGTCACGACCGCAGCGCCACTCTGGAAGGGGGGGGTGCAGACCGGCGCGGGAGCGCACGGGAACGCAGTGAGCTTTCCCGGAGAGAAAGAAGCTCTGGGTACCTTCAAGGTACCGCCCTTCACGGCCCTAACTCTCACGGCCTGGGTTAACGTGGCCGGTATGGGGAAAGGGGACAAGCCTTATCCGCGAGTGCTTGAATGGTCCGGCGCTTTCCTGCATGTGACCCAGGAGCAACGGGGGGGATTCAACCTGACCTTCCAAGCCGGCGGCGGGAACTGGGGCAGCTCGGGCCGAGCCTTTGCGCCCAACCAATGGGCACATGTTGCGGTGACCTATGACTGCAGCGCCGTAACCAACGTGCCGGTCTTCTACATCAATGGTGTTCAAACCCCATACGCCTTCGGTAAATCGCCCGCCAAGCCGGTGGTCCTGCGCGGTGGGAATGGGTTTTTGGGCAATAACGGTGCGCGCAGCCGCCCTTTTGAGGGACTGATGAGCGACGTGCGGATGTATGACGTCGTCCTGACGCCGCGCCAGGTTTCGTCACTGGCACGACGCACCCCCGACGGTCATGCCCCTAAAGACTTTGTCCTGATCTGCCGAGACGAGTTGCCGCTGGTCGACATCTCGGACGAAACCCGGCGGCATGTGGTGATCGCGGCCGGGACGAACGAAATCTACCAGGGACATGCCACGACCCTCCTTATGCCCGACAACCAGACCATGTTCGCTGTGTGGAGCCTCGAACACGGTGGCCCGTGTGGCCCGATGGCGCGCAGTGATGATTCGGGACGGACCTGGACGCGTCTAGATGAAACGCTACCGGTAGGCTTCACGAAGCAGCGGAACTGTCCGAGCCTCTACCGCATCGTCGACAGGCAGGGCAAGTCTCGACTGTGGGTGTTTAGCGGGGGAGGGCGCCTTGGGCGCCTGGGGCGTCTGCTTAGCGAGGATGATGGTGAAACCTGGGTTGAAATGCCGCCGCTCGCCTTCCACCTTGGCATGCCGTTCACCGGGATGATCCGGCTCAACGATGGGCGCACGGCTGCCTTTGGGCAGATGCGGGTGGACGCCACCGACCAAGGCGTCGTTATGTCCGTGACCGACGACGGAGGACTCACCTGGTCAGTGCCCCGCGTGCTTGCCACGCACACTGCCAAGGACCTGTGTGAACCTTTTGTCCTGCGCTTACCGGATGGGCAGGAACTGTGCTGTCTGATGAGGGAGAACCGCCACACGGCCAACAGCATGATGTGTTTCAGTCGGGACGAAGGTAAGACCTGGACTGTCCCGGAGGACACAGCCTGGGGATTGACCGGGGACCGGCATGAAGGCATCCAAACCTCCGACGGACGCTGGGTAATCGCTTTCCGCGACCGGGCGCTGCATAGCTCAACCTACGGTCAGTTCGTGGCTTGGGTTGGAACCTACGAGGACATCCGCCAGGCCCGCCCCGGGCAGTTCCGGATCAAACTCCTGCACCACTACGGCAGCCCACGTGATGGTTACGGCTGGGCCTACACTGACACCGGCTACCCCGGCATGGAACTGCTGCCCGACGGCACCATCATCGCCACCACCTACACCAAGCATTGGGACGATGAACGCCGCCATTCTGTGGTCAGCACCCGCTTCAGGCTGGATGAACTCCGCGTCAAGCGTATTCGGAAATGACTTCCCATAAATTCATACCTGGCTGTATGTACCACAGACCCGAATGCAGTGGAACTTCATTCGAGATCAAATCCGGTTGGAAAGGTGAGTGCCAATCTACCACTGTATAAGCAGTTAGCTGAATTTACACAAATTTTTGAAGCAACCATTTTGATTTTTGATGGTACTGTGACTGTATTCTGGCATATTTTGAATGGTCTTTCGGTCTATACGGACCTTGCAATGGATCTCCCGTTGACTTATGCCGTTGCTAAATATTTTGATTATCGCAGCTTTTTTGTCTGACTTCAAATGTTTACACTTTCTTCCCCTCCCAAAAATGAATTTAAATGGGAAGTTGTTACGTTATGTCGCCTGTTTGCAAAGTTTTTTTTGAGACTTTTTTATGCCTCAGGCGAATGCTGCGGGTGGGGGATAATGGGTGGCCTTCAGGGTGCGCAAACAAACTGAGTGAACACGAGGAGAAACAAATTGTCAGTAAATGTTGTAGCGAAAGATTTAGGAGCTTATCCCCAAATGAAATAGTTGCGATACTGGCGGAGGATGGTATTTTTGTTGCTTCAGAATCATCAATGTATCGTGTTCTAAGAAAGATGGGTCTGATCAAACACAGAGCTGAAAGTAAACCTTGAATGAAGAGTAAAAAGCAAGAGAACTTAAAACAACGGGCCACAATCAGTTATTGAGCTGGGATATCACATATTTAAAGACGATTATAAAAGGGCAGTTATATTATTTGTATTTATTTGAGAATATCTGGAGCCGACTAATTTTTGAATGGGAAGTGCATTTTTATGAGAGTGGAGAGGTGGTTTCTGAGATAATGAAAAAACTGAAAAGAAAACGATGTCTGGAAGGCGTTCACTTACATTCTGATAACGGAAGCCCGATGAAATCAGCAACTATGATTCTAACATTACAGAATCTCGGTGTTGTTCCATCTTTTTCACGACCTCAGGTCAGTAATGACAACACTTATTCAGAATCATTGTTTCGAACATTAAAATACAATGCAGGCTATCCAAAAAGTTTTGAAACCATAGAAGAAGCCAGAGTCTGGGTATCAAAATTTGTTAACTGGTACAACAATGAACATCGGCATTTGAAAATAAAATATGTTACTCCGATGCAGCGTCATACAGGAGAAGATAAAAAAGTTTTAGAAAAGCGTAAGAATACCTATGAAGAAGCACGTTTGAAAAATCCTAATAGATGGTCAAAAGATATCAGAAATTGGGATCATCTTGATACTGTTTACTTAAATCCTACTGATGTGCAGCCAGCACTAAGTGAGGCAGCTTAAATAAAAACATTTAGGTGACAACTACCTTGACATCCGTCGGATTAATGCCAAATAATTGGTAATTTACATTCCCTTTTGAACTGGTGGCAAAAACATTTCTTGAGTTACTTTGTGCAAAAAACTCAAGGTTAGGATTTAAAATAAAAATAAATATGAAAAAAAGTCCAAAAAAACCTTTTTAAATGAATTGTCTTTAACAGGATTTATTTTTAACATGTTATTTATATGTTCCGGTTAAAGATGGCCAATATTTTTTCAGCCTGATGTTCAAAAGAATTCCCTTCGCCGACATGGTTTTGAATAAATTCATTATATTTATCCAATGTATCTTTATAATATGCAGGTTCAGATAGAACTTTTCTTAATTGATTAGTGTCATTTATTTTTAAACCGACATCTTTAAAATAATCTAAAAAGGATTCATCCAGTCCAGGATAAGAAATAAGTAGTAAAGGCTTTTTGAAATATATTGACGAAAGCAGTGCTGTACTAAAGTGACCAATAACAATACTACTCTCAGCAATTGATTTTTCTACAGTGCTGTTTTTTAAAACAGACACCTCGAATTCTTTAAAAACAGCAGTATATCTTTCTATATTCTCACGCGGATGTACCTGAAACATAAACTCATATCCTTCTTTTATGCATATGTCGGCAATTTCCTTTAGGTAGTGAGCTTCTTCTGCGTAACTAATATTTGATAATTTATCAACCAGTAGAGGCTGCTGAATAAATAATATTTTATTCTTTTTACTAAATTGATCAGTGAGTACACTACTTTTAAAAAAGTCGAGGTCTTTTTTGTTTTTTGCTATTGGATAGCCAGAAAAAAATACTTTTTCAGGTGGGTATTTAAATAATTTATTTGTCTTTTGAAACCCGTAGTCAGCATAAAAAAGTGCATAGTCATATTGTGCCAGGAAAAAATCATTTTTTTTAATTGCTTTAAATATAATTTGTAGCTCAAGTAAAATGTTTCGTGAAATAAAAATAAGAAAAAAAATATATTTTCTTACATAGTTTGAATACCTTATAACACTTGCTTTCTTGTCAGTCATTTGAAAACTTAAGGCAGTAACGTCTACAAAGAAACCATGTTCTATATATAATGTTTTTACATTACAATGGTGCGCGATCCTATTGATTAAGAGGTCAAATAATGACCTAAAGGTAAGCACCAGCATTCCAACAGGTTTATATTTTTGAAAAATTCGTAGTATGGCGTTTAGACTGATATGACTAATATCAATTAATTCATAGTCCTTGGAGATACTTTTATCGGTAGGAGCGCTTTGTTGATTTAGTTTTGTGTTGTGTAGGACAACAAGGTTATATCCATTTTTCTTTAAAAATAAATATATCGGGTCGACCCAGCCGTTGAGTAATGAAATGTGTTTGATATAAAAAAAATGTCTTCATTTGATGCTTTTCTGAATAAGAAAATCGCATACATCACTCACGCAACTTTCTCCGGCTTTTTTATCACATTTAATTATATTCTTATAATTATTAATATATAAATATTGAGTTTATTTTTTCATCGCAGACTATAAAAATTCAGAAGCATCACAAACAGCAACTAGGTCGTACCCAATTCTGTGCCGCAACATACCTACCATACCTGATATAGATATCTTAGTTTTTTAGTTGAATTCTATAGAGTTTTCTTCTTGGTTGAAAATATTATATTTTCAACTATCTGACATCCATATTATCAATTAACTCTTTCGTGTGCTTTATATTTGCCTTATTTGATGCACCAAAAACAATTGACTGCACACCTTCAAGATTACAGACATATTCAATTGCCTCATTAGGTGGTATCGCACCTGAAGCTAAAACAGACATGGCTACACATTGAAATTTTTCTTCTTTTATCAATTTCTCGTATGTTTTCTTACCTCCACACATACGAAAACTAATTTTATTAATGTTAGAGCAAATTATTGGGTTCTCTACTCCGATTTCTTTAAGAATAGATAAACACAAAGGTAAATTCATGGTAATAAATCCCGGTTCTGCATTGTATTTAGATTTAATATATTCGGCATAGTACTTAATGATATCTCTAAATCCTAGCCCCATTAATAAATCAAGCATAACGTTTTGAATAAAAATAACAGGTGTCTTTATTCCTTTAAACATTTTCATCTCTTGATCAATCAGAATTCTCATAACTGCACTAACATCTACTTTAGCAGCAGCCATTCCGGCTTTTGCCAAAAGTCCAAGCAAGTTATCTCCTTTTGTTAAATGCTTTAAAGCCCCTAACATACCAATTTCTGTTACTGCATCGTTGTATTTGTGCGCATAAGGCATGCATGGATAGATTGTGAAGTCGGCATATCTTTCAGGATTAGCGCGTAGATGATCACACACTTCTGAGATGCGATCATGTGTCGTACACATAAATGTCTTGATTCCCTGATCATAGGCAATATCAAGAACCTTTATGATCGATTCCGTATCCTTAAATTTCATGGACTGCGCTCGTGCCTTTTCTTCTGACATATGGTTAACACCAAAAAACTGATTATCTCCAAATAAAATTCTGTCCATTTTAGCCTCGCTCCTTTCCGTCTTTTGCCAGCATATCAATGAGTATATCAGTTTGAAGCGCACATTTAAATGAGCTGATATTATGGGACCGTTTTTCTTTAACACCTTGAATAAAATAGTCAACCTGTAAAGAATATTCTTCGCCACGTAAGTAGAAATCAACAGGGTTAGTAACATCCGTTGTATAGAAAATATTCCAACCTTTTTCCATTTCAGTACTATCCTCGCTGCTATTCAAAAACACTTTACATTCCTGTCGATCAGCAATAATCTTTCCCTTAGTCCCCATGATAGTTATTTGATTGGACATCTTGCGGAATGAGGCATCACACCAGTTAATCGCTAAATAGCCGGTTAAGTCTTTATCATAAACAAACGTTGAATAAACAGCATCGTCAATCTCGGTGGAATTGATCCGTTTAATAACAGTACCTGTAACCATTTTGGGAAGTCCTAACAAATAATTAACTAAATCTACACCATGGGATGCATAGTCATAGAGACACCCCCCACCTTCGGATTTCTTAGACCGCCATGTCTTGCTCTGTTTCTTTTTAACAACATTACCGTAAACTTCCATTTTAAAGTAATAAATATCTCCGATAACACTCTTATCTAAAAGATCTTTGGTTTTCTGGAAAACCCCTGCAAATCGGCAATGGTAACCAACCTGGTTTACAAGATTGCGTTCTTCTGCTAACTTTACTAATTCTTCACCTTCATCAGAATTTAAGCAAAATGGCTTCTCACAAAAAACATGAAGCTTTCGCTCTAATGCGTAGCGTACAATTTCAGCATGAAATTTGGTTGGCGTAGAGATAACAACGCAATCGAGGTCTTCACGGTCAATCATTTCCTTATAGTCATTATAACACTTAACACCATTGTTCTTTTCGAATACCGCAAGCAAAAAAGCCGACGGATCACATGCGGCAACAACTTCCGCATCTTTATGCGCATTAAAGACAGCATAATGTGATATGCCCATTTTCCCAATACCGATCATTCCAATTTTAATCATTCTTATTCCTTTAGTTATATTCCATGAATAAACACGACCTATTAAAGAATGTTTTCCTTTAAAATCTTATTAAACATACATGCTGTCTTTTCAGCCTGTGTTTTCCAATTTATACCTTGAATAAAAGCCTCACATTTTTTAATAACTTTTGGAGACAGACCGTCTGCAATAATCATTTCCTCAATCACATCTGCAGCTTTGCGGGAGTCATTTAACGGAACAATTGATATTGCGTTGGTCCTCTCCGCCAAATATTCTGTGTCTCCTACAGGTGTGGCCACAACAGGAATCCCAAAAGTGATAGCTTCTAGATAGGCAACAGGAAACACTTCATGATAGGATAACCTCACCGCTAAATTAACATTCTGTAACAAGGAAATTTTATCTTTGCCGCGAACTATTCCCAAAAGCTTGACTTTACTTTGCAATTGCTCTTTCTGGATATATCCATTGATTGCAGCTTCCAAATTGCCATTTCCTGCAATTAGCAATTTGACAGGTTTATCCTTTAAATATTTTACCGCCTCCAAGAGATCCATGATCCCATTCTCATCGACCAACCTTCCCAAAAAAAGCATCTTAAAAGAACCATCATCCAAAACTTTTTTAAATGTATTATTAACTGCTACTTTATCATTTTTGACTTGATCCATGCCCGGATGAATAACAACAAAATGATCTGGATGTAATTTATATCGGGAAGTCAGATGTTCTTGAAGCTTATACCCGGCACAAATAACTTTGTCCGCATTGTTTAAAACTAGTTTTTCAATCACACCGTAAACTCCAGCAAGACGTCCGACATGTTCTTTTGTTGAAGCAAAAATATGAACAGATACAATATAAGGGATACCGAACAATTTTTTAAATACAAAGCCAATTAATCCTGATAATGGGGTTTGGGCATTTATTAAATCAATCTTCTTTCTTTTTATTATCAATCCTAAACAGATAAAGAAGGAAAAAAATACTAAAGAAATAGGCTGCCATGCAAACCCCCCAAAAATTGGAACACTTATTACTTTTACAGACTTATCATCACTTTTTGAACGACCAGCGATAACTGTAAAATCAAAAACGTCCTTCAAATGTTTAATAAGTTCCCAAACATAAACCTCCATCCCTCCTGAAATAACTATTGGGGAGGAAAATGCGGGATAATTTTTGCAGCCTAAAATTAAGATGTTTTTTTTCATTTTCTTCTATAATATCCTTTGAATATTATTTCGTACAAAAACAAATATCTTTACCAATCATAGATCTCATTTTATTTTTAAGAACCCAAGATACCGGTTTTATCGGGTGATCCAAAATTGCAGGTGCCGCACTGCCCATCATCCAGCACTGTTTATTGCAGTTTTTTACCGTATTTCTTATCTCTTTTGCCCGTTCTCCATTCCAAATTTCATCCCAATTTTTCTCTCTTAAATTGCCGAATGACTCTTTTTGATCCATTCCATTACAAGGAAGGACGTCGCCCCATGGATCAATGAAAAAACCGGCGGCACCACCCATCTCACATGGTAGAAATCGGGGATTCTCTTCTATATAATTAATCAATCCAAGATTAAAATATGCGCGAAACCACTCTTTATATTTCTTTGATTTTAGCATTTCCCTAATCAATCGCTTGAATTCCAAAACAACCATTTCCTTGTCGTTAATTTTATTATCCGTCTTACAGAAATAATGCGAATTATGAAGTGTAGCTGTCGCAAATTCATATCCGAGTGCTTTAGCTAAATTATAAAGCGGCACCAAGTCTTTACAGTTCATATCCTGTACAGTCATACCAAATCCTATATCTTTCAATCCCATTGACCTTAGTTCAAGAAGTGTCCTTAGGCCACGATCAAAACCATCCTTTATATTGCGGATCTCATCATTAGTTTTTGGCAGCCCCTCAATACTTATGCGAATACCAAGATCAGGATATTTCTTGCATAGCGAAATAATCTGATCTGTAAAATAGCCATTGGTACTAATGACAATCCTTTGAGTTTTCTTCCTGACTATTTCAATGATTTCCGGAAGATCTTCTCGAACAAATGGTTCTCCCCCTGTAATATTCATATAATAGGTGTCCGGCATTTTCTCAATAACGTCAAGTCCAATCTCTTCTCCTCGTTTACTTGGATGTTGCCAGACGTCACACATATTACAACGTGCGTTACAACGATAATTTTCACTTATTATATTATTCCTAATTTTTTGTTTTTATGTCATGTTGAAAGATAGCCATTATTTTCTCAGCCAGATGTTCAAAAGAATTTTCTTCACCGACATGGTTTTGAATAAACTTACTATATTTTGTCAAAGTTTCATTGTAAGCTCCAGGTTCGGACAGTACTTTTCTCAGTTGATTCGTATCTTTGATTTTTAAACCGACATCTTTAAAATAATCTAAAAATGATTCATTTAACCCTGGAAAATAAATAAGCAATAAGGGTTTTTTTAAATATATTGCTGTAAGTAAAGCAGTGCTAAAGTGACCAATAACAATCGTACTTTCAGCGACAGATTTTTCTATAAAACCATTTTTTATAACAGTTACATCGGATTCTTTAAAAACAGCAATATACCTTTCTAAACTTTCACGCGGATGTACCTGAAAAATAAATTCATATCCTTTTTTTATACAAATGTCGGCAATTTCCTTTAGGTACTGAGTTTCTTCTTCGTAACTAATGTTTGATAACTTATCCAGTAGTAAGGGCTGCGAAACAAATAATATTTTATTCTTTTTACCAATTGGTAAACGACTTTCAAAACAGGCGAGATCTTTTTTGTTTTTTGCTAATGGATATCCGGAAAAAAATACCTTTTGGGGTTCATATTTAAACAACTTATTTGTTTTTTGAAACCCGTAGTCAGCATAAAAAAGTGCGTAATCGTATTGAGCCAGGGAGTAATCATTTTTCCTCATTGCTTTATATACTATTTGCAGTTCGTGGAAAATTTTCCGGGAAATGAAAAGTATGAAAAAAATATATTTCCTTGCATAGTGAAAATATCTTTTGATGCTTGCTTTCTTATTGACAATTAGAAAGCCTACAGCAGTAGTATCCGCAAAAAATCCATGTTCTATATATAAGGTTTTTACATTTAAATGGTGAGCGATTCTATTAATAAACAGGTCTAATAATGATCTGAAGGTTAGTACCATCATTCCAACGGGTTTATATTCTTTAAAAATTCTCAGGATGGAGATTACACTCATATAACTAATGTCTATTAATTCATAGTCTTTGTTAATATTTATGGGAGTAAACGAAACATCCGAATTTATTTTTGTGTTATGGAGAACAACAAGGTTGTATCCTTTCTTTTTTAAAAAAAAATATATCGGGTCAACCCAACTGTTAAGCAGTGAAACGTGTTTAACGTAGAAAAATAACGTTTTCATTCTTAATTTTCCTGAATAAGATAATCGCAGACTTCTCTTACACAACCTTTGCCGCCTTTTTTTTCACAGATAAAATCCACAATATTTTTTATTTTATCTACTGCGTCATTTGGACAGCAGGATAAACCTACAGCCTTTAGAACTTCAAGATCATTAAGGTCATCGCCGATATAGCAGATTTCATCAAGTTTAATATTGTGTTTATCTCTTATTTTATTAATAATCTTAAGTTTATCCTCTACGCCCTGGTAAAGAGCATTGATCTTTAATTTGGCTGCTCGATTTTCAACAATTTTTGTATTTTCTGATGTTATAATGGCAGTTACTATCCCATTTTTGCGTAAGAGCTCAATTCCCTTACCATCTTTAGTATTGAATTTCTTCAGTTCTTCGCCATTATTTGTGTAATACATCCCCGCATCAGTTAATACACCATCAACATCAGTCGCGAATAATTTAATTTTGTTGGTTTTTTCTTTATATTTTGTGATTCTTTTTTTTAATAATTGCTCAACAATTATCCAGTCATCCGGTTCATCAATTTCATAATAAGTGTTTTCCGGCATTTCATGTAATATAATATTACCTGATAATCGAGATCCACTTTTAATTAGATGATTTTTTGAGGTTATATAAAATGCCCCGTTTTCAACACAAAAACCACTAAATTCCTGACGCCTGGGACGCAACATATAATCATAATTAACTGGATGTGCAAAAGTATCTTTTGAATCCCAAATAAAACGTTTCTGTCTGACCACTGACAACAGACTGTCTGCTTTAGAATCAGCCAGCGAAGTGATAGCTTTATCCAGATCTTCTGTTTGTAAAAGGGGAGCGGTCGCCTGGATTAACATGATCTTATCAAACTCATAGTGTTCCGCAAACTCAAGCATGGCACTTTCTGTTGTTGCCTGGTCTGTCGCTGTTTCCTTGCTGCGGTTAATCACATGAAGTCTGTCATTCTGGATAAGATTTACCTTGTCAGCGATTGCACTACTATCGGTTGAAACATAAACGTCGTTTATTTTATTGCATTCCAGTGCAGCTTCTATTGCCCAGTAAACAAGAGGTTTATTATTTAATTGCTTAATGTTTTTGTTAGGGATACCTTTACTTCCTCCTCGTATGGGAATAAATGCTACTATTTTTTCCATTTTATTTGTCCTTGTTTTAATTTGTTTCGCTGAATTTTCTCTATATCCAGGATGTCATCTTTTTTATAGGTCAACGACATGTGAGTAGCATTAAGGTTTCTTGTCAGTTTTCTTATCCCATCAGGTTCAAGAGACGCGGAATGATCTGTTCCTTTCCAGGTACGATCCAGGGTGTAGTGTCGTTCAATCCACTGTGCGCCTAATGTGTAAGCAGCAATATCAACCGCAATCCCTAAATGGTGGCCTGAAAAACCAATTGCTTTTACCCTGGGCCCATAACTTTCTTTTGTACGTTTAATCTCAAACAAGGAAATATCTTCAAAGGGAACAGGGTAACCTGATGTACAGCTATAGACGATAAGGTCTTTTGCACGGTTGTAAGACTCGAACAGTTGAATGATCTGCTCCTCTTCTTCTTTAGTTGTCATTCCAAACGAAACGTGAATCTCTCCGGAATAGTCTTTACATAAAATTTCAAGCATTCCCTTATTTAAATTGCAGGCTGAAGGAACCTTTATTAAATCCGGATGAAGTGAAATAATTTCAAGTGCCGAAGTTATATCCCAAACAGAGGTTGAATAAATCAGGTTCATCTCTTCACACCACTTTTTTAACTGTTTATGCTGATCAAGATCAAATTCCAGGAACTCTCTGTGTGCTCCATAAGTTTCTCCGTATGCATTTATTGGATTTGGATGTGGCGTATTGTATTCAGTATCTGATAATAGTTCTTTTGGATTTCTTTTTTGAAACTTAACGCAATCAACTTTACAGAAAATGCTTGCGACATTAATCATTTCTCTGGCTGTTTCCATGTTTCCCTTATGATTGCATCCAATCTCAGCGATAACTTTAGGCTTCATAGGTCTTCTCCTCATTTAATACCAGATTGAAATATTCATCATACTTTTCTTCCAGGTTAATATATGTTTTAACTGTTATATTTGCTTTACTTACGACTGCATCAACCATACTCTTGTCTTCATAAACACCCACTATTTTTTTGGCTAATTCCTTTTCATTATTCTTCTCAAACAAAAAACCATTAATATTGTCTTCAATAATTTCACTTGGGCCATCGATGTTAGATGCAATTACAGGCGTTTGACATGCCATTGCTTCAAGAATAACACATCCAAACCCCTCAAAAATTGATGGTAAAACAAGGCAGGCCGCGGAATTCATGTAGATATATGGATTACTTCTAAAGCCCAGGAAATGAATTTTATCATGACATTCGAGTTCATTTGTTAATAATTTGAGTTTGTTTTCAAGTGATCCTTCACCTAGTATGATCATTTCGTAATTTCTTCCTGACTTTTTTAAATTTGCGAATGCTCTTATTAAAATATCAACGCCTTTTTCTTTTTCCAGTCTACCAACGAATAGAATATAATTATTTAAAGGCTCAGATATGCTTCCACTGCATAATTTAGAGATTAGTTCGTAGTCTATACTATTATGAATTACCTCAATATTATTTCCAGAAATATTTAAAAATTTAATCAAGTCGTTTTTGATAGCGTTTGATACGGCGATAATATGTTTAATCCTTTTGAATACAAATTTCCATATAATTGAATTATATATACGTGCCTTACCTTTTAATGATGCAAAATCATTTGATAGTATGCTGTGCTGTGACGCGATGTGTTTAAATTTAAAAAATAAGTTTATGCAAAATACAATCATATTTGTGTATGGATAGAATGTAAATATGATGTCCGGCTTGTTTTTTTTAATATAGGAAATAAGCCAAATAAAGATTTTGAGAAATTTAAAGGCTTTTCCACGTAGTTTTTTTTCTTTAAATATATTAATATTATCCGGAAGTTGATCCACAAAAACATTCTTGCTTTTGGGTTGAAATAGATAGATATCTATATCGTATTTCATATTTAATTTTGATGCTAAATTAAGAGATACTTTTTCAATTCCACCATTTGTAATGTCATGAAGTATAAAAAGTATTTTATTTTTAGGTTTCATATTTCGTTAGTATCTATATTTATTAAGCTTTAAATTTTAAAACTAATTAAGCTAACTTTTGGAACAAGGTACATTGGTAATATCTTGTGTATCTTTAAGCTTTGTCTCAGATTTTAATTTGAAAATGATATAAAATAATATACTACTATTGAAACAGTCCGTTTCTGAAAAGAATATTGATGAAGCTGGTAAAAATAGTATTATATGAATATAATAAAGGCTAATCGCAATAGCAATTATTTTGTGATTAGACATGTTAGTAAAATAACAAATTTTTCTTATTAATTATATGCTTATCTTAAATTTTGCAGTATTGTTTAATGCTATTAGTATGTATCTGGCGAAAATAGGCTAATGAAAAGCAGCTTGCCATAAAAAATTTAGGGGCGAGCTGTATAATTGGTTCAATCATAAAATAAAGTATGTAAGCTGATCCAAGGCAAAGGCAGGCCAGGGAAACAATACCCCCTTTTTTTTGAAGGATTAATAATGTTAAACTTTTTAAGTGTGTCAAATGGAAAATTATCAAAAAACAGAAGGGGATGATTCCAGCTTGATAATGTATGTCTAGCCACAGGTTATGAATAAATGGAAAGCTATTAGTTGATCTGTAAAGTAGTTGATAGTAATTTGGAAGTAAGATAGAAGATTCATTTATAGAAATTATAGAAAACATAAAGTCAGTATACTTATTAAGTGTCAGAGGATAGGGCTTGCCCCCCCCAAAGATCACTTGTAAGGTGCTGCAATCCCAGCTTCCAGAGTTCATAACGTACATTTCCTAAATTATTTTTCCCAAAACGGTTTAAAATTGGTACTTCATACTGTTTTAGAAAAGAAAGATCTGCTAAAAATAATATGTAACTTGATAATGAAACAAGAAATACGATTAATATCAGCTTAACCCATGGAATACGATTTGTTTTATACGCATGATAGGAATAATAGAATAATATAGAATGGAATATAAATAAGCATACAAAATGAAGACCGGTTTGAGAACATTAACGAAGTTGTAAGGCCTCCAATTGTCATTAAGTAAATAGTTGATGTTAAGAAAATATTATTTTTGTTTTTGTTTGAAAAAAAACTCAACTTTATTGCCACAGGTAAAAGGCATATCCCTAGCGAACTAAAGGCTGCAAGAATAGTTGAGTAGAATACATTTTTTGTTCCGGGAACTTGAATGTTACGGATATTGATAAAAAATGAATTAACCTCTATTGATTTTAATATGGTAGCCGTGATAGCAAAAACAGAAAAACCGAGCGCCAAAAAAAATATTGGTTTTATTATGGCTGTCTCAGTATTTCCCTGATTGAAGATATAAAAAGAATAGTGTCCTAATAGATAAGATGTTTGGATGGCCAATATATAGCGCAGTCCGCGTGTTAGTTCAAAGTAATCATATATCCAGGAGGTTATATAGAATGATGTCGTAAAGCCCAGTAGTAAGAAGTTAATTAGAAGCTCTGTTCTACTTAAAAGCAGTTTGTTTTTTGGAATTATAAAGAGTACTAATGGGAGAATTACTATTATTGATGCAATTGAAAATGGTGCTAAGTTTAACCCAAATATGAAGAGTGAAAAGAGGATTAAATATGTCGAGAGGTGGGCAATTTTTTCTTTATAGTGTTCTCGCATTAATTTCTCTGCGGCTATTTATACTTATGGGTTTTCTGTGTTTGTTGCGCATAATAGGTTTTAAGAGAATGCGCCAGTCCTTTTTCGGGCAGGTGTTTTATTCCTTCGATACTTATTTATTTGCTGATAATTTTTTACGTACACTTAGAGAAATTCCTTTATATGTTTTGCTAATTACACCAAATCTAATTAGGAGACTCTTCAATATTCCTTTTAGCACAAATTTATACCTTTTGACTAAAAACCATTTTCGTTTTAAAAAAGAGAT
>PVMK01136506.1_pt1 | contig 18429 bp, 15 predicted proteins | sample 1853481 | NCBI WGS metagenome assembly PVMK01 (sample SAMN08533507, study PRJNA380276) | Marine sediment metagenome, whole genome shotgun sequencing project. | reverse complement strand
ATTCAGCTCACGTTGAATCTTGTCTAAGTCCGCCCGCTCAAGAACAATGAACTTTTCCGTAGCCAACAGCTTTGCCGACAGGATATCCACGCACTGTTTGCCGATTCGGTCGTTGTTAGCGTCTAAAAAAAAGCTTTGACCGTATTTTGTTTCGTTCGAGAATCGAGCTATGGCAACCTTCCGTTTCAGCCCTTTGAAAGCTGATGGTGCCTCTGTTATCGTCTTACTGATAACCGGTTTCCGGTCGACCGGCTGCACCTCATCCTTGTGTACTGTAGCGCATCCGCTCAGCGCCATTGCCAAACTAGTCACAATTAGAAAGTAAATCGATTTCTTCATGTATCCAACCATTACTCCCCCGTTTTTTACAATTTATAGAACGTTGTGATAGTTATTTTTTAACTTTCTTTCTTCTGATGCCTACAAGTCCGACCATGGAAATGCTAAAAAAGAGAATAACAGCCATTGTAGTTATAGGGCCAATCTTCAGGGCAACCCAGCTCATTCCCACAACGGGTAACAGGCTTATCCGTATAAACGCTTTCATGCTATCATGTTTCGCGATGAAGTCGGCTATGGGGGGTGAGTAAGTATAATATAGACCCACAAAACCCTTGCCGATTGAATTTTGGAGCAGAATACGGTCGCGGAAATTACGCAGAATCTTTACATGCGGCTCCATCATTGAGCCGAAAGCTGCAGTTGCGATAAAACATCCACCGCCATCATCGGCAGCACATTCATAGCCTGGCCCCTGACCAGTTGGGACACAACGGAAGATGTCATCTTCAAACTCCCAACAATCTCTATCCGTACCACAATCAGCAGAACCCTGTGTGCACTCATCACAAATATCTAGTGCTGCAGATATTGTGGCGAATGGCAGAAGGAAACAAAGACATAGGGTAAAAACAACCAGAACGTATTGCAGATAATTTTTTCATCTCATGTTCACCGCCCTTTCTTTTAAAAAGTATTTTTATCAAAGTGCCTTTCACCTAATCTATATTTTAATGGAACCTGCTGGAGTAAAGTATATAAAGATCTTAGCATCGTCAATACTTAAAAAAAAACTAGAAAATGCGTATAAAAAATCCGTACCATTACCTTAGATTTCCCACCTGTTTTTCAACCGCGTCCAAGATTGCCCCACTTCGTATGAGTTGTATTGCCGCATTTATATCTTTGGCCAGAACACGGTCTTTGTCCAGATGAGGGCACGGCATTTCTAATGACGGTATAAGCGGCGAGCGTTCCTTCACCCGGCTTAAGATTTGTAAAGAGATCCAATGCCTGAGCCCCGCACAGCAGCTCAATGGCAACGACATGTTCTGAATTTTTTACGACTTCTCTGCATTTCAGGGCGGAAATGGTTCCCATGGACACGTGGTCTTCCTTGTTGGCTGAAGTTGGGATGGAGTCGACACAGGCAGGGTGGGAGAGGACTTTATTCTCCGAGACAAGGGACGCAGCGGTGTACTGTGCGATCATGAAGCCTGAATTGAGTCCGCCGTCACTGACGAGAAATGCCGGTAGTCCGCTCAGCTTGGGGTTAACGAGTCGCTCGATGCGACGCTCTGAAATGTTTGCAAATTCCGATACAGCCATACAGAGAAAATCCATGGCAAGGGCGATCGGTTGTCCATGAAAGTTTCCACCCAGCAGGAATTCCTGCGATTCCGGAAAAATCAGTGGGTTATTTGTTGAGGAATTCATCTCGGTTTCCACCACATTTTTGGCGTAAGCAATGGCGTCCTTGCTCGCGCCGTGAACCTGAGGGGAACATCGTAGGGTATAAGCGTCCTGGATACGAGAACAATCCCTGTGAGAGGTAATGATTTCGCTGTTTCGGGTTATCCGATACATGTTGTCGGCGACAGCGGCCTGCCCGGGGTGTGGTCTGACTTGATGGATTCTTGGATCGAATTCCGTTCGGCTCCCCATAAGGACTTCGAGACTCATGGCCGCCGCGATGTCGATCAAACTTGAAAGATTCAAAGCGTCGAAAACCGAAAGAGCGCCAACGGCGGTCATGACCTGGGTGCCATTAATCAGTGCGAGTCCTTCCGCGGCTTCCAACCGGAGCGGTTTTATCCCACAGCGCTTCAAGGCCGTCAGGCCGGGAATTCGCTCTTCCTTGTAAAAAGCCTCTCCCTGACCGATCAAAACCAGGGAAAGGTGCGCCAGGGGAATCAGGTCACCACTGGCTCCTACGGATCCCTTCCTCGGTACAACGGGACAAATTCCTTGATTGAGAAGGGTGACCAGGTGCTCGACCGTTTCCAGACGGATCCCCGAATGCCCTCTTGCCAGATCTTTGATGCGCAGCGCCATAATAGCTCGAACCGTTTCTTCGTCGAGTAGCTCGCCGACACCTGCCGCATGACTCATGAGGATATTTTTCTGAAGTTTCCGGGTGTCTTTTCTGGAAATGGCGACATCGCTCAGTACTCCGAAACCGGTTGTGACGCCGTAAATCGATCTTTCTTCCCGAACCCATTGCTCAATCAAATCGCGGGTTTTTTTTATCCGGTTTTTAGATCCCTCGGTTAAGCGAACCGTGGCACCTATTCTTGAAATGTCCAAAAGATCTTCCAGGGTCATATCGTGCATTCCGACAGCGATTTCTTTCATAACAAAACGTCCTCATTCAAACGGGTTTTTGGGTTTTTTGATCATGTACGATAAGGGCATAAAATTTTCTTGATGTATTCAGTTATATTAACAATAATATAATTGGTAAGAAATTACAATTGCCAAAGGAGAGAGAAATGATTTGGAACAGTGACATTTCAAAAGCCATGACGATCCAACTGGAAAAGATATTTGACAAATTACCCGAACATCCCGAATTTGTTAACAGTGTTCGAAGAGCACCCAAGAGGAGTTTTACGCTTTCACGGAGAGATACCGCACTTGCGCTAACCAATGCATTGAGATATATCCCTGAGAAATGGCACAGAAAACTGGCCTCTGAATTTTTAAATGAACTTCTAACAACCGGAAGGATTTACGGGTATCGATTCAGGCCGGAGGGAATGATTACCGGTCGGCCGATCGATGAATATAAGGGAAAGTGTATTGAAGGAAAAGCGTTCCAGGTGATGATCGATAATAATCTGGACTTTGATATCGCCCTTTATCCCTATGAACTTGTTACCTACGGAGAAACCGGACAGGTCTGCCAGAACTGGATGCAGTACAGGATCATCAAGCGGTATCTGGAAGAGATGACTCAGGATCAGACACTGGTTGTTGAATCCGGCCATCCCCTCGGATTGTTTGCTTCGTCCTCGGAAGCCCCCCGAGTCATCATAACTAACGCGCTCATGGTGGGCGTTTTTGACGATCCGGAAAACTTGCATAGGGCCGCGGCGCTCGGTGTGGCCAACTATGGCCAGATGACAGCCGGCGGATGGATGTACATCGGGCCCCAGGGAATCGTTCACGGGACCTACAGTACGATTCTGAATGCAGGGCGGACAAAGCTCAACATACCGCCGGACAGAGATTTAAGCGGTTACTTGTTTGTAACGTCAGGGCTTGGTGGCATGAGTGGCGCGCAGGGCAAGGCCGTGGAGATTGCCGGCGGCGTCGGGATCATTGCCGAAGTCGATTACTCTAGAATTCAAACACGACATGAACAGGAGTGGGTCCACGATGTCGTGGATGACCCCGGAAAAGCTTTTGAACTGGCAAACAATTATCAAAACAGGAGGGAGAGGAGGGCCATTGCATTTTACGGGAATGTCGTAGACCTGCTTGAATACGCTGTGGGTCATCATGTCAAAATCGATCTGTTGTCAGATCAGACATCCTGTCATGCGGTCTATGAAGGCGGGTATTGCCCGCAGGGATTAACATTTGAACAGCGGACCGACCTTCTGGAGAAAGATCATAAAAAGTTCAAAGAATATGTTAACACATCTCTGAAGCGTCATTATGAACAAATTAAGATACTAGTGGAGAGGGGGACTTACTTTTTTGATTATGGAAACAGTTTTTTAAAGGCAGTATTTGATGCCGGTGTTAAAGCAATCTGCAAGAATGGTAAGGACCCAATAGATGGATTTATTTTTCCCTCCTATGTCGAAGACATCATGGGACCTTTGTTATTTGATTATGGCTATGGCCCGTTCCGGTGGGTCTGTCTCAGCGGAAAGAGAGATGACCTGTTGAAAACCGATGCTGCCGCCATGGAATGCATCGATCCGGACAGAAGATTCCAGGATAAGGATAACTATGTATGGATCAGACACGCTGACAAAAACAATCTTGTTGTCGGAACCCAGGCCAGAATTTTGTATCAAGATGCCATGGGCAGAATGAACATCGCCCTTAAATTTAACGAGATGGTCAGGAATAGAGACATCGGACCGGTCATGCTGGGCCGGGATCATCATGACACCGGGGGCACCGACTCACCGTTTAGAGAAACTGCAAACATCAAGGACGGCAGCAACATTATGGCGGATATGGCAACCCAGTGTTTCGCGGGGAACGCGGCCAGGGGAATGAGCCTGGTAGCGCTTCATAACGGCGGCGGCGTGGGAATCGGCAATGCCATAAACGGTGGTTTCGGGCTGGTTCTTAATGGGAGTGAGCGGGTTGATAATATCATCCGAAGCGCGATTCCTTGGGATGTGATGGGTGGGGTTGCCAGACGCGCATGGGCAAGAAACAAAAATTCCATTGATACGAGTATAAAATATAATCAGACAAGAAAGGGAACCGATCATATTACGCTTCCGTTTATTCCGGATGAAAATTTAGTAAAGGATTTGGTCGCTGACGTATTTAACGAATGATGCAGGATACAGGAGACGTAAGCTCTGTATTTGTACGTGTTCACGGGGTGTGCTTCCCCGTGTAACGATATTGGCGGAGTGGCTTCGTCATTTCAATGACTTAGCAGTGGGGGAAACCGCGGCTCCCGCATGCTTTTCGCGGGAGAACGCGGAGGGGGAAGGAATGCCACCGCTGCTAAGTCACTGAAATGACCAGACACGTAGACGCCGGAGTGAAGCGGGGGAGCACACCCCGTGAACACGTACCTGTATTTGATCGGAAAGTGCTTCATTAATAATTATGGATCATCTCCCGATTAATTGTAGTTAATTAAGGCAAAATAAATGGGTTGTCTCCAATTGAGTAGGGGTGTTTATAAAGGGTTCCAGGATTCAAGGGTTCAAGGGTTCGAGTGAAATGCTTAAAAAAATAGGATTCAAGGAGTCGAGGGTTTAAGGGATCTGTTTAGAGATATTTGGATTACGTTAGGATGCATTACATATCTTATAGTTCTGTTTGCGAATTGGAAACTCAGATATTATTAGCAGGGGATTTAGATTTAATTGAAAAAGGTGAATTGGGCACACTAAACAAAGACATCGCAGAAATTGAAAGAATGTTGAAAGCGTTGATAAAGTCTTTAACAAACAAACCCTTGAACCCTTGACCCCTGGAATCCTTGAACCCTCTTCTCCAACTAAATTGGAGAAGAACAATAATTATATATCAAAGGAAACAGCCAATGGCGGGCAGAAAACAAATCGTTGAATGTGTGCCGAATTTCAGCGAGGGCCGAAATCTGGAAAGAATAGAAAAGATCATTGATCCTTTTCGAAAAAAAGAGGGCGTCAAACTTCTGGACTACCAAAGGGACAAAGATCACAATCGTTTGGTCGTGACAATTGTTGGAGAGCCCGACCCTGTGAGAGGGGCTTTGATCGAAGCTATCGGTGCGGCCATCGAATGCATTGATATGAGAAAGCATGAAGGTCAGCATCCGAGAATGGGAGCGGTAGATGTGGTTCCGTTTATCCCCGTAAAAAACCTTTCGATGACAGAAACAGTCGAAATTTCTAGAAAAGTGGCGGAAGAAGTATCTGAAAAATATAATTTGCCCGTATTTTTATACGAAGAATCCGCGGTACGGCCCGAAAGACGAAACCTTTCCGATATTCGAAAAGGCCAGTTTGAAGGCATGACAGACAAGATCAAACAACCAGAATGGAAACCGGATTTTGGACCCGAGGAAATCCATCCGACAGCCGGTGTAACGGCTGTCGGTGCCAGAATGCCATTGGTTGCCTTTAATGTGAATCTGGATACAGACAAACTGGAAATCGCTAAGGATATTGCCAAAAAGGTCCGGTACATCAGCGGAGGGCTACGATACTGTAAGGGTATCGGTGTGGAGTTAAAAGAAAGGAGTATTGTTCAGGTTTCAATGAATATGACCGATTTTACGAAAACGGGTCTTTACAGATCTTTTGAACTCATTAAATTGGAAGCTGAGAGATACGGCGTCAATGTCGTCGGCAGTGAAATCGTCGGTCTCGTTCCCATGGCGGCATTAATCGACACGGCCGTCTATTATCTGAGCATCGAAAATTTTTCCATAGCGCAGGTGCTTGAAACCCAAATTATGGATTGATGTATGAATGGAAATCTAATTATCAAGAACGCATCTCAATTGGTTACCTGCAGCGGGTTTGAAGCCCGGTGCGGCGAAAAGATGTCAGACCTGGATGTGCTTGGAGACGGTGCACTGGTTATCGAGGAAGGTGTTATCAGGGCTGTTGGAAAAACAGAAGATGTTCTATCCGGCGATAAAGGCGTTGGTTTCGATACGTCAGCGTTCGAGATTATCGATGCTTCGGGAAAGGCTGTTTTGCCCGGATTTGTTGATTCCCACACGCACTTTGTCTTTGGCGGCTTCAGAGAGGAGGAGTTTTCCTGGAGACTTCGCGGCGACAGTTATATGGATATTATGAAAAGGGGCGGCGGGATTTTGAGTACGGTCCGGGCAACAAGAGCGGCAACAAGTGAAGGGTTGATCGAAGCCGGGGCAAAACGACTGGATTCAATGGCCTCTTTCGGCGTGACAACAGTTGAGGGAAAAAGCGGCTATGGTTTAGATAGAGAAACAGAGATAAAGCAGCTGGAGGTGATGAAAGAATTAAACAACTGCCATCCCGTTGACATAGCTCCAACATTTATGGGTGCTCATGCGATTCCTGAGGAATATAAAGGGAGACAAGATGAATATATGGATTACATGATCGAAATGGTAATGCCTGAGATCGCTGATCGGAACCTTGCGGAATTCTGTGATGTTTTTTGTGAAGAAAATGTCTTTTCGGTAGAACAGTCGAGACGACTGCTGCTCAAGGCAAAAGACAACGGAATGAAGATAAAGATTCACGCAGACGAAATCGTTCAGCTCGGTGGGGCTGAACTGGCCGCGGAGATCGGAGCTGTTTCTGCAGATCATCTGCTCCAGGCTTCTGATCAAGGGATAACCGATATCGTCGAAGCCGGTGTGGTCGCCACATTGCTTCCGGGAACGGCTTTCTGTTTAAAGGAGCCTTACGCAAGAGCCCGTTACATGATCGATAAGAATTGTGCTGTCGCCCTGGCTACAGACTTAAATCCGGGAAGCTGTTTTTCAGGATCAATCCCCCTCATCTTTGCGCTGGCCACGCTCTATATGAACATGAGCACAGAAGAAGTCATCGCCGCTTTGACCATCAACGGCGCTGCGGCACTTGACAGAGCGGAAACCATCGGAAGCCTTGACGTCGGAAAGATAGGTGATGCGGTCATTCTTGAGTATCCGTCATATAAATTTATTCCCTACCACACGGGAGTAAATATTGTCGAAAAAGTTATTAAAAAAGGGAAGTTGATATTTGACAGAAATAAGTAGGAGATATCAGCACGCTTAAGGCTTTTAGGGACAAATCATCTTCGTTTTCTCTACATAGCTTTCGGGTCATTGAGGGAACTGCATTATCAGCTAAGTTTGTCGAAGCGTTTGGGGTTCTTGCGCAACCAGGATTCATCTCTGCTTGAAGCAAAGATTGTCGAAACAGAGAAGGTCTTGAATGGTTTAATTCGAGCGTTGCGAGATGATTGATATACTTCAGCCTTCAGTCTTCAACCTAAATACCTGAGTAGTTACAATAAATGAAAAGGAACCGGAGGATAGTGAAATGTTGGCAAAACTGAGTATCGTTGAGTTTTTGGAAAAGACCGCCTCGAGTGATCCGGTCCCGGGGGGGGGGAGTATCGCTGCCTTGAGTGCCGCTCTTGCGGCAAGTCTATCGGAAATGGTGGCAAATTTGACGATGGGAAAAAAAGACTACGCGCCGGCGGAAGAAGAGATGAAAATGATTTCAAAAGAAGCCTCTCGATACAGAAACAAGCTGTTTCAAGACATCGATAAAGACTCGGATGCCTATCGGCAGGTTATTGCGGCTTTCAAATTGCCGAAAGATACCGAAGAAAAAAAAGAACAAAGGGAACAGGCCATTCAGGTGGGATTAAAACAGGCTGCACTCGTTCCGTTGGGGGTCGCCAAGGATGCGTTTAAAATAATTGATTTAGCGAAGCAGGTGGTAAAGAAAGGAAATAAAAATGCCGTTACAGACGGGGCGGTCGCCGCTATGATGGCAAGAACTGCTGTTCTTTCCGCCCTCTACAATGTCAAAATAAATTTAGGATCAATAAAAGACAGCGCGTTTGTTGACGACGTATTAAAACAGATTCAACATCTTGAAGTGGAAATTACAGAAAAAGAAAAAGAAGTGCTTTTAGAGGTAAATCTTTAGCGGAAAAACTAAGTAAATACCATATAAATATGGATCATCTCCCGATTAGTTGTAGTTAATTAGGGTAAAATAAGTGTGTCATCTCCAATTGAGCGAGTGTGATCTCAGAGGGTTCAAGGGTTCAGGGATTCAAGGGTTCGAGTGAAATGCTTAAAAAAATAAGATTCAAGGAGTCGAGGGTTCAAAGGTTCTAGGGATCTGTTGGAGGTAGTGCAGGTTTTAAAACGTTCAAAATTCCTATGCTCACCACTGCTGATCTACAATTTGCCCTCTTTGCAGATATCGTTATGCGACACAGAATATTTTGATGGAAGGAACCATGTGATATAGCAGAACTCACAAGGTTAGCTCGGGTTGTTATATCGTATTATGGTATCACAAAAAAATCGGGCCATTGATATTTTGTTTCTATTGCAGATATCACAGTTGCGCGCCAGTCAGCAAGGGTATCGTAAACTTGAAAATTAAGGGGCAGAAAAATTACCCAAAATAAATGTAATCTCAAATGTTCAGGGAAGAACTTGGTTGGTATGATATCACAACTTCTGAAGCCGCTCTCGGATTCAAAATACATAACAGAACACACAACTTCGTCGATGAAAGAAATTTCAGGTATCAAAAATCCAAAATAGCATGACATCATGTGAAACCCAAGGGTGTTTTGCGTCGCTAATAAAAGTATACTTATTATCTATAGTTCCCTTTGCTTTTCCTCCTTCTTTCTTTTTCTAGTCTATACCATTCTCTTATTTTTTTTAATCCACCTTGTCCGAGTACATCGTCACGATCAAAATAAAAAGTGATTACATTACCAAGATAATCAATCAAACTCTCCCAACGTTCAAAATAAATATAAGAAAGCCGCCGAAAATAAGCTCTAAAAAAACTTTCTAATAATTCTAACCTGTTCCCTTTCCATTCTCTTTTATTTTTATATAAAAATTTTATGACACCTACAGCTGAAATCATATCCCTTATCCCGATATGAGTCTCTTTTATTATCTCAAAAAATGGATCAACATATTTAATTTGATTCTTTTTGAAATAGTCTTCAAAGGTGTACATCTCTTCACGATCACAAATCTGGCCTCCCATATTCACATCTTGTTCATGGAAAGTAACATGAAACAATTCGTGGTTTTGTTTCCGGGCTGTACCTATCCCTATCTCTTCGGCTATAAACAGCAAATAATCTTCCAAGGGTATAACTTCTTCCCCCGAATTAAAAAACCTTTCTAAAAGCGGCATAAGTTTTCTCTCTGAACGTTGCCTTTTTATTGCCAGATCTCTTAATAACGGAGAAATCCTTTTTCGCAACCTAAATAGTCCTGGATCATCTAGCTGCGAAATCTTTGATATCCTATGTGGACTGATTGCACAATTAACAATTAAATATGGTAGCGCTTTTTTTCCATCATTTCCGTATTCAGCTTCTTCAAAATTACCCTTTCCATCAGGTAGACTATACAATGGTTGATATGCCAAGAAATCAATAAACCCTTCACTGTGAGGGCCTAATTTATCATATGTTATTAAAGCGTTATTTCTTTCTATCTTACCTCCAACTCCAGTAAATTTTATTGAATTCTTACTATAGGGTTTAGAAACCGGATCATGAAATAAACCGGATGATTTGAATGTTAATAATCTTCTATCAGGTAAAGGAATATAACATTGACGTAGATTCGCAACCGAAAACTGCGCCTTATCATAATGTCTATCCGTCATCGCAACAATAATTTTACCCCCTCTCGTCAATATTTCATTTGCCATCTTAGGCTTACCACAGAGAAAAATTCCTTTGTTTTCTATGATATAATCAGCAAGAGTCTTATCCCCTTTTATCTTTTCTGCGGCCAACTTTTTATTGCAAATTTCCATCTTTCCTGTTTTCTCCTCAGGCAATACCTGCATAAACACTGGTCTTAATACTCGATCATTTAACAACGCCTGTTTAACTAACTTAATCGCATCTGAATCAGAATCGAATAATTTCACAATCTCCGGATATTTATCCAATCCTTCCTCATGCAAATACTTATTCCATACCATTTCTTTAATCATGCTCCGCATTCATTTTTTCTACATTTCCGAGCACATTGGCTATTTGTACCAACTGTCATTTGTCCATTATCCAAAATTTATACTGCAAGCTGCAATAACTCAACCCAACGTCAATTAGTTCCAATTCAATATATCGCATAATGTCCATAAAAAATCAAAAGGGCAAACCCTGTAAGGAGGATTTGCCCTTGTTTAAATATGATATCACAACTATACTAAGATCTCAAAAACCTTTCATTTATCGCAGAAATCGCCACAGCTATCGTTTGGTGATAAGGTATTACGGTATCTCAGAAAAAACAGGCAGTTGATACTTGTTCGTTATTGCAGATGGACGAAACCGCTTCGCGGTAGCCTTTCCGCCCGTCTTTTCTCATTTCAAAACACTTATCATGCTCAATCGATCGCAATGATTCAAATATAAGGAATCGCTCGCACAACGCAGGCGCGTGCGCCGCGTGTCGACTGCCCAACCGTCAAATAAATTATTATTAAACTTAAACATCACTGGAAAGGGTATTATGAGTATAAAAATCTTTGATTTAAAAGGTAAAGTGGCCATGATTACCGGAAGCTCCAAGGGGCTTGGCGAGGCGGCGGCCGTCGCATTGGCCAAAGCCGGTGCCGACGTGGCGATCTGCGGGCGGAATATCGCTGATATTGATAGGGTGGTAGATCGGCTGAAATCAATGGAATGCAATGCCGCCGGATTCGTTGTCGAAGTTGCCCAAGGAGAAACGGTGCGCAAGGGAGTCTCGACTATTATGAATCATTTTGGGCGTATCGACATCCTGGTCAACAATGCCGGAACAAATCATCGAGTACCGGTCATCGAATACCCTGAAGAAGAATGGGACCGGGTCATTAGCACCAACCTGAAAGGTTACTACCTGGTGTCCCAGGCCGTAGCGCCCCAGATGATCGAGCGCGGTTATGGCAAGGTCATCAATATGAGTTCAATACTCGGTCGAATAGCGCTTCCAAATCAACTCGCTTATGCATCGGCCAAGGGTGGGGTAGACCAGATGACCATGGTCATGGCCCTGGAGTGGGCCAAGCTGGGGGTCCGAGTCAACGCTATTGCCCCAACCTATTTCGAAACGGATATGGTCAAGCAGATTCAGGAAGACAAAGAACGCTTTGACTTTATCAACCAGCGTACTCCCATGGGGCGATGGGGCAAACTGGAGGAAATCGAGGGGATTGTAATCTTTCTGGCCAGCCCGGCATCGGATTTCATTACTGGTCAAAGCATCGCCATCGACGGCGGATGGACCATCGCTTAGTGCTTAAAAAGGAGGAATAAATAATGACCGCATTCTAAACAGGCAGGGTTAGCAATGGCCCTGCCTGTTTATTAGTTCGGCTTACATATCTGCTATGAAAATGTAAATATCAGAACCTTGAAATTGTTGTGATATCGTTTTTTCAAAAGGGGCAAATCCATTTCACAGGGTTTGTCTTTTTTGCAATTTTGTAAGAAATAGGATATATGTAATCAGAACGAACTGACTTCGGGTTGTTGTTTTGGCAAGCTGTACGACATAAACTCTGAAATTTCTATTAATATTGGTGGGTTATTACCTATTTTCCTATCTTAAGTTATTTCCTTTGTCAAATTCTTTTTTTTTATAATCCATGCCGATGCATCACCCTTTCCATCAACATACCACATCAATCAATACCACAATATGGCATATAACTGTTTGAAATTTAAACAATTTATCATTTGACATATAAGTTGCTCTAATATATGAATGAAATTCAATTGCTGTACAGATCTGATTTGCCACTGATACGAAAGACTGATAGCTCTCAAAAGAAACTGACCTGCCTTGAATTGTATGGAAATGCACTTAATAGCTCTCGAATTTGTTAACACTCATCAAATTGTAGTTTTCAATATATGGCTGCCATAGCAATGAGACTTTGGCAGCTTTTTTGTTTTATTAGTTACAATGGAAAGGGGAAAGTGAAACATGAATAAGGAGAACTGTACGCTAAAGGTTTTAAGCTATATCTTTGTGTTATGTATTCTTGCTTTCTTCGAAAGACTTTGCTTCCCTGGCTGCCGCTGACTTCTTCGTTAATCATCAATGCTTGATTCCTGCCCTAAGTCAAGCATCTATACCCTTCATGAATAGTATTAATTTCGGTTTGAAGAAATCTTCAATCTAAAACCTGTGATTTCTGCTATTATGTTGCCATGCCACCTAACCCATTGAAAATATAAAGATATTTAACATGCAGCCTTACACTAAATCAGGCAACTTCAACGTGCCGTCGTTTAATCTACAAATATGTTCTAAATCAATAGGGCTAAAGGACTGGAAAATGGAATCGTGGAGGAAAATTATCATGAAAAAGGAATTTATAATTTCTACAATCGTAACTTTATTAGTGCTATTCATTTCCGGCTGTTACTTAAAAGAAGCCTCCATCATAATGAAGGGCATTCAGATACAACCAGCGAAATTGCCACCTGGATCTCGTATTTTAGTATGTAAAACTGCACCGGGCATGGTAAATTATGAGATTAAGAAATTTAGAAAGAATATAACATTGCCAGGGTTAATAGTTGTCGAACCGCCATCTTCAAAATATAAAGGAGCCTTGTTACCAGAAATAGTTAAAGAGATGGTCGGAGATTTATCTGTTGACATGGTCTTTGTTGCATTTGAACCTGTTCAAGGTGCATTCTATAAGGAAAAGGGATCTGGTCTATACAAACAATCTGATGAGAAAAAAATAAAAAAAACAGTTCTATTAAATACTATTTCATGTAGTGTATATCAATATGATAAAAATGCCCAGTTAATGGGATATACAGTTTTCAGCAAACCACTTCCCAAAGAAATTTCTATTGATAATTATAGACTCTCATACAATGACTACGAAGGGATTTATCTACTCTCACCCAATTACTACGAAGGGATTAGAGATTTTCAAAAGTGGCTTGATAAAAATATTTCAACTGAATAAATACTTGTAACAATAAAGTTTCTCAGTTTATTTAAATGAATCTTTTTATTTTAGACAGTATACATTCGCCAAGCCAGTTGAACGGGAAGAGCTTTTAAATGCGATTCAGGAATTATTAACCGGCTGAGATACCTGCTGAGACTGTCGAAAAACACTAAAAGCATCATTTTGGGGTTTATAACTATCTGATTTTACAACATGTGAAATTAGAAAAAATGGCAGAATTGGACTTTTTCGACAGTTTCGCTATGAAAATGTAAATATCAGAGCTTAAAAATATTTGTGATATCGTTTTTTCAATAAGGGCAATCCTTTTTGTGGGGTTTGCCCATTTCGTTTTTTTAGTATATGTAAATTTCAAGAATCATCTTCAGGTTGTTGTTGTGGCAAGATATCTTCATGCATGTCATCTCTTTCTCACCTAATCAAAACTACCACATTGTGGAATCTCGCTTGACACGCAAGATTTTATATAGTCTTATTGTATAATAGAAATAGCTATGAAGCCCACACTTTACCTCTATTCATTTTCTACTGAAAATATTCCTTGCTGAGCTGACTTCATTCTCGATTCGTTTTTTCTTGTCTAATTTTATGTCGATTCAATCATCTAACTCCTTCAAGAGGTTACTTTAGGGTTCCATATCGTAATCTTAAACGGACCTTAATTTATTAAGGGAGAAATTATACTGAATGAGTATCATTCAAGGGAGTGATCAAAATTACATACCGACTGGAAGGAAGATTATTAGAATTGTATACTTGCGACCTACTATGCCCATGCTGGGTTGGAGCAGGCCCGGATGGTGGCACCTGTGATGGGACGTTATCGTGGCATTTTGACAAAGGGGAGATCGATGGAGTGGATATGTCAGGCCTTACCATTGCAATCCTATGTCGCATTCCTGGCAACATCCTAAAAGGCAACTGGAGTGCCGTTGTCTTTGTGGATGAGAAAACCTCTTTTCAACAGGAAAAAGCAATCCTGAAAATTTTCACCGGCAAACTTGGCGGCCCCATTGCAAAATTCGCTAATTTGATTGGAAGGGTAGTTGCCGTGGATCGCGTACCTATTACCTTCGAGGTGGAAAAAGGCAAAGGGCGTTTGCAAATCGGTTCAGCCGTTACTGCTGACGTAGAACCGTTCCAAGGTGCTACTGGGAGAGACACAACTCTTCATGACACTGCTTTCTCATCGATTTCTGGCTCACCTGCTTATGTAGGCAATGCCTCTGTGTACAAAGCGACGAGCTCAGTTTTAGGCCTTGAAATTGACCTCCATGATCACAACGCCATTCAGGGGACATTCTTGTTTGAGTATTAAACTTGGAGATAGGGGATTATTTGTAAATCCTGTCTATTGTAGTTGCTTGGTGTCTAATATTAAAGACCCATTCTCTTGAATCAAACCTGACTGCCAGGGATAAACATCTTTTTCTAAATTCCTTGGCTAAGAGGCTCTCTAATTCGGTTTCAAGGTGTTTAGATCTGTTATAACAGCAAATCAAATAGAGGTTGAATTGACACCGAATTAACTATCGGCATAAAAACAATAGTTGATAAAGGAGGCTTTCAAGTGACAGCGCCCTCCCCAACAGAAGGTGAGCAACGCCGCTTGCTTGAACTCAAGTATAATGTCACGGCTTGGTTTTACGACATTCTTGATTATCCATGGGAACGACAGTATCGACATTGGCGACCTCAACTGGTTGGAAATCTCCGCGGTGAAGTACTCGAAGCCGGTGTGGGTACCGGGCGCAACCTACGACACTATAATTCAAGTGTAAATCTTATTGCTATCGACTTATGTAAAGCGATGGTGAAAATAGCAAAGAAGAGGGGGGGAGCTGCTGTATGTATGTTAGATTGTCGTCAAGAAGATGCCACCAAGATGGCATCGATTCCTTCTAACCATTTTGACTGGATAATCTCTACGTTCTTGTGTTGTGTTCTTCCCTATAACCTTCAAGTCTTGGCGATCAGGCAATTTGAACGGGTTCTGAAATCTGGAGGCCAAATTCGTCTCCTGGATATGGTGTATTCAAAAATACCCAAGTTTAGACGGCGGCAGGATTTTTTTACTCCATTTGTTGAGAAAGTTTACGGCGCTCGCTTTGACCGTAATGTATTAGAGAATCTGCAAGAATCCTCAAGGCTGAGAATTACGAACACGTATTTTTTGAAGAAAGATATGTATCAAGTGATTGAAGGTTACCTTGTGGACTAGATCGATTTTTGTGTTGCGGCCTTTGGATCGAAAATGCATGATTCCTGCTTTGTATCAATCATCCATGCTAATTAACAAACGTTTACGAAAATGGTTCGAAATCATCAACTCAAAACCTGTACTATCTAATAAGTGTTTTATCCATAGTCCCGCAGTAGATTAACCAAAGATTATCGTTTTTTGGTTCTGTTGCAACAGTGTTTTGAATGGTGATTTATCGGAGCGGGATTATTGATAAAACAAAGATGTGCGAAGCCGTCGACAATCTTGGCATGAAATATGCTATATGGGTAAAGTATCCACTTTCTCTTTTCATTATAATTACAGTAAGTAATATCGCACATTCTTAAAAGAAAGAAAAGCTAAAATTTTAATTGCCGGCTAAAAAAATTAAAAAAAATAACACAATAAAGAAAATAAATCTTAAACCTCAAAGATGTGGGAAATTCTGAGAAAAAGCTACCGCGTAGCGGTTTCGTTCATCTGCTATGTATCTTGAGTTTTGAAGGCGATTCAAAACTTGTGATATTACCCACTTCCCGGATCTCCAAGGGCAGGGTCACCAATAGCCCTGTTTTTTTTGTTGCCTTGCTCAAGAAACCCATATCTTAACAATTATTTAAAAAAGGAGGCCCGAGCAAATCGGGCCTTATTGGAACAACTCATCTTCGAACAGGAAAGGTGGATATTGTCTCCCATGTTTGATGTCAAAGCTGGTGGCTTTGGCAATTGGCACTTTCTTCCTTTTATTTTTTACAAGATCAACAATACCATATTTGTTGAATGTTTTTAAGGTTCGAGACAAGTTGCTTACCTTGCGCCCGGATATTTCGGACAACTCCTTTATTGATTGGGGCTTTTGATCTTCAATTTGCTTTAATAGTTCTACGTTTCTTGTGCTTAAAACCTGGCTTATTGTTTCAATCGATTCAAACCAAATTTTAGGTTCGTTCTTTTTCGGTTTGTATTTACCACAAGCAATGGCCATCGTATATTTCTTGAACTCATCGTAAGGCATGATGCCTACATTTATAGTTTTGATTTTCATGGCTTATATCCTTATTTCAACACTTTACAAAATAATATGATCAGCTGCTTTCCAGAAATCATCTAAAAGTTGACTTGCAGACTCGAATTTGTATGGGATGATTTTCTCCTCTCTATGAACGTGATCCCATGTTATAATTTGGCCTGAATATTTTTTCGTTGGCCTACCTTTCTTTCTAACCAAATGGGCGTTATCGAATCCGAGAATCCGTTTATTGTTTCGATCATGCAACGTCAGCGAGTACCTTATACCGTGTGGAATATGTTTCGTCGGCTCAACCGACCTCGCCTCAAACTTGACCCAGTATTTAAGTTTGTACCAAAAGCTTGTTCCGCTCAAATCTAATAGAGTTTGAAGTTCCGCGTCTATTGGATCACACTCCATTTTTGATGCCTATAACTTATCAACAATTGATAACTTTGTCAAGGAAAAAATTATTTAAATATAAGATTTCATAGTTGCCATTCAGTTTATAGTAGAAGCTTCACTTCACGCCCTTAAGTTATTATCGGATGATAACCTTGTCAAGTAAAGAATTATTTAAATATAAAATTTTACTGCTATATATCTTGAATGTGAAAGTGGTCTTCAGGAGTTGTGATATCGAATTATTAAAATATTGAAAAAACTGTACCTAAAGACCGAAAAACCTGGTTTTCTCCTCTTGGAGTCCGGGTTTTTTCTTTGGTACGAAATATTTCTTTTTACCCTGATTTTTATCGCCATCGTGAGAGACTGGACTTTATTCAGTATAAGGTTTTGGTCTTTACGCTGATTTTCTCTGAGGTTTTGGAAAATAGTGCAGAAAATTAGCCATTAGAGAGAAATTGCCAGTTTTTCCAATGACTTGTTTGATAATAGAAGTTTGGCAAACCTTTTCGAATTTAATTGGTTTTTCGCAAATGGGTATCAATAGGGTATCAATAATAAAAAGGGTTACAGATAAAAATCTATAACCCTTTGTTTTTTTTGGTAGCGGGGGCTGGATTTGAACCAACGACCTTCGGGTTATGAGATCGATTTTGGATTCAATAATATCAGTAACTTATAGCATTATCAACGGGTTAGGATGATGGATTGTAACAAATCGTAATGAATCGTATAGGGCAAATGCACCCTATGTGCACCCAAAACCAGGTGATTCGGTCTGGGTTTTTATTTGTATTCAGACCAATACTTGATTTTACAAAGACAAGATGAATCGAAACATCACTTGATTGAGGGATTTTCGACTCAGATATCACAACTTCTGAACCGGTTTTTGAGATTGCAAATAATAGCAGGTATCAACGGTTGTGGTCATTTAAAGTTCGATTAGTAGAATCTTCCTCTAAGTCCTTTTTCTTTCCAATTTTATAAGCGTCAACAATCCCAATTATCCAGCAAAAAGTTATCAATAACACAGCGAAACTAAATATGAGGCTGTCAGAATTGGTGGATGCCTGTGAGGCTGCGTCTAAAATCATATCCATATCAATCATCACCCCCTCCGA
>PVMK01188395.1_pt1 | contig 18431 bp, 19 predicted proteins | sample 1853481 | NCBI WGS metagenome assembly PVMK01 (sample SAMN08533507, study PRJNA380276) | Marine sediment metagenome, whole genome shotgun sequencing project. | reverse complement strand
CGATCTGTGTGCGGTTTATGCGGGTGGTTTTGTCTCCCACACCGCCCGTGGAGTGTTTATCTACAGCCATCGGCACAGCCTGAGAAAGGTCCAGGGAATCGCCGGTAGCGACAATGGCTAAAGTCAGGTCGGTCGTTTCTTGGACACTCATGCCATTACGCAGCACAGCCATAGCCCAGGCAGAAGCCTGATAATCCGGGATTTCATCACGTGCGTAGCCCTGCACAAAAAATTCAATTTCTGCTCGTGTTAGCTCGCCCCGATCGCGTTTCTTGATGATGATATCTACAGCACGCATATACAGCTCCAGAGGTTAATTCAAACACATATATTATACGTCAACAGATACTGATTGTGAATTTTTGAGATGCGAACGCTCTCGAAAAATACCCGCCACCCCAAAGAGAATCAAACCTGCCCCACCAATAGTCCAAAGCGTGATTGGCTCTCGAAGGAAAATCCAACCTAAAAAAACCGCGATTGCCGGGTTAACATAGGCATAGGTCATCACAATTTTGGTCGGCAATTGTTTTAGGGCAGTAACATACGCTGTAAAGGAAATCACTGATCCAAAGACTACCAAATATCCCAGTGCAATCCAGGCATCCTGGGCTGGCGTAGGACGAGGTTCACCCAGCAGCCAGGCCATACCAACAAATCCCAGACTACCGATAAGGTGCTGGTAAGCGGAGTTTACTTGAGGTGCCAACTGCACGGGTCTGCGGCTTTGTAAGATGGATCCGCTTCCCCAACTGATTCCAGCTACCAGAAGACCCACAATGGACGACAAATCCGCTCGCACGCCAGAGTTCAATACAGGGACGCTCAAAACAGCAATGCCAAAAAATCCAATCAGCAAGGCGGCCATCATGCGTAATGAGGGCCACTTGCGGTCGAGAATGGTTTCAATAATTGCTACCCAAATGGGCGTCGCGGCAATGATCAAAGCTGCTAAGCCTGAATTAGCCCGCTGCTCTGCCCAACTAACCAAACCATTACCCCCTACCCAGAGCAGCAATCCTGACAGTATCAACGTACCCCATTCTTGGCGGGTAGGCCGCATACGCTGCTTAGACAATAAACTCCAAATCACCAGAATTACTCCAGCGATTGAGACTCGCAAGGCGCCCAACGTGAAAGGAGGAAAACCTCCTCCTTCACGGACTGCGTAGCGGATTGCTAAATACGTACTACCCCAAACTATGTATACTATTATCAGGTTAACTAATCCTGCCCATTGCGGCTTTTTCTTCGTGGTCATACTCCCTCTGCAATAATTGCGACAGGTTGGTGGTCAGTCCGGCTGCGATGCACAAAATATACACCTGTCAAAACTAAAATACCCCCCACTACATGCCAGACTGTAAAGGTCTCGCCTAAGATTGGCATAGCCAGTAATGCCGTAATAACAGGCTGCCCCAATAAAGTAGGCGCGACCACAGCTGCTGACAAACGGCCTTGGACATAGTTGATGACCAGCCACCCTAGAGCCTGGACGAGAATGCCCATTGCTATGAAATACCAATAAGTCTGTGACGTATATCCCATCAACGTATGCCCAAAACTTAATGTGGCTATTAAAAGTACAATCGCCGAACTGGTCGTGCTGATCCAAAAATAAGACAGTGTACTTAAAAGCATACGAGCGCGTTGAGAAAACAGGTAAAAAGCACCGAAGAAAAATGCCGCTAACAACCCCAGCATAGCTCCCATATTGAAAGAAGTTGCCTGCAGTAAGTCTCTTCCCAAAACAACTACAGCACCGCACAGCGCTAAAACCAATCCCAACCAAAATCCTGTTGTTTGACGCTCTCGGAATATTACCAAAGCGCCTAATCCGACCCACAACGGTGCAGTATTTGCCATCAATGTAGGAATGGTGGCATTACTGAGCATGATGCCGGTTGTCCAGGCTGTCAAATCAAGTCCAAAGAAAATCCCGCCACCAATAGCCAACCAGACACCGCGCATTGATAGTTTCTCTTTTCTACGCCTAACTTGCCATATAAAGGGCATAGTCATGACAAGCGAACCAATCGACATGCGATAAAAAGCCGAAACCACACCAGGCGCGTTGGCAAGACGGACAAAGATCGCCGAGAATCCAATCACAAAGATACCGATCACTAGCGCGACATAAGCCCACAAAATATTTGATCGTGAAGTTTTTTCTATCTGCACTTCCACCTCCGTTCGTTTAGAAGGATGGGATTATAACGCAGGTTAAAACTAAAATAAAATCTGCACAGGAATACCCTTCTATTAAGGAACCATCTACCTGCTGCGGGAATATTATAGGCAGATCACTTTACCAATATGGTGTAGACAGCAAGATCGCCAAGGCCGACATGCCATCAGTAATCTCCCAATGAGGCGTTATCGGAACAACTGCTGCCCCTGCGGGATGTTCAACATATGTATAGGTAATCTTTTCTCCGATATACATGCTGACTCGATCTTGGCACAGTGCAAACCAGGGATTTTCATAGATGCATTCCGATTTAATTTTGCGCCAAGTTACGCTATCAAGTGATGGTGTTTCCTTTTTTACCCTTCCTTGATGTGTTTCCAGGCCCCAACCCAGGGAGTTCCCATTCTATGCCGGTCAGAAACTTTTACGTCACTAAGGTGCTGGGCAATATTAGCAGCATTGATAGCAACGGCAGCCCAATCTTCTGCCAAAGCTGCCCGCCGCAGCGCAGAACCCAGTATATCCACCCATTCCCAATCCATACGAAAACGATCGGCCTTGACCCAGTAATCACGCTTTTCCCAAGCAATAACAGTAGTGTTTACCGTCTTTTTAATGGCTTCAAGGGATAGCGCGATAAACGCGACCAAATCACGCGCCTTTGCTGTTGGTTCTGATTCGCGCATCAATTCACGTAAAGCTAGTGCAATAGCGCGGCGAAGTCGGTTGCGCTCTTTCCCGGGTTGATTGGGGTTGATAACTCGTGACAAAATAAATCTCCTTATGGTTAATTATGGCCACCAAATGAAACTTGGCAAGGTGGAATAGTATACCCTGCTTTGTCGAAGAAAAAACAATTTAAATTGAAAGAACCTCGGATCAAAAACGATTTTACAATCCACTGGTGCTCAATTTTTCTAACCTGCAACAGGTAACCAGTAATATCATTACCATGATCAACTCTGCAATGTGATTCCGTTGCAACCAGGGGTTCACCTAATTGATTGCTTAGCTATTTCAGATCATCGCGCTGACAAAAAATCAAATCCGAAGCTGATAGAGTGCAATAATGTTCACCATAAGAATTAAATCTTTCAATAGGAAAACTCCCACTTGACAAAGGTAAAATCTGATTTAATATATATATGACTGACCAGTCAGTTATCAACAATCTGAGGAAGATATATTTTGTCACCGCGTCCTGACGTTAGCAAAAAAAGAAAACAACAAATCACCGAAGCTGCAACCACCGTTTTTTCACGGTTGGGATTTCACAAAGCCCGCATTGATGATATCGCTGCTGAAGCTGGTCTGAGCAAAGGCACTTTGTATCTGTACTTCAAAAGCAAAGACGACATCATCGCCAGCTTGCTCACCAAACTGTTTGAGCGTGAACTTTCAAAGTTGTATGCATTACAAAAAGACACGCGCCCTTCTACAGAACGCTTATTAGAGTATATTGAATATTCTATTAACGATATTTTAAAGTGGCAGCGTTTTATGCCGATTATGTATGAATTTCTCAGCCGAATATCCCGGCAAAGCGTTGTTCAAAAAGCCTTTAAAACCTATTTCCGCTCTTATATGAAAATGTTTACACCCATCATCCAGCAGGGCATTGACTCGGGTGAATTTATAGCCGCAGACGCCCAAGAAATTGCCATCGCAGTTGGCGCTATTGTCGAGGGCACTATCTTATTGTGGGTTTATGATTCGGAAATGGTTAACTTACAGCATCATGTTTACTCTGGCGTTCAACTTCTATTGAAAGGCATCAAAACATAAGGAGCGAAAAATGGAAATCTTATTTGTCGTTATCGCCATGATTGCTGCAGGATTAATCGCCGGCTATCTGGCGGGATTAATCTGGAAAGATGAGCGTCCCATCGGTGTGCAAGGCGACTATTATGTCGCCATTATCACCACCATTGTTGTAGGGCTGCTTGATTGGTATGTCATCCCCGCAATGGGTTTCAGCGACACAATAAAATATATCGGTATCGTTTCCGAACCATTACTAGGCGCGTTGGCTGTGCTATGGATTATTCGCAAGTCCAAACAACAATAACGCATTGCCATTATTTTATGCTAACACTATCTAGCGCATTATGATTACATCTCCCATCATTGAGACTCGCAAGTTATCACGCGATTTCAAGAAAACGCGCGCCGTCAATGCACTTGATCTAAGAATCCAACCTGGTGAGTTATTCGGCCTAGTTGGTCCAGATGGCGCGGGGAAAACAACCATATTACGTCTCTTGGCAGGGTTGCTAACCATCACCGAGGGATCGGGCACCATCGCCGGATACGATCTCGCTAAACAATCGGAATCCATCAAAGCCCAAATCGGCTATATGGCGCAAGCGTTTAGCCTTTACGGCAAACTATCCGTAATGGAAAACCTGACCTTCTTCGCGGAGCTTTACAGTGTTTCGGCAAACGAACGGGCAGAACGTACCGAACGTTTGCTGACCTTTGCAGGGTTAACCGAGTTCAAAGATCGCCGCGCCATGCATCTTTCCGGTGGTATGCAAAAAAAATTAGCGCTGGCCTGCACCCTAATCCATGAACCACCCATTCTCTTGCTCGATGAGCCTACCACCGGCGTTGATCCGGTATCCCGCCGTGAGTTCTGGAATATCCTCACCGATCTGCATCTTGCGGGTACCACTATTGTGGTCAGCACTCCCTATATGGACGAAGCTGATCGCTGCTCGCGCGTCGGCCTGATCTATGCCGGGGAAATGGTCATCTGCGACACGCCAAAAAATATTCGGGCGCAACTGCCAGGTGATTTAATCGAACTCTTCCCAGTTGACTGGGAACCTGTGCTGGCTTTCGTGCGCACACAGCCTGGCGTTATGGAAGTCCAAACCTATGGCGAGTCCTTGCACCTGATCGTAGACTCCGGGGAAAAGCGTCTCACGCAAATTGAAAAGTCGCTAAAAAAACAAGGACTTGGCTTCCGCAGTGCCCGCATAGCGCCTGTTCGCATGGAAGAAGCTTTCATCTCATTGATCCAACGAATGGAAAGCGCCAACGGTCAACATAAAAAATTACTCAACAAAAGATCACAATAAATATGTCTCTTCGTCACATATGGGCTGTCGCCCACAAAGAAATTCGCTACATCTTCCGCGATCGTAGTACCTTTATTTTGGTATTGATCACACCCATCGTGCTGCTCTTAATTATGGCCTATGCGCTCACCGTGGATATCCAGCACGTGCCCATCGCAGTACTCGATTTCGATCGCAGCTCACTATCACGCGCTTTTGTGCAGCGCATCACGGCTGGCAGTGATGTTGACCTTTACGCACACGTCAATTCTTTTGATGAAATTGAAACGCTGCTGATCGAGGGAAAAGTTAAAAGCAGCAATAATCTTAGATCACGGTTTCGCCAGCGATTTACTAGCTTTACGAGGCATGCCGATACAAATACTGATTGATGGCACAGAGCCCGAAAGTGGTGCTTTCGCTGTTGATCAAATTGCTTACCGGGCAGAAGAATTTATTAACCAAATCGTGGCAGAACAAACATCGCTAGACTCGCTGCAATCGATTGATCTACATATACAAGCCTGGTTCAACCCAAGCTTAAAACCACGCGTCGACATAATCCCTGGGTTGATCTCCATGATCTTGGGGTTCCCGGCCCTTTCCGTAGCGCTGACCTTAGCTCACGAGCGGGAACACGGCACATTAGAACAATTAATGGCTACCCCAGTTGGACGAGGAGAGTTGCTCATCGGTAAGATGATTCCATACATCATCGTCGGGTTGGTCAATGTAATTGTGATCCCGGTGCTTGCCATGGTATGGTTCAAAATCCCTTTTAACGGCAGCTTCGTTCTTTTCTTCATGTTATCGGCGGCCTTCCTTTTTGCCATTTTGAGCATGGGTATTATTATCGGTGTCTTTATGCCTACCCAAGCAGCGGCTTTAGCAGTCTCCTTCTTGATGATTTTCTTCCCCGGGTTCTTCCTCACCGGCATCTTCTTCCCCATAGCTTCGATGCCAGAAATCATGCGCTTAGAAGCACTGGCGCTGCCGGGCACGCACTATGCCATCATCACGCGCGGCATCTTCCTGCAAGGCAATGGAATAAATATCCTCTGGCCCTATGCCGTGATGTTAATTGGTTTAGGTTTTGCCTTCACCGGCATTGCTGCGTTATTTTTCAAGAAGAGATTGGGTTGATATAAAAACTACGCTAAAACTCAGGCAGATATTGTCACCACAACCTGGACAAATAAATGCTCACACGCATCTTAGCACTCGTCAAAAAAGAATTCATCCATCTGCGCAATGATTGGTGGATGCCGACATTCATGGTTTTTGGAGGCGTACTGGAATTGCTGGCGATCGGCTGGGCAACATCACGTCCGATAAGCAATCTACCTTTAATGATCTTAGATCAAGATAAAAGCGCTTCCAGCCGCGCGGTTGTGACCGCACTCGAAAATACGGGCACGTTTGCGCTGGAAGATCATGTCGAATCGATGGACACGATCGAAGAGGCCCTGCTGAGAGGCACCATCAACGCCGCATTAATTATTCCAGCCGGGTTTTCCGCTGAAGTAGCCGCACCCAATGGGCAACCGGAACTATCGCTGATCCTGAACGGTGCCGAGAGCATCTCCGCCCAAGAGGCTTTGCGTTCCGTTGAAGGGGTCGTGCGCGGTATGGGTCAACGCATCAGCTTGCAGCGTTTAGGCCTAGACCCCAGCACGTTTGCCGGATTCGATTTCAGCCTGCGCGTCTGGTTCAATGAAACACTCAGCGAAGCGCTTTACACTATTCCTGCCGAGTTAGCTTTAATGCTCGAATTCACCGTACTGCTTTTTGCCGCGTTATCGTTCTCGCGTGAGCGTGAGTTGGGCACGCTAGAGCAGCTGCTTGTGATGCCATTTTCGTCACTAGAAATCATGATTGGTAAAGCAATTCCTGTTATACTGATCGGCTTTTTCGATTTTGTACTCATGCTTGGCATGGTGCATTTCGCTTTTGATGTCCCCATTCGGGGGTCTCTGACGCTGCTGCTGGTCTTAGCTTTGGGCTATCTATTCGTAGAGCTAAGCAAAGGCATGGTCATATCCATCATCTCTCGCAGCCAACATCAGGCCTTCTTGTTGGTAATGCTCGTGGGCATGAGTGATTTTATGTTCACCGGTTATGCTGCCCCAGTTGAAGGTATGCCTCAGATTTTGCAATATTTTGCTAATATCGTCCCGGCCCATCACTGGTTGGCAATTATACGCGGCATAATGCTCAAAGGTGCTGGATTGGATGTGCTCTGGCCGCACGTTTTAGCCTTATTTGCGTTAGGCACAGTAATTGGCACATTCTCTTGGATTTTTGTACGCCGGGCATTGGATTAATATGAGACCACAAACAACTGCTGTCACAGCTCAAAAACTAACCAAAAAAATTCGGGGATTTCACCGCCGTGAACGAAATTGATTTTGAGGTCCATCACGGAGAGATTTTTGGTTTTCTCGGACCTAATGGGTCCGGAAAAACAACCACGATCCGCATGTTGTTAGGATTGCTGCAGCCCACATCGGGAACAATCAATCTTCTAGGCTTAGATACCAGCCGCGACATTGCAGAACTGCGACGGCGTGTTGGCTATATGTCGCAACGCTTTAGTTTATATAACGATCTAACCGTGATGCAAAATCTCAAATTTTATGGTAAGGCTTATGGTTTAGACAATGCACTGCTCAAAGATCGCATCCAACATGCATTAGAAATGGCCGGTATTTTAGGCCACGAAAACACACCCACTAAAGACCTTTCCGGGGGATGGCGACAGCGGCTGGCGCTCAGCGCAGCAATTTTACACCGCCCCGAAGTACTTTTCCTCGATGAACCTACTGCCGGAGTTGACCCTATCTCGCGGCGCGCTTTTTGGGATTTGCTCTATCAACTTGTTAATGAGGGCATCACCGTTTTTATCACCACGCACTACATGGACGAAGCTGAACACTGCCATCGTTTAGCTTTTATTCAACGGGGCACAATCATTGCTCAGGGCTCACCAGAAAGCATCAAACACGAGATGATGTCCGGCAAAGTACTCGAAATCGAACCCAGCAATGCTGCGAATGCCGTTAGCGTTTTACGCAACGCACAGCAAGCAGGGATTTTAGACTTAGATGAAGTTGAGCTTTACGGCTCACTCGTGCACGTCGTTGCATTAGAAATGGAGAAATCTAAAATAGAAATCGCCGCTGAACTACGCAAAGCCAATATTACCATTACCCACATGCAGGTCATCGAACCGTCGCTAGAAGATGTTTTTATATCATGTATGCGTTAAATAAACAGCAAACTGATTACGGAGTAAAAAATGAAAACTTGCCGAAACATCGCACATATAGTTTTTCTAATCGTTGTAGCAATCCTGGCATCTGGATGTTCGAGTAGCGTTAATGTGGAAGACGCTATCCGCGCATCTGGGACCATCGAATCTGTTGATGTCATGATTTCTACCGAAAAGGGTGGCCGCATTGCCGAGGTATGGGTCAGTGAAGGGCAATGGCTAGAACAAGATACTCCTGTTTTCAGGTTGGAGGATAATATTCTAGAGTCCCAGTATCAGCAAGTTGAATCAGCGCTGGCGATTGCACAAGCCAATTACGATTTAGTCGCAGCCGGCCTGACTAGCGAGCAAAAGCTAGCCGCAGTTAGCGCCGCCAGGTTAGACCTAATTGTAGCTGAGCAAGCGCTGAGTGCCCTTCATGATCATGCTGATATTGCGCTGGCGCAAACCAAACAAATTATCGCTGCTGCCGAAAAAGCCATTGAGGAATCCCAGCGACGCCTGCACAACTATGCGCAAACTGCGCCGCAAGTGGATATCGATCAGGCATTCGCCAATATGGTTTTAGCCAGGGATAAATATGATGATACCAAAGAAGATTTTGAGAAGTTTGAGAATAAACCGGAAGATAACCTGAGCAGGGTTGTCGCATTAAGTAAGATGGCGCAGGCCAAAAAAGACTACGATGCCACGGTTCGCCTCTATAACAGCTTCATAGGTTATGGCGATGAGCTAGATATTGCTGAGGCTGAAGCCGATTTAGCATTAGCCCAGGCACAATTAACAGCAGCTCAACGTGATCATAACGATTTACAGGATGGTCCTGATCCCGACAGCGTTGTGCTAGTCGAAGCACAGATTGAATTTGCCCGCGCGCGGTTAGCACTGGCGACAACCAAATCTCCGACCCCTGAGCAGTTGGCTGTCGCTCAAGCCCAGGTAGAAGCGGCCAAAGCAAATTTGCAAGCTGTGCAGGTGCATATTGATCAATTAATTGTCACTACCCCTATCAGCGGTGTGGTAATGACGCGCAACATAGAAACCGGAGAACTCATCCAACCAGGTATTACCGCGATGACCATCAGTCAATTAGATGCCATGACCGTAACAGTCTATATTTCTGAAACTCAGTATGGAAAAATCAACCTCGGCGATAGCGCCAAACTGAGCGTCGATTCCTTCCCGCTGCGTAGCTTCAACGCCACAGTGACACGCATTGCTAATCAAGCCGAGTACACACCACGCAACGTGCAAACCCAGGAGGAACGCCAAATTACAGTTTATGCCATTGAACTTTCTGTAGATGACCCAGATGGCAGGCTCAAACCGGGCATGCCCAGTGATGTTGTGTTTGATCTTTAATAGCTTTAAAGCTCGGAAAATTTATTGTACAAAAAGTCGAGGTGATCTGGCCTCGACTTTTATCGTGCTATATTATCTGTTAATATACCTTTATTAAGTGTCGCAGCTGTCCCCTGTCTATTATTTTCCAACGAGCTAGTCAACATTTACAGAGCTCTTGCGCCCCTGTCGAGCACCAATCCAGGCCATTATCAGCGCTGCGATATCTATGAATGCTTCATCCATGGTCCCAGGAATTGCGCCTCCGAAGAAAGCATATATACCTGCGGTTAGTAACGGTAAAAAAATCCACTTCGGGGTATTTGGCTGCTTTCGCAAAGCTAATGCGAAGGAGAGAAATGCCCCTGCTGTGGTCACGGCAGCATCGTCAATGGGCACTAGCGGGATCGCATCAGGTAGCACAGTATACAGGCCACCAAATATAAAAGGTAAACTGACCCTTAACCAAGATAGGTCCTTTACACGCAGCAATGCCAAGCCCCCTAAAAATAAGGGAATCGATAAACTTGCAATCATTAAGATCAGCCCTGTTTTAGCGTCCCAGCGCCACCAGCCAATTACCAAACTAATCAATGGGAGCATCAGCGTACTCAGGAAACAGACTACTGCAAAAATTGTTTTTACGCGATCGGACATTTCGTACTCTCTTTTAATCTTAATTCAATGGGCGATCATACAAATCAGGGCGGCGGTCTTTGAAAACGGGAATATAACGGCGGGCTTTATCAGCTTCGCGCAGATCAATTTCTGCAGTCAAAAGTATTTCATCATCAGCGCCTGATGTTAGGGGCACCCCCCAAGGATCTATGACCGCACTGCAACCACCCAATTTAACACCTTGGCTGTGACCTACTTTGTTGACACCGGCGATGAAGGCTTGATTCTCGATTGCGCGCGCTTGTAATAGTTTCGTCCAATGCGTAATACGTCGTTCAGGCCACTCGGCCACCAATAAAATCAAGCGAGCACCACTCAGGGAATAAGAGCGAAAAATCTCAGGAAATCGCAGATCATAACAAGTTGCTAACCCTGACAGCCCCCACGGTGTTCCTGCTAATATTAGGGCATTTCCAGCTTGAAGATATTTCTCTTCATGCAGTAAACGAAAGAGGTGAATTTTACGGTAAACGCCCCAATGAGTACCATCCGGACCAAAAAGCACAAAAGTATTATACGCACACCCGCCGCGCAGCTCTAAAAGAGAGCCGCCAATCGCAATTTTACGGCTGCGAGCCAGCTCTGCCACACGTGCAAAAATACCATCATCTAATGCTGTGGCATAGTACTGCCAGTTTTCAAGATCGTATCCACTAGCCCAAAGTTCGGGCAGCAAAATGATATCGCTGCCAAGACTGGCGGCCTCCGCAACACATGCTGCTGAGCGTTCAAAATTAACTTCAACATTACCAAATTCAAAGGCTGCTTGAGCAAGAGAAATCGTGAGTCGCATACGAGTTTTGTGTGTATTCAAGCTTTAGCGATCGGACGTTCGGGGTCAGTGAGCCAATCACTCCATGAGCCAAGGTAAAGCTGCCCCTCTCCCAAGCCAGCGTGCAATATGGCAATAATATTATGTACCGAGGTCACACCGGAACCACAGTAAAAAGCGGTGTGCTCAACCGGAACTTTACCAAGCAATTGTTCAAAGCGTTTTCGAAGAACTTCTACCGCCTTAAAATTTCCTTCAGCGTCAAGATTCTCGGCAAAGGGGGCATTCACAGCTCCAGGAATATGACCTGCCACAGGGTCAATCGGCTCAACTTCACCTCGGAAGCGCTCCGGATCACGCGCGTCAACTAAAAGGTAAGCGGGGTCGCCAAAACGGGTCAAGACATCGTCTGCATCAACGAGAAATTCCTTCTGGGGATGCGGCTCAAAAAGGCGTGGCTGCTGCACCGAAAAATCAACCGTTGTGGGCAAGGATTCGCGCCGCCAACGTGGTAATCCCCCATCCAAAACAGCAACCGCTTGATGGCCCAACCAGCGCAACATCCACCAAAGACGCCCAGCGATAATGCCACTACGGTCATCGTAGACTACAACCTGCACATTAGAGTCAATGCCCCAAGCACTTAATTTTGCGGCGAACTCTCCCAATGGAGGCAGCGGATGACGTCCGGTCATGCCAGGCACGGGCTGACCTGATAAATCTTCATCAACATGAGCGTAGATCGCTCCGGGGATATGTCCGCTTAGATAATCTCGGCGCCCTTTTTCCGTATCATCCAACCAAAAGCGGCTGTCGACAATGACCCAATCAGGATTGTGTAAATTTTGAGCAAGTTGAGATGGAGTAATCAGTGTAGTATATTTCATGTTGGGATTCTAACATATTGGCAAAGAGGTTCAGAATTTTAAATTCAAATTTCAGTCACGTTTTATGAAAACAACTATAGCTGGATTTGCTAAAAAAAAATTCCTTCAAATACCTTTGATCCACAGTCACCTTGCCAAGTGCTGATCATAGAATTGCACAATGTTGTATTTTTTTTATAATGCGAGCCAAAGAAGAAAAAGAAAAATCAGATTACTGCTATTGAAGACAGGATATTCAAACCCAATGGAAAGGAGCAAAGGCAAAGAAAAAGACAATATTCCAAAGAGAAAGGCCATACGGTGACGATGATTCCAATTGGCAAAATTTCCGCTGCAGCTCACGGCAAGCCAAAGGATCAAGATGTCAAAAAGTGGGGGAAAGGTGAGCGCATTAATAAAAGAATAAGCCCCTTCTTCAACCAACTTATAGATTATGAAATGACGACCATGCGTGCAATAAAAGGTAAGCATCCCTTTTCGACAAGGTAGCAGTGCTATTATTCATAGGCGGATCGCAAAAATTATTTAACAGAGCACAGCAGTATCAACACCCTATAGCGGCAACTATGCTTGTTCTCGATCCAATGTAATCTGGAAACAACATTTTCGTCCCAAAAGTTGAAAATATTACCATTTACACCACCGAAGTTTGCTTGCAAAACTATATTTGCTTAATTTACGTTCTGGCACGGCACACCTCGAGGTAGTATTCGCTAAAAACAATCAAATATGGACAAAAGGAAGTGCGTAATCGCGATTTACCGCGACATTACTCATTGTGTTTCGTAAATCCCCTTAGAGAACAAGATTATTTCTGTAAAAAAATTTGTTACATCTGTTTTATTCAGATATTTCAATAATCATAGCATTTTATCAAGGAATAGGAGAAAAATAATGTCCTTTCAGCGAACTACTTTGCGGCGCTCGCGTCATAATCAAGTTGTTGCTGGTGTTTGCGGCGGCTTAGCAGAATTCTTTGGCATTCGCAGTTTTTGGTTTCGCCTGGCATTCTTATTACTGCTGATCCCGGGTGGATTGCCTGGTTTTATTCCCTATCTCATCATGTGGATCATCATACCCAAGGACTAACATCTGGCTGTATAGTGATGAAACCTGCCTCGGAACCAAAAATTCCAGCAAATAAATATAAATCAAAAAGTCGATGAATAACCCATGCATCGACTTTTTGATTCACTTTCATGTAATCAATCTTAATCTTGAATAGCTCGAATCCTACCCAGAAAGAACATTAGTAATGATAGACTGCAAATCTTTTTCGCGCACTTCAATATCATTAAGCAGGATTTATTTTTTCGCTGAGTGGCAAAACGACGTGAAAATGACTGCCAGGCATTTTATCCTCGTCATATCCTGGGCTTTCAATCCATACTTTGCCACCATGTGCCTGAATAATACCGCGTACTATGGTTAAGCCCAAACCCGGACCACCGCCTTTAAATTTGGTTTTTCCTGAAGAATGCAAATCTACCGAACCCGTTTGATAAAATTTATTGAAAATCAAATCTTGATAACGCGGATCAACTCCAATTCCTGTATCGCTGACAATAACTTCTACTCCACCGTGCGGCAGAGACGAATCTTCATCCGAGAGATGCTGAGCAATTATTGACACTGTTCCACCATCTGGCGTATATTTAATCGCATTGCCAACTACGTGGTGAAAAACTTTTTGAAGAGCATCAATGTCCCCCAAGATATCCGGCAAATGATCGACGGTTTCATCAAACTGTAAATTTAGGTTTCGCTCTTGAAAGGCCGATGCAAATTCAATGCAAACCCGGCGCAGCACCAGACCAATTTCAACTTGGGCTGCCTGCAATTTCAAATCCTGCATATCAATTTTTGCGACTTCTAACATGCTCTCAACAATCTCGTGTAGGCGTTGAGCGCTTTCGTTAATACTTATTACTGATTTCTTAATCGAAAGATTAAATTTAATTTCAGGTTCTTCTAAGAGCATATGACTGTAACCACTGATTTTTGTCAGAGGGGTGCGCAACTCATGTGAGGCAATGTTAATAAAATCTGATTTGGTGCGATCCAGGCTCTGAAGCTTAGCATGAGCATCTTCCATCGCTGAATAGGCACGCCGATATTCATGATTGACTCGCATTAAGCTATCTACCAAGCGGATATTTTGCAATGCCACCGCAGTTTGATCGGCCAATGTGCTCAGCAATACAACATCTTCAGTGAAATACGAGGCTCCATTAGATTTCGGACCTAAAGCTAGGAGGCCAACCCACTCATCTTTAGCATGAATGGGGATAAATATTTCTAGGTCCAACTGAGATAGCCATTCGCGTTCCCCCACCGAGAGGGTAGCATAGCGAGGCAGCATCTCGATCTCCATTTGAGTAACGGAACGCTGTTCATCATTCCAACGCTTAACGATTTCGCTGTCTGCCGGGAACTTTCCAATAGCTGTTAAATCATCTGTTTTGCTCCCTTGCGTAAGAAGAAATTCACTTCGTCCTTTCTCGTTGACCTCAATTTCGATAGAAATAAGTGCGCCGCGTTTTACGCCTATCACATCTTTCATAAGATCAACAATCACTGAAGATAGCAATCCCATGTCTAAAATGTGGCTAATACTATGACTGTAATCTCTAAGGATGCGGTTAAGATCTTGATCTTCTCCAAAAAATACACGATTAACCCACCGTTCAACACTTTTCAAAAACGGGCTAATAATGAGCAGCATAACCACTGTCATCGCAGCTGCAACCCAATAAATCTGATTCTCCGTTAATTCTTTCAAAAGTAATTGAATACCAATAAAGCTAAGTGCATATACAGCAATTTCAAAAACTATGATCAGGACAGAGCTCGTTGCCCGACGAATGATCACACTCAAGCTGGGCAGGCGAGGCAACATTGCAATAGCGGTTAAGGCTATCGCACCAAGACCATAAAAGAGAGTACCAAACCCTCTTTGCCCAAATAATACAAATATGCTGCCGAGAGTTAGCAAGAAAAAGGCTGCTAGCCAATAAAAAATACGATTACGTGCTGTTGGCAAGGGAGAGGAACGATAACTTCGCAATGACAAACCAAAAATAGCTATGGTAAAAATCAGCCAACCTGAGGCAATCCACGCAAATATTAGCCTCTCCGGTGAAGCAAAGGGAGCCGCGAATATCCATAACCTATCGGGAACAGGGATGATTTCAACATCAAGACCAACCGCGATGCCCAGCCATAATAAACCTACTCCAAACCAGCTCCATATTGGTCTGCGGCTTGAAGTCAATAATACAGCTATTGAGCGTAAGAAAATAACTCCTAAAAGCGTACCATACGTCCCCCAGTGCATCAGCAGGGTGAAGGGCATCGCTACTACCCACTCTTGATCCGAAGCCAGGAAGCCGGCTTCTAATAGCAATAGTACCGATAGGAAAGGAATCACCCAACGGATCAGCGTTTGCCTCAAACCACGTCGAAGAATCACAAAGCCAATCAGGACGAGGTAAAGAAATACACCTATGCTATGATATATAAAATCCATAAAAAATATTATAGTCTAGTATTTAGTCAAAAGTTAAATTATTATCTCAACAATTAAGGAGATTGCAATGAATTATCGCAAACTAGGCCGCACCGGTCTGAAAGTTTCAGCATTGTGCTTAGGCACAATGCAATTCGGTTGGACGGCTGATGAAAGCCAATCCTTTAACATTCTTAGTACTGCTTATGACTTGGGTATCAATTTTATTGATACCGCTGACATCTATTCCCGTTGGGTAGAAGGCAACCCAGGCGGTATTTCAGAAACTATTATCGGAAATTGGTTGAATAAGAGTAAAATAGCTCGCGACCAGGTGGTTATCGCGACCAAAGTACGCGGTTCCATGGGGACCGGTCCCAACGATCAAGGGCTTTCGCGAGCTCATATCTTCAATTCGGTAGAGGACTCTCTGCGCCGTCTGGGTATAGATTATATCGATTTGTATCAAACACACTGGCATGATGAAGAGACCCCCATTGATGAAACGCTCACAGCGCTAGATGATCTTATCCGACAAGGAAAAGTGCGCTATATAGGTGCTTCAAATTACACGGCTTGGCGCTTGATGCAAGCGCTATGGACTGCTGATACAAAAGGTACTGCGCGTTTTAATTCACTACAACCCCACTATAGTTTAGTATATCGCGATGAATTTGAACGCGAACTTGCGGCAGTTTGCCAAACCTATGAGTTAGGCGTGATCCCCTACAGCCCATTAGCCGGCGGTTTCCTGACTGGGAAATACCGCCAAGATCAACCCATCCCTGAAAGTGTGCGGGCCGACAGCGCACAGCAACGTTATTTCAACCCGCGTGGCTGGAAAACACTCGAAATCGTCGAAAGTATAGCCCAGGCGCGAGAGGTATCCATCTCGCAAACCGCACTAGCCTGGTTGCTTACCAATCCCATCATCAGCAGCCCTATCATTGGGCCACGCACCTTAGAACAATTAGAAGACAATCTTGGCGCTGCCGACTTACGTCTCAGCGATGAAGAGATGAAAAAGCTAAACGAAGCTAGCGCCTAAATATCCTTAAAATTCTGGCCATAGAAAGTGAACTGCGCTCGCACCGCATCACGGAATTATTACAGCTGAGACAACCAGCTGCCTACGGGCATCTTAATCAACACAGCGCCATCGGCTATTATAATGAGAGAGGTTGCTCGGGGGCAAAATATTACTGCATTAACGCAACGCGCATTGAACACACATTGCAATCTGCTGCTGTTTTTTATCGAAGAAGTAATTTCATAACAAAACTAAAGGAGTATTTCCATGAACATTAGGCATATGGTCCGAGAATTATTTGGCCAGACAGCACAATCGATTTTTCCGCTTGCCCGGGAATTATGGAACCGTTATTTGAAAAATATTTTTCAGAGCAACGATTCTATTTGCCGACTTTTGTCGCATTTCAAGTTGTACCAAAACCCATTTCGGTTGCGTTACTCGGAAAACGAACGCCTTATCAAAATCCTAAAACCGTAAAAAATACGCTTGCAGCTGCCGCAGAAGCTGGATATTTAAAATCAGAGAGCAAGGTAGCTATGTTGTTTCTGAAAGAGGTGCCCAGATCATCAAAGACATACATTTTGCTTTTTATGACCAAATTAATAAGATCGACCAATTTCCGCCCGAAAAGATGAAAGCAGTCGCGTCACTGCTTAGCGAGTTGGTTGATGGTTGTACAAATCGAACCTCGATACCGGCACATTTTGCTTGGATATCAGTCATAACGGCCATCCCGAAGTTGAAGCTGATTCCTTGGCAAAAGTTGATCAGCACCTAGATGATATAAATGCCTTTCGAGACGATGCTCATATTGCTGCCTGGCAACCAGTTGGTGTGAACGGACTAACTTGGGAAGCTCTGACTTTTGTGTGGCAAGGCGAAGATAATACTGCTGCAAAATTGGCTAAACGCCTGCCCTATAGAGATTACTCTGTGGAAGATTATGCGCAGGCACTCACCGAACTGAAAAAACGCGGTTGGATTGAAATAGCAGGAGATGCTTATAAAACCACTACCGCCGGCAAAAACCTTCGAGAGCAGGTTGAGGCTGCAACAAATCACAATTACTACACTCCCTGGAAAGTCCTTTCAACAAACGATCTTGCTCACCTGATCGAACTGCTCACCAGTCTATCAGAAATCAACATGTCGATACTCGAAAATATGCCAAACCAGTAATACCACGTCTAAGGATAACGGCATTTTTTCTTGGAAGACAAATTATGTCGAGGTACAACGGCTTGAAGGTGAAGAAAACCACGCTCAAAAAATTAATTTCGATGAACACAACTTGATACACAGCACACCGCGTACCAACCTAGCGAACCATGCCTTAGCGCTATTAGACGCACAACTCATGAAATAGGGATATCACTTATAAGCAAGCTATGCTGACCTTAACCAAATCTAACCCCACTCACAGTACTCGCTTCTGCACCTGAAAAATATTGTGAGCGACAATAGGATGATATTTTATTCAAGGAGTCATATTAAGAATCTTATTTTATAAAACTAAAAGGTCCAGTGAGACGAATTATTCACCTTTAAAAATAATTTTCCGCTGGACGCTCATTCACAACTATTAAATTAATCCTGTCAATAGAGGGTACATCTTAAAAAAAGCCATTTGTATTGTTGGATTCAGCCTCCTTGGGATTAACAAGAGACTAATTGTCATTGAGCTTGCT
>PVMK01162337.1_pt1 | contig 18433 bp, 23 predicted proteins | sample 1853481 | NCBI WGS metagenome assembly PVMK01 (sample SAMN08533507, study PRJNA380276) | Marine sediment metagenome, whole genome shotgun sequencing project. | reverse complement strand
ATATTCGCCTGCCGGCGGCACTTTTCGAGTTTGTACAAACGATGAATCCGCAGGCCGCCGCACTTGTGGCCATGGGCATTTTACTGAAGGACGTTGACGACTATGTCATGAACGCCGACTATGTACAGCGGCTTCGAAAACAAACCACCCGTCTACCTGGTTCATGGAGAGCGTAAGGCGCAGCAGGCGTTAGCGGCAGAGATGGAGCGACGGCTCGACGCACCGGTATCAATTGCCACACCCGAACAAACGATAGAGATTTGATGACGGAATCCTCAATTCATGAATAACAATACTGGCTACAGGCCTGACACTGATTCTCCGGAATCCGGCGATCCACCGCTGGATCCAAGGGTCGAAAAACTAATCCACAGCAAAATCTATCGGCGTGCCGATCTTGATGCCGACTTTCTCAATGAAGATGCCGTTCGCGGCGCGCGCCTCGAACTGGATTATTTGAAACCGGAACTGCGTTTTCGGGAACACGGCATCCAGGAGACTATCGTGGTGTTTGGTGGGACTCGTATCCCGGAGTCGGCCGAGGCAAGACGAAGACTCGAAAAACGACAGCGTGCGTTGGACAATGATCCGGAGAATTCCTCACTGCGCGACCGTCTCCGTATTGCGGAGCGCGTTCTGTCTAACACCAGGTATTATGAAGTCGCCCGGGAATTCGGCGCCATTGTCGGGCGTTCCGGCAAGGGCCCCGACGATTGCCGCGTCACTTTGATGACTGGCGGCGGCCCCGGCATGATGGAAGCGGCGAACCGCGGTGCCTTCGAAGTCGGCGCCAAGAGCATCGGTCTCAATATCACGCTGCCACACGAGCAATACCCCAATCCTTACATCTCCGGGGAGCTTTGTTTGAATGTCCGATATTTTGCGATTCGCAAGCTTCACTTCTTACTGCGGGCCAAGGCACTGGTGGTATTTCCGGGTGGCTACGGAACACTGGATGAGTTATTCGAAACACTGAATCTCGTGCAAAGCTGCAAAATCGAGCCCTTACCCGTCGTACTCGTCGGCGAGCAGTTTTGGCAACATGTGTTTGACCCGGACTTCCTGGTCCAGGAAGGCGTCATTGATCCCGAGGATCGGAACCTGTTCTGGTTCGCGGATAGTGCTGAGGAAATCTGGAACGGGATTTGCCAATGGCATGTCAATGCCGGCAGTGCGTTGCTTTGCGATGTGCGGTCAGCCGGTTCGCTGTAGGAGTGGCTTTAGCCGCGAATAGCTCGTCTCCGGTTCGCGGCCAAAGCCGCTCCTGCAAGTTACCTACAGGGGTTGGCAGGTATTTGGAGGTAACCTTTGCCGATGATTGAATCGAAGCGAGGCATCCGCTGCGATAATGCCTGGACTAAAAGCACAGCCAAAGCGCTGGCAGATCTGCAAGTTGATCCCCTTCTCGGCCTGAGAACCGCCGAAGCGGAGTCGCGCCAGCGCCAATTTGGCGAAAACCAGCTGAAAGCGGCGAAACGCCGCAGCATTCTGTCCATATGCGCTGACCAGTTCAAAAGCGTTGTCATCTGGCTGCTGACAGCGGCGGGGGTACTCGCATTCCTTTTCGCGGATCACGTAGAAGGGCTGGCGATATTCGCCGTCATCCTGATAAACAGTTCGATTGGATTTCTGACCGAGTGGCGGGCCATCCGTTCGATGGAGGCGCTCGGTCGCCTGGGATCGGTAGAAACCGTCGTTATGCGCGACGGAAACGTGCAGGACTTGAGCCGCAAGCCAACTGGTGCCGGGCGATATCGTCATCCTCGACGGTGGCGACATTGTTACAGCAGACATTCGCCTGATCGAAGCGGCAAAACTACAGGCCGACGAATCAACCCTGACCGGAGAATCGCTGCCCGTCGGCAAACAAACAGAACCGCTCACGCTCAGCACACCGGTCATGGAGCGCAACAACTTTGTCTTCAAAGGCACCGCGATAACTCGCTCTGTGCAGCAATGCGACCGTGAGAGCGGAGACGGACGGCGATCTCGTCAGCGTCGGTGATCCGACAGAGGTTGCACTGCTCGTCGCCGCACACCGGCGAGGCATACAGCGTGACCAGCTCTTGAAACGCTGGCCCGAGATTCATGAGATCGCCTTCGATCCAGACACGAAAATGATGGCGACATTGCACTCCGGAAGCGCTGACGTCCGGGTTGCGGTCAAGGGTGCGCCCGAAACCGTCATTCCGTTGTGTGCCACGATGCAGACCGGGGCTGGTGAAATCGCGCTAACAGATCGCGACCGGCAGGGGGTGGCTGGATCAGGCCGGGAACCTGGCTGATAGTGGTCTGCGAACCCTGGCTGTCGCGCAGAAGATGACCGCGAAGCCATCTGACGATCCGTACACCGGTCTCGTATTGCTCGGCGTCGTCGGTCTCGAGGACCCGGCTCGAGAGGGCGTAAAAGATGCCATCGCCCGATGCCGCAGTGCCAGTGTCTCGGTGGTGATGGTGACCGGCGATCACGCCGCGACCGCACGCAACATTGGTGTCGAACTCGGCATGATCGAGCGTACCGCCGATCCCTCGACAATTCATCAATGGCACCGAACTCGATGAACTTCTGGCAGGGTCGTCGGATGAGCATCTACTGGCTGCGCAGGTTTTCTCCCGGGTAACGCCGGAACAGAAGTTAAATTTGATTGACTTCTACCAACGCCAGGGCTCTGTCGTTGCGATGATCGGCGACGGCGTCAACGATGCACCGGCGCTGAAGAAAGCCGATATCGGGCATTGCGATGGGAATCCGGGGAACCGCTGTTGCGAAGGAAGCGGCGGATATGGTTTTGCAAGACGATGAGTTCGCCACGATTGTCGAGGCAATTGCACACGGCCGGGCCATTTTTGAGAACGTACGAAAATTTGTTGTGTATCTCTTGTCCTGCAATATCAGCGAAGTGTTGATCGTCACACTTGCCACGGTAGCCGGTGCGCCATTGCCACTCCTGCCGCTGCAAATTCTGTTTCTTAATCTCGTGACTGACGTTTTTCCAGCATTGGCGCTGGGTGTGGGGTCGGGGTTCCGGAAATCTTATGAAGAACAAGCCCGCGACCAGCCGATGAACCATTGCTGACACGATCCCATTGGTTGCGAATTGGTTTGCACGGCACAGTAATTTCGATTTCCGTTCTTGCCGCTATGGCGATCGCGGTCTACTACCTGGAATTCGACACAGACCGCGCAGTGACAATTTCGTTTTGCACATTGGCGTTAGCGCAGGTCTGGCATGTCTTTAATATGCGAGCGGACGCCAGACGATTCTTAAATAACGAAATAACGAAAAACATTTGGATTTGGGTTGCCATCTGCATTTGCCTGGTATTGATTCTGATGGCGGTGTACACGCCGCTACTGAGCGCCTTGCTTGAACTGACACATCCGGGCGCCGCAGGTTGGTTCCTGATTATGGCAGCCAGCTTATTTCCGTTGCTCGTTGGTCCTGTTGTGCGGCTGGTTGCGACACGCGACAACAACAGATCAATGGGGTCCGACTCGAATGATTTCTAAATAGCGCCGTGGCGCTGGACCACCGTCGCAGCGAGCTTCGGCGCCTGAAATCAGGCTCTCGCGAAACGTCTTTGCCCGATGACAGTATGGCGACTGAGGAATCCCGGCTGCGAAGGCATCTCCGGCACCGGTCGTGTCGACTATTTTGTCGACCGGGCCTGCGGCGCAATCGAATCGCCGGTCACCGCAACAGGCACGGCTCCCATCTGCACCAAGCGTGATGACGAATAATTTATCGTGCTTCGTGGCGAGATTTTCGATCCGCTTGATCGCTGCGACATCATCCGCCGAGAGTCCGAAAAAACCGATATCGATAGCGTCGATGTGCCGTTCAAGCAGTTCGAAATCCGGGTGTTGCAAAAAGTCGGCGAAGTCGATTGACGTCAAGCCCGGGCGTCCGGATAGACATCAACTCGTCAAACAGACCCGACGATCTGCAAATAAACCGGCGCGACCAGTAAATCGCTTTGTTGAATGATTCGCCTTTCTTGATCGCCAATCCGAAAATCGCCAAGTACTCCCGCTTCATAGCGAACAAACTTTCGCTCACCCGTCCGGCTGCACTTCTATGAACTGCACGGGTGTCGTGCCGGACAGCCTGGAAATGTGGCACTCAATGCCGGAATCTTCCAGCGCAGAGAGGACCAGGCTCGCGCCGTCATCGTCGCCAACTGCAGAGATGATATGAATGGCGTCATCGGCCGGAAATTCACTGCGTGCATGCCGTGCGAAGTTAGCGGTGATGCCGCCAATGAGTTTATCGTTGGAAGGCAGATAATGATCTACGCCGCAGTCCCCAACACAAACGACGTTCATCCTGGCGCACGTCCGATTCGCGACATCAGCAAATCGACGGCGTCCGCATCGATAGCCCGCTCATGCATCAGGGAACTGCCGACAATTGCACCATCGCATGCGGCAAGAAGGCTCGCTGCGTTATCGGTATCGAGGCCGCTGCCAATTAAAACGGGCACATCTGATGCGGCCGCAGCTTCGCGCAGATCGCTGATCGTCGGCGCATTGCCCGTCTCGCTGCCCGTGACCACGATAGCGTCCGCATTTTACTTCGCAGGCGCTGCGTGCCGACTCGGCCAGTGGACGCGGTTCTATCATCGTGGCGTATTTCACCTGGATGTCCGCCAGTATCAGCACATCTTCGGCGCCGAGCGATCTCCGGTAGTCCCATCAGTCCCCGTGGGTCGATCTCGAACTCACCGTAACCGGGCCGTGTCATCGCATCGACGAAATAGTCCGTCCGAATAAATCTTGCGCCACTCGTTTTGGCAACTTTGCAGCGATGCCTGCGGATCATTCAGCAAAGATCTCGCAGCCAACGAGCGCTTTCTTGCTCTCCTGGACAACGGCTCGCGTAATTTCGGCCATTGCCGCGACCGTATCCGCACTGGCGGTCACGCGATGTGGACGATCGTACTCATTCTCGATCAGGATGCCGTCAGCGCCAGCCTGTTCGAGCAGCTGCTGATCACGCAGCGCGTGTCGAATAATGTCGTCGATTCCCGGGCGACTCGGGATAGTCCGGCAGCGGTGGCAGATGAATCATGCCGATGATCGGCTTCACGCCGGGAAACAGGTCGCCGAATCTAGCCATCGGCCTTGCGCGGGGGCTTGCGTACCAGCATCAGGTAGACCGGAGCGCCCGCAAGTGTCAATGCCACGCCGATCAGGCTGTCGAGCGGGTTATATATAAGTGCGGCGATCATAAACAGGGACATCACGACCATGAATATTGCAGGGACAAGCGGATAGCCTGGGCAGTCGGAAACGAATCCCGGCTTCGACAATCTTGGCCGCAAAATGAATATGGACGACACCATTAAAATGTTCATCAACTGGAATGGCACCACGAAAAACGTAACGATCCGGGAGAACGAGCCGAAGAAGAACAACGCGGCAATCGATACGCCGGCGGCAAACAGAATTGCGCCTGACGGAACCGCGTTTGCAGGTGACAGGTAGGCGATGGTCCTGAAGACAGGTCCCATTCGAGTGCCATCGGCACGCTCGACGTATTCGGCAGCCGCCGCATAGAAAAGTCGCGGCAGCGTCATGATGAGCCCGCCAAGTGCGCCGAATATCGATATCCACATCAACAGGCTCAGCGCAGTACCACCAATGTCACCGAACGCCGCCTTGGCAACGGTTGGCGCGACCAGTGTTGGATTCGCACGCATTGCCTCCAGGGGCATCACTCGCAGGAATGTGAAATTGACGAGCAGATAGATCAGCGTGATTAGCACAACGCCAACACTCATTGCGATCGGAAGGTTTCGGTTCGGGTTTTTGACCTCACCGGCTACATTGGATGCGTCGATCCAGCCGTCATAGGTAAACAGTACGATCGCGACGCCCAGACCAACGAATCGCAGCAACCCCGGCAGTCCCCGCTCGCCTGGTATCGCTGCCAGCGAGCCCGGGGACTCTGTGGCCGGTGTTGCAATAAGGAGTCCACCGGCAATCAGGGCGAGCAGGCCGGCGACCTTGATGGATGTCAGCGCAATCTGCGTCCGGCCGCCCCATTCGGCGCCGCGCAGGTTGATGAGGGCGAAAAAGACGATTGCTGCTACCGCCCAGGTCAGTTGCATGCCCGTGGAGCCGGCGCCAAATACCTGGTTCGCAAGTTCGCCGAAGAGAATTGCAACGCCGGCGATGGCGCCTGGCCCACTGACGAGCACCATCATCCACGCCTGCATGAAGCCGGCGAACGGGCCGTAGGCTTGCGTGAGCGCGTGGTAGGAGACGCCCGCTTTCGGAATCAATGCGGAGAGCTCGGCCAGCGTCAGCGCGCCGCACAGCGTAATGAATCCACACAGCGTCCAGAAAAAATAGACTTGCCACTCGCTGGTAGCAACAGCGGCGAGTTCGCCCGGGGTGAAGAAGATTCCGGATCCGATCATGTCGCCGATGACGACCGCAAGCACAGCGGTGAGTCCAAGTTTTCGTTGCATAGCCATACGGTATCGACACTACAGGCCTGATCATGATCGTGGAAGTGCTATCCTCGCCGGATTCCGCACTCCGAGGCGGCCGTTGCATCCCTATACGTCGAAACAATCTTGTTAGTACTCAATGCAAACGAAGTTGCTGACGCACTCCCTTATGATCAGCTGATCAACGCGCTGGCAGCGGCTTTCGGCGATAGTTACGAGGTACCGCCTCGCGCACATCATGAGGTGGCGCTCCCGAACGGTAATCCGGGAAAATTGTTGTTGATGCCGGCGTGGCAATCGGGTGGCAGCATGGGGGTAAAGATTGCCACGGTGTTCCCCGACAATGCGGCGCAGGGCCATCCGGCCGTATTCGCCAGTTACATCCTGATGAGCGCGGAGACCGGCGTCCCGGTCGCAGTCCTTGATGGCACGGAAATTACACTTCGCAGAACAGCGGCGGCATCTGCACTCGCATCAACTTATTTGTCGAGAAGCAATTCGACAAGACTACTGATGGTGGGAACCGGCAACCTCGCGCCACACCTTATTGCAGCACATGCGACAACCCGGGCAATCGCCGATGTTTGTATCTGGGGACGGCGCAGCGAGGCTGCCGAGAAGCTGGCAGTCACGCTCGCCAAATCGTCATTTGCGGTAACTGTGTCGAACGATCTCGAGCAAGCCGTCGGTCACGCGGACGTCATCAGTTGCGCGACGCTTGCAATCGACCCACTGGTTGAGGGTCGATGGTTACTGCCGGGTCAGCATCTCGATTTGGTTGGGGCGTTTAGACCGAATATGCGGGAAGCGGATAGCGAAGCCGTGTCGCGTGCGGATGTTTATGTCGACACCAGGGCCGGCGCAATGTCAGAGGCTGGTGAAATTGTACAGGCGATGAATGATGGCTCGATCCAGGAATCGCACATCAAGGGTGAGCTTCAGGACCTTGTTACAGGAAGCATCGGCGGGCGTACCTCCGACGAGTCGATCACACTATTCAAGTCGGTTGGTACTGCGGTCGAAGATCTGGCTGCCGCAGAACTCGCTCTGAAGAATCATCTGCAGGACAGTTAACCTGTAGCCGCTTCTACCGTCGAACCAGGCCGTCCTTGAGAATTTCGGCAGAGATGGCGGCCAGCTGTTCCGAGAGAACGGATTCAACAGTTTTACTGTCAAATATCAGTGACTCGATCGCCCAGACCTTTTTTGCGGTACGCGTTTCATAAACTTCAACGACAAATGAAACGGTCGATCCAACCTCAATATCTGCAGGAAAATTCAGCTCGGCGTAATCGTAGAGATACAAATTAAACAGTCTGCCGGTCGGTCGATTCGGCACCAGGTCTGCCCGATCCTGACCTTGCAAGCGCGTCAGGATAATCGCATCAAACTCCCTGGCTCTGACCACGTTGTTCAGTATGCTGCGCGTCAATTGTGGAGTGCGACCAACAACCGTAAAAAAAGGAGTAACCGTGGTTTCCTCGGTGGAAATTGCGCTCGCGATCGCTTGTTCAAACTCCGTTCGTGTCGCGATGTCACCAGCTACGCTGACAACCAGGATGTTGGAGAACGGTGCCGCGCCTTCGACGTCGTGGACGGTTTTGATGACGTTGCTGGCGGGCGTTGTTGCACAGGCGCTGGCTATAGCGATTACGGCAAGGAGGGAAAGCAGGTTAACGCGGTTCAGTCGCTGCACGCTGGTCTCCTGATAGCGATGAAAAGTCTGCCTGCGACGCAATATGTAACTGAAAATATACCACTCGAGGAGAGACCCTTCCGTGACGCCGGTAACAAGCTGTTACCGTGTAGACTATGGCGCTGATTCAAGCGGCAGAGCAGCTTCGCCGTCAACCGTAAATGTTCCGACTACAAAAAAAACATTCAGGAAAACAAGCAGATACAGGACCCAAACCCGATGTTGCGCTTATCCTGGCGCAACAGTCCATCGGGCGGGCAGTGGCGGGTGGAATTGCGCTCGTACTCGTATTTGGCTGGATCTGGGCGGTCCTGTCGATGCGAACCGGGCGGGTCTTTCCCTGGATCTCCATCCTTATCGGTATGTTCGTCGGCCTGGGTGTACAGAGATTCGGCCGTGGACTCGACTGGCGATTTCCGGTGATTGCTGCGGTTCTTGCATGGGTCGGCGCCTATGTGGGCAACCTGATGATTGGCATCGTAGAGACCGGGCGATACATAGAAGCTGATCCGTTCAGCGTGCTCGTCGGACTGTCGCGGGATACGATGAAGAACTTTTTCGCAAATACTGTCAGTCCGGTCGATCACATCTATGCGTTTTGTGCAGCAGGCGTTGCCTCGTTCCTGGCCAAGCGGCGGCTAAACAGGCGTGAGGTTGTGGCGATAAGATTGATGAACAAGGAGAAGATTTGACCGAAGGAAAACTCAAAATCTATGGCGACTCTCGGTCCGGCAACTGTTACAAAATTCAGTTGCTATGCTCGGAGATGGGTGTCGACTACGACTGGGAAGAAGTCGATATCATTGCGGGAGATACGCGCACGCCACAATTCCTGGCAATGAATGCGAATGGCAAGATACCGTTGCTTGCATTGCCGGACGGCCGCTACTTGCCCGAGTCGAACGCGATACTTTTCTACCTGGCAGACGGCAGTGAGTTTTTTGCAGGCGACGCGTACGCACGTGCAGAAATCCTGCAATGGATGTTTTTTGAGCAATATAGCCACGAACCGAATATTGCGACCTCGAGATTCATCATCAAGTACCTGGGCAATCCAGCGGACCGACAGCCCGGCCTGGAGGAAAAAATGATCGGTGGCTACAAGGCCCTCGAGATCATGGAACAGCAGCTTCGACGTCATGCTTTCATCGCAGGCGACAATTACAATATCGCCGACATCGCTCTTTTCGCGTATACGCATGTTGCCGATGAAGGCGGTTTTAAACTGGACGACTATGGCGCGATTCGCGAGTGGATCACAACCATTAGGGGACGGCCGAATTTCGTGCCAATGGCGCAAACATGAGTATGAAAGTCGAATTTTTCTACGACTACGTCAGTGTGTATTCCTACCTGGCAAACAGCCAGTTGGGTAATTTGGCCGGTGCTGAAATCGTGTACCGGCCGATGTTCCTGGGAGCCGTCATGGAGGCTACTGGAAACCGGCCACCCGGGACCGTCAAAGCGAAGGGCAGATATCTGCAGGCGGATATCAGGCGTTGGTCGGAGCGTTATTCACTGACATTCAAAATGAACCCGCTCTTCCCGCAGAATACGCTCAAGGCGTCGCGGCTGGCGTTGCTGGCCCAAAAAAAGGGAGCGTTTGAGCCTGTTCATCAGGCGCTGTTCGATGCGATGTGGGTATATGAAAAGGACCTCAACGACAAAGAGGTACTTGCAGAGATCGCAGCAAAGTCCGCGCTGTCACTCGAAGATATCGAAGATCCGGAGATCAAAGACGAGTTGAAGGCGAATACTAACGAAGCCTGTGAGCGCGGCGCATTCGGCGCTCCGACATTTTTTGTTGGCGATCAGATGTTTTTTGGGAATGACCGCTTTGAGTCATCGAAGAATGCAATTCGTAATGCGTAGCAAGATTCGCGGCTGAGCCGGCCCACCGGGCGACAAGCATTAACGCATGTTTTTTAAAACATGCCCGTTAATGTTTGCAAAGCTTGAATCAACCACCGCCGAACAAAGCAAATCGCCCGGTAGGAGCGGGCTCCTACAGCGCGCGCTACGGTGGGTATGCGGAAATCTGATGTTACGCGGAAACGTAATCCGCCGTCGCGGCATGCTCGGCTGGAATCATCGCGAGATGTTCGTGCACCAGGTTGTCCATGCTTTGAATCGCGTCACTGACGCCGAGAAAATACGGCGGACTTCGCCGTAACAATCGAAACTCTTCAGATTTTAGGACTCGCAGCAGATGCGTGAGATTTGTCTTGATCGCTTCAACGTAGGGGTTGCTGCCATCATAAAGAACTTCGGCATAGCGATACGCACGATTGAATTTCGAATCAAGCCGTTCTTTGGAAACCTGCTGATAAAAGCCGGGCGTCTTTCTGAGTAGATCGATGCCAGACTCATAACGAACCAGATATTGGCCGGGACCCGGAGTTTCAACGGCAATGCCACCCAGGACGAATTCATTGTAGAGTCGGTCACGGCATTTTTCGAGATAGCAACGATCCGCCATTTGTGCAATCAAATCCGCAGTACCGATCAGATGCCCCCCGATCGCGTCACGCGGATCTTCGAGTTCTATCTTGTCGAGATCGAGTTCATATCCTGTGAAGTGAACAATCATACTGCTGACGGCGACGTCCCCAGCCAGCCCGAGTTTCGGCAAATAGCGGCGCAGGAAATCTGCACTTCTTGATACGTGATACAGGGTGAACTCGGCTCCATTCTGGAAATCCTTGTCGCGCTCCTCATGCCGTATGTAGCCAGAATCGTGAAACAGGGACGTGATGACGACCATCTGCGCCCGGTGCGCGCCAAGGCGCTCCGCAGGATCAACGCTGCGTTCATAACCAACCATGAGCCGGGCCAGCGCCAGCGTCATGTCGAGTGTATGTTGCATATCGTGATAGGTCGTGTCGCAGCCAAAGTAGCCGGGATACTGGCCAGTAAAGAGCCGTTCGAAGTCGTAGAAGGCGAGCCACAGCTTGTCGAACGAGGCGCCGGGGTAGGTATCGGCGAACAATTCGTGGACAGCATCGCGTACCGCGGCAGGTTTGCTCACCTGCACGGCATTGGTCACATCAAAGTCATTACGCCGATCCTGGGACACGATTCTTTTCTTTTTCTCGCCAGGGGTCAGGGTAGCCACGTTACTAAAGCCGGGTTTCTCGAAAGTTTTCATGCCATGACCCGTCGCGCCAAGCTTAACGGAAAGCCACCCCTGATTCGGCCAATGTTTGGCTCAATGGCGAGAAATGATACACCCTGCACGGCATAGGGAGAGAAATCGGGCACGGAATATGTTAAATCGCCGGACACTACAGGGAGAATTCGGCGATCACTGGTGTATGGTCAGATGGACGCTCCCAGGTCCGTGGTTCGCGATCGATATAGCTGGCCTGACAGGCGGCGGTCATCGTATCGCTGGTCAGTATCAGGTCGATACGCAGGCCGGCGTTGCGCTGAAATCCGGCGCGACGATAGTCCCACCAGCTAAACGCCTTTTCGGGTTGCTCGAAATTGCGGTACACGTCTGTCAAGCCAAGTTTCAGGAGTTCGCCGAGCGCTCTGCGCTCGAGCGGGCTACACAGAATGTCATCGCCCCACTTTTCGGCGTCGTACACGTCACGATCCTCGGGCGCGATATTAAAATCGCCGAGCACGACGAGCTTGTCGTGGTTTTCAGTCTGGTCGTTAAGGAAGACGTTCAAGGCAGCCAGCCAGCCGAGCTTGTACTCGTATTTTTCCGAACCGACACTGTGACCGTTGGGCACGTACAGGTTGATGACGCGCACGCCGTCGATCGTCGAGGCCAGTATGCGGCGTTGTGGATCTTCGAATCCCGGGAAATCGGTAACCTGATCTGCCGAGGGCTTGCGGCTGATCACGGCCACGCCGTTATAGGTTTTCTGTCCGCTCGCGACCGCCTGGTAACCTGCTTCCACAAAGGAAGCTTCCGGGAACGCCTCGGATACCTGTTTGATCTCCTGCAAGACAAGTACATCCGGCTCTGCGCTGGCCAGCCATTCCAAAACGTGCGGCAGGCGCACATTCAGCGAATTCACGTTCCAGGTTGCAATTTTCATGCTGCTTTACCGATACCACTCTGACGCAACAAGGCATCGAGCGTTGGCTTGCGTCCGCGGAATGCAACGTAGGCTTCCATGATGTCGCGGCTGCCGCCGACCTCGAGGATTTCTTCGCGAAAGCGCTGCGCCGTTTCCTTATCGAATATTCCTGATTCCTCGAACGCGGAAAACGCGTCGGCAGCCAGAACTTCGGCCCACTTGTAGCTGTAATAGCCGGCCGCGTAACCGCCCGCAAAAATATGCCCAAAACTATGCGGCGAGCGATTGTACGATGGGTAATTAATCAGCGCCACATGCTTGCGTACGTCATCGAGCACAATGAGCGTCCGTGCGCCCTTGTCGGGATCGTAGTTCGCATGAATGCGAAAATCGAACAACGCAAATTCAAGTTGGCGTAACATGCCAAGCGCCATGCCGAAATGCCGGCTGCGGTGCAAACGGTCAAAGATTTCTTTCGGCAACGATGCGCCGGAGCGGTAATGAGCCGAGCACTGTTCGAGTACCTCGTAATGCCAGGCAAAATTCTCCATAAACTGGCTCGGCAACTCGACCGCATCCCACGGCACTCCATTGATCCCGGCGATGCTCGGAAAATCTACACGGGTCAGCAGGTGATGCAGCATATGGCCGAATTCATGAAAAAGTGTGAGTACGTCATTGTGTGTTAACAGTGATACGCCCTGGGCATCGGGTGGTGAGAAATTGCACACGAGATAACCCACTGGCGGGGTTGCATCGCCGCCAAGGTTTTTCCGGATAATGCATTCGTCCATCCAGGCGCCACCGCGCTTGCCCTTCCTGGCGTACAGGTCGGTATAAAAGCTGCCGAGTATTTGACCTTCCTGGTCTTTGACTTCGTAGTAGCTGACGGTTTCATGCCATGCACAAACGCCGGACCGCTCAGTGACGACGATGCCGTAGAGTTTTTCGGCCAAGTTGAATAAACCGCTCTGGGCTTTGATTGCGGGAAAGTATTGTCGTAGTTCGTCGTCCGAAATCGAGAATTTCTTCTGCTTCAACTTCTCGAGATAGTAGGCGACGTCCCAGGCCTCCAGCGGCGTGTCCACAATCTCCTGGATTGAATCGAGTTCCTTTTGTGCGCCAGCCCGGGTCCTGTCGGCGAGCTCCGTTAAGAAAGCTCAGCACCTCGCTGACCTCGCCTGCCATCTTGGTGGCCAATGAATACTCTGCGTAATTCTTGAATCCGACCAGGAGCGCGGCTTCATGTCGCAGCGCGAGAATTTTCTCGATCGCTTCGCTGTTATCCCATTGCTCGTTGTCGCCTTCGTCCGAGGCACGGGTCGCCCACGCTTTGTAAAACGAAGCACGGAGATTCCGATTGTCGCCATGTGTGACGACCGCGTGATAGCTCGGATAGTCAAGCTTCAACCACCAACCGTCATGACCCAGTTCGGCCGCCTGTTGACGGGCCCGCTCGACATCCTGTTCGGGCAGGCCGGCCACCTGTGCTTCCTCGGTCGCGTGAAAATGCCAGGCGTCGGTCGCGTCCTGGACGTTTTGCTCGAACCTGGCCTGCGTCGCCGCGAGCTCCTGCATCAACTCCTTGTAGCGGGCTTTCTCTTTTTCCGGCAGCGCGACACCGGCGAGCCTGAAGTCCCTCAACTCCTGTTCTACGAGCATGTGCATGGCAGGCGTCGCATCGTCTGGCATGTTGTCTGCGATCTGCTGGTAAGCCTGCTGGAGTTGCTTGTTTTGTGATAATTCGGTCGCATGTTCGGTCATTAACGGCAGCGACGCATTGTAGGCGTCACGCCATGCCGGATCTTCCAGCACGCTTTGCAAATGGCTGACGGGTGACCAGACGCGGCTGAGCTCATGGCTCATCTCTTCGAGCGGTGCGATCAATGAAGTGAAATTCTTCGTTGCAGGATCGTCCAGCAGCTCGGCGAGCAATCCCCGATGCGCTGCGATAAGCTCAGCGAGCGCCGGTTGTGCGTGATCAGGCTTGAGGTCGTCGAAGCGCGGTAGTGTAGTTGTGTCCAGTAATGGGTTCGACATAAAGAGTTGGCTTTGTGAGCAGGCGGCAGGATGTTAGCACACGTGCGATGCAGGAAAACGGCAATAAACAGACCAAGGATTGAGAAGTGACAGCGAGTTTTGACCTGATTGTGATAGGCGGCGGCAGCGGTGGGTTGGCGCATGCACAACGCGCTGCTGAATATGGCGCGAAAGCAGCAGTGATCGAATCGGGCCCGCTCGGCGGCACCTGTGTCAATGTCGGTTGCATACCCAAAAAATTGATGTGGCTCACCGCGCATCACGCGCACATGCTCGAGCATGCACGGGATTTTGGTTTTGACGTGTCCGTGAACGGACACGCCTGGTCAGACGTCAAGAAAAAGCGCGATGCCTACATACAGCGGTTGAACAAAATGTACCAGAACAACCTCGACAAGCGCGACGTCACCTTGATTGAGGGCGAAGCGAAATTCCTGGATGCAACGACGATCGCCGTTGGCGAGCAGCAATACTCAGCAGAAAAGATTGTCATTGCGACAGGCGGGTTCCCGATTATTCCAGGCATCCATGGTGCGGAATACGGCATTACGTCGGACGGATTTTTTCAATTACCGGAAAGACCACAAAAGGTTGCACTTCTTGGTAGTAGTTATGTCGCGGCCGAACTTGGCGCCGTTTTCAACGCGCTGGGCTCGGAGACAACGATCCTGGTGCGTAAAGATGGGATGCTTAGAAGCTTCGATACGATGCTGCGCACCGAATTTGAAGCGGCGATGGCAGCAAACGGCATCACGCTGGAGACCGGTGTTGTTCCAAAAGAGTTGGTTAAATCAGACGACGGTATTCGCCTTGTTGCACAAGACGGCCGGGAGTTTGGTGACTACGACGCACTCGTCTGGGCGGTTGGCAGGGCACCGAATACGGGCGCACTGGATCTGGAAGCTGCAGGCGTCAAAGCTGACGGCTACGGATTTGTACCGACCGACGAATGGCAAAAGACCAATGTCGATCATATATTCGCGCTTGGTGATGTGACCGGCAGGGAGGCGCTGACGCCGGTCGCAATAGCAGCGGGACGACGTCTCGCAGATCGTCTTTATGGCGGCATGACAGATCGACGGCTCGAGTACGAATGGATTCCGACCGTTATTTTCACGCATCCGCCGATCGGCACCGTAGGTCTAACGGAAGACCAGGCTCGTAAAGAATACGGCGACGACGTCAGGGTATACGAAACGCGCTTCAAGCCAATGGTTTATGCGTTCAGTGAGAACAAGGTCCAGACTGCGATGAAGCTGGTGACTACAGGTGCCGAAGAACGGGTAGTCGGTTGTCATATTATTGGCGACGGCGCGGATGAAATGCTGCAGGGATTTGCAGTCGCTGTGCGCATGGGTGCGACCAAGAAACAATTCGATGACACCGTCGCCATCCACCCGACGAGTGCGGAAGAACTCGTCACTATGCGGTAACCGAACATTGCTTTCGTGGGGGACTGCATACTTAATATAGCTGGGGGATTACTTGATGATCATTCAGCCTTCAAGCCCAAGCTGATATACGGTATCTGCAGTGCGCCAGGCGATCCACTCCCATTCCTCTTCGCTGGGTTGTGCACCATCCACGGTATGGAAACCATGTTCGTAGGCGTAATTCACCGACAGGCCGTGCAGATCGGTACCGAACATGATGCGATGTGCGCCTATCTGGTCGATTGCCTCACGAAGATGGATTTCATTCGTTTCCGTGAGATCAAAGTAGACGTTGGAGTTACGCTTGGCGACCGTCAAGCAGGCATCAAAAGATGTTCGTATACTCCGCCCCATCTTTGTCAAAACGATGGGTACGTCCGGAAAGTTGCCGGCCACTTCATCGACCCAGATCGGTTCGTAAATATAAAATAGGCCACTCTTCCAGCCCGAACTGCCTGTCGGCAACATGATCGGCAGCTTTTTGGGACGTAAAGCTTCCATGATAGGTCCCATATCGCGTGAAATTTCAATCGGATCGAGTGCGGTGGTCACGTAGCCGCCAGCGACAAATTCCCCCATGCCGAACATACCAAGCCTGGGAAACAGGTTCTCGATTGCGTCTGCTTCTGTTCGGGCGTTGGCGCGACATTCTTCCTTGGTCGGTGGTTCCATGGATCCAGTGCCAAGAGCACCCAGCGCCGATTCGGGACGATAAAGCGGAAAAAATCTATCCTTGTGATTCCTGGCAACTTCGGCAATACGCTCATTGCTCGCGTTCCTGCCGGGTGTGGGCTGGATGAGCCCGTGGGTGACGCCATGCTTCTCCATTATTGCGATCAGGTCGTTGGAATTGTCGATTTGCGGCTCGCCGGCGGCCTTCGCAAACGCGACCGGCTGCTTGCCGCGTAGTGCAAGATAGTCTTTTGGTGAATGGACCTGATCAATCATGGCAGCCAGTCCAGGGGATCCGCCAACGTGCACATGGCAATCCAACAGGAAGCGTGTCCTGCGGCGAGTAGTAGGCTCCGCAGCATTAGCGCTTGAAACCGCGAGCGGCAACGAGCCAGCAACACAGGCGGCCGCCGATGCGGCGCCGAACATCATCAGATCTCTCCTGGTAATGCCTTCTTTATGATATTCGTCCATAAGCGCCTCCCGATTTAAATGTTCCTGATTCGGCAAAAGAGCGATCGAAAATGTGTGATTTTTCCTTCGTAGTTCTCACGCATCGTGCCCCGCTTTTTTGCGGAACACCAACCGAAACGTCAACACGATTGCCGTTCCGATGTAGACGATGGAAAGTATCCATTTGACGTCGGATGCCAGCGTGCTGAAGAGTGGTAAGGGGTCGATAATCATCGAGAAATCTGGGGAACTCAGGAATACATGCTGCAGGTGGTTCTCATACCAATCGAGTAATCCGGATGCCAGTGGAAGTAAGAGAAACCAGTTGCGGTCACTCGATATTTCGAATCGGTCGAAAAGCCGGCACAGCGCGGTAGTAAGAAACATCGTGTACCAGATCCAGTGAACGTCATCGAGGAGAAAATGGGCACGGTAGAAAAGCATGTCTCCGGAGTCTTCCCATGCATTGAATACAGCCAAATAGTCGGCTACCGAGGTGCCGGTCGTCTGCAATTTGATCATTGCATCTTCGATCGGTCCCAGGATGACGATAATGGTGATTTGCGAGATGGCATAGGCAACGCCGAATAGCGTGATCAGCCACGTGCGGCCAAGCTCGGTTCGCAGATTGGCAAGTGATAACGCGTCAGTCATGAGCTACTCCTCAAAGAATTAAGGATGATCATATTTCGTTGTATTCGGTAGTTATATCGGAATTACGCAAAAAACAGGTATGCGCGGTAACGCAATCAGAATTGACGACAGATTTTCCTCAGAACTGAAACCGCAACGTCAGGTCATGGTTTCACGGATGAGCTTATGTGTTCGCCTCACCTCGCTAGCGGCCATTTAGAACTCTTTCGACAAAAGCCTTCGGCGACGCTATCTCTCGTCCACGCTTCGGCAAACACGCCTTTTACGGGAGCCTATTCTGCCGCCTGTTTCGTACGTGCATACTTTTTCTGAAGTCTGCGCTGTTCCGTCATCCGTCGATGTACGGATTCGACAGACTGGCTCGTTTGACTGGATGCACAGGCGACAAGGCACACAGTGAGCACGGCTAAACCGATCGTGCTTTTCAAGATAACTCCCTAATTTATTTGTCGGAAAAGATCCGGGCCTTTGACCAAGATCGAGCCGATTAGCTTACAACCCAGGCGAATGGAAATCGATCCAAGCGATTGGGAAACGACACGCAGAACGTAACAAGCGCCTGACTGCCGGAGGGTACAAGCCAGGTCCCGACGGATTTAATCGTAAGACATTTCAATATAATCAAAGATACCGGCTCTCTCACGAACGGTCTGGCGCGCGTCTATTCCATATCGATTATTATTTCCCCCTGAGCGTGACCTTCTTCCGAATAGCGGATCGCGGCTCGACCGTCACGCCGTCGGTCACGACGGTCAATCACCGGGGTCACCACGCCTGCCTGCATGAGATCACCCAGGATGGCCAGATCATCCTTGCGCAGAGCCGCCAGCAGCAGGACGAATTCCTGATCGACGAACGGTGATAACATCAGCGCCTTGATCGGACCCATTAGAGGCCCGAGCCAATTTCCTTTTCCTCCTCCGACGATGACGAAGATGCCCTCCGGCGTAAGGGCCCGCCTGTTCGCCATCAGCGAGTGATTGCCAACCATA
>PVMK01142928.1_pt1 | contig 18434 bp, 22 predicted proteins | sample 1853481 | NCBI WGS metagenome assembly PVMK01 (sample SAMN08533507, study PRJNA380276) | Marine sediment metagenome, whole genome shotgun sequencing project. | reverse complement strand
TCCAGTCAGAGATTGCCCGGCAGATCGTTCAGGCTGTGGCAATCGAATTGACGCCGGAGGAAGAACGGCTGCTGTCCGAGGTTCCGACCCAAAACCTGGCCGCCTACGAAGCCTACTTGCGGGCCCGTGAGATTATCTTCGGCGCCAACTATTCACTCTCGCAGGAAGCTGAAGCACAGCCCTGGCTGGAGAAAGCCATTGCGCTGGACCCCGAATATGCAGAGGCGCATGCGCAGCTTGCCAACCTCTATGGTCAGGCGTACTGGCGCGGAATCGATACATCCGATGCATTGGTTGCGAAAATGCGCCACACCATCGACGACGCGCTGGAGCTGAACCCCAAGTCACCCTCCGCGCTGAGGGCGTCGGCCAATTACTACTACCGGGTCGAAAACGACTATCAGATGTCTTTGAATTTGCTCCAGCAGGCGCTTGAGAATGCGCCAAGAGACGTCAACCTGATTGGCGACGTGGGTTTGAGCCAGAGACGACTGGGGATGTGGCAAGAGTCCATTGCCAGTTTCCGCAAGACCCTGGAACTCGACCCGGCCAACGACTTCTACCGCGCGCTCATGATCGAAACCATGGGAAGTGCCGGCGATTGGCAAGGCATTCTGGACAGCACAGTGCCTCTGGATGACGCCGATCCCGATGACCTGGATATCCAGATTGGCAGGGCCGTGGCACAACTGAACCTGAACGGCGACCTCACCCCACTGGAAAGGGTCTTCGACAAAATGAATCTCGTGGATTCATCCCAATACGTCACCCAGAGCGCACGTGTTCACTGGCTGCAAAGGGATTTGGACGCAGCTTATGAGGTGCTGAACAATCCAATCTGGGCTCAGAGTTCCACAGGCCAGGTATTCCAAACCAATCGCGACTATGAACTGGCTAACATTCATCGCCTGAAGGGTGAAACGGAAAAAGCGGAAGAATATTACAAGCGAGTCATCGGGGCTCAGGACAGAGTCATGAATTCCGCCCTGCAGGTGCAGGTGTATTCGGGTATGAATATTGCAGTGTCCATGGCGCGCCTGGGACGATTCGATGAGGCACTGGAACTGGCTGCAAAATTGGTGAACGATACCCCACTGGAGAGAGATGCGATGCTGTGGGGCTGGCTGCTGTCTTTTCAGGCCATGGTTAAGGGTCTGGCTGGTGATCAGGAAGGTGCTGTTGACAACCTGGAAATCGTCCTGAAAATTCCAGCTGCATTTCGTGTCACAGTGTGGGACCTGCACTACGACCCCAACTGGGATTTCATGCGCGATAACCCGCGTTTTGTTGAGCTGGCAACCCCGCCAACGGTGATTCGCACCATGGACTAAAAAGGCTCTTTTCTATTCAGGGCAGACCATCACCGACCGGACCATGGCGCAGGGGCGGGCTGTCATCAACAAAACCCTCGTAACGCGGCAGCGAATCGGCGATGTCGAACCAGGAGATACGCTCGGGATAAAAAGCGTGGCCGGTTGGCACCAGCGCTTCCGGATCGTCAAACGTGCTGAGGTGAAACTCCAGGATCAGGCCCAGTTCCTCACCGCCATCACCTTCCCAGGTGAGCGGGGTTCCGCATTTGCCGCAGAATCCGCGGCCTACACCCGGAGATGACTGGTATATTCCCCTTTCATCACCTTCAAAGCTGACCTGTTCCTTTTTGAATCCCGCCAGGGTGACCACGGGCCCGCCATTGTGCTTGCGGCAGCTCAGGCAGTGGCAGTGGCTGACCAGGAAGGGTGTGCCATTGGTCTCGTAGCGCACGGCGCTACACATGCAGCCGCCCGTCATTTTCGTGTTTTCGCTCATCACTTTCCTCCGCAGACCATTTCAGGCATGTCAATTAAATACATCGCCAGCAGCTCGCTGCCTTGCACGGCTTCCTCAGGGTTCATACCCGTTATCGTGAACTCATGAATTTCTCTACTGCGGTCAGGTCGAATGGCGACCCCACCATAACGATCAGGTGTTCGGCACCCGCTGCGGCAAACGCATCGGCGTTTGCAAGATCTTTCGGTTCCACAGACACGGTGCGCTCAACTTCACGCGGATCACGGCCGGTCTTTCTGCACCACTCATCGAGAACATTATTCTTGTGTCGGACATTTTCGACCGGACCGAAAAAGTTTGACATATCGGCATGCTCGGCCACAAGACGCAGCGTGAACTTCTCTCCACTGCCACCGATCATCAGAGGCATGGATCCGTTGACCGGGCCGGGATTCAACTTGCCCAGGCGTTCCTTGATGACAGGAAGCCCCGCCTCGAGCAGCTTCAGTCGCCCGACCGCAGTGCCAAATTCGTAGCCATATTCCTTGTAATCACGCTCGAACCAGCCGGACCCGATACCCAGGATAAATCGCCCACCGCTGATGTGGTCGATGGTGCGGGACATGTCGGCCAGCAGCTGGGGGTTACGGTATGAATAACAGGCGACGAGTGCGCCAATTTGCGCGTGAGACGTATCGGCCGCCATAGCAGCCAGCAGGGAATAGGCCTCAAAATGCGATTCGTTGGCGTCGCCGTACAGCGGATAAAAGTGATCCCACACCGATATGCTGTCGACACCGAGGTCGTCCGCAGCCTTCCAGGCTGTTCGCATTTCGGCAACGGTTGTGGCTTGTGGATGGATCTGAACACCGATTTTCATAGTCGCTTGTTTCCTTCAATTCGATTTGCGCAATTCATCTGAGTAAACCGTGTCGCCAGTATATTCTGTAAGCCATGACTAGCGCAGCCATTCAACAACGGTGACACCGACAAAGCTGCCAATAGCGTATCCAAACGAGCCGGCGAGCACGCCTGGAATCAGCAGATCGCGCCACCCTTTCGCAGCGGCAAGAGCAGCAGCCGACGAGGGGCCACCGATACAAACGGCTGATGCCATTGCGAGTTCCGCGAGATCAAGCTTCAGTGCTTTGCCAAGGCCAAACAGAATGGACAGGTGTACGATGATGATGATCGCGGCAAAAACAAATAATACCGGCCCAATATCGATAAGTTGCCATACATCCGCCGTTGCTCCGACGCTCGCCAGAAAGATGAACATCAGCACGTTACCGGCTTCACTGTGACCTGAAAGCTTGCCTATCTGCCGCGGCAGGAAGGTGGCAACCATCAGTGTAAGCGCTGTCGTTACGAGGATTGCAAACTGGGGCAGCATGGCGAAGTCCGCCAGCAATTTCCCCAGGGCCGCCAGTAAAAACGCAAGCGCCAGGGCTGCCAGAAGACCGGCAATATCGAGATCTGCAATGCGATGTACGCTGACCCGATACCCGGTAGAAAGCTGTTCTGCGTTATCCATATGATGCGTCGGATAATTCCTGGCCATCCACGCAATACCGGGAAGCAAAATAATCAGGAGAAAATGTAAATTCGTTACCACATTATCAGCGGCGACAGCTGCTGCGAGCATACTGCCGTCCTGCATGCCACTTGCTTCCGCGACGGCGGCAAAATTGAGGCTACCGCCGATGTAGGTGCCCGTAAAAATACCAGCAAGCTCAGCTTCATTAGGTCCCAGGTCCAACAGTGACACCCCGATAAACGTGCCAGCCACCACGGCTGCACTGCCAATAACAAATGCAATGAGTGTTGGACCGGATTCCTGAACGATGCGTTTGAGATCCGCCTGAAACAGCAGCAGCGGAATGGCTATGGGAACCAGATAGTCCCAAACCACGTCATACACAGGTGCCGATGTCGGAATGATTTTCAGATTGGCCAGAACGATAGCAGCAGTCATCAGCAGCATGACACCTGAGTATTTCCTGCCCCAGGGGAATCGTTCGCACCAGAAGCCGAAGCCCGCCAGCGCAATCAATATTGCCCACAGAGCAAAATCCTGGTCCGGGCCGATCAATGGCAGAGTCATGGTTCTGGCGCCCATTCAGCTTCGTTAAACCGCCGATACTAGCAGTTTGTCGAACCTAACATGATCTGCTCGGTAAACTGCTCCTGCATACTCTGCCTTCTGCAGTCGTGCGGTAAAACCGATATTCCGGCCATCAATATCCAGCACAGCCTGGGTGCACTTACGCAAACGGGCGCCCGGCTAGCCCCGAATCGTATATTATCGTGATGAACCAGCAAGTCTCACGACCCTAAACTTCCGGAGATAACATCTTGAGAGTACATTTCACTGGTTTCCCAGGGTTTGCCGCCCTGCTTACGGGCGCTGTGTTTTGCTCCTCCGCCGCGGCCGAAAATACAGCGGCCGGTGGGCCGGATGGGTTGACGGGGACGGTCGTCGTTGTCAATCAGGCATCTGATTCCGTCACGCTGATTGACCTTGCCACGATGGAGGCGTACATGCACGTTGCGGTTGTCGGCGGGCCACACGAGGTGGCCGTCTCACCGGGCGGCGAGCGCGCCATAGTGACAAACTACTACAAGAGGGATGGCAGCCCGCAAAAAACGCTGAGCCTGATCTCGCTGCCTGATGGCGCAACCATCAGGACCATTGATCTGGGTGAATTCAGCACGCCTCATGATGTGCAATGGGTGAACGACACCCAGGTCGTGTGTACTTCTGAGGCGAATAAAGCACTGCTATTGGTCAATGTTGAGAGTGGTGAGATAGAACGCGTATTCGAAACCGGGAAGGACGGTTCACACATGCTCTCCCTGTCGCAGGATCAGGAGCGGCTTTATTCCTCGAACATGTCCGGCGGCGGCAGCGTCAGCGTATTTGATTTCCATACCGGCATGAAGATCAAGGATATTGACACCGGCAAAGAGTGTGAAGGCGTCGGCGTTTCACCCGACGGACGATGGGTCTGGGCAGGTAACCGGGCCGAAGACACGGTTTCGATCATCGACACCGGGAGCCTTGAATTAGTCAAGACCCTGAAATCGCCAGGCTTCCCCTATCGGGTGGAGTTCACACCGAACGGCAAATATGCGCTCGTGCCGCATGCCAAAAGCGGCACCCTGATGGTGGGTGATGTCGCCGGCCAAAACGTCATCAGGCACATACCGCTCAAACTGACCCGGGTCGATGAGCCGTCCACAGCCGGTGTGTTCCCTCATCCCGACAACATCCACGCCTTCGTCACGGTACGCAACGATAACTCGATGCTCGTTGTTAACCTCGAGACGGGAGAGACCCTGGGCCGGGTGGAGGTTCAGTCGAGCCCCGACGGCGTGTCCTACTCACCCATCCAGAGGTAATCAACCATGAGCACAACTTTCCCTGTTTGCGAATTCACCATCGAGGGTAACCCCGATGGCCCAACCCTGGTTTTCATCCACGGCTGGCCGGACAACGCCAGCCTGTGGCGCAAGCAGGTCGAGGCGCTGAGCGGGAAGTTCCGCTGCGTGCTGGTGACCCTGCCGAATTTCGGTGTGGAGGCCGTGCAGGCCGGCGGCTTTGATTTCCCGGCGCTGGTGGGCCGGTTGGCAGCCACCATCAAACAGGTACAGCCCGACGGCAAAGTCAGCCTGGTCACGCACGACTGGGGTGCCTACATTGGTTACATGCTGGAGAAAATGCACCCCGAAATGATCATAAAGATGGCCGCCCTGGACATCGGCGGCCATATTGAGCCAGCGGGCCTCAAGTCAGCACTGATGATCATGGGCTACCAGTGGTCGCTAATCGCCTGCTGGCTGGTCGGTGGATTGATCCCGCCGCTGGGCGGCTTGATGTCCAGGGGCGTGGGCAAGGTGATCCGGGTGCCGGCGCGCCAGCGTGCCCATATCCGCTCGCGCTACAACTATCCTTATTTCTATCTGTGGCGAGGCATGCTGCTGCCCTGGAAGCGTACCAGCCTGCTCGGCAGGTACCGGCCCCGCTGCCCAGTGCTTTATCTGTTCGGCGAGCGCAAGCCGCTGATGTTTCATTCACCCAAATGGCTGCAGATCGTGGCGGACAGCGGTGGGCGCGCAGAAGGCATTGCCGGGGCCGGACACTGGCTGATGGAGACCCATGCCGAGGCTGTCAACGAAAAGATCGGTGACTGGTTCAAGGACGGTCCTTACTCTGTTCGTTGATTTACAAAATTCGGTGCCAATCAGCACTTAGGATTCTTCGATTTTAAAACCTACCTTCACGGTTACCTGAAAGTGTCCTATCGCTCCATTCTCAATGCTTCCACGGGTTTCTACCACTTCAAACCAGTCCAGGTTTTTTATCGTTTTATTGCATTCAGCAATCGCATTTCGAATGGCTTCTTCCATGTTATTTTTGGATGAACCAACAATTTCGACTTTTTTGTAGCTATGATGATCTGACATGAGTGACTCCACTTGTGATCGATTAATTCTCTTTAACCAAAATAGCTAAATATCGATAAGTTTGCCAGTGTAAAAATAAATGGAAAGTGGACTTCCCACGCCGTGTTTGATGTCAGTAGGCCATACAAGCTTCATAAAGAGTATTCACCGCCTCGATGTCCTCACTAAAGCGACAGCGTCGCATTTGCATATGCTCAAAGGTTTAGCGGACACCCACAAATCAGCTTGGGCTATCAGGAGTTTTGAGCTCTTTCCCTAATTCGAATGATCAGCAATGTTGCAGCTAGAACTGATGGGCTAATGACGACCAGTACTTCAAACGCAATATCTGCGAGGGCGGTTGCCATACCCATAATAAGCATTTGTAAGTGGAATACTCCGTGCAAAACAACGAACAAAACGCCTCCAAGCGTCAACGGCAGCCGCCATTCAATGAATCTCAGGGAAAGCAGCAATAATGAACCAGAGGAAAAGAACGCAATTCCGGCATCTTTCACGAAGTGGTAATTGAACGTGCCGTAGTAGTCGCCTAATAAGCTGAAAAATTCAAACGGGTAGAAAAATGCAAATAGTCCGGTGACGATAAAGCCAAAGCCCAATACGTAGGTCAATATATTTGTCTTCATAATTGCGCGCCCTGTCAATGGGAATTCTAAAAATGAGTATAGGGCAAACAAATGTAAAGGAAGCGATACAGCACCCATTTTCGTTACTGAACAAAAAAGTTTCATATATATGTGTATGCATGTTAGGAGGCACCCTTGAATGCCCTGGCAATATATTTGTATTGTGGTGAAGGTTTGATTAGGGTTAGCGCCAGGCCAATCACCCAAACCTCACTAACGGACGGACCATGTGCGACGAACAAACTGAAAAAGACATTGAAGAATTCCAGCGTCTCGGCGGCCGCTTGAGCCGGCGCGAATTTGGCAAATTAGCTACCGCAGCCGCCCTGGGCAGCTTGTTGCCTGCCATCGCCAACGCAGCGGATGTGATTGAATCGGACGTTGAAGTGACCACGCCCGACGGAGTGGCGGATTGTTATTTTGTTCGCCCGGCCGGGGGCAAGCACCCTGCCGTGCTGATCTGGCCCGACATCCTGGGTTTGCGCCCCGCGTTCCGCGCCATGGGCAAACGGCTGGCCGAATCCGGTTACGCTGTGCTGGTGGTGAATCCGTACTATCGCGATGCCAGGTCTCCCGTGATTGAGGTGGGCGCCAGCTTCAAAGACCAGGAAACGCGCGACATCGTGCTGCCCATGGCGAGGAACCTCAGCGCCGAAACGAACTTCACGGATGCCAGGGCATTCATCACATTCCTGGACCAGCAGGAAGCCGTGGATACCAACCGCAAAATAGGCACTGCCGGTTACTGCATGGGCGGGCCCATGATCATGCGCACGGCAGCGGCTGTGCCCGACCGCGTCGGCGCCGCGGCTTCTTTTCATGGCGGCGGACTGGCCACTGACAAGGACAACAGCCCACACCTGTTGATCCCTGATACCCAGGCGCATGTGCTGCATGCCATTGCCGAGAACGACGACAAAAAGAACCCGGAGGCAAAAAACATATTGAGAGTGGCTTATGCCGAGGCTGGAATTCCGGCCGAGATCGAGGTGTATGAAGGTACGCTCCATGGCTGGTGTCCACCGGATTCGAGAGTGTATAACGAGAAGCAGGCGGAGCGGGCATGGGCCCGGATGCTGGTTTTGTTTGGGGCTGCTTTGGGCTGACTTGCCATGCTGGCAACCCCTTTACTGCTAAACTGCCCCATCCAATCACGGCTGCCCGAGTGCCAACCATGCCTTATCAATTGCCCTTTATAACCACACTGTTCATTACCTGCGTGGCGATCTCCGCCCCCGACATCCGTGCAGCTCAGATTGAAACCCAGCAACTTTCCGACATCGTCAAAGTCCTTGCTTCCGATGAATTCCACGGCCGGGCCCCGGGCGGCCCCGGCGAGGAAAAGACGGTCGCCTACCTGATTGATCGCTTCCAGGCACTTGGCCTGGCGCCCGGTGGTGAAAACGGCAGTTGGACCCAGGCGGTGCCCCTGGTCCGCACCCAGGTCCAGGATCCGGCCAGCATGGGATTTGGCATCGGGGATGATCACCAGGCACTGGAACAGGTTAGCGATATTGCGATCGGCACCATCCGGCCACAGGAGCAGATCACAATTGATAAGGCACCCGTGGTGTTTGTGGGCTTCGGCGCCAGCGCCCCCGAACGCCAATGGGATGACTTTGGCGATATGGACCTGACCGGCAAAGTCGCGATTTTCCTGGTTAACGACCCGGATTTCGCGGCCGGCCCGGATGAGGCCGTGGCCGGGCGCTTCGGCAACAGGCGCATGACCTATTACGGACGCTGGACCTATAAGTTCGAGGAGGCCGGACGGCGCGGCGCCCTGGCGGCGCTGGTCATTCATGAAGACAAGGCGGCCGGATATGGCTGGAGCGTGGCCTCTTCCGGGCCCGGTGAAAACTACTCGATCGTGCGCGCCGAGGGGGCTGCCGAGCCGGTCACCCTGCAGGGCTGGCTGCACGGCGATGCCGCAGAACGCCTGTTTGCCACCGCCGGACTCGACCTGAACGAGCAGCGCGCCCTTGCCCGCAGCCCGGATTTCACGGCCTTCGAACTCAAAGGTGTGACCTTCAGCGCCGACCTGGCCGTCACCGTAGAGCGCATCGAAAGCCGGAATGTGCTGGCGATACTGCCCGGCACGGCCCACCCCGATGAGACCCTGATGGTTTCCTCGCACTGGGATGCCTATGGCCATGGTGAGCCTGACGCCCAGGGCCGCACCATGCGACCGGGCGCCAATGATGATGCGCTGGGTACGGCGGGCGTGCTGGAACTGGCCCGCCTGTTCAAAGCCGGCGCGCCGTTAGAGCGCAGTGTTGTGTTCGCCGCGTGGACAGCCGAGGAAAGCGGCCTGCTGGGTTCAGCCGCCTACGCTGCCGATCCGATCTATCCACTGGAGAAGACCGTGGCCAATTTCACGCTGGATATTCTGCAGACCGCCGGGCCGGCCAGGGATGTCATCCTGGTAGGTGAAGGCCAGAGCGATTTGCAAGGTGATCTGGAACGCGCTGCCGCTTTGCAAGGCCGCGTGGTGACACCGGAAAACTTGCCGGAGAACGGCCTGTTCTTTCGCGCCGACCATTTCTCACTGGCGCGGGGCGGAGTACCGGTGCTGCTGATCATGGGCATCGCCGGCGGCTCGGACCTGGTCGAAGGCGGCCGCGCCGCGGGTGATGCGTGGATCGCCGAATACATCGGCACCTGCTACCACCAAACCTGTGATGCCTGGGACCCGAATTGGGACCTGCGCGGCGCCGCCATGGATGTGGAGTTGTTTCACACCATCATCAGGGATCTGGGCAATTCACGCCGCTGGCCGCAGTGGAAACCAGGTTCCGAATTCAAGGCCATCCGCGCAGAAAGTGACGCGGCACGTGTTAATGATCACAGCTCAAATTAATGGGGCTGGATACATTTAATCATTGTGCAATCCGGCCCTTCTAACTTGGTCTTTACGTGCTCTGCCATCTCCTGAAATGAAACGGGTGCAGATGATCACCCTATTCAATGATCATCTGCACGAGTAACCAATCAGGCGCGCTTCTCGATAGCAACATAATCAACAGCAGTTTGACCCTGATAGATCTGTCTTGGCCGGGTGATGCGATGAGTTGGATCATCCATCAACTCTTTCCATTGGCCGATCCAGCCAGGTAAGCGTCCGAGTGCGAACATAACGGTGAACATGTTGACTGGAATTCCAATCGCACGGTAAATAATGCCACTGTAAAAATCCACATTCGGATACAGTTTCCGCTCGATAAAATAGTCATCCGATAGCGCTATTTCTTCCAGCTGTTTCGCCAGGTCCAGTATCGGATCCTCAATACCCAGCTTGTCGAGTACCCTTGTCGCAGGCATTCTTGATCACGGTGGCTCTCGGATCGAAGTTCTTGTAAACACGATGGCCGAATCCCATGATGCGGAAACTGGAATCCTTGTCCTTGGCCATATCGACGTACTTCTTGAGGCTGCCGCCGTCTGCGCGAATGCGCTCGAGCATTTCGATAACCTTCTGATTCGCTCCACCATGCAATGGTCCCCACAACGCCAGAATTCCGGCAGAAATTGATGCAAAAAGATTTGCATGGCTGCTGGCAACGGTACGTACTGTTGCGGTACTGCAGTTTTGTTCATGATCAGCATGCAGTATCAAAAGCAGATTCAGGGTATCAACTACGACAGGATCCGGCTCGTAATCCCTGGTGGGTACCCCAAACATCATCTGCAGGAAATTCGCGCAATAGGAAAGGGAATCCTTCGGATAGATAAATGGTTGACCTATGGATTTCTTATAGGAGAAGGCAGCCAGGGTACGAATCTTGGAAATCAGGCGTGCTGCATTGGTGTCCGTATCGCCCATCCCATTGACTGCGGATGCTTCACTATAATAGCCGGATAAAGACGCAACCATGGCAGAGAGGATCGCCATGGGGTGCGCTTGTCCCGAGAAGCTGGAAAAGAAATGCTTCATGTCCTCATGCAGCATTGCGTGGTGATTCAGCTCCTCTGTGAAGGCGCTTAATTCCTTCTGGTTGGGTAAATTGCCATAAATGATGAGATAGGCAACCTCAACAAATGAGGCTTTATCAGCCAGTTGCTCGATGGGGATTCCACGATAGCGGAGTATTCCTTTTTCTCCATCAAGAAAGGTGATTTTGCTTTGGCAGGACCCGGTGTTTCCATAACCCGGATCCAGGGTAATGTGACCTGTCTGTGATCTCAGTTTGCCGATGTCTATGGCTTTTTCGTTTTCCGAGCCAGTGAGCACCGGCAGTTCGATGGTTTGACCATCAGGTAGATATAAAACAGCGTTATTTGAAACAATTTCTCTAACTGCACTTTGTGACATGGCAATGTCCTCCATTCAAATCCCGGAAGCTCCACAGGACGGAATTCCCAGGTAACTATAATTTTTAACATACTTCGGCGTATGGCAGGCGGACATGGATCAACTGCTGGTCCGATTTGGCAAATTATTTGCAACTAATGGGGCCGGCAGCCGAACACCCAACTCCTGCAATTGTGATTCAGCCTGTTGCTGCCAGCCCCGGTTCGCGATTGGCGAGGCCGGGCTGGGATGGAGGATTCGCCCGATTCGTAGTTCCAGGCCGGTGAGCGCAGATTTGGCCTGATCCTCGGCGAATTTTCCGATGCCGATGATCAGATCTGGTTCCAGCGTCTGGACAATCTTGCGGAATGCGTGATCGCAGTGTCGAAACAGCTCTTCTTTTTCAGTGGCCGGCAGTTTATCCGGGGTACGATTCCTGCCGGATGCCTCCATAAACACCAGCGGGCAATAGTTGGCGACAAAGAAGCGCTCAGCATTGCGTGGTGATTCAGCTCCTCTGTGAAGGCGCTTAATTCCTTCTGGTTGGGTAAATTGCCATAAATGATGAGATAGGCAACCTCAACAAATGAGGCTTTATCAGCCAGTTGCTCGATGGGGATTCCACGATAGCGGAGTATTCCTTTTTCTCCATCAAGAAAGGTGATTTTGCTTTGGCAGGACCCGGTGTTTCCATAACCCGGATCCAGGGTAATGTGACCTGTCTGTGATCTCAGTTTGCCGATGTCTATGGCTTTTTCGTTTTCCGAGCCAGTGAGCACCGGCAGTTCGATGGTTTGACCATCAGGTAGATATAAAACAGCGTTATTTGAAACAATTTCTCTAACTGCACTTTGTGACATGGCAATGTCCTCCATTCAAATCCCGGAAGCTCCACAGGACGGAATTCCCAGGTAACTATAATTTTTAACATACTTCGGCGTATGGCAGGCGGACATGGATCAACTGCTGGTCCGATTTGGCAAATTATTTGCAACTAATGGGGCCGGCAGCCGAACACCCAACTCCTGCAATTGTGATTCAGCCTGTTGCTGCCAGCCCCGGTTCGCGATTGGCGAGGCCGGGCTGGGATGGAGGATTCGCCCGATTCGTAGTTCCAGGCCGGTGAGCGCAGATTTGGCCTGATCCTCGGCGAATTTTCCGATGCCGATGATCAGATCTGGTTCCAGCGTCTGGACAATCTTGCGGAATGCGTGATCGCAGTGTCGAAACAGCTCTTCTTTTTCAGTGGCCGGCAGTTTATCCGGGGTACGATTCCTGCCGGATGCCTCCATAAACACCAGCGGGCAATAGTTGGCGACAAAGAAGCGCTCAAAAAACTTATCCGCAGTGCCGAATCTTTCCTTTGCCCAACCCCAGAATCGATTGCCGCTGACTTCCTCCCGTTCCACATCAAACCCGACAATGGGTCGTTTCGGATGTTCGCACGGCGGTTTGCCCACCGGGCCTTCGATGCCAATCCAGTCGCGCACCAGGTTAATCGTCCCGAAAGGGACGCCGGTCTGCGCCATGCCCCAGGGGCCGGGATTCATGCCCAGGAAGATGGCCTCCTTCTTGTTCGCCCCTGCCACGGCCAGATATTTTTCGATCGGATCTCTGGCGTAGTTCAGCGGGTTATAGACGTGGGTCGTTGGCTCGGCGAAGCTCAGGCTATCTACGGCATCAGATAACTCCGCGTAGATCTTATTCAGCCGGGTGCTAATAGTTTCTGCCCTGATCCCAAATATCAGGTCGGATATTCGTCGAACCCGGGTAGTTCTGTCCCCTCGCAGGACCAGGCCGCCCGTGATCCGGTAAAGATCCGCGCCTGGGGCGCCAGGCCCGGTTCCTCATCAAGGGAACCCGCCGGAATGAAGACCAAGTCATACTTTTCAATAAAGCGCGGCATCCTTGAACCGCAAATCCGGCAGAAAGTATTGGTGAAGGCTTTGGCCTCCGGCGGCTTGTAGCCTGTCAGTTGATCTTCACCACTGTCCCAGTCCAGCGTGCCATTCAGGAAAAGGTTACTGGCGTGACCCGTGCCCGAGGCCTTGCGGCAACGTTGGCAATGGCAGTGATAGAAGCGCTGCGCCTCGCCCGTGGCGGTGTAACGCACCGCGCCGCAAAGACAGCTGCCTGATAATGATGATGTGCTCATGGTTTCCTGGCTCCCTGAGGGAATTTTCCGGTGGATTCAATTGAAGAAGATCATCTTACCGTCTTTTTAAACCGCGGGTTATTGTGAAGGTTCAGCGTACAAAGGAAGTAGTTGGAAGACACCCGGCAACTGCTAATTGATGCGGCCGGATTCAGTTCATTTCCATAAGAATCGTAAGATAAAAGTTAGGAGACACCCATCAATTTTGGAACCATATAACATGATGACGTTTCCGCCGAAACTTCAAGGAGGACTGATTCTTACCGAAATTCACGAGTATTTCCTTCCGGCGACTTGTAAACACTGACTTACCCTACCAAAGGTGTTAAAAAAATATACAACCAGGTCTCTGTCCAAATTCGGGCTCTTGAAAGAAATGCATAATCCGTTCATCGAATTGACATTGAAACTATACGGCTTAGCCGTATAATATAGATGTTCAGCTTTATTGAGACTCGGTTGTTTACACAGTTAGTGCAAGACTACTTGTCAGACGAAGAGTATCGACAAGTTCAGCTTGAGCTGATAAAAAACCCAGAGCTGGGCGCGGTGGTACGAGGTTCTGGTGGCGTACGAAAATTACGCTGGAGGGCTCATGGGCGGGGCAAACGCGGTGGTTATCGTATTATTTATTTCATTTATCGCGCAAAAGAAGTGATCTGGATGCTCACGATTTATCCGAAAAATGTGCGCGATTCCATTCCAGGTCATGTGCTTAAGCAGATTCGCCAGGAGATTGAAGGTGAGTAAAAACAGAGATATTGGCCAGGAAATCCTGGACGGCCTGCGCGAACTCAAACGCGGCGAAGCAGGCCGGGTCGTCAATGTACCGCCGGTAAGGGAAATTCGCCGGAAAGTCGACCTCTCGCAATCGCGCTTTGCAGCCTTGCTCGGAGTTTCAGTGCGAACACTACAGGATTGGGAACAGGGCCGGCGTGCGCCATCCGGCGCTGCACGCACTCTCTTACTCATTGCTCAGAAGAATCCTGGAGCGTTGTTGGAAGTAGCGTAAGAGAGGGCAGCCACACTGGGGCCGCATGGCGGTCGAGGGTGTTGGTGACGGAAACTAACCGGGACCGAACATGAGAAGCAGAGGAGTTTTATTAGGGCAATCGTGGCGCATTCGTGCCGCCATGTATTTTTGCGTGCTTGCGCTCGTGGTCCTGGCGGAACCGGCGTCGGGTCAGCAGGTCGATAACATCCGCCAGTACCAGTTCGAGCCGGCGTCCGGAAGATATCAACTGGTGCTCAAGGAAGTGCCGCGGCCCGTTGCCGGTGCCGACGAAGTGCTCGTCCGGGTGCGGGCGGTGTCGTTGAACCGGCGCGACATCAATATTTTGAGCCGTGATTACGGCCCTGATGACGGCTTAACCGGTGGAATTCCATTGTCCGATGGTGCCGGTGAAGTCATTGCCGTCGGAACAGACGTCACAAGATTCAATGTGGGTGATCGCGTGGCCGGCACCTTTTTCGAAAGCTGGATCGACGGCGCGCCGAGTATTGAAATGCTCGAACAGGCGCGTGGCGGCGGCGTGGGAGGCATGCTGTCCGAAGTCGTGGTGACACACGAAAACGGACTGGTCGCTATCCCGCAGCATTTGTCCTACGAAGAAGCTGCAACGCTGCCTTGCGCGGCCTTGACCGCCTGGGTTGGTTTGTTCAAGCGCGGCCGACTGCAGTCGGGTCAATTCGTGCTGCTCGAGGGCACGGGGGGCGTGTCAATTTTCGGCCTGATTTTTGCGGCTGCTGCAGGGGCAAACCCAATTATCACGAGTTCCCGGGACGAAAAGCTCGAACGGGCCAGGACACTCGGTGCATTTGGCACGGCCAACTACCGCAAGAATCCCAACTGGCAAAAGGAAGTACGTAAACTGACCGGTGGCGCCGGTGTCGACCAGGTGCTGGAGGTCGGTGGCCGCGATACGCTGAGCAAAGCCCTCGAAGTGCTCGCCCCCGGTGGGCATATTGCACTGATCGGCGGTCTGTCCGGATATGGCAGTGCTCTGCCGACCAGTTCACTGATGTGGATCAACGCGACGGCAAGCGGCATCTATGTTGGGTCGAGGGAAGATTTCGAAGCGATGAACGCGTTTATCAGTGAACATCAGATACGTCCACTGATCGATCGCGTGTTCGAGTTCGATCACGCACAGGACGCGTTCGACTACATGCAAGGCGGCAGTTTCGTGGGAAAGATCGTCATTCGTTTATAAACTAAGAAGACTTGGGGTCAATAGGCCATGCAAGCTTCATAAAGAGCATTCACCGCCTCGCTGTCCTCACCAAAACGGCAGCGTCGCATTTGCATGTGCTCAAAATACTTGCCCGTCTCCCGTTGCCCGATCGCATTGGTAGCGAGCCATGCGGGGGTCTGGGCGCCCTGCTGTGAAGTTTCATGCCCGCCAAATCCGAGGTCATTGCTCAACCTGGATTTGACGTCGCCGGGATGGCAAGCGTTGACTGTTACACCGTGCTCCCGGAAACGTTCGGCAAACGCGACCGTCAGCATGCGGTTCGCCTGCTTCGACTGGCGGTAGGCTGTATTGTTGTTGTAGGGACGGCGCCTGAACTCGAGGTCATCAAGATCCAGGTCCCCCGCCCAGTAGCTCGCAACGTTTACTACCCTGGAGGGTGATCCGGCCCGTAGTTGATCACTGATGCCCGGGTTAACCAGAAGTAGCCCAACACGTTGGTTGCGAACTGAAGCGCGATTCCAGTGGGCGTTTCCCGGCGGCGACGTGACGTTGCCGCCGCGGTGTTCACCAGCACGTGAACCGGTTCCTTCAAGCGTTGCGCGAGGGCCTGAATCGAATCCTTGCTGGAAAGATCCACGATTTCATGGCTCACCCGCTCGTTACCGGAAAGTTTTGCAACTTCGCTGACCACCTTACCCGCCCTGTGCCCGTCGCGGCACAGGAGGACAACCCGGTATCCTGGCTGCAGCGCTATTTCCAGGGCGATTGCCTTGCCGATCGCGCCTGTTGCACCGGTGATCAAAGCCAAATGATGATTATGATCCTGATCGGAGTCTCGCATGGGATTCCCGACGTTTACGGTAAATTTGATTCTGGAACTATTTTAACCGGTGTTACAGAGAGTGTCCGCCCACCCGACTGGCTCACCGTCACCCCATTAAGTCCTAATCGCTTATCGCGTGGATAACCGCGTCCGGATCGTGGTCCACGACCTTGAGCAGAATCCTGGCCGGGCCGGAACGAAGCGGCTGACTACCCGTGCGCACCACGCCACCGTGCTTGAAGTCAAAGATCCACGACAATATCAGTGCCAGGGGAAAGCCGACCACCTCCAGCGCAAACAAAAAAGTGACCGACCAGTCGGGCAGACACAGGCGTGGAAAAATAATGTCTGCAGCCTGCAGCAGACCCCGGGCAACCGCTGCATAGATTGCAGCCACCTGGTATACCTTCCTTCGTTTGAGCTCCACCAGTACGTTCATATTGAAAGGTTTAGCCGTAAGTTTGTCGCCCAAATATAATGCATCTGGACGATCACCATATTTTCCCGGGAAATCAGAGGGCAGGGATGGCGCCTCCTTCTCCCTGCTACCGTGAACCGTTTTCATTAATCATCGAGGGCCGGAATCATCCAATTTAAACATACATCGCAAGAATCGGGTGGCGGCCCGGGGTCTCAGGGCTGTAGGCTGTATCAAACGATGACCTGGAGCTAGCATGTCTTTTCAGATTCACGCCTTACCCGCAGAACATTTTCAACCGTTGTTCAGGATGTCCGCACAGGAACTGGAAGGGGTTCAGGCCACCCGGATGGTTGTGGACGCCAAACCAGGCTACCCCTGCCGCGTCAGCCTGGCTGATGCGGAAGTCGGTGAAACAGTTATCCTGGTGAATTACCAGCATCAAGCGGCCGATTCACCCTACCGGTCCGCTCACGCCCTCTTTGTTCGCGAACATGCCGGGCAGGCATTCCCGGAGCGCGGGGAGGTGCCGGAAGTTTTAACAACGAGGCTGATTTCGATCCGGGCCTTCGATGACAAGCATTACATGGTCAACGCAGATGTCGTTGATGGCATGGACTTGCACGAGGCTATTCCGGCGATGTTGCAGGACCCGGCCGTCGCCTACCTGCATCTGCACAATGCCAAGCCGGGTTGTTTTGCGGCCTGGGTGACACGGGCCTGATGATTCCTCATAAAGCCCTTCAGTACTCATTATATTTTTTAGCGCTTCCCCTGACCTTATCGGCAGGATACTTCAGCTCATTCAGACCGATTTTTCTCTCAACAGCTTGAGACAAATCAATATCCAGTTGGTCTGCCAGGCGAACCAGGTAAACAAAAATATCTGCAAGCTCTTCGCCCACTGCTTCCAGTTTTTCGTTGGCCAAATTGAAGCTTTCCTCTTGAGTCAGCCATTGAAAATGTTCAGCCAGTTCTGCTGCCTCCACAATCAAGGCCATTGAAAGGTTTTTCGGCGAATGAAATTGCTTCCAGTCTCTTTGCTCTGCAAACGCTCTCAGTCGCTCCTGCAATTCTGGTATTTCAGTCAATTTGAGTCTCCAACTTTATTGGGCCAGAGTATAGTGCCAGTGGGAACACTTGAATCAATTATCGTAGAATCAAAGTGAATATTCTGAAACGCGCAGGACCGCCTGCCGGGTATGAAAAAACCCGCCGGCACAGCCAAGCGGGTTTGAGAAATTCCTTTCTCCGCTTTAGCTAAATCTGTCCGATCCCAATACCAGGAATTTGGACCCAATACATTAAGAGAGCCGACCCAAACTACCTGTGCTGAGGGTTTGCTCGATTATTTCTGCTGGCCCCTGGAAAAATGCGAATGAAGGAGAAACGATAACAGCATACCAGTAGCCAGGATTGCAACGGATATCTTTCCACGATGCGGTGTTTCACTGGTCCAGATTTCGCTATGATGAAGCCAGAAAAACACGTACATGGAAACCAGCCAGGGCGTAAAGGCAATGGCGACCTTGAGTGCGTTACGTGTCCTGATTTTCAAGGAATTTGGCATTCGTAAATACTACCATGCGCGGTCACGGTATCATCTTAGCCTATCGGCATGGACGAACGTGTGAGCGTGGACTGAGAAAATGACCGAGGTATGCCCTGTATTGCTACGCAATTGATCCA
>PVMK01123406.1_pt1 | contig 18437 bp, 16 predicted proteins | sample 1853481 | NCBI WGS metagenome assembly PVMK01 (sample SAMN08533507, study PRJNA380276) | Marine sediment metagenome, whole genome shotgun sequencing project. | reverse complement strand
ATGTCGACGGCGTCGTCATCGCTGGGATGATACTGGTTGGCATCGGCATCATCATCCTGGTCAAAGCCTTTGTTTTACGCGAGTAGAGGATAAGCACATTGAATTATTCTTTATAGGCTTTCTACAGATAGGTTCATGCGTCAGATCTGTCTAGTCTCGGTCGAGGAACTTGGCAGCATGAATACAATGGACATGATACTGGTGCGCGCCCCGCTTGTTGGTGGCGTGTTGCTTCTTGCCTTAGGCGTGACTACTTGGTACAGGCAGCTGGCATTGGCAACTCAAGATGAAGCACTCAGAAAACCGAGATGGGCGGCTGGTATCACGATTATTGATGGCTTAATACCGATCGGGAGCGGAATAAGACTGAACGTAACCGAGATTGTGTAGATCGCGAGTCCGGTATAGCCTGACTTAAGCTTGCTCCACTCTGGCCGCTGCCGGCCGGTGGCGATCTCGAAAAAGGGGTTTTGCATTGTTGCGGATGCATTTGGTGACTTCTGATTGCCCGCAAGTGTTGAGCTTTCGACGGAAGCCGTATGGGACGTGGTGTAGCTGAACGATGACTGCAGAGAAGCATAATGGATATGAAATCAGACCTTTCCCCAGGGCACGGCTCCCCGTCCTCGACGTGGTTCGTATGGGGCATCGCAAACACACCATACATGGTCTGTTGGAAGTGGATGTGACCGAAGCACGTCAGATTATCCAGGAGCACAAAGCACAAACTGGAGAGAGGCTCTCCTTTACTGCATTCGTGGCTATTTGCCTGGCTAAAGCTGTCGAAATGAACAGGCACATTCAAGCCGTCCGAGATTGGCGAGGGAGACTCTTACTGTTCGACGATGTAGATGTGAGTACCAATTTCGAAATTGAGGTCGACGGCCGTAGGTTCCCGCTTCCTTATGTTATCAAAGCTGCGAACCGAAAGAGTTATCGAGAAGTGCATGACGAGATCCGGGAGATCCAGGCCCAAGGAGGAAGCAGTAGGGCAGGGGCTGTCATGCAATGGTTTGCATCGATGCCCGGCTTTGCCAGAAGGATATTTTGGTGGTATCTGGACATGAAACCCCACATGCGAAAGGAACGTTTTGGCACAGTCGGACTAACAGCCATCGGGATGTTTGGAGAGGGAAGTGGCTGGGGTGTGCCTATCTATGCCGGAACGCTGCTGGTCACAGTCGGTGGCATAGGTGAAAAGCCGGGGATATTCGAGGGACGAATTGAGATCCGTGAATACGTGAGCCTGACTGTCAGCTTCGACCACGACATCGTCGACGGTGGGCCGGCTGCACGGTTTACGCAGCAGTTTAAGGAGTTGCTTGAAAGCGGTTATGGTATCAAGGAGTAAATGCTATGGCAGCCATCGTAGAGACAGATAATCTAGTTAAGAAATTCGGCGACTTTGAAGCGGTTAAGGGCATCAGCTTCTCAGTGGAAGAGGGCGAAATCTTTGGCTTACTTGGACCCAATGGTGCAGGCAAGACGACGACTATCTCGATGCTTACTGGGCTGTATCAGCCCACCTCGGGAACTGCCCGGATCGGAGGCTATGATATTAAAACCGATCTGGATAAGGTCAAGGAGATCAATGGACTGGTTCCCCAGGATTTGGCCCTCTATCCAACGCTGAGTGCCCGGGCCAACCTGAACTTCTTCGGCCGCATTTATGGTCTTGGGGGCAAGGAGCTGAAGGAGCGTGTGGAGGACGTGCTGCGCATCGTCTCTTTAACGGACCGGGCCGACGAGTCGGTCCAGACGTTCTCAGGGGGAATGAAACGGCGGGTCAATATTGCAAGCGGCCTGGTCCACCAGCCCAGATTGCTTTTCCTGGACGAGCCCACCGTTGGCGTGGACCCGCAGAGTCGCAACCACATCTTCGAAAGCGTCTTGCGGCTCAATCGCGAACGAGGCATGAGCATCATCTACACCAGCCACTATATGGAAGAAGTAGAGTTGCTTTGCAACCGCGTGGCTATTATCGACCAGGGGGAGATTATAGCTAATGACACGATCAAGAACCTGATCGACATACTGGGTGGGGGAGTTATTCAAGTAGGTCTGCCGCAGGTTGACGATGCCTTACTGGAGCAGATTACCGCCCTTCCGGCCGTAAAAGCGGCCACGCTGGCGCCTAGACCTGCGCCGCCACCTCCAGCCGAAGGTGAAGAACCTGCCGCGGCCGTATTTGAATCTGCCCCAAGCTACACCGTGGTTAAGATCGAGGTCGAGCATAGCCAGCAGGCGCTGGTCAATCTTATAGGATTCTTTGGTGAGCGAGACCTACCTGTCGTTTCATTGGAGATATTGGAACCTAATCTTGAAAGCGTCTTCTTACACCTTACGGGCAAGAAACTGAGGGAGTGACGACGATGAAAGCACTGCAAGTCGCTTATAAAGATTTTCAGATCCTGATTAAGGACCGGGGTGCATTAGTCAATTTGTTCCTGCTGCCCATCGTGTTCATCATCGTGCTGAGCTCAGCCTTGCAAGGAATTATGGGAGGGGATGACGACAGGCTGATTGAGCTTCCGGTGGTCAACCTCGACGTCGGTGGCACGACGGCCGAGACGTTGCTAGCAGCCCTTGACGAAGTCGGTGGCATCGAGGTGTTAGAATTCGAGCAAGCCGAAGCTGGAGCACAACTTGAGGCTTTCGAGATCGCCTGGGTATTGACGATTCCGCCAGGATTTAGCGATGACGTGTCCGACGGTCGCCCGGTGACGTTATTGATTGAGAGCCACCCAGAAGCCAACGAGACCGATTCAGAGTCGGTTCAACGCACGATCACCGGAGTGGCGCGCGGGTTGGCGCTCCAGGATCAACTGATCGCCAGCTTCGTGCAGATGGGCAACATGCAAGGAACAGCTCCCTCTGAGTACCAGGTCTTCACGACAGAGCGGGTCGTGGCTCAGGCTCAGAGCCAGTTCGAACGCGCCCAGACCGATCCCCTGATCGTCATCGAGGAGACAGCGCCGGCAAATCTTGGAGAGCGGGTTAAGGAACCTAATTCGGTCCAGCAATTCGTGCCTGGTCTGGCTATCGTTTTCGTCTTTCTGACAGCCGCTTCAACGGCTCATTCTATTTATCGCGAAAAGCAGACTGGGAGCTTCAGACGTTTGGTCGTTGCCCCGATAAGTAAAGCCGGGATCATGACCGGCAAGATGATCCCAAACTTTATTGTTGGACTGATCCAGATAGTTGTCATCTTTGCAATCAGCATCTTGATATTACCGCTAATTGGATTGGATCCATTGACCTTGGGCAACGATCCGCTGGCGCTGGCCCTGGTCGTAGTCGTATTGGTGCTTTGCTCGACCGCCATGGGCCTTATGATCGCGGCCATCGCCCGAACGGAAGGACAGATCACCGGTTTGAGTGGCCTGGTTCTGTGGACAATGGCTGCTATTGGCGGATGTCTATACCCGACTTACTTGCAGGGTGGTTTTCTGGATACGATCGGCAAGGTTGTGCCCCAATACTGGGCGGTACAGGCCTCCCAGGACCTGATCGTCAGGGGACGGGGCTTGGTCGACGTGCTGCCAGAGGTAGCGATATTATCCGGGTTCGCCCTGCTCTTTTTCGCTATCGGCCTGTGGCGCTTTGAGTTCGATTAGATGGTGCAAATGACCGGTCGGAAGGCCATTCTTTGGCGAAATTTCTGTCCAGCCTAGGAGAACAGCGATGATTAAGAAAACGTTGGCATTGGCCGGAAAAGAACTTCAAGTCCTCCTCAAGGACCGGGGACAGCTGGCGGTCCTCTTTCTCATGCCGATTATGTTTGCTTCAGTAGTCGGCTCCTTCGGTGGGGTTCGTCCGGAGTCACGGTGTACCTTGTCAACCAAGACCCGGGCCAATATGGCGCACAGATCTCCGAGACTCTGTACGAGATCGAAGCGCTGCGAATTGAGGAGGTGGATACGGTCGACGAAGCGGACAAGAAAGTGGCCGATGGCGACGCTCTGGCCGCTATCATCATCCCGGTTGATTTCAGCCAAAAAGTGGAAGCCTTCGAGCAGACCGGCGTCACCGTCATCATCGATCCAGCCCAGCGCCAATACGGCGGCATCATCACGGGGATGATGAGTGAAGTAGTTACGCCCGTGATATATCAAGGTGAGATCCAACACGGAATCCTGACCGTTATGGAAGAATCGGGAGCCTTTGAGGGCGCCAATCAGCAGATCCACGACGCGGTCCAAGCCCAGACGGTTGGCGTAGTCATGACCCAGCTCTCCGAGATGTTTGAGAACCCTCTCATCGCCGTGTCGAGTGTCGATTTGGAAGGAGTGGAAACGCGAGAACTAGCCAGCTCCTACAGTTACTACATGCCATCCTACGCGGTGATGTTCGCTTTTTTCATTGTCAGCACAATCGCAGGCACGATCTTAGCCGAGAAAGAGGATGGCACGTTCCGGCGTCTGCTGGTTGCACCTCTCCACCGCGGCGCCATCATCGCTGGTAAGATGTTGGCTTATACGCTGCTCGTAACCTTTCAAGTCTTCCTCGTGCTGGCCGTCGGCCGACTTGCCTTCGACATACCTTTAGGAGAATCTCCTGTCGCCCTCGCACTAATCACGCTTGTGTTAGCATTGACGGCGACCTCGTTAGGCATGTTGGTAGCGGCCGTGGTCCCCACACGTAGCCAGGCCGAAGGCGTGGCTTTCATTATGGCTATTGTACTGGGAGCGGTAGGCGGTTCCATCATCATCCTGCCAGATCAGGGCTTTCTAAATGTGTTGTCCCAGTTTACTCCCCACGCCCATGCAATCGAAGGCTATATCCAGGTGATGAGCCAGGGCGCGGGCGTCCTGGACATCTTGCCCCAGTTAGCCTTATTGGCCGCTTTAGCCATATTGTTCTTCCTGATCTCTATGTGGCGGTTCAGATTTGAATAGCTGGGCATGATGAAGATGGTTGCGCATCGCCTCTAGCTCCAAGATTACGGCGTTGCGGTCGACGCTTCGGCTGATGATGGCTTGACCTCTTTCCATAGTTGAAAAGACCTGCAACAGAAGGCCGTTCTGGACAGGCCATACGTTCGAATAGCCACCGCGATACACCTACCAATTTCGACATCCTGCAGGATGGGAGCTTTCAACTCTTCTGTAATTCCTTTTTTCACGGGGGGCAGGTTAATCATTGTCTCCGTATGCTCGCCAAAAGTAGACAAGTCTATGGAGATCAGGTCACGTAATCTATTGTAACTTTGACTGCCTGACTGGATTTATGATAGAATGTCATCAAAGAGAGACCGACCGGTCTGTCTCTCCCTCCCTTCTCATAAACGCGTGCATGCCATGATCCTGAAGGAAAAAATCGTTCAAGAATCAATGAGATTGTTTTCCACAAAGGGATATTGCAGCACTTCCATCACCGATATCTTGGTCGCCGCCGATACCTCTAAGGGCGGCTTCTATAATCACTTCGCCAGCAAAGAGATTCTCTTTAATAACGTTTTGAAAGAAGCCCAAAGCATCTGGAGGGAGCACGTACTTTCAGATGTCGATACGATTGACAGCCCTGTCGCGAAGATCGAGAAGATGCTGGAGAATTATCGAGACCGCTATCTTAAAGATAATTTAACTTTCCCCGGAGGATGTATCTTCGTCACCTTTTCCGTCGAGCTAGACTATCTTTATCCGCACCTGGCTCAGGAAGTTAACAAGGGATTCATAGGTTTTAAGGCCATGCTCGCGCGCTTACTGGATGCCGGCAAGGAAAGCGGCGAATTGCCCCTAGATATGAAATCGGGCGACCTGGCAGAGATGCTTTTTTCGGGCATGCTGGGGGCTTCGGTTATCTACGGGCTGGACAAATCAACCGCGGCACTGGACCGTTCAATCGATACACTTATCGATTACCTTGAACAACAAAGAAAGCCACAAAAGGACGAAGAGGCACTGCAGATTGAGGCAAACGAGGCTTCCAGATCATAGACCAGAAGTTTGCACTGTATCCAATCCAAACACAGCCCGGCAAGACCGTCTGGTTGCGTAAGCAAAAGGCTCACAACTAAATAGAAGATCAAACATTCTTGTGGACTCAGTTCCCTATTCCGAAGCCATTTAGATAGAATAACGACAGGCCGGAACAACTTGCTGATCACGCTTGCTTTTGGGTCTACAATTCGACAGCAAATCATGATTCTCAATGGGACTTTGGATGAGAACTCGAAATGTGATGAGACACTACGCCATGTGGTCGGAGAGTACCGGCCCGTGAGATTGTTTGCCCTGTAGCTTGATAAGTAAGAGTAAAGGAGGTAGCTGGAGATAGATATATTTCAATAATCATCTTACACGTGACGACAGTCTCCATGAGATTGGTTCAAGGTTAGGAGGAAAAGATGAAACGTAAGAGATTTTTACTGATTGCATTGATGATATTTGCTGGTCTACTGTTCGCAGCTTGCCAGGCAGATGAGGTCGAAGTAACCCGAGTTGTGACCGAAACGGAAACCATTACGGAACAAGTCGAGGTCACAAGGATAGTTGAAGGAGAAGTCGTCACCGAGATTCAGGAAGTTGAGGTGACAAGAGTCGTCGAGGTAGTGCCCGTAGAGGAAGTAGTCGTAGACGAGCGTGGGACGCTGCGGTTCACCGACGGCCTGGCTTATGGTGGAAACGAGAACCTGGACCCCGTGGATGCTTCCCGCTTCTGGCCGCCCATATCCCTGCTTTTCGATCGCTTGACGGAACCAGCGTTTGACAATATGGCTCCTCAACCATCCTTAGCAACTTCCTGGGAAAGTAATGATACTGGCGATGTGTGGACATTCCACCTTCGCGACGATGTCTTTTTCCATGATGGCGCGCAACTGACCTCGGCCGATGTTGCTTACTCAGCCAACCACTGGAAGACCTCAGAAACATCAATCCTCGCTTCCACATTTGAGGTCATCGACAGTATAGATACACCAGGTGATTTCACCATCGTTTTCAACCTAACCCAGCCGGTTGTTGACTTTCCCACAACTGTCATGGACTATCGCGCCCGTGTTATTCCCGAAGATGGTCTCGAAGAAATCCTGACCACAGGCAGAGGCTCAGGTCCGTTCAAGCTGGAGCGGCTGGACCCGATCGGTACAACCATACTGGTAGCCAATGATGATTACTGGGATGGTCCTCCAGGACTTAAAGCAATTGAGGTTTATGGCATCGCCGATTCTGAGGCACAGGCTACGGCGCTCCTGGCCGGTCAGCTTGATTGGCTAGGTGTTACGCTTGAACAAGCACAGCGGTTCGAAGGGAACGATGACTTTATTATCAGCCAGATTCCAGGGGGTGACTGGTCGGGCTTTGTCATGCGTACCGACATTCCGCCATTCGACAATCTGGAATTGCGCCAGGCGATGCATTACGTCGTCGACCGGCAAAATATGGTGGATCTCGCTCTTCAGGGCCGGCACTGTTTCTTGTGATACAGCCGTAATGCCAGGTGACCCGTACCAGTACACCTGTGACGAGCCACAAGATATTGAGGCTGCCATAGCCAAGTTAGCGGAAGCCGGTTACGCTAGGCGGTTTTGAAATTGATTTGTATACATCCGATGTCTGCCCAGGCTGGACTGCTCTGACCGAAATATATCAGCAGAGCGCCGCAGAGGCGGGCATCGATGTCAATATTACAACCGTTTCATCGGATGGTTTTTGGACCGATGCCTGGATGATACAACCCTTTGTGATGACCTGCTGGAATGCACGTGGGGCCGACGCGGCTCTCACCGAGATCTATCGTTCAGGTGGCGCCTGGAACGAGAGTTTTTGGAACGTCCCAGAATACGATGCCCTGCTCGATGCGGCTCGTGCCGAGTCGGACTTTGATACGCGGCGCCAATACTACCTGGATGCTCAACAAATGCTCCATGAAGAAGGCGGCACGATCATTCCCTATTTCGAAAACCTTACCCGCGTCCAGAAGAGTTGTGTCGAAGGGATTCCCCCACTCTCAAATATCTGGATTGATTGGGATGACATGACCAAAAGTTCGGACTGCGAATAATAGTTAAGCGTTGATCCAAGAGTAAGAGACAAGTTTGTTTTGTCTCTTACTCCTAATATAGTACCTGGCTCAGACACGTCCAGGTAATACCTGCGGAATCCTAAACAGGTGCCAGGCACTTAAAGAGGCAGACTGCCTGGAGAAATCCAAGTGAATTGCTTGGGACTTAATCTGATTTAGGAAGGCAGAGAAGAGGAATGATATGGTTGCCCTCGTTGGACGTAGATTTGTTCTGGCTATAGTGACCCTCTTCATCATCTCGCTGATCGTATTCCTTGGCGTAGAAGCCCTGCCGGGGGATGCGGCAACAGCCTATCTTGGCCAGTCGGCGACACCCGAAAGCTTAAATGCCTTACGCGAGGAATTTGGTCTCTACGTCCCAATGCACGAGCGCTACCTGAAATGGCTGGGGGTATATTAGCAGGGTGATCTGGGGACATCGATGGTCCGCAGGAATCCGGTTTCGGAAGTCATCGGTAACCAGCTTCGTAACACAATCGTCCTGGCCCTGGCGGCGGCGATCGTCGGCATTCCCCTGGCCATCTTTCTGGGCGTTATTGCCGGGCTTGCTCGTGATAAGTGGCCAGATATCTTTGTATCCACCTCGTCAATCATTGGTATGACCCTGCCCGGCTTTGTAACGGCGACCATCCTGATATATATATTTGCTATTCGTTTGGAGTGGTTTCCGGCAATTACCATGGTTCCTACAGATTCTTCCATACGCGAGTTATTACCAAATATCGTGCTGCCAATCATAACCCTCACATTTATCATGGTCGCCCATATTTTACGCATGGTTCGCACCAATATGATCGACGTTATGACCAGTGATTACGTCCAGATGGCCCGATTGAAAGGTGTTCCCGAGAGGCGGATCGTTTTCCGGCACGCTTTGCCCAATGCCATGCTGCCGACGATTAATGTCGTCGCCATCACCCTGGCCTGGTTGCTCGGTGGTGTTGCCGTGATTGAGACTGTGTTCAACTATCCGGGCATAGGAAAACTGATGGTTAATTCCATCACTGACCGGGATTTTCCAACCATTCAGGCAATCGCCATTGTCCTGGCCATCGTTTATATAACTGTCAACCTGGTTGCGGACCTGCTCACCCTCGTTCTCAATCCCCGTTTGCGGACGGCCCGGGGGCACTAAGTAGTAAATAATGTGCAGTGGTCGGCGAGTAGAACAACCACTTAGGAAGCGGAAAGCGGAGGAAAACAATGGCCGTCGAATCACCAACTGTAGAACAACTGACAACGGTCAAGCGGCGCAGCGCCATAGCGGAAACGTGGGAAAACTTGCGACGATCCAGGGCCGGCATGATCGGATTATCCTTAATCGTCATTCATTTGATTTTAGCCATCACATCTCCCGTAATTGTCCCTCATGACCCGCTGGCTATGAGCGCCCCGGACCGAAATCTAGCTCCCTCACTTGAGCATCCCTTCGGCACAGATAACCTCGGCCGCGATGTCTTTTCACGTTCATTGCTGGGCGGACGTGTTGCCATAGTGGTTACCATCATAGCCATAAGCCTGGCCGTCATCTGGGGTGGATTGGTAGGTATCTTGTTAGGTTTTCTCGGCGGTCGCACTGATGAGATTATTATGCGTATCGTCGATGCCCTTCTCTCTATTCCCTGGCTTTTGCTGTTACTGCTCATTATTGCCATCCTGGGCACTAATATGCGGGTGCAAACGCTTACCTTTGCTTTCACCTATGGCATTCTTACTATTCGGGTGGCAAGAGCTGCAACCCACGACTATGTAACCAATGAATTTATTCTTGCAGCCCGAGCTAGAGGAGAGAGCAAACGTACCATTGTTATTCGCGAATTACTGCCCAACGTGCGCGATGTGCTATTAGTCGATGGGGCCATGAATTGGTCATGGATGTTAATAGCCTTCGCCTCGCTCTCTTTCCTGGGCTTTGGGGTTACACCCCCAACTCCGGACTGGGGCTTCATGATCGCCAAAAATCGAGATATTCTGGCCATTCAACCCTGGGCGGTCTTTGGCCCGGTGCTTATGCTGAGCACTCTAATCATCGGAATTAATCTCTTTGCGGACGCCTTCGCCAAAGCGCTTGGATTGGACCGAAGCCATGGGGCTCCTGTATGAGCAGTCCTCTGGTCGAAATAGACGACTTGACGATCGGTTATCATACAAAGAGGGGGACATTGGTCCATGTGCTGCGCAATGTATTTTTATCCATTAGGGCGGGCGAAACGGTTGGTTTAGTCGGCGAATCAGGCTGCGGTAAAAGCACTCTGGGCCTGGCGATGATGGGCTTTCTACGCTCCGGAAGTCAACTGTTGGAAGGGAGTGTCCATTTTTCAGAATTGGACATGTTTAACCTGACGTCTCGCCAATTGGAAAACATACGCGGCAATCAAATCGCCATCATTCCCCAAAATGCGGGAGACTCCTTAACACCCACCCTGCGCGTCGGCAATCAGATCGTCGAAGCAATAGAGCTACATACCGAACTCTCCGGGGGCGAGGCCAAAGAACGGATGATAGCGCTTTTAGGCCAAGTGCGCCTGCCCCAACCGGAGGTGATGGCAAAACGTTACCCTCATGAATTGTCAGGTGGACAACAACAACGGGTTGTGGTGGCCATGGCTTTGGCGGCCGAGCCGGATATGCTCGTGCTGGATGAGCCGACGACCGGTCTTGATGTAACTACCCAAGCGCATGTTCTTGAACTGCTGCGTGATATTGTTTCAGAGATGGGAACGGCCATGATGTATATCAGTCATGACATGGGTGTGATCGCCCGGGTTAGTGACCGGGTAGCCCTGATGTATGCGGGTGAAATCGTGGAGGATGCCAGCGCGGAGGTCATGTTCAGGTCGCCGGCCCATCCTTACGCCCGCGGCTTGCTAGAGTCAATCCCCAGATTGTCCATGTCTGGCATTGCCAAATCAATGCCCGGGCAACCACCTATCCCCGGCACATTGCCCGGCTGTTCTTTCGCTCCCCGCTGTTCATTTGCCACCGACATTTGCACCGGCGATCCACCAACGTTGAAAGCCATTCACGAGACACCCCATCTGGTGCGTTGCCACCACTGGGAAGAGGTTTTGGCCACTGATTTCGATGAGGAATTGCGAGAGGTTTTTCATGCCGTTGAGCGCACGGCACAAGAAGAGCTGGCCATCGAATTAGCGGATGTTGAAATATCTTATCACCGGCCCGGCGTACTCGATCGCATTCGCAGAACGCCGCATCCACCGGCAACTGTGAGTGATGTGACTTTGAAAGTGCACCGTGGCGAGACGTTGGCCCTGGTTGGCGAAAGCGGAAGCGGCAAAACCACCATTGTCCGGGCCATCGCCGGTCTTCTCGCTGCGAAGGGGGGTCAGATACAGTTTGGCGATTTTGATCTAACGGCGGATGTTGATGACCGTCCGAAAGAATTGAGCCAACGAATCCAGTTGATATTCCAGAATCCCGACGCATCGCTCAATCCCCGTCACTCCGTGGCCGAAATCATCGACCAGCCACTCAAATTGTACTTTCCCAAAATGAATCGTGATGAGCGAAGAGCGAGACAGGTTGAATTGCTTGACCGCGTTCGATTGAACGAGCAGTACCGCCTGCGTTATCCTGGCCAATTATCGGGCGGCGAAAAACAGCGAGTAGCTATTGCTCGGGCCTTTGCCGCCGATCCCGAGGTTGTACTCTGCGATGAAGTGACGTCTGCACTGGACGTGTCGGTGCAAGCTGCTGTGCTTGACTTGTTGGCGGATCTGCAGCGCGAACGCAACACAACCTATATCTTTATCACCCATGATTTAGCCATCGTGCGTGCCTTCGCCGATCGGGTTGCTGTTCTGTATCAGGGTCGCTTGTGCGAGGTAGGTACTGTTAACGAGATTTACACACCACCATATCATCCATACACCGAGACATTGCTGGGAGCGGTGCTCGAACCGGACCCAGATACGAAGCCAATATTACTAGCTAGCGATACACCCGAGTTAGCGCCGCCAGCCCAAGGATGCCCGTTCCAACGACGCTGTCCTCATTGCATTGAAGACCTATGTGTCTCCCACGCGCCTCCATGGCAAACACCGGTCGGTGCAGACAATCACAAGATTCGCTGCCACATTCCTATCGAGGAATTGTTGACCTTTCAGGCGGAAAGAAAGCCGGTGGATAAAAGATCGCAGTCAAACGGGGATCAAGAAACGGCATCTAGCAAGTCGGTTAATCCTATCATACAGGCTCAGAGTAAATGAGGGGGCTTTAAACCGCCACCGTTATAAGTTGGTAGGAGCGAATGCTTGGCATCCAATCAAGTATTGGAATACTTAGAAACAAGAAGTGGAAAAACAGCCAAACGCATTCGCCCTTAGAACACATACAACGCCTGAGTAAAATTCCTCGGCGATATGTTATGGAGTTAATCTTTGCCGAATCAATTACCAACACAAGCTCGAGTTGTCATCATCGGCGGTGGGATCGTCGGTTGTAGCGTCGCCTACCACTTAACGAAAAATGGTTGGCAAGATGTTGTGCTCCTGGAGCGAAAGGTTCTCACTTCTGGTACCACCTGGGCTGCAGCTGGCCTGGTTGGTCAGCTTTGGGCATCAAGCGGACTGACTAAGCTTGCCAAGTACGGGACAGATCTCTATTCAAATCTGGAGCAAGAAACCGGACAAGCCACCGGCTTTATACGAAGCGGCTCACTTAGAGTAGCTCGAACACAGGCCCGCAAGAGCGAGTATGATCGCGCCGCGGGAATGGCGCGTGCATTTGGAGTAGAAATCGAAGAAATCACTTTTAGAGAAGCACGTGAGCTGTGGCCTCCCATGGTAACTGACGATCTGGTGGCTGTTTACTACCAGCCCAATGATGGACACACATCTCCCGTGGATACGGCCAAGGCAATGGCTTTTGGGGCGCGAAAGGGTGGCGCTAGCATATTCGAAGGGGTCAAAGTCACCGGCATTGGTTTAAGAAATGGCTCCGTCAGCGTGGTAAACACAGACCAGGGCAAGATTACCTGCGAATATGTCGTTAACTGTGGTGGCATGTGGGCCCGCGAAGTTGGCAAGATGGTTGGCGTCAGCGTCCCGTTACTTGCAGCCGAGCACATGCACATCTCGACTACTGCCATCGAGGGAGTTGACCACAATATGCCCGTTCTGCGCGATATGGATGGATACATCTATTTCAAGGCCGAAGGCGATGGTCTTTTGATGGGTGGATTTGAGCCAACAGCCAAACCCTGGGGTGTTGGTGGTATCCCGGATACGTTCGAGTTTACTGAACTGGCCGAAGATTGGGATCAGTTCGAGATATTCATGGTAAATGGAATTCAACGGTGTCCTGCCCTGAAGGACGTTGGGATCAGGCACTTTACTATCGTCCCAGAGAGCTTTACCCCCGATAACAAATATATGCTAGGTGAGGCGCCAGGGGTAAAGAACTTCTTCGTTGCTGCTGGTATGAACTCTGTGGGAATAGCCAGCGCTGCAGGAGCAGGCAAGGCAATTTCCGAGTGGATAATCGAAGGTCATCCGACCGAGGATTTGTGGGAAGTTGACATCAGGCGCTTTCACGCCTGGCAAAGTAACAGCCACTATCTACAGGACCGGATTACGGAAACCGTTGGCCTTCTATACGCCGATCATTGGCCCTTCAAACAACCCAAGACAGCCCGGTTAGCCCGATGCTCGCCGATCCATGACCTACTCAAGACGCATGGCGCCTGTTTTGGAGTCGTGGCGGGTTGGGAACGGGCGAATTGGTTTGCACCGCAAGGTGTCGAGCCGAATTATGAGTACAGCTGGGGACGACAAAACTGGTTTGACTATTCGGCGACAGAGCACATGGCTGTTCGTCAAGAGGTTGGCGTTTACGATCTGACCTCTATGGCCAATTTCCGTTGTCAGGGAAGAGACGCCAAAGTCGTTTTGCAGCGAATATGTGCGAATGACATTGATGTACCGGTTGGTAAAGTTGTCTATACACAGTTGCTAAATGTGCGGGGCGGAATCGAGGCAGACCTGACGGTTACGCGGCTGGCAGAGGATACTTTTTTTATTGTCACTGCCGGAGCAACCGAGATTCGCGACTTTGACTGGTTAAGCCGTCAGATTCCCGAAAACAGCAATGCCGTATTGACCAATGTATCCTCAGCATACGCGATGTTTGCCGTCATGGGGCCTAAGTCCCGGGAACTGCTCTCCACGCTGACTGAGGCGGATCTGTCCAACGAAGCTTTTCCATTCGCGACAGCGCAGGAGATTGATTTTGCTTACGCGAGGCCTCTGGCACTCAGGATGTCTTACGTCGGGGAATTGGGTTGGGAGCTATATATCCCGACAGAATTTGCAACTGGAGTGTTTGATGCCCTGCTGAACGAAGGCGAGAAGCTCGGCCTAAAACTCGTGGGCTTACATGCATTGGATTCACTTCGTCTGGAAAAGGGGTATCGTCACTGGGGAAGCGATATCACACCAGACGATACGCCATTTGAAGCGAGCCTGGGCTTCGCTGTGAAGCTCGATAAGGGTGATTTTATCGGCCGCGAAGCTTTGAAGCGTCAACAGGAACAAGGAATATCCCGCAGACTTGTCATGTTTTCATTGGATGATCCCGAGCCGCTTTTGTATCATGACGAGCCCATATACCGGGATGGCCATTTACTCAGTAGTGTCACTCATGGCGCTTATGCCCACCTGCTCGGCTGTGCCATGGGCATGGGTTATCTGGAGAACCCGGATGATGTGAGCGACGAGTGGGTAGCAAAAGGGCGATACGAAATCGACGTGGAAGGCCGGTTGATTCCCGCTACAGCGCATCTCAAGGCTCCTTACGACCCCCTTAATAGGCGAGTTCGAATGTGACGAAAACTATCAGAATCGAGAGGCGAACCAATCAGGAGGAGAGATACACATTCAGTGACTGCCGAAAAATTTCAATACCATCATCCAATACAAGTTCGTTATGCTGACACAGACGCCCAGGGGCATGTCTTCTTCAGTAATTATCTGACGTTCTTTGACGAGGCCCATGGAGGGTATTTTCGGGCTATCGGCGTCCCTTGGCCAAGGCTAATGGAAATGGGCCTGGACAGTTACCATGTAAGCGCGCACTGTGACTTTAAGGGTTCAGCGCACTACGAGGATGTCCTCCACGTTCATGCCCGGATGACGCGCATCGGCAAATCTAGTTACACGCTTGAATGTGCGATTTACAGGGAAAATAGTGACGAACTGATTGCCAGCGGCTATGTCACGGCGGTGATCGTGACCCGCGAATCCCGGCAACCAACACGAGTTCCCGAGGAAATCCGGGAAGCTGTAGCCAGGTACGAAGGACGTTCCCAGGGGCAACTGGAAAAAGGAATTGGATCGTAGAGAGAGAGACAGTGGCTGATGATCTTTGAGATTGATCAATCTGTCTCGTCGCTCTTCTGCGTAAAAGGTCGAGAGGTCTCTAGAATATTAAGAAGAGGATCATAGTTCGGGCCACGCGCTCAATCACAACACATGGAAAATCGTATTTCTGTGGATGCAAAGTCCCGGTCGGAATTATTTGAGGGCCCGGCTTAACCAGAGTCACTGTACATGGTCGTCATGAAAGGATACCGAAGTGAAACACGAGAGATTCGCCTGGGATTTTCATAATCCTTACGAGTGGTTAGAACGAGTACGAAAGTCCAGTTTCCCACCTCTGATAATCTGTGCCGCTATATCTGGCGGAGTGCATGGCAAGGAATCAAATCCAAACTTACCCGAGACTCCGGAAGAGCAGGTAGAGCAAACATACGCTGCCTACATGGCTGGAGCTTCAATGGTTCACGCTCATGTACGAGATCCACAAAAATGGTGGGATGGCTCTGATAGCGCGGAACAATACCGAAAAGTCAACAAGATGATTCGTGAAGCATGCCATGACATCATTATCAACAATACGACGGGTGGCTCCTTCGGTATGACGATAGAGCAGCGGCTGGCTTGCCTGGACGCCAGACCTGAGATCGCTACACTGAACATGGGGCCTGACATGTATAAGATCAGGCTTAAGGAACGCAAGTCGCCGCTTCCACACCCACGATCGGCCGTAAATCTAGAAGGCATTGTGCCTGTTACTTATGAAGAGATTCGATCATTCGCTGAGGGGATGAAAGAGCGCGGTATCAAACCCGAGATGGAGGTCTACCAGCCCGGACAGCTCTGGAGTTTTTATGAACTGGTCGAGCATGATCTGATCAAACCACCATATCTGATCCAATTTGTTACAGGCTATATGACGAACCCATGGGCCACTCCACGCAATCTGATCAACGCCATTGAGCAATTGCCTTCTGAAGTGATTCTTGAGATCTCCGGTGTTGGCCCTTTCCAGACTCCAATGACCACGCTGGGGATCATCATGGGTGCGCAGGTAATACGCGTTGGTCTAGAAGACAATGTCTATGCAAAGCGGGGGCGATTATATAATAATAACGCCGAAGCTGTTGAGAAGGTTGTGCGCATCGCCAATGAATTAAATCGCGAGATCGCAACACCTCCCCAGGCCCGTGAGATGTTTGGAATCTCGATGGAACCTAGCCAGTATTAGTGGCTGTGTCGTGCTCGTTAATTGGGATTTTTATTCCATGCGCGAGGCCGAAACCACCCACTCCCAGTGAAGAGAACCGATCATTACTGTGGCGCATGAGAGATACTCAGTGAAAGCGCGATTGTCAAACAGTGGAGGTAACGAGTGAAGTTATCTGTTGCAGGTAAACGCGTGATAGTCACGGCGGCGGCATCTGGGATCGGCCGGACAGTAGCTCAATCATTTCTTGAGAACGGCGCGCGGGTTTTTATCTGCGACATTTCCCGGGAGCGTTTGGAGCAGTGCCAGACCGAGTTACCCGGCATCGAAGCTATCCTGACCGATGTTTCGGATCCCCATCAAGTAGAGCTTCTCTTCAAAGAAGCGATCTCAACGTTAGGTGGACTAGATATATTGGTCAACAATGCGGGGATCTCCGGCCCCTCAGGACCCGTCGAGGAACTATCACCCAAGGATTGGGACCGGACCATAGCCGTCAACCTCAACGGTCAATTCTATTGTGTGCGGTTGGCGGTTCCCCAACTAAAAATAAGTGGGGGCGGCTCAATAATCAATATCTCGTCTCACGCAGGACTTTTTGGTTACCCGTTCCGAACTCCCTATGCTGCTTCCAAGTGGGCAATCATCGGTTTTACAAAGACACTGGCAATGGAGTTGGGCGAGTTTGGCATTAGAGTGAACGCCGTTTGTCCTGGCAGCGTAGCTGGTCCTCGGATGGATGCAATAATAGATCACGATGCCCAGGTCCAGGGAATGGCCGCCCAGGATGTTCGGGAAAAGTACTTGAGACAAACCTCGTTGAGGACATTCATCGATAGTCAAGAGGTAGCCGACATGATTCTTTATCTTTGCTCCGATTCAGGGCAAAGTATTTCGGGTCAGGCACTAGCCGTGGATGGCCATACGGAAACACTAAGATAAATACTTACAATCAAGATTAATAATATTTGGCGAAAGTGTTATGGCAGACGACGAACAGAAAGAGAACACCGATATGAGAAGTTTGAAATATCAGGACTTGGCCAAACCAGCTCAATCGATACTGCCTGGCAGTAAACAGAGACCACTAATGCAAAATGTCAATGCTCGTGATGCTTAACCTGGAAATTCAAGTAAAGCGAATAGAAGAAGAATGAGGAGAATATCTTAAGATGCTGAAAATGAGAGAAAGAAAAGCCAGTATCCATCCAATTAAATCTAAGCTGAAGATCAGCATACTCAGCGACGAGGAAATAAGGAGGATAAACCAGACGGCTCTGGATATTCTGGAAGATGTGGGCTTTATTATGCCATCGGTGAAAGCATTAACGATTTTTGCTGACGCAGGCGCCGATGTGGATTTTGATAAACAGCGTGTCAAGCTTCCCGGTCAGTTGGTGAAAGATTCCTTGAAAACCGCTCCCAGGCAGTATACCTTGTGCGGAAGAAGGCCGGAACTTGACGCCAAGATTGGAGGGGAAGACGGTACCTATTTTTATTGCAGCGGTGAAGCGCCCAGAATTGTAGATATGGAAACCGGTGAGAGACGTCTGTCAGTTAAGAGAGATGTGGAGAATATGGCGAAGATAGCTAACTATCTATCTATCGTGTCGCTTGTTTGGCCGACGGTCAGCGCCAGTGATAAAGGGGATGCTGCTCCACTTCACGGGTTAGAAGCCTGTTTTACAAATACAGAAAAGCATGTTCAAACTGAGTCGGTAATGGATAAAGTTACGGCCAAGTATGCTATTGAGATGGCTTCATTAATTGCCGGAGGCAAGGAAAAGCTGAGAGAGAGGCCAATTCATTCTTTTTTGCTGTGCACCATCCAGCCCCTCGCCCATGATAGAGGCGGAGTTGAGGCAGCG
>PVMK01141826.1_pt1 | contig 18446 bp, 15 predicted proteins | sample 1853481 | NCBI WGS metagenome assembly PVMK01 (sample SAMN08533507, study PRJNA380276) | Marine sediment metagenome, whole genome shotgun sequencing project. | reverse complement strand
TTAAATCTCCTGTCAAAAAATTCAAATTCTGTCTTGACGGGAGACTTTCACAAAACGTTTTTTTGCTTTATCAAAGAAACTGTGTTATCTTTTTCTTAGGTTCAGATAGATTTAGCTCGTTGCTATCGTTTTAAATCTATCATTGACCAAGGGCCGTTTTGTGAAAATCTCTCAAAGCGGCCTTTTTTTATACCGCTTTTGTAGTTAACGCTTCCTAAAGGCCTTTTTAATATTTGGCTTAGTATAATTTGCTTTAATCACCTCCGTGTCGGTAAAATTTGGAAATGAGCAATTTTTTCGTTGAGCCCCGCCACATGGCGGGATTTCACATCTTGATTTTAGAAATTAATGTGTTCAACAAGCGAAGCGCTCCTTAAGTGAAACGCTCCTAAAGCGTAGCGCTCGATTAGCAGATAAACCGGACTTGTATGAGTTTCCAGCACCCTTAATACAAGAATTGGTTATAAGATAGTTCTCACCCTGAGTTAATGATAATTGGCCACGGACCCACACGGACATACACAGACAGTAAAAAATATTTAAAAACAAACACATTAAATAAAAGTGTTTTATATTGTTATTCGCCACAAATTAGCATGGTCCGTGTGAGTCTGTGTGGATCTGTGGCTAATTTATAAAAAGTGCGGGCCGCGGCTCGACTGCCTTCGACTTGAGCTCAGGCCGAAAGTAGCTCGCCGAAGTCCGTGTCCGCTTGACCTGGGTCGGCACGGTGTCCGACCCTACTACTCAGGCCTGACACCTGAAACCTAAAAGACATGCCTGACATCCTGAAGACTGACACCTGGCCCCCTAACCCTGAACTTTGAACCCAGAACCTAGTTAGCGGCGCGCATGCGCAGGTTTATCTCTAATCTCTCCAGGGACAGCCGGATCACATCTTTGGCTTTGTCGGTCTTTTGCATGTAATCTTCAAAAAATTCTTTGACTTCCTGTTCCCTGTTCAATCCTACCATCGGGACAATGGCGGCGACAACTCTTTCATACAGCATCGGGTGGAACTGCTCGATTTGTTCCAGGTTGGACACATACCAGTCCCACAGCAGGGGAATGGCGTATGGATTGGCGGCCATGGCGACAACCGGAATAAACTTATTGCGGGCCGGCACCTCATCCAGAATATATTGCTGGGATTTTTTTATTTGGGCTTTTTCTTTAAAGCAGCCCAGGGCCATCAGGATATTCATGCGTTCATGTTCGATCTTTGATGATCGCAACTTCTGTTCCAGCCACTCGAAGATCTGTTCATTGCCGGTAAATGCCCCGATCTGCAGGACACTTTTCATGAGGTCCGGGTGCACCGGCTTGGCCTGCATCAGGCCTGCAAATTGTTTGCGGGCAAACGCGGTTGCACTTTCGGAACCGCTGAGTACTGCGTGCCAGAGGAGCTGTTCCCGCAGGATAGCGGTGGTATGCTTTTCATCGGGTGCCGGTTCGAATCCAATATTTTTAAGTACCGCTTCAAACCAGGGCCGAACCAGAGCTGCTGTTTTTTCTTTGATTTTGTCGCCCATCACCAGAGCCGCATGCTGCAGATTATTTGAGATACTGATTAGCGGCAAAAATGCGTCTTCATTTTCATAGAACGAAAGAAATCCCAAATAGTCGGCAATGGAGGCTTTCGCGCTTTTGCACAGTGAAAAAAGATCGTTTTGCAAACCCCAGCGATCTTCGGCCGGCAGCGATTGATCGCGGACCCGTCGGCCGAGTGCGTCCAGATTTTCAGTATCGTCATAGTTAACGATATAAAAACCGGTCTGTTGATCATTGACCTTATAAGCATTTGTATGTTGCGGGATTTCAATTTCGTGTTGGGAGCCGTCCATCAGGAATGTCAGGCGCTGCGTTTCTGCAGTTTCTGAAAAAAAGCAAATTGTGATGGGCACCCGCCAAATTTGATCGGCGTCATTCGGCAGAAATGTGAATCTTTTCTGGGTCAATACCAGGTTGTTTCCTGTCTTTTTAACTGAAATTACAGGAAATCCCGCTTGCTCAATCCAGCTTTTCATCATTTTGCCGATCGGCTGTTCAGATGCTTTTTCAAAAGAATTCCAAAGATGCTCACTGGCGGCGTTGGCGTACTCGTAAGTTTTAAGGTAATGCTGCAGCCCTTTTTGAAAGTTGTCTGCCCCGATGTATCCTTGAATTTGCCGCAAAATACTGCCGCCTTTGCTGTAAATAATCGGAGCCGTACTGACATTGATAACCACATGTTCGCCTCCCGGAATCTCAATCGCAAAATTTTCCAGGAGCGCATCCCGGGCCATGGCGCTGACCGGTCTGCCCATAGAGAAATTGTTGCCAGGTTTCCCATTGGGGGTAATAGTGATCAACAACGCCATAACCGAAATAGGTAGCAAAGCTTTCGTTTAGCCACAGATATTTCCAGTCCACGGGCGTGACCAGATTGCCGAACCACTGGTGGGCAATTTCGTGGGCGATGACTTCACAGATTCGTTCTTCCCCCTGATTTTGAAGTAATATCCGGGTAATGAAGCAGTAAATTCTCGCGAAACGTAATCGCCCCCCAGTTTTCCATCGCCCCGAATGCGAAATCAGGAATCGCAATTAAATCCATTTTGGGGAGCGGATAAGGGATGCCGTAATAATCCTCGCTGAACGCCAGGGATTTGCGGCCGAACTCGAGACCGAACTTTGCATAAGGTTTCATGCCGGGCAACGTGGCCACCCGAACCCGGGGATCTTTGGAGTCCCGGGTAAATTCAAACTCGCCCACCCCGAAGAACACCAGATACGTGGACATTTTGGGGGTTGTTTCGAACGTGACGCGTTTTTTCCCATTATCTAATTGGGTTTCTGCGGCTATGGCACCATTGGATATGGCGACCAGATCTTTGTCGATCTCCATTATAATATCAAAAGTCGCCTTTTTTGCGGGGTGATCCATGCACGGAAACGCTCTTCTGGCATCACTTTCTTCAAATTGGGTCACAGCAATATATCTGGTTTTTCCCGAACGGATATATTGACTGCGATAAAAACCGGCCATTTTGTCGTTAATTTGCCCCTCAAAGCGAATCTTTATACGGATGCCGCCTTCCATTTGTTGAGGAAGCAGAATTTTCAATTCTTCCTTTTCCGTATTCTCCTCGAAGGCACAATCCGTAAAATTATCATCCAGCTCGACAGCACAGCTTGAAATAGTCAGATCAAGTATGTTCAAACGTAACGCCTCAATGGCTGTTTGGGCTTCAACTAAAAGCGTTAAATTCCCTGTAAACGTAAAATTCGTAAGGTCGGGGATGAGATGGATCCGATAGTTTTTAGGCGCTACTTGCAGCATGGTTCCTCCTCAAGGCCAGTGATTGGAAAAGCGAGATCATTGACAGTTTCGATGAAATGTATTTTTAAAAGAGGAAAGTATAGAGAAATAAGAAGAACCTGTCAATGTTGCCGGCTGCTGGCTTCTGGTCACTGGCCTCTGGACGCTGGTTGGCGGCGCAGGGCAGCCTTCAAAAATAGTTATTGGTTATTTGTTATATGTTATTTGAGTTTGCCGTTGTTGCAATTTGCTTTATATTTCCATATGCCATAACCAATAACGAATAACAAACCGGATTTTACCCACACTGTAATTATAGTTCTTTAAAGACTGTTCAAACCCGAATCGACTTGAAAGGGATAAGGGAGGTTACTATGAGCGTGATCATTGAATTTTCAATTTTTCCCCTGGACAAGGGCGAAAGCCTTAGCCGGTATGTGGCCCGGGCGCTGAACATTATTAAAGATAGCGGATTGCCCTACGAGTTAAATCCTATGGGCACCTGTGTCGAAGGTGAGTGGACCGAAGTTATGACCGTCGTCGATCAATGCTTTCAAGAGCTTCAAAAAGATTGCAGCCGGATATCCCTTGCGTTAAAGGCCGACTATCGCAAAGGACCCACTGGTCGCCTGAAAAGTAAAGTGGAGTCGGTCAAAGAAAAATTAAACTAGCGACCTGCAAGAGATCGCAGTTAAATTTTTGATGGTGGGACCATTGTATTAAGACAGAAATGCCATCAGCCGTTTGGATGCTTTGCGAAGATGGGTAGCTAATTGTTTGATGGCAACATCGATATCTTGCTTTTGGCACGCGTTGAAAATGGCCATATGTTCCTTTTGCGAGATATCCTGCGCGGAAAGCCGATCAAGATAAATGATCAGGTAGCGCGTGACGTTGTTGTGTAACGTTTCAATTGTACTCAACAATCGGGGCATTTGGGATGCTTGGTAAAGTGTAGCATGAAACTCCCAGTTCAGCTCACTCCACTGGGTACGGTCCTCTTCTTTTTGAAGAATCTCCAAAACACTTTTGGCCCGGATAAAATCCGCAGGACGCAAATTAGGAATGGCTCTTTCCAGCGCCTTGGTCTCCAGAGCAATACGCATGGTGAAAATTTCATCGACCTCTTTGGCGGAAAGCTCGGTTACCACCGCACCACGGTTCGGCATGAAACTGACCAACCCTTCTGCTTTCAGTTGTACCAATGCTTCACGCAATGGAATTTTACTGACCCCTAATTCCTCAGCTATGCGGTCCTGACGAAGGGGTTGGTTAGCTTTATATCGCCCTTGCAAAATTGCGTTGCGCAAAGCATTTGCGATAAGGTCGGGTGTATTCCCAGGATGTTTCTGAAATAATAACGCTTTTTTATTCATTGGCAAATAATATAATCGTATACTCCAAGTGTAAACAAATGTGTTGAATTTTACTTTTCATTTGTTAACGGTCATTTCAGTCATTAGCCGTTTCGATAAATATAGCTATACGCGTTAATTGCCGGTACACCGCCAAGATGGGCATAGAGGACCTTCGACCCATCTGGGAAATAATCCTTTCGGACAAGATCAATTAGACCCTGCATGGATTTTCCTTCATAGACCGGGTCTGTCATCATGCCTTCCATACGAGCACAAAGTCGAATAGCTTCATTTGTTGCTTCTGACGGAATTCCGTATGCCGGATAGGCGTAGTCCTCCACCAAAACAACATCATCAGTTGTAATTTCCCGGCCGAGCTCAACCAACTCAGCTGTTTTCTGCGCTATTGAATGTACTTGCGCCTTAGTTTGTTCGGGTGTGGCAGAGGCGTCAATACCAATAACATTTCGAGCTCGGCCATCCTTGGCAAATCCAACCAGCATCCCGGCATGTGTGGAACCTGTTACCGTACAGACTATAATGAAGTCAAATTTGATTCCAAGATCGGTCTCCTGCTGGCGGACTTCTTCGGCGAAGCCAACATAACCAAGTCCGCCATATTTGTGCACAGAGGCACCGGCCGGTATGGAATATGGTTTTCCGCCTTTTGCTTTCACATCTTCCAAAGCACGCTCCCAGCTCTTGCGGATGCCAATATCGAATCCTTCCTCGACAAAGTCAATCTCTGCTCCCATCACGCGGCTCATCAGGATGTTCCCAACTCGGTCGTAAACAGCATCTTGGAATGGAACCCAGCTTTCTTGAACGAGGCGGCACTTCATGCCTATTTTAGCGGCGACTGCCGCAACCTGGCGAGTATGATTTGACTGAACGCCACCGATCGATACCAGCGTGTCTGCGTTTGAGGCTATTGCATCAGGGACGATATATTCGAGTTTTCGAATCTTGTTGCCTCCAAACGCGAGCCCTGAGTTGCAATCCTCCCGTTTGGCATAGAGTTCGATATTGCCACCGAGACTCTCCGATAGACGATTTAGTTTCTCAATCGGCGTTGGGCCGAACATAAGTGGATAGCGTTCAAATTTTTTCAGCATTGTAAACCTCCATCACTTATTTACGGTTTTGATTATACGCATTAATAGTAAATTTATTATAATATTATACGATTTTATAGATAATATAATCGTATACGATTTGTCAAGTATTTTTTCCGCCAAAGAGAAATGATGTATTTGAATACAATATCTAACTAATATGGATTGGTTTCTGATCGGAGGGACTTGTACGTAAGTTAATAATTTGGACTTCTTACAGTGGTTGTCAAAAAAACTTGTTTTTTGGGGATCGCCCACGGCAACTAATTAATAATTTTTAAAAAGCGGCAAAAATTGGGCCGATTTTTTAGCTTAGCGCTTCCATTTTAGGGGTGAAATGGGCGTTTTAAGGAATCTGGTCGACGAGGAAAAAGAGCCCATGCCGGAGGCAGGTAAATCGTGCCTGAGGCAGACAGGCCTTGACAGCTTAAGCCGGAAAACGACCCGCCTTCGCTCTGGCGAGCTTCGCCGCGGCACGCCCGTCTTGGCTAAAGCTTCGTTGCGCCACGCCCGCCGCCGTCACGCTTTCAGCGTAACTATGGCGGGCATGCAAATCGTGCGAAGGCAGATAAGTCGGTCCTTAAAATGCCCTTTTTGTTCTAACTCGACCTGGCACAGTTTAAAAAATGGTTTCACATCTTGACGGGCTGTTGCCCAAATCAAATTTTACTGACAAAAGGATAGGGACGTCCATAAATATATAAATATCTTCTGAATCCCTACTATTAAAGGGGGGAAAAAGCCCTTGCCAGCTCCCCGGTTGAATCCCCCAAAGGGGGGCCGCAGACCGGCATTCAACAGGGCAGGCAAGCCGGAAAACGACCCATCTTCGCTCTGGCGAGCTTCTGTCTTCGTTAAAACTACGCCGGACAGGTCGCCGCGGCACGCCCGTCTTGGCTAAAGCTTCGCCGCGGCACGTGTGCGCCGTTACGCTTTCGGCGTAACTTTGGCGGGCATGCAAGTCGTGCGAAGGCCGATAAGTCGATCCTTAAAATGCCCTTTTTGCTGTCGAAAAGATGCATTTAAGAAAAAGGCAAGTTGGTGCCGCTCCCGTGGTTACTTTTTTCTTAAACCGCCATTTTTGGTGTCAAAAACATCACTTTAAGCCCAAATAACAGGACTCTTTTTAGCATTTATCCTTAATTACCAGGCGTTCACCGTGGACCCTAATTCCCAATTCCGACCCATTCCACCTAATTCCCCAATTAAAATAACATTTATATTGCACGATAACACTCAATATGTTAGTGTGCATAAAAAATGTTATCAAGGACATTGGTAATGGAACAACTGGATCTCAGCTTTCAGCGCTATATAAAAGAAACGCTCAATATTCTTGCTCAGCCCAAAAAATGGATAGAGGCTGAAAAGCTGCCTTTTTACCTTCGAAATCTTTACGTGTTTTTTGAAGTGTCTATTTTGGACACTCCTTGTCTTGCCATGGCCGCGAAGGATGAGGTGGAGCAAACACCCGCAAGAATACATAAACACATACTTCAGGTACAAAAAAAATGGGGCCATGAGATCATCTATGTGCATCCAAAAGTTTCGGCGTATAATCGTAAACGGCTCATAGAGCATAAGTTACCTTTCGTAGTTCCTGGAAATCAAATGTACCTGCCTTTTCTCGGTATCGACTTGCGGGAACATTTTAAGAAAATTCAGAACATAGATCCACAATGCAGCCCTTCTACCCAGACTGTGGTTTTGTACGCGCTACTCCACGGTGCAGGAAATGGTTTTACCCCAAAGATATTGGCAGGCCTTTTGGGCTACACCCCCATGACAATGACCCGTGCTTTTGATGAACTGCAGGCAGCCGGGTTGGGTGAGATCGCCATGGAGGGTAGAGAGCGGGTTTTGCGTTTTGATCGAAACAAAAAAAAGCTGTGGGAAAAGGCCCTGCAAATTCTTGCGCAACCCTGTTAAAAAGCGCTTGTGGGTAAAAGATTTCATCAATGAACCGCTGGGTGTGAAGGCAGGGCTAACAGCGCTATCACACTATTCTGCTTTGGTGGAGCCCGCTAATCCCCGTACTTGCCATGGCCGGTAAGAAATGGAAAAAAATTAAAAACCGCAACGACGTCATGGAGCTGACTATTGCCGAACCGGATGCCTGTCAGTTGGAAATCTGGAGCTATTCTCCACGGCTGTTTGAAAAAGGCAACGTAGTGGACCGGTTTTCCCTGTACCTGAGTTTGCAAGCCAATGATGACGAGCGGGTGGAATCGGCGCTGGAGAAAATGATGGAACAGATTACATGGTAAAGGGGATTAATCAATTCAAAGCGCATTTCGCAGGCTATGCCGACCGATATGTCTTGATTGGCGGTGCCGCCTGTTACCTTGCCATGCAAGAAGCCGGCCTTGAATTCAGAGTAACAAAAGACCTTGATATCGTTTTATGCGTAGAGGTCCTTGACGCTGAATTCGTGAGCGCATTCTGGGAGTTTGTTAAGAAAGGCGGGTATAAGAATCAGCAGAAAAGTACCGGCAAAAAGTTATTTTACCGTTTTTATGAACCTGAAGACGAAACTTTCCCGTGGATGCTGGAACTGTTTTCCCGCATCCCGGATGCATTGACCCTCAAGGGTAAAGCCCATCTGACACCGATCCCGGTCGATGAGGAGACATCCAGCCTTTCAGCGATCCTTTTGGATGAAGCATATTACAGCTTCATCCATGACTCCAAAAAGGAAAGTGGTGGTTTTACAGTTGTCCCACCGGAGTGCCTGATTCCGCTGAAGGCCAAAGCCTGGCTGGACCTTACCGGGAGGTGGGATGTAGGTGAAGAAGTAGATAAAAATGACATCAAGAAGCATAAAAATGACGTTTTCCGGCTTTTTCAAATAATAGAACCGGATACACGCTTAGCTCTGCCTGGTTCGATCGGGGAGGATTTGAAAAGATTTCTCCAAGAGGTTGAAGCGGACCCTCCTCAGAGCTTGAAACCTTTTGGGCTTAGGGGAACCACTGTCGGTCAGGTAATTGGCGCTCTTCGAGAAATTTATGGACTGAGCAGCTGAAAACTGAGGTCGGACCAAGGCAGAACACCGGCAACTAAGGCGTGAGCTTAAAAACAAGGCCGCTTTTCGACCTTAAAATGCCCTTTTTGCTGTAGAAAAGATGCATTTAAGAAAAAGGCAATTTGGTGCCACTCCCGTGGTTGCATTTTTCTTAAACCGCCATTTTTGGTGTCAAAAACATCACTTTAAGCCCAAATAATGGGACTATTTTTGGCATTTATCCTTAATTACCAAACGTTCACCGTGGTCCGACCCCCAATTCCCAAGTTGGTCCGCCATGGGGCAAACACCTTCTTGAAGCCGTCAAAAATTGGCGAAAATCAAACGATTTTGATGATGATTTGACCATTCTTGAAATCTGGCGCAATCCCAATTAGATTTTATAAAAAAATATGTCATTTTACGTCGCACAAATCCAGTTGCCTGAATTTGTGGTCTTTACCGCCACATTGGTGAATCACATTTGGTCTTTTTTCAGTTGTTTTTAATCTTAGATCGTTTGGCTGCTAATATAAACTTGACACATACCACATGGTGGTATATTAATTCTGGGAATTTTCTGCTCGTTTTCGAGCTTGCCCCAAGAATGTATTGAGCTCTTTCGCCGAAAGGAGGAAAAATGAAAACACTGTTGAGGATTTTAGTTAGTCTTGTCCTTGTCGTAGCCGCTCTTGATGGTGCGTATGCTCAGTTTGCCAATCCCGAGCACGCCATCAAATACCGCAAATCGGTCATGTTCCTTATCGCCCAGCATTTCGGACGCATGGGAGCAATGGTAAAGGAAAAGATTCCTTATGACAAAGGGGTTTTTACGGATAATGCGATGGTTGTTGAGACTCTGTCACATCTACCTTGGGAGGCGGTTATGGTGCCTGGAACGGATAAAGGGAATACTACCTTGAAATCTTCGGCTTTTAAACAGCAAGCCAAATTTAATGAAGTCGCACAGACATTCGAAAAACAAACCACTAAACTCGTCAGCACTGTTAAAAGCGGCGATTTTAGCGCCATCAAACGTCAGTTTGGAGAAGTTGGCAAAAGCTGCAAGGCTTGTCATACCCAGTTCCGCATCAAGTAGGCGCCAGGGCACCCTACGCGACAACATCGCAGGCTGTCAGTTTATTTGGGGTCGCCCATTTGATTTTGGGGTCGGACCACGGCAACTACTACTTTTTGTGCAATCGAAGGGGTTCACTCCAGTTCAGGGGTTAAGCCCAACGTTAACTTATAATCTTATGTCCCTTAAAACATGGCTGGTTTTAAACTCAGGGTCTCTTTTTGGCGGCAACAAAGGTGTTTAACACCCTTTTCATCATGGCGGCATCCTTGTATGGCTGAGGCGATTCGTTGATGAGGGTTGCGTCTATCTTCTGCTTAATCAGCGCCTTGGCCAGGGGCTCAAAGAATTTTTTGGCGGTCTTAAGATGTTTGCGCTCGCCTTTCGGGCCGTATTCGATGCCGGAAAAATGGGCGTGAAATTTTTTGGGCAGCTTCTTTAAAATCTTCGCATAATCAATGCTCCCCTGACCCCGGGCATACAGGTGCGCAAAATCGACACAAATGCCGCAACCGGTTTGCTTCATCAATTTCAACAGCTCTTCCAGAGAACCAAATTGAGACGGTTTCCCGGTTACTTCGGGGCACAGTTGAACCTTCCATTTGGCTTTCGAGACGGTTTGCTGAATTTCGACAATGGCTTTTTTGATCAAAGCATAGGTCTGCTCGGCCGTTTTCTGCTGATAAAACCCGGCATGAAAAACCACACTGCGGGCGCCAAAGATGTTGGCCCTTTCGCAGGAATCCAGGATGCGCTGTTTACTGGCAATAACCTTTGCGGGTTCATCGCTTGCCAGATTGATATAATAGGGCGCATGAACCGATAAGGTGATGCCTTTTGCCTTTGCCAGCGCACCCACTTCCCGGGCCTTTTCCAGAGTCATCCGCACCCCGTAAGTAAACTCGACTTCCATGCAATCCAGCTTCATACGGGCCACTTTGCGGATACCTTCCAGATTGCCCAATCCACCGGATCCCGCTGGTCCCACCTGTATCATTTTACCTCTGGTCGCTGGCTACTGGTTACCTGTTTCTGGAATATTGTAGGGGCGGGGTTAATCCCCGCCCCTACAATATTCCAGCAGCCAGCAGCCAGCAGGCTAAATCCAAATAACTATTAACAAATAACTGATAACCGCTAAAAATTTCTCATGAAATTTTTAGCCTAGCGCTTTACGGATTTTTTGCATTGCGAGTTGAACATTTTCATAGTCATTAAATGCGCTGATGCGAATGAACCCCTCGCCGCATTTTCCAAAACCGGCACCCGGCGTGCAGACCACGCCGGCTTTTTCCAGGAGCAGGTCAAAAAACTGCCAGGAATCGGTTTTACCATAAATCCAGATATAGGGCGAATTTTCCCCGCCCACGCATTCATAGCCGAGGGCTTCCATTTCGGTTCGGATCAGCGCCGCGTTTTTTAGATAATACGCAATCAGGGCCTTTGCCTGAGCCCGGCCCTCATCGCTGTATATGGCCGCCGCCGCCCGCTGGACCGGATAGGAAACCGCGTTGAACTTGGTGGACTGACGCCGAAACCACAAATCATGGACGGATTGGGCCTCACCGTTGGCAGTATAGGCCGTGCAGGATGTCGGCACGACCGTATAGGCACAGCGGGTCCCGGTAAACCCCGCGGTTTTGGAGAAGCTTCTGAATTCAATGGCCACCTCGCGGGCACCCTTAATCTCAAATATTGATTTGGGCAGATCGGAATCCTGAATAAAGGACTCGTAAGCCGCATCGTAAAGAATCAGGGCCTTGTTCTCTGTGGCAAAATCCACCCAGGCCTGAAGTTGAGATTTGGTGATGGTGGTTCCGGTCGGGTTGTTGGGAAAACACAGGTAAATCAGATCAACGTTTTCTTCCGGCAAATCCGGGATAAAGCCGTTTTCCCGGTTGCTTTCCAGATAGGTGATGCCTTTGTAACGCCTGTCACCAAACGATCCGGTGCGGCCGGCCATCACATTGGTGTCCAGATAGACCGGATAAACCGGATCGGGAATGGCGATATGGATATCGGTTGAAAAAATTTCCTGGATATTGCCCGTATCACACTTGGCCCCGTCACTGACAAAGACTTCGTTGGCGGAAATATCCGCACCCCGGTCCTGGAAATCGACTCTGGCAATATTTTCTCGCAGAAATTCGTAACCCTGTTCGGGACCATATCCCCGAAAGGTTTCAGCATCGGCCATTTCATCCACTGCCCGGTGAAAGGCCTCGATGCAGGCTCTTGGCAAAGGCCGTGTGACATCCCCGATGCCCAGTTTGATGATATTTTTGTCCGGATTTTTCTCCTGAAATTCATCGGTTCGTTTTCTGATTTCCGAAAATAGATACGACGCCTGCAGTTTCAGATAGTTTTCATTGATTCGAATCATGATGTTCCACCTCTTAATGAATTAATACGATTTCGTAAAATGCCCATCTGCTGTGTTATGCTCATTTTTCGTCATTCCGACGTACTAGAAGTACGCCTCACTACTCAAAATTGGCCGAGCAGGTCGCTCGGCCGAAATGTCTGCGTTCGTCTGCGGTAAATTATTCCTTTTCGATTGTATCAATGGGAATTCTGGCCGTCTCCTTATAGGTTGACAGTGCAATGGCTGTTCGGGTGGATTGCACGGCTTCAATGGAAGCGATTTTATTGCGGGTCAAGCGGCTGAGCGCTTCGGTGTCGGCCGCCCGGATTTTAACCAGAAACGCGTCTTCCCCCGCCACGTAATGAACTTCCTGGACCTCCGGTATGCGGGACAGCGTTTCCCCGACTTTGATTTCCTCACCGAGGTTTTTTAGTTTGACCTTCACAAAGGCCACCAGGCTTTTGGCAAACCGTTTGGGGTTCAGCCGGACCTCATACCCGTCGATAAAACCCTGTTTTTCCAGCTTGCGGATTCGTTCCAGCACGGCCGATGGGGCCATCCCCACCTGCCGGGCCACCTCCACATTAGGAATCCGGGCCTTTTTCTGCAATATCTTCAGTATTTTTAAACTAACATCGTCAATCATTCTCAAATTATCCTTTATAGCAGATAATTATTCTAATAATTTTTATATATCAAGAATTATTTTCGAAAATGTTCTGGTTTCCGTCCTGCGTTTATCAATTATATTGAAAAATGTAGGGGCGGGGTTAATCCCCGCCCAAAAGCTCCGGCAATTTGGTTTATTAGCGGATTCGGCCATAGCCCGGGCGGGGGTAAACCCCGCCCCTACATCACTAATTGGCCAAATCTGCGCTAATCTGCGGACCAGAAGCGAGAAGCCAGCAGCCAGAAGCAAGTGACCAGCGACCAAAACGCTGACACCTGAAACTATTTTTAAGCGGCCACCAGCCGCTAACCCATCGTCTGCTTCAGCAGCTTGCGCAGCTGCGCCAGAGACCGGGTGTTGAGCACATCGTTTTTTTCCAGCCAGCCGCGCCGGGCCTGACCGACACCAAAGGCCAGATAGTTAAAATCGTTTATGCCGTGAGCATCGGAGTTTATCGAGACCAGAACCCCTTCTGCTTTAGCGATCTGGCAGTAAATATCATACAGGTCCAGACGCCGCGGATTGGAATTGAGTTCAAGGAAACAGCCGCGCTCTTTGGCTTTATGAATGATTCTGGCCATATCGACCTGATAGGGCTCGCGCGCATTGATCAGCCGGCCGGTGGGATGCGCCAGCATGCTAAAATAGCGATGATCCATGGCGCGCAATATGCGCTCAGTCTGTTTTTCAAGTGACAGATTGAAATAACTGTGGACCGTTCCCACAACCAGATCCAGCCTGGCCAGCACCGCGTCCGGCAAATCCAGCGTGCCGTCTTCCAGGATTTCAACTTCAAGACCTTTTAGAATCCAAATGCCTTTTAAGGTATCATTGAGACGCTCGATCTCATCGATTTGCTGCATCAAGCGCGGCGGATCCAGACCGCCGGCCACCTTAAGCCGATCGGAATGTTCGGTTATGGCAATGTATTTCAAGCGGTGCTTTTGGGCCGCCAGCGCCATTTCTTCGAGGCTGTTACGCCCATCGGTAGCAAGGGTGTGAATGTGCAGATCACCTTTGAGGTCTTTGAGTTCGATCAATTCGGGCAAACGCTTTTCTGCGGCCGCCTCGATTTCGCCGCGATTCTCCCTGAGCTCCGGAGGTATGTAAGGCAGGTCGAGAGTCCGGTAAACCGACGCTTCTGTCCGGCCGGCCAATTGTTTTTCAAAGCGGAACACCCCATATTCATTAATTTTCAACCCCGCCTGCTGACCCAGACGGCGGATGGCAATATTATGGTCTTTACTGCCGGTAAAATACTGTAAGGCGGCGCCGAAGCTGGATTGCGCGACCAATCTGACATCAACCTGCAAGCCGGACCGCAGGACGACACTGGATCGGGTGGTGCCGCTGGACAACACCTTGTCGATCTCATCATATTCCATGAACCGATTCATCAGCGGACTTGTTTTGCGGGCCGTAACCAGGATATCCAGATCGCCCACGGTTTCCCGGCAGCGCCGGTAACTGCCGGCGGCCACCACATCGATAACGCCGGGTACAATCTTCAGGAAATCAATGAGGCTGTCGACGCTGGGCTTAACCGCGGCAATTTTAAAGCGTTTTTCTTTATCTTTCAATTCTGTTCCCAGACCGCCGAGCGTGTGGGCCGCATTGCGATAGGCCCGGATGCGAAAGGGGTTTTCGCCTTCGATCTCCAGAAAATCGGCGATCTCATTGAAAATAGCGGCAATGTCGATGTTGTGGACGGGCATAATATGATCCTTGTACACGATAATGTCTTTATCAATGCATCCCAAAAATGCAATAGTATATAACATGATCGGGCTGGACAGCTAGAAATAAATTCGGTTGACGTCACTGCCCGCCTTAAAAATAAGCAGCCGTTTATCAAGAAGCACGAAAAGAAACCGTCCCTTCCTTACTTTTGGGTTGACACCACCTGATATTTTTTCTTAGTGGTGGTACCATCGACTCAAAGTTTTCCAATAAATCCACTTGGAAATCGACACACCAAAAGGAGCTGCAAATGGATCTAATTGTCAGAAATGCCCGTCTTCCTGATGGGGAAAACCTTGTTGATCTTGCTGTCAGAGCAGGCACTTTTGCCGAAATCGGACCCCGGCTGAAGATTTCGGCTAAGCAAGAAATTGACGCCAACGGCAACTTAGTCTGCCCGCCGTTTGTTGATCCCCACTTGCATCTGGATGCAGCGCTCACAGCCGGAATCCCCCGCTATAACATCAGCGGCAGCCATCCGGAAGGCATCCAGGTATGGGGTGAGTATAAGAAAGCCTATCCGCAATTTGAAGATTTTAAAGATCGGGCCCGGCGGGCCATCGAGTGGGAAGTTGCCCAGGGTACGCTATACATTCGTACGCACATCGATGTCTGTGATCCCAGCCTGACCGCCTTAAAACATATGCTGGAACTGCGGGAAGAAGTCAGCGACATCGCCGATATCCAGATTGTGGCTTTTCCCCAGGACGGCATCCTGTCTTATCCCCAGGCACAGGAGCTGATGAGCGAAGCTTTAACCCTGGGCGCCGATCTCGTCGGCGGGATTCCCCACTGTGAATGGACCCGGGAAGACGGCGTTGAATCCATCAGCATCATTTATAGGCTGGCTGAAAAATTTGACCGCATGATCGATATCCATTGCGATGAAACCGATGACGATCATTCCCGCTTTATCGAGGTGCTGGCATCCCAGGCCATCAAACGGGGATTTCAAAAACGTGTGACGGCCGGACATACCACCGCCATGCACTCCTACAACAATGCCTACGCGTTTAAACTGCAGGGGTTACTGCAACAGGCCGGGGTGAACATCATCGCCAATCCGTTTGACAACACGGTTCTGCAGGCCCGCTTCGACACCTATCCCAAACGCCGGGGCATCACCCGGATTAAAGAATTATTGGCCGCCGGTGTCAATGTGTGTTTGGGCCACGACTCCATTATGGATCCCTGGTATCCATTGGGCAAAGGAGATATGCTGGCGGCTGCCCAGCTGGCGATTCATGTCTGCCACATGTCGGGTTTTGACGAGATGCACCGCATGTTTGACACCATTACCGTCAATGCGGCTAAAACCTTTGGCATTGAAGATGGCTATGGCTTTTTACCCGGTTGCCGGGCAGATTTTGTCATTCTAGATGCCGGCAGTGTGCTGGATGCACTGCGCCTGTGCCCCACCCGCTTAACGGTCGTCAAAGCCGGGCGGGTGATCGCACAAACCCAGCCGTCGGAAAGCCGGATTCATTACAGCGAAAAGTCGCAGGTCGTCAATTATCGCAAGGATTAAGGCCCGTTTGTCCAACAATTAATTTGGTTTGAAAGGATTTGATCATGCAAAAAGACACCCAGTGCGTCCACAGCGGCACCCGTAAAGACCCGAACACCAGAGGCCTCACCACACCTATTTATCCTTCTTCTTCTTTTGAATACCTGGATACACCCGAAAACGTGTACCCGCGATACTTCAACACCCCCAATCAAAAAAGCATCGTGCGCAAGCTTTGCGAACTGGAAAATGCGGAAGAAGGGTTGCTGTTCAGCTCGGGCATGGCAGCGATCAGCACCACCATGTTATCTTTTCTCAACAGCGGGGATCATTTGGTCCTCCAAAAAGATATATACGGCGGGACACATCATTTCGTAACCACTGAATATGAGCGCTTCGGCATTGAATATACCTTTGTATCCAACCGTGCCGAAGAAATTGAAAAGGCGGTGCAGAAAAACACCAAAGTCATCTATATTGAAACGCCTTCAAATCCCCTGGTTTTAATTACGGACATCGCGGCCACCGCTCAGATTGCCAAAGCCAACAAGGCCCTGAGTGTTATCGACAACACATTCGCGACGCCGATTAACCAGAATCCACTGGACCTGGGCATCGACATCGTCACCCACAGCGGCACCAAGTATCTGGGCGGCCACAGCGATCTGTGCTGCGGGGCGGTGTTAACGCGCAAAGACCTGGCAGTCAGAATTTTAGCAACTGCAGCCAACCTGGGCGGCAGCCTGAATGCGATAACCTGCTACCTGCTGGAAAGGAGCCTGAAAACTTTAGGCCTCCGGGTGGACAAACAAAACCGCAATGCCCGGATAATTGCCGACTATCTTCAAAAAGATCCGCGCATCCCGAAGGTGTACTATCCCGGCCTTGAAAATCATCCGGGATATGCGGTGGCCAAAAGCCAGATGAAAGGGTTCGGCGGCATGCTGGCGTTTGAGCTCGACGGCCGGGAGCCGGAACGATTCTTAAAAAATCTGAAGATAATCACTCCGGCCCTCAGCCTCGGGGGAGTGGAAACCATTATTTGCTCCCCGGCGAAAACTTCGCATCAAAAAATCACGGATGCCGAGCGGGCCGAACTGGGTATCAGCGACAGCCTTCTGCGGTTGTCCGTCGGCATCGAGGATGCCGATGATCTCATCGCCGATATTGACGGCGCACTAATTGAAAATTGAAGATCGTTTGGATTGACGATTGTCGATTGACTCCACCAGAGGCGGACAAGTATTGAATATTGGAGGCATTCTATCGTTTTATTATCAGGTTTTCATTTAAACCTTTAATTCTTCGGTTTGTGAAAATGTAAAGCGAACAATTAACCGGCATTCTTACCTCCTGCAGAAATACAGAATGCAAAGAAAAGAAAATAGACGCAATTCCATAAATATTCAATCGTCAATCGGACAATATTCAATCTTTACAAGACAGTGAAAATATTCCAATACAATTTTTTTGCCACAAAATGCACAAAAATAACAACTAAGGTACTAAAAAGGAGGTCAGCATGGGAATCATTACGTGGATTATTCTGGGATTGGTTGTCGGAATCATTGCAAAATTCCTCATGCCCGGCAAAGATCCGGGGGGAATCTTCATCACCATTTTGCTGGGAATCGCCGGCGCCATCGGGGGCGGTTTTGTCAGCTCCGTCATTGGTTTTGGCAAAGTCACCGGCTTTGACGTGCGCAGTTTGCTTATCGCCGTCGCCGGCTCTGTGGTTCTGCTCGTTATTTACCGGGCAGTTAAAAAATAGGTGAAAATGAAGCTCACCACTTTAATTCTGATCCTCTTTTTGATTTTTTCCATCAGTGCCTGCACGCTTGAGGATAAAATTGCAAATACGGACACTTTCGTTTTAGCCACCTACGGCACCCTGCGAACGCTGGACCCGGCTGCATGTTATGACACCACCGGGTCCCAGCGCATCTGGAACATCTACGAACCGCTGGTGTTTTTTGACGGATCTAAAACCGATGCGTTCATACCGGTCCTGACCACCCGGGTGCCCACGCTGGAAAACGGCGGCATCAGCACCGGCGGCAAGACCTATACGTTTCCCATCCGCAAAGACGTCAAATTCCACAACGGCGCCGATTTAACCCCGCAAGATGTCGCTTACTCGTTTAAACGTAACATGATCGCGGATCCGGACGGCGGCCCCATGTGGATGCTGCTGGAAGCATTGACCGGTCATAGCTCAACCCGGGATGAAAACGGAAAAATCATAGCGGGTATTTTTAAGACGATCGAGCATGCCATAGAAGTCAAAGGCGACAGCGTGGTTTTCCAT
>PVMK01166060.1_pt1 | contig 18454 bp, 18 predicted proteins | sample 1853481 | NCBI WGS metagenome assembly PVMK01 (sample SAMN08533507, study PRJNA380276) | Marine sediment metagenome, whole genome shotgun sequencing project. | reverse complement strand
CGCAGATAATTAATATAATATAAAAAATAATAACTGAGTAAAATGTTTTATTTGTCTTCATTAGTGTTATTAATTATTCGGCAAAATTCATACCGAACTTAATTAGCACACTAAGTATTTCATTCCATTAATTAATAGAAGTTGGAATAATTATGTATAGAACTAATCTGAATGAAATTAATCAGTTAACTAATAGAAGGCGTTGTGTTTAAGGATAGGTATTGAAGTACTTCAATCTTTTAGAATAGAAGCTTTCTTAAGATCAAAAGGAATGGGAATATCTCTGAAAAGGCTGTTCAGCCCGTGAACTATTCTGAAATGTTATCTTTATATTGCAAATCCTTAATATCTGGGTCCTTGCGAATCATTGATAATATGTCTCAATCCTCACAATGAGATTCAATTTTAATCACTGATAAATATGTAACATCCTCATTTCTGAACTTAATCTGTTTTGAAGATAATAGAGATGAGTCAATGATCTGATAACCTCTCCTATTTCATTGATATGTCAGTATTATCTTCTAATGACAATCAAAAAAGAGGAAGGGCTCTGAAACCCTTCCCCTATTCTACTGACTGTTATCTACCCGTTATCTACCCTAATAATCAATAACAGTATGGAATAAGATGGAATATAAGTTAAATTGCTGGGTATTAACTACAGATTTTATATTGGTTTTTATTGGTTATTTCAAGTTGTTAATAATTACATAAACAACTCATAACCCGAAGGTCGCAGGTTCAAATCCTGTCCCCGCTACCATAAAATCAAGGACTTACGCTTGCCGTAGGTCCTCTGTTTTTTGCCAATGTAGCAGAATTGTAGTTTTTATCTAACACCTCGACACCTGCACGCAGACTTTCTGGGTAATGATGAGCATACCTCATGGTCATCGTGATCGATTTATGACCAAGAAGCTGCTTTACAACATAAAGATCAACTCCAGCTTGAACTAACCTTGTAGCAAATGTATGCCTTAGATCATGAAACCTGAAGTCCTCAATTCCCGCTCTCTGTTCTGCAGAATTAAACGCCCTCCTGAGATTGCTTGCGTCAATCCTCGTACCTGACTCGGACACAAACACGTAACCGGATATGCTTACTATCCTGCTCTTGTCCTTCAGTAATTTGAGTACTGTCTGGTTAAGCGGAATTGTCCTCTTATCTTTATTCTTTGTCACCAGCAGAACAACAGTGCTCCTCTTCAGATCCACCTGAGACCATTTCAGCCCCAAAATCTCACCCTGCCTCATTCCTGTATGCAAGGCAAAGGTTACGATCTCCCCTAACCACTTAGATGACTTGCTTAACAGATCACGCTCCTGATCATCAGTTAACCACGTTTCAATGGCATTGTTCGGCTTTTCGATTTTCACCTTCTCAAATGGACTCTTATCAAGCCATTCCCATTCCCTGACTGCAAGGTTAAGAGAGTGCCTCAACACTTCCAGTTCTCTAGCGAGAGTTGCTGTTTTAGCCCCTTCAGAAGTCCTCAGAGCCTTATACTCTGAAATTCGAGCAGGTCTAACCTCTGCCAACGACAATCCGCTGAAAAACCCTGAGAGATGCCCAAATGAGGCCCTGTCTCTTTTATGAGAGCTTTCAACCTTGTTAACTTTTGAATGTTCTTTCATGTATCTGTCCTGCAAATCATCATATGTGTGACTCTCAGCTTCCTGTCTCTGGAAATACCGTCCCTCAACAATGTCAGTATGTATTTTGTGGTAAATTTTCTCTGCAAGCTTTCTGTTGTTTGATCCTGTTGATTGCTGAATTCTTTTACCCCTATGGGTAATTCTAAACCAGTACGTCTTACCTCTACGATAAAGCCCCATAATTTACCCTCCTTTCCTGGGGCTTCTGGCCTGAGTTATGGGATTATAGCTAGAATCAGGGTCTTTTTTACAACTAGAGACCCATTTCAGCACATCATCCTGATCAAATCTCAGAACACCGTTAAGCTTTATGCTTGGAATCTGCCCTGACTCAGCCCATTGGTAGAGGGTTTTTTCCTTTACTTTGATGATAGTTGCAAGCTCTTTTATGGTTAGTATTTTCATGAGAATTCTGACAAAAAACCTTTTGTTTCTGAATACAATCTAAGAATAAGAAATGATTACCATCCTGCAAGATCATCACGGCCTGAAAGGCCTTCATCGATTTCTTTTTTTACTTCTATGAGAAAACTCATCTTCTTATTGTGCTCTATCATTTCATCTAAATGAGTATTTTCACGAATTTTGTCTTTAACATTAGATAACATTTCCAATACATATCTAATATCTGTTAAAGCGTCTACCTGCACTCTCAAACAAACACCATTCATAGCTTCTACCCCGGCAGATCGCTTAATATGAGCGTCAATGTCCCATTTATAAAGCTCCTCATCACCTTGAATAACATCATATTGAATTATAAATATTGGATCTGCAAAATATTTTTCTTCCTGTTCAAGTTGCTTATTGTGTTCTTCCATTGTTTTTTCCTCTTCCTTATAATGATTATTAATCTTAATTATTCTTGAAACGTTAATTTCTTATAATTACCACCTCCCTTTCTTGCCCCAATTATTTCATAGAGTTCTACGAATCCCGCTCACTATATGAGGTATTCTTTTGAATACTTTGTTCTATAGGCATTACTAGTGTTGTTTTTTTAATTCTCTTCTTCTTTTCATCTCTGCTTCAAAACATTTTTTGAAAGTTGGATCATGTGTCCTATGAAAATCTCCACAACCCTGGCAATGAAACTCAGATCTATCGAATGGTTTTAATTTCTTGCCATCGGAATTGTTAATGACACTACATGTATCATCTTGTTTTTCTGGTTCAATCCAGTCTTTCCAGTAGTCATTTTTTAAGAATCTCACTGCATCTTTAGCAAATCCATCTGCTACAACTTTAGAGAGTGAATAGTTCTTAACTGCCGAGTAAATGCGTTCATAGTCTTTATTACTCAGTACCATGAATATTCTCAATGCATCTTTCTTATGTAATTTTTTGCCATTTCGGGACGGATATAGCTTCCAAAATTCATCAAAAGCTTCTTCTTTATTTTTACAAGAAGAAGAGTCATGCATACTTATTTTCTTGTTTTTTATCTTATTCTTATTAGTTATGTTTCCTGCTCCTTTTGAGCTTGTTGCGAACGCGTCTCCAGATTGTTCGCTTCTATCTTGTAATTGGTCGAAAAGTCTGAATTTAACCACTCCTTGGGTATTCTTTGGCTGTTCCGTTCTTGTCGCTTGCTTATTTCGGAGCAATCCTATTACTTTGTTTGTACTCCAACCCCAAATACGAGCGTATTCTCGAAAACTTTTTATGGTACCTATACCAATATACTCATTATTAAGATCAACAGAATATGAGTAGATAGCCTCAATTAATGTATATGGCCTTGTCGTAGGTAAGGCTTTAATTAATGCCTTATCCATTTTTATCCAGTTACCGTTTTTCATCGTTCTTGAAAATCAATTATTGACTCTTTCACTGCGTTCTTATTATTTCTTGCCACACTGTCATACCTGGCCGTGCCGTTTGATCATCTCTAAGCGAGTACATTTTTGCTTTAAGAGTTCTAAGAACTGAAATATAATCAGCTACATGAACAAGATCATTAGAATTGTAAGCATTAGCTAATTTGTAAACTTCATCCGTTTGTGGGAAAACAAAAATGACTCTTCCATTTTTATTTTCAAGCTTTGCCGGGTAACCATTTAATTCGAGGAATGCAGCACAATGGATATCTAGAAAGGATATATTATTTCTATGCTGTGTCATATTCTCTCCTATTCAGTTCGTTTGTAACAACTACCATATCTAATTAAAACTGAAAAAGAGAGAATAAATAAAAGTAAATAAAATCTTTTATTTACTTTATTTAGATAAATATAACTTTAGGATTTAATTATTGAATTTTCTTTGGACGTCCGCGTTTAGTCTTAGTCTTGATTCTTCTCTTTACGCTATCCTCTGATATGTCAAGAAGTTCTGCTATTTTCTCGTAGGCCTCATCTGATGGCATATTTAATTTCTTAGCATGATTAAATAAATGCTGTATATCTTCATTTCTATAGGGGATCTTTCCTCCTGGTCTTTGTGATAGAAATTCCATCCATTTATCTTTAATATCTACTAAATTTGCACCCTTGGGAATTGGTTTATCCTTATATTCTCGTAGTAATTTAATCATGTTATCTGCAATGAAAGGGAGGTAAATAGTTTCTGGATTTGCTTTAATTAATAATTGTGTAGCTTTAAAATCTCCACTCATTGCTTTTATAATGATTAACCTTTCATCCATAGATAATATCTTATTTTTAAATAGCCGATCGACCGAACTAAGAAGATTGTCTATTGAATCCTCTGGGCTTTCGGTTTTTAATACTTCTTTGTATTCCAATATTAGATAGGTTAAGATTTGATCATCTCCAACAGATGATCGACGTATTCCATTTGCTACAGTTTCTAGAGGGATCTCTTCTGTTTTAGGATCCGCCCATTCAGCATATCTGAAACCTTGATAATGTGTAAAAGGAATATCTTGCTTACTATCAGAGGGCCTACTGCGTTTGATTGGTTGATTCTTTTTCATGACTTATAATTGTAGATATTTTTGATACATACGGGAAAGATCAGTCAATCATATCAATAATATTTATCTGTCATCACTTTTTATATTTAATCTAAAATTAAATCTTCTTTATGTCAATTACTCTATTAAATCAAATTCATTTATTATCATTGATCTTTCATCCATAATCTTTATTCCTTTCTTCACTCCTGATTTACACCATTTCCTAAATTGATAATGATTCCTTATGGATCAATTAAACCTAATTATCTTCCATTCCAATTTATGTGGGAGTTATGGGCACTTACAAGATTCATGTTCTCCTTGCCATTTTCGCTGTTTTTAATTAGGAAACAGGAAGTCACTTTTTTACATTTCACACAGCGAAATAATGCACTTCTTGAATCACCCGAAACATTACTCCGGCAAAGTACCTTTTTAGTTAATAGGGTAATTTAGTGATTAACGGTAACCTGCTTATCGGTAACATAAGAGCAAGAGTGATTATGTTGATTTTACCGACTTATCAATGAAGTGGAAGGAGAATGAAATTCACTGACTTTAACTACTTATGTTGAAAATCTGAGAACAGAGAAAAACAACTCTAATCTCTAATAGTCAATGATTCATGATGAACCTGATAAGTGAAGATTGTACATATTTATCTTCAATCACTGAGAGTGCATGATGTGAGGATATTGATAAATTATCAATGAATCTTACATGCAGTTGAAATTACAGGCTTGATCTAATAGTCAATGATTTTGTAACATGTTTAATTTCAAGGACTTTTCCCTCTAACCTTTCACCCTTAACCTTTAACCTCGTCTACTACCTAATCAACCCGATCAAAATATAATCCTCAATGGACATGGGTGTCGTTCCTATGTCCTTGACGTAAGCTGCGACGAAATTCTTGTCCGGACTGACAAGGGCCATGATATCAAAGGTGTCTACGGTGGGAACATCCATCGTACCTTCATATCCACCATAGGTCGCATCTCGAAGCGTCGTATTAAATCCACCGGAAAAGACACCCGATGGAGAATTTCCGGAAAGGGCCAGGCTGTTGTCCACTGCCATGCTGATGGCGTCCCCCTCCCAGTTATAAGTACCAGATGAATCTTCTGTAAACTCATAGGCACCGCCAGAGTAGCTCCCGACAATGTCGGAGGCAGCATATAACGGCAGGCTTACAGCCCCCTTTTCGAGCACACCTATATAAAGGTTACCATCGACAAAAGTCGCATAACGGTAACCGTTGTCGACGATCATGACACCGCCCTGGAGTGTACTTCCTGTGGTATAGCGGACGTGGAACAGGTTCTCATCCCAGTCATCGTTGATATAACCGGTATTGCCGGAGGAGACACCTCCAATGCTCACATCAACTACATTTCCGTCACTGTCTATCTGAACACTAAAGTCTTCAAGTGTTCCCTGAAGATTGTCGATGACGCCAAACCATGTGCCCTGAAGGTTCCCGACACTGCTACCCTCTTCATCTCCATTTCCACCGCTGCCGCAGCTGAAAACCATAATGGACAAAAAAAGTGAAACTCCGATGATAAGAAAAGACCTTTTCATAACAGACCCCCTGTTCTCATTAATTGATAAGAAATTGCTTTTTAAGCATGATTTAATCTTAACAGAATAACAGGGGGTGTCAAGGCAACCAATTAACGGGATGTTGCTTTTTTAAATATGAATCTGTAAATCGGACAATACAACAATACTGTCTCCAACATATCACTTTCAGAAAGAAATCAAGTCCTTTCTAAAATGATCAAGCTTATTGTAGGGTCAAGGGATGGCGAGCCACGTTAGGAAGCACCTTGTCTGTATCCACCGTTTCCAGTTTCGTGCCCGATTAGGTTTTCCATAGCACTTTTCCATCCCCTGCCACCTCAAACCGTGCATGCGATTTTCTCGCACACGGCTTTCCAATCATCTTCTTCCAGAGGCTTTCACAGATTACTGTTTGGCTCTCTGGTATAGTTCCCACCAGAGTTTTCGAATTTCAGGAGTTAATAGCTGTTCAGCAATCTCCTTTCCTTCCCTCCTTCAGAAACATGATGAAGGTATTGCCCCTTTCCTCTCTCAAAGTTATGTTGTCTTTGAGATGCTATCGGTACTATGGGCAACTCCGACTCCCTTACAGACCCAATGAAACTTCGGTCTCCCTTATATCCACCAGTTGTCCCAGTACCTTGAGACATCTGCAAGGGTCTCCCGTGCTACCCCGTATGACTTCCCCTGCGTGTCGACCCTGATACCCCGGGAGTCCATCTATCGGTTTTAGCAGTTTTTGTTAGGATAGATGTCTCAGCCTTCCTCTTCTTATCATAGAGTCGGCAACTCCAATTAATCCCTTACGAGGCTACATGTAGGTTCGCTTTCGCTACGACCCGTAGGTTTGCTCGCCTCCCCGAATGAGACTTTGACCGGGAACTTAGCGATTAAGGTTACCCTTTACACCTCCCTCTACTACGTGGGTGGACTGCCGAACTCCCACGGTCGGACTTTAACCGACTAGTCATACGTTATACACGGCATACGATAAGAAGGGAAAGTCTACAGAATCCAGCCTGACCTCATATCATTGATATGACTGATTATCTTTGAAAATCAGAGTAGTTGAGGATCATTGACTCTTAGATAGTAGATTCAAAATTGAAGCAATTTCCAGAAACACGACTATTAGACTAAAGTTCGCACTTCGCTAATTTATTTTCTGAGTGAAGATTTGAAACGGTAATCGTTGGATTTTGTATCTCTGGGAATTGAATAGTTCCCCATTTGGACTGCCTCCCAATTATTGATAAGAGGGAAAACCGTCAATATTTTGAGCAGATTGGTTATCTCTGCACTTCTTAATTTTTATTAATCATTTTAGTGTTTACGATGCTTCCCTTTTCCCTTATAATTTTTATGCTTGTTATTATCCCGATATCTTACCTCCCTATCTCTCCATGTCTTCTTAAGCTGTCCATATGGAATGCGAGCATGTCCTGGTAGTATATGGCGATAGTCTGGGGGTAATTCTAATAAAGCAACAGGTATTCTTGCACGGACAAGATTTATCCATGGTCCGTTATAACTATTGGCTCTGTACCAATAGCCTTTGTGAGGGCGATACCATGAACCATTGTGAAAGATAATATCTACATCAATGTCAGGAATAATATAAGTGTTTGTTCCTGGAATCAAAACAATTTCTGGTTCCGTAGAAATCATAATTGTAGAAGGAAGTCCAATGTTTATATTAAAATCTATACCTGCATCAACTTTTCCGGGATTAATAATCCCTAAGAATGCAAACAGCATCACAATATATATCACATGTACTTTACTATGCATCATTCAATGTCCTCCTATTAAATTATTAGTTACCTTTCATATGAATAGGTATTCATAGTCAACAAGTCTTTCCTAATGGCAATAGATAGAGTAACTGACTAATCAAGTTATTCGTATATTGAATAATAATAGCGGCAGTCTCTGGAAAGATTTTTTTGCCCTTTTGGGCATTTAGTGCTCCAATTAATGCGTTCTCAAGTTTATTAACAGCAGCACATATATTGTCCTTATTTGCTTTTGCTTGCGCATTAATTACTTGTTTGGTAAGCATATTTTCCAGCGTATTATCTATCAATCCTTCAGCGAAAAGCGTTTGTAACGTATCAGATAACCCACTGAATGAATCAATGCATCCATCGCTGTCAGCATCTAAACCTGTAGAATCCTCATATGGACAGTAATCAACACAATCTTCAATGCCATCATTATCCGTATCAATACATTCAACATCTTGCACTTCTGCTTGAAAAGTAAAATCGCCATAACTATGAAATACTACCGTTCCTATGGTTGTCGGGATATCAAATAAGCCCACATTAGATAAGTACCCATAAGACAAAGGACCCAATGAAGTTTTTAAATCGTAATTTGCTAAATCAAAACCTTCTACAATAACAATGTCATAATTATCTTGTTGAAAGCCCGCAAATGAATAATTAGAGGCCTGTAGATTGAATACTGAAGTTTCGCGCGTAAATGTACCTGAACCAATACCAGCAATATCAATTATTGCTAGCGAAGATATCACATAATACGTATTGACTCCATCAAAGAGCACATTTTCAGTATCTGCTGAAACAGTGATAGTAACTTCTGTATTCGAAAAAACCGCACTATCTACATTGCCTGTAGCAGTTCCTGTAAAAGTATAATTTATGGGTGCTGCACTTACGACGTTCATGCTCAGGAGCATCATTACTACTAAAATAATTATTATACGATTCATTGTTTATTACCTTTCTTTAATATGGTTTTTTAATATTAAAAATGAGTCTGGATTATAAGAAACAGAATGCCTTAAAGTTATCTCACATATGAGATGGGGCACGCAAATAATTGAATGGATTTTCATGTGAATTTCCTCATTATTCATAATTTATTACTTAATGAACAGACAAACTGTGATTCAACTCACAAATAGTACTTAAAGATGAGTCAATGACTAATATTAGGAATTATTTAGTATGATGAAGATTTAGAGGTGCGGATAATTGTAAGGAATCTGTAACTTCCAGACCGCAACAATAATCACGATAACTTCAACTTATCAATGAAATCCGGCTCACTTTAAAAACGTGATAAGAGGGGATTAGCGTTGAATTTCAGGATATTACAAATACTCGATAAGACTGATAAATCTTCAAAAATACAAAAAATTAAGCCTGAGAATCATCCTCATGAAGACTTATCTTATTATCTTCAAAACAGATTAAGTTCAGAAATGAGGATATTACATATAAGTCAATAATTAGCAATGGCTACGAATGTGAGGATTGCCAGTTTAAGTCAATAAAAAACCATATGAGATTTATTAATGAAGATCATTCAGTAATAAGCCGATAAGACAGGTAGAGAATATGGTTGAATTTTAAAGGTGGATATGCAATATCGGGCAGTCATCCCCCTCTTGACTGCCCATCCACCATTTCAATATTTCCAACAGACAGATTAAAGTGCGTCTTTTAATGCCTTACCTGCTTTGAATTTTGCTGTCTTTGAAGCTTTGATTTTAATTGTCTCGCCTGTCTGAGGATTACGTCCTTTCCGTGCTTTCCTTTTTGACAATGAGAACGTGCCGAAACCAACAAGAGTAACACTCTTATTTTTCTTTATAGATTTAGTAACTCCATCAGTAAAAGACTTAAGTGCTTTTCCTGCTGCTGCCTTTGAAATACCTGCATCCTTGGCCATCTTGTCAACTAGATCCTGCTTTGTCATTACAATGCCTCCTTAATAATTAATTTCATTAAGTATACACATTTGGTTGTCGTTAAGAAATAACTATCATTAAATGAACTTCTATTTCAAGATTATTTGCTATTGATAATTTCAACTGGACTATCCCCAGATGAAGGTTGCTATCGGTTATTGTTAGATATGAGTAAGGTCAGAAATACGTACTCTACATATTTATCAATGAGTCATAGAGAAGTTGATATTGAGGATTGCCAGTTTAATTCAATCGAGTAGGCCAAGGGATCGCCCCCTTTGGCCTCTCACACCACCCGGCATACGGTTCACGTACCAATGCGGTTCCCAAAGTTAAGACTTCTGAATTTGTACAGTTCATCAAGCATCGATACAAGACCGAGTTTATCAAAGAATTTCTTCCTGAATGCGGCATTCATGTGAGATGCCCCTGAGTTCCACCACGATCCACGCCGGTTAAAGGCAGATATGACAGCCCTTTCTTCTGAAAGTCCTGCCTGTATCAGCCTCTTCCTCCGTGTCCACGGTTTCTTCCATTGCTTCCAAAGAATGAGGCGAAGTCTTCTGCGTATCCATCCGTCTATTTCCTCTGCAAACATCTTTACTTCCGCTAATCGAAAGTAGTTTATCCATCCTCTGAATACCGGGTTTAGTTCTTCAGTGATAAATCTCTGAATGTTTCTCCCTTTTCCTATTCTAAAGATGCTCTTTAGATGTATTCTCAGTCTTTTGACGGTTTCTTTGGGCACTCTGATTCGTGGCTGTTTATGCCATGTGAATGAGTATCCCAGGAACTTCCTCTGATGCGGTCTGGCTACTGCGCTTTTCCTTCTGTTGACTTTGAGTTTGAGCGTCTTCTCCACAAACTTCGTTATGGATTCAAGCACTCTCTGTCCTGCCCTTTTCGATTTTACATAGACATTACAGTCGTCTGCGTATCGGCAAAAGGCATGGCCTCTTCTCTCAAGTTCTTTGTCTAAATCATCTAACACGATATTAGACAACAGAGGCGATAGCGGTCCTCCTTGCGGAGTTCCCTTATCGCTCGCATTTACTACTCCATTGCTCATGGCTCCTGCCTGTAGATAGCGCCTTATAAGTAAAAGGCGTTTCCTGTCTCTCACTTTATTTGCTATCTTTGACATAAGCTTCTCATGATTAACCTCATCAAAGAACTTCGCTAAATCCATGTCCACTACCCACTTTCTCCTTTTGCTCTGGTATTCCTTTGCCTTTTGGATTGCCTGATGCGCACTCCTTCCGGGCCGGAATCCATAACTGCTGTCAGAGAACGTCGGTTCAAAGATCGGACTCAAGATTTGGTAGATCGCTTGCTGGATAAGCCTGTCCAGTACCGTGGGTATGCCCAATTGCCGCATACCTCCGTTAGGCTTCGGTATTTCTACCCGCCTTACAGGCCTTGGGTTATACTCCCCTCTCACAAGCTGTTCTCTGATGTTAGACCACTGCTCTTTCAGATAAGGCATCAGGGCTTCTACTGACATATTGTCTATGCCTCCTGCACCTTTGTTCCTCATCACCCGAGAGTAGGGTCCTTCCTCATGTTCTTGCGTTCGACCAGACGCTCCATTAAATGCATCTCTTCAGGGATAGAGTTCTCTCTTCCCAATGGGTGATTTGACATACTTACTTCCCCCCTCCCGGATTCCGTCCGCTGCTCAGAAAGCAAGTGTTCAGCATCTCAGCTGTCTTTGCTACGTCTCCTTTCACTTCCACAGGCTAAGTCTCTACTCCTTAACTTTAGGTTCGGCCCTTTGGTTGTTGGTCGTTCAACCTACTATGGCCTCTGCTGACTCCTCTGAATTCTTCTTATCACCTCTCGATGACAATAGTTCGGGACAAATTCAGAGGTCTCCCCGGGTAATGCGCAGTTTCCTTCACACTTATACCTGCCACATATACGTCCATGTCTTCCGTGTAAGTATTGGACTTCAGAGTTATATGCCTCCTTATCCGACATGACCGCCTCATATGTGATTTCTGTTCGTCAGGTCAGTGCTTTGCTTTCGGTTCCCTCCAGACACTTCCTCACGGAAGATGCCCTGTCCGTTCAGCTAATAGTTCCCCTTACAGGGCCTATAGAGGACTTCCTGCCTACCGGCAGGCAGGTCACCTCCAAGATACTGCGCCCTGCCGGGCGCACATAAAAAAGGGGAGGCAGTTAAACTGCCTCCCCTTGATAATTATTTACTTACTTAATTACGACTGATGCTGTGCCAGCTTCTGAGCCACTGCCGGATGCAATATTGGATGAACCACTTACACTACTGTAGTTAAGTACATTTGATGATCCAGATACTTCAGAATCTTCAATCTTAATTGTTGCCATAAGAGCTTCTGAGTTATCACCAGATGCTGTATTTGTTGAATCTTTCACACTTACCCAGTTATTTACATGAGCGTTCTTGATATTAGATCTCAATATTCTTACTGATCCAACTCTTGCTTCAGCATTTTCACCGGAAGCTAGGTTGTCTGTATTTTCTATTGTTGCTGTATTCCAGACATTTGAGTTTGATATTTCAGAGATGCTTACCTGAATAGTACCGGAAGTTGCTGTTGATCTCTTACCGGATGCTGTGTTAGTAGAACCTGATATTTTAGTTCCAAAATTAGCAACATCACTACCCTTAACTTCAGACCCACTGCTGATTTTAATACTTCCAGTGCTAGCATGTGATCTGTAGCCAGAAGCAAGATTTGAGGAGTGACTTACTTCAACATCATTTTCTACAATGCTATTTTTTACTGTAGCGTTTTTAAGTCTGATAGAACCCATATTAGCCTGTGATTTATCACCGGATGCACTGTTTGGTGAAGAATGCAGAACTGCCTGATTAAGAATTGTTGAGTTCTTTTTTACAGTAGCATTATGCATTTTAATAGATGCTGAGTTAGCTTCTGAATCAGTGCCATTTGCTGTATTGTCTGAGATAGAATCTGTTTTAACGATATTCTGAACACTACTCTTCTTTACTGTAGAGTCTTTCATTTTAATAGATCCCATGTTTGCCTCTGAGCCGTCTCCCAAAGCTCTGTTCCATGAGTCAGGATCCATTGTGGCCTGGTTAGTTACCTCTGAGCCGTTTTTAACTTTAGTGTTATCCAACTTAATAGATCCCATATTTGCTTCTGCTTCTGTTCCTGATGCTATATTTCTATGACCATTACTTATGCCGGTCTCATTTAATACTTTAGAATCAGATACAGTGGAATTTTTTAACCTGATAGTTCCAAGATTAGCCTCTGAATCAGTACCACTTGCAGTATTTTCTGAATTAGTTATGGTTACTTTGTTAATAACTGAGCTGTGGTCTTTTACCGTAGAATCCTTAAGATCAATTGTACCTGTTTTTGCATCTGACCCTGAACCACTGGCAGTGGTATCTGTGTCTGTTACGGTTGCCTGGTTATCAACCAGTGAACCGTCTTCTATTGTTGATGCTCCAAATGCGATTGATGCACTTAGTACTACCATTCCTGCTGTTAATAGTAATTTTTTCATTTTCTTTTCCTCCTAAGGTTTTTTTAGTTTTTACTTCTTAAGTTATTGTTTTAATGTTTCTGCCTGATATTTCTCTTCCCCTCTCCTTTCCTAATTTTTTATCCTTCAGAATATGAAGTTTTTTATTTGTTCTGTTGTTCATGTCTCTTTGTATCGCAAGCACCATGCCAACAGGTTAACTGTATTAATTTAATGGATTTATCGTGTTTTCAGCTCAACACAACCATACCGAATATCAATACTGGAATATCAATTTCGGTAAGTAGGACAGAAGCATTTCAACCGTATCTGAACTGCTATACAGCGCTTAACTTATCCATAAATTGATGTTGAAATAAATGAGGAGAGATTTAAATAGGATTATAAAGATCACGGCCTTGCATGAAAAGTAAAGTCCGGAATTGAGGATGAACTTCAGACTGTTTAAATAACAAAAGGGCAGACCTGACTGCCGTCAGACAGGCACTCAGGTCTGCCCCTACGTTATATCGAGGTTGAACCTCGATATATTAATGCTCTGATATATAAATGATGGTCTCTACTTTATCAGACTGTATGGCTTATTAAGATTGCTCTTTACCATGGATTTGCCGTTTCCCAGTTCCTTGTACATATATACAATCCTTGTTTCACCTGATACAGTATCCACAATAAAAGAGCCGTGAGCACCACCATCACCCCATGCAGAGATCTGGTAACGTCCGTTTTCTATAATCGACTTTTCTGTAGTTGCCCCCATGAGAAATATCGCCCCCACTATAACGAACACTCCCAGCAGAAAAAACCTGATTCTTTCTTTGATAATCATCTCTCTGGTCATTGGTCTGTCTCCTTTGCTAAATAATATTTATATAATTATTTTATTATTGCGTTAATTCATTCAGTCTCTCTATAAGCTCATCAGTATCAAGCACCCTGAAACGCCCGTTATCTGATTCAGGAACTTTGCGCTGTATCTGTGCTGAGTCTGATTGTCTCTGTACACTCCCGGCATTCTGTGAATAACTCCGGCTATTCTGTGCAGTAGCTGCATTCTGCTGTTGCTGATATGCCTGTGCAAGCATTTTCCGTCTGCCCAGTGTCTGCTGTGTAATAGGTATATTGGTATATATGTTCTGAAATATTTCAAAGCTTATGTTGTGCTGTTCAGGATTATAATTCTTATCAACATCCATAAGAGCCTGTGCTGTATAGTTATCCATCCCGCCCAGAAGGGGAACATCATATCCATAGAGATATAACCATGTTTTTATATTGGAGATGCGGCCTGCATCATCCATTGAATAGTAGAATTCGGCAATTGTATCTGTTACCACTTTATCCGACACTGCATCTTCTCCAAGCAGTCTCCAGTAAGGCAGTACAAGATATTTACCGGTCATCTGGATAGTGCTAAGTTCAACAAGGAGCCTGACTGCTGCATGCCGTCCCTGGACTTTCTTTATGCTGCCTTTTAATCCGAAAGTAGGACCAAGTATGGTAATACCCAGCTCTTTTTCCTTTAAGGCCTTATGAACTTCCATTGTATTAACAGCTGTCATCTTTGAAAGTCCTGACATGGTTCTAAAATCAAGGAGGTTAAAATCAAGAGTAATTCGAGCCAAGCCTGATTTATCTGCATCTCCTGCCCTGAACTCTACATCTTTTGAAGGGAAATCATCAGACAGATCTTTAAACTCATACCCGACACTTACGTCTGTATTTCCTCCTCTGGTCTGAAGTCCCCTGTCAAACTCTGTTATACCGCCGCTCAATATTACATTTGGTATAAGCTTATCCTGAAAATTGGAATAGCCTGTAACCATCTGGTTCTGCATAAAGGCAGGGTCATAGGGGATATATACTACATTGCCTCCAATTGAATTAAGGGAGCTTTTCATCATCTCTGTAATGTCTCGGGGGATTTCTCCGCCGGTTGACTGGGAAGCTCCTGTTTTATCCCCAATGGGATTGCTCTGAATCAGCAACTTTTCGGTGCCATATATTTCTGTCATTAATCCAAGATCTGACAGGGCCTGGGTATAGGATGTAATTTTTACCCTTGGCGGTGTTGTCTCAAGCTCCAGGTCCACTTTTCTCGGATCCATGCTGGCACAGGCAAACATGGACATGGACAGTAATAGTGCCATCAATATTAGTAGTGCTTTATTGCCTGCCTTATTTAATGTTATCTGATTCATTTCCTTTTCCTTTAATCCCTTTCTGATTGTTTTTTAGTTTAATCCAGGTTTATATTATATATTGGTCCTGAGCAGTCAGCCCCGACCTCGCATACAACACTGTTTTTGTTGCTTGAGCCTGATCCGTCACTGATATTAACGTTTTCATTATCCATACCCCTCTTTGCCGATGATATGGCATCAAGGACTATAAAGTTTATGTTCACTTCCGGGTCTCCCATCTTGGAGTCACCTTCTATGCTGTCGTCCTTGTATGTTGAGATCCCGTCATCAAAATCTCCTGCATTTGCCAGGTTCCCTGTGAAACTTATTGAGAGTATCATTACTGCTGTGATTATTAATATTTTAGTTAAGTAATTCATCTTAAAATCCTTTTGTAAGTTATTTTATTTATTGAGTCGATCATGTTTTTATAATTGCAAGCCCTATGCCAGAGACATAACTTATTGTATTAATTAATTTAATCGCTATTTCAGCCTGCTAATGCATATACTGATAATCGGTATTCGCTAAGTTTTTTCGGTATGTTAGAGATAAATTGAAAATTCAAATAAAACACCTGTACGTTACCCCCTGAAACGCTGGTTCTATTTGCTAAATTACATTACTAGTATGGAATGGGTATTGCATATTATGTGTTATGTATATAAATTATGCAATAAAAAAATAGCTTTTAATATAATCACTTAACGTCTTATTTTTAAGGTACAAAAAGCATAATGAAGACTCCCCGCTGCAAGCAGGCAGGGTATCAACTACGGTCATTCCCGAGGTCTGTTGATCAGGAATCCATGGTTTTACAAGGCTAGATTCCGGCTCAAAAGACTACCGGAATGACAAACGTGGCAAGCCACCCAAGTGATTTAATTGTAAGGAAACTACTTGGGATGCACTTAAGAAACCAACAGGCTGACTCGCATTATTCTTTAATTATTAATGCTCATAATGCACTCACAATCGAGTAGGGTAAGGTGAGATGATGAATCTCACCTTATCCCTCTCACAGAACCGTACGTACGGGCCTCGTATACGGCTCCTGTTTATTCTCCCTCATTACATAGAGACAGGAATACTTCCTCCTGCATCCCCTTCCTTTAACTAGTCTGCTTTGCTTCCGGTTCTTCACCTGAGGTTAGTCGCCTTCTATCCCATTCGGGCAATATACAACTGTTTCTTCAGGCTACTCCGGTGAACGACCCATACCAGCAGTGTGCCTTTAACAACATTACCGCCAATAAGGGGTTCCACCACGTCTGGTGGCTTGTGTTCAACATTACAGCTCGGTCAGGTTCCAGAGACCTTCGAATAAACTTCCTCCCTTCGCATTCTGATGCTGCTTTTGACCTGCATCAGACCCCACAGACCAAGCTGCAGGTCGTCCCGGTTTTGCCCTCCAGTCTGTTACCAGCTTTCTCAGGCCGGGACTTCTTCACTACTACGGAGTCATCTGCCACCTCACACCGCTTTGTTCAGCCTTGAGTCTCCTCTTGGACCTCCCTATCCATACCGCCTAATGCCGGTTGGAACAATGCAAGGCTTCCCCAGTTACTGCGGGCTCCCTGTGAGCTGCTCCACCCTCAATCACATCACGGGGTTGATCAGGTATTGGGCTTCACGCTATTTTGCACGCTTACCCTCCCGTGCCGCCGTATCAGGTTTACTTGCGCTGTGTGCTGCTCACTTCCTATCGCTTCCTTCAGACCCTGCCGTTGCCAGCAACGCCCTTGCGATTCGGATTGTCTTCCCCCTGATCAGGGTAACACCTGCATCTTTCAGCAGGCCGGGTTTGCCCGCTCCGCTGGGCAAACAAAAAGGAGCGGTGAATATCACCGCTCCTCATGACCCCTGATTAAAAGTTAGTTTATAACTACTGAGTTTGAATTCGCTGTTGACATAAAACTGGTTGCTGCATTTGTAGCACCACTTACGTTACCACTGTTAACAATGTCTGAACCGGACTTTACCATGGTTCCATCCAATTTAACAGTTCCCAGGTTTGCCTCTGATCCAAAAGCGCTTGCCCTGTTAGCTGATCCTGTTATGTTGCCACTATTCATAACAGTACCACCACTGTGTACCGAGGCATTTTTCATTTTAACAGTTGCCATATTCGCTTCAGAAATAAAGGAAGTTGCAGAGTTATGTGATGCTCTAACATCACCGCTGTTTGTGACTTGTGAAGAAGGGCCAACATAACTGCTATCCATCTTTATAGTAGCCATATTTGCCTCTGACATCCCACCGGTGGCTCTGTTAGTAGATCCTGCAGTAACATCACCCATATTGCTAACCCGACCTCTGATCGTACCGCCCTTAGTTTTAATGGTACCCATATTGGCCTCAGACATAAACGATTCTGCTCTGTTAAGGGCTCCATTGATATTACCGGTATTATGCACATGTCCACTAACATAAGTCTGATCTATCTTAATAGTCGCCATATTGGCTTCTGCGCCAAAACTGCTTGCACGGTTAATACCCGTAACATTACCGGAATTAAGCAGATGTCCCCCATTAATAGTATTGTCATTTAATTTTATGGTCCCCATATTTGCTTCTGAGATAAAACCGCTAGCTTCGTTAGTCGAATTACTGATATTTCCCCTGTTATCGATTCTGGCACCACCCTTAACAGTAGCATTCTTAATCTGTATTGATCCCAGATTAGCCTCTGACATTCCTCCTCCAGCTTTATTAAGAGTATTAGTTGCACTTCCGCTGTTGCTAATCGTTGAATTCTGCTCGATTGTTGATGCTCCAAATACTACTGATGCACTTAAAACTACCATTCCTGCTGTTAATAATAATTTTTTCATTTTCTTTTCCTCCTAAGGTTTTTTTAGTTTTTTACTGCCTTTTGTGTGTTTGTTTAAGACTACCGGT